>Ga0154826_1189_pt4 | contig 22354 bp, 23 predicted proteins | sample Rifle2008BG16ft_FD_116130 | JGI IMG/M metagenome (GOLD analysis project Ga0154826, IMG submission 116130) | Chloroflexi bacterium RBG_16_50_9
GGCCATAATGCGCCTGGTCATGCCAACAAAGTCCAGCTTACCCTGCCGCAGAAATTCTTCACCCAGTTCAGCATCAAGCCTGCTGGCAACATAAACGGGTATGGAAACTACTTGCTTGGCCATCGCGGCCAGAGGGACATTGATCGCTTTGCCGTGACGGGTCCAGTCAAGCTCTTTGACCATCAGTTCCTTCGGTAGTTCAGGATAGAAAAACCGGTCAGTATGGAGGTCGCCGTTGAAAATCCCGAAGCCGGAATTTCTAAGCTGGAGTGAGTCAGCACCGGCCGCCTGTATCATTTTGGCGAACTCTTTAGTCTCCTCAAAAGTGATGCCATCTTTAAGGCCCAGCTCGGCGGCGTTAATAAGGGTGTCCACCGCGAAGTCATTCCCGCAGCGCTTTTTCACACCCTGGATGATTTCAACCATGAACCTGGCCCTGTTTTCCATGCTGTCACAGCCATATTTATCGTGGCGCCGGTTAAAAAAGCAGGAACGGAAGCTGTTTATCAGGTGATAGTGGGAACCATTAATTTCCACCCCATCAAACCCGCATTTCTGGGCACGTTCCGCCGCCCTGATAAAAAGTTCTATTTGCTCCTCGACCTCGGCGGTTGATATTTCACGAGTCGTCAGGATGTAGGGTGCCGGCACTTCGTCTTTTGGTATTGGTGAAGCGGATATCCTGTCGCCGGGCTCAACCCCCTGGTTGGGTGCAAACCAGGGTCCTGAATGCATTAACTGGATAAATATAGGGCAGCCATGTTTATGGACACGTTTAACCATCTCGCTATAGCTCGGTATGTATTTATCATCGCTGAGATGCGATGTGGACGGCGGACGGTGGTTTCCCCTGGGGTGCTCAACACTATTAGTTTCAAAAATAATCAGGCCGACGCCGCCTTTAGCCATGGCTTCGTACCAGCCCATTATTCTCTCGCCGCAGTTGCCGTCCTTATCAATCATACCTGACCCGCTGGCAGTCTTTATTATCCGGTTACGGGTGCGGACTTTCCCGATGTAACCGGGCTCCATCAGCTTTTCGAATCTCTTACTTGCCATTAGTGACCCTCCCGTTATGACCTGCTCAACTTTTACTGTTTACCAAATTCCGCTCGCGTTCCATTTCTAATTCCCCGTCCCCTTCGTAATGTGGTTAATATCCCCTCTTCCAGGACAGAACCAGCGGGAAGAACACAACTTAATATACAGAATATAGCTGAAGATATTGTCATAGCACTGGATAATTTATAATCCGGCAGGCTGTAAAATCCAATTTGATTATACCTCTTCCGGGTGAAATTGACAAACTCAGCAATATATACGGAGTCCGCAGAGACAAATTGTCCTGCATGTGGTAATCTAAAGAAGTGCGCTATTTCTTATCGAGTAAAACAGAAAACATCGAGTCTATATAAAATTACCAGTCAGAAGGAGGCTAATTCATGAAGATTACCGTTATCGGAGCTGCCGGTTGTATCGGTTCTGCGGCCGCTTTTTACATTGCCGCCAACGGACTGGCTAACGAAATCATCATGATCGATCCCCAGGAGAATCTACTCCTTCATCATGCCATGGACCTCGGCACCGCAGTATCCGACCAGGATACCATCATCCGTACTGGTAATTTCAGTGACATGACTGGCACGGATATCGTCATCAACGCCGCCGGGGCTCATCAGGCACTCATTGCTTCGCGCATGGAAATGCTTCCCAAGAACCTAACTATCGTTCAGGACATCGCCCGGGAAATATTCCAGTATTGTCCTGAGGCAGTAATGATTACCGCCACTAATCCGGTGGACCCTCTTAATTATGCCACCTACCTCCTCAGTCCCGGCCGGGACCGTAGCCGATTCATTGGCTATTCACGTAATGATTCGGCCCGTTTCCGCATGATGGTAGCCCAGGCTCTCGGGGTCAGGAACAGCCGGACAGAAGGTACGGTTATCGGCGAACACGGCGCCAGCCAGGTGCTGCTCTTCAGCTCCGTGCGGGTAAATAAGAAACGTGTTTCCATAGGTGATGATATCAAACAGGAAATCCGCAAGAAGGTCCCGAACATTCTGCGGAGCTACGAGGAACTGAAGACAGGGCGAACGGCGGGCTGGACTTCCGCAATAGGGTTGGCCGCTGTCGCTCGCGCCATTATTCGGAACACAGGCGATGTCATACCCTGCTCCGCAGTCCTATCCGGCGAATACGGTTGCCAGGGACTGAGCATGGGTGTTCCAGCCGTCATCGGTCAGGGTGGCATTCACGAAATCCTCGAGTGGGACCTTGCTCCCGACGAGCAGGAAGGACTGAAAGGCACCATAAATGCACTCCAACCGGCCATGAAATACGTAGAAGAGCATGTTGGTAAGGCTTCGTAGCCGGCGCTGTAGCTGTTAATTAACGCCGCCTGCCTGGGCCATTTCCCGGCATACCAGGCAATCAGGGCGGTTGCCACAACACCTAACAAATAATCAATTAAAATGGCGATAGGCTGTCCTTTGACAGCTTGTACAATCAAACCAGAACCGAGGCCGATTGTGAAAAATATGCCCAAGATAAAATTCATCCAGCGATTGGCGGAACCTTTCAACGTCAGAGACAAGAAAGCAAGTATCCATGGAACGAACCAGTAGGCTCCAAACCAAAGCAATAACCCCTCACCAATCTTCATGCCTCCAAACTTTCCTGATATTATTTCCTCTATCACCCCGTCCCTCATAAAGGACAAAACCATAAAGACCGACATAGCCATTGCCCACATTATCCAAAGAGCCGCCAGCCTTGTCTTCCACCTCAGCAGTTCCATAAAACTTACCTCCTCCAATTATTATGTTAAACGGAGTTTTAGTTCTTTTATGGTAAGTTGTCAATATAAAATAGTTCTATTTTGCCACGCTGACCCACAATCTATCACCGTCAGTGGTGAACTCTATCGTCCCCTGTCGGTCAGTACGATAAACATTTCCCACGCCGAGTTTCTGCTCAAGCCTGCTCACCACATCATCACCGGGATGACCGAACCTGTTATCGGCGCTGACAGAGATAACCGCCACCCGGGGATTCACCACCGCCAGAAACTCGGGGGTGGTGGAAGTGTCGGAGCCATGGTGAGCCACCTTGAGAACCGTACTGGTCAGGTCTGCCCTGTTGCTGATAAGCTCCCATTCGGCTTCATTCATAATATCGGCGGTAAATAAAAAGCTGATGCTGCCCGTGCTCAAGCGCAGCACCAGGCTGTTGTTGTCGATGTCTGACTCTGTTCCCAGGAAAGCTATTTGTGGACTGAGAACATTGACCACAACGCCATCACCAAGGTTAAGTAGCTGTCCGGCGCGAGCTGTGGTTACTGGAACACCCAGTTCCGCAATAAGCCTCAACCACTCCTGATATGCGGGAGACTCGACATCCCACCGTGTATAGAGAACCTGCTTCACCTGGTAGCGCCGCAGTACTTCCAGCAGACCAGCCAAGTGGTCCTGGTGCGTATGAGTTAAGACGACTAATTCGATAGCCCTGTCCCAGAAAGGCATTTTACCGCTTAGCGCCAGACTTATCGCCTGAGGGCTGGAGCCGCCGTCGATGATAACCTGCTGACTGCCTTTCTGAATAAGGATGGCGTCACCCTCGCCGACGTCCAGAAAGCTGACGCGGAGATTACCGTCGGGCATGGTAGCCGCTGTGTATGATATGAGCACGGCTATAATCGCCAGGGGCGGCACTACCCATTTGATGGCCCGGGAAAGATTAAAGGCACCCACCGCCGACCTGACACGAGCTGCCGCTCCGGACATAAGATGGGTAAATATTTTACGATGATGGCCAAGCCAGACTGCCAGCGCGAGAACCAGATAATAACCCCAAACGAAGGCAATGCTTACCGTACCCTCAATGGATGACGCCGGAGGCGAACCCAGACCACCGACCACAGTTATCATATATGACAGAAAGAGCCAGGCTACCCAGCCAAGAACCTGAGCAAGCGGCAGCGCCACCAGCCCCAGGACGGCCGCCAGAGTTCCGATAACAATAATGCCTGAGAGTGCCGGTAAGGCCAGAAGTGTGGCCAATGGGGCCGCGAGGGAAATAATACCGAAATGATAAGCCACCACCGGCCAGACCGCGATGATAGCCCCCATCGTGGCGCTCAGGGTATCGCTGGCGATACTGGCAACGGGGGTGCCGATCCCCTTTTCTCCCCACCATGCTGTCACCACCCGTCTGCCCCGGTCCCGGAAAAAAGGGGCAATAAATATCAGGCCAGCCATAGCCAGAAAACTCAACTGGAAGGCGGCATCACCCAGAAGATAGGGACTGATACCTACCATTATCGCCGCGGAGAAGGTCAGAGCTACTATAGCGCTACGCTGCCTCCCTAGAAATTCGGCCATCAGGAACAGGCTGGCCATGAGGGCAGCCCGCACCACAGGGGGATGCACACCGGTAATCAATACATAGAACCAGATTGCACCCAGGGCCAGCCAGATATAGAGATAATGCCGCCGGCCAAAGAACCATAAGCCAATGCTGAGCAGGATACCTGCCATAACGCTGAGGTTGAGTCCGGATATAGCCAGCAGGTGGGTAGTGCCGCTCCGGGCAAAATCGTTGTTTAGTGACAGGGGAATATTACCACGCATACCCAGGACAATGCCCTGCGCCAGCGATGCCTGCGGCTCCGGCAGCACCCTGCCCAGATTTTCTGCCAGTAAAGCTCTCAATGAGTAGACCCACGTCAGCGGCTTAAAGCCGTGCCCCGTGTCCAGCAACTCCACTTTGGGATAAAGGATGGTGGCATAGATACCCTGATGAGCCAGATAGCCCCTATAATCAAAGTCATCGAACTGGGGGGGTGTCTTCAGCTCTCCTGTCACCAGGAGCACATCACCGTACCCGTAAACCGGGTAGCGGGGCACGAAAACCAATGCTGTTCCCTCAACTTCCGTCCATCTTTCACCCCACGTGATTTCGCTAGCCGAATATTTCAGGTGAGTGTTCTTATCTCTCACATCAGGGTCTCCTGATACCATTCCCTTGATGGCGACAATGCCTTGATCATTATAGAAGCGAAGGCTGCTTTCGCTAACCGTATTCAGAGAGGTATTGGCATAGGCGGCACCTGTAAACAGAGTAAAAACCATCATGCCGGCTAAAATAACTGGCTTTCGATGCTGACGGAAAAAGAGAAGCAAGGGAAGAGGTACCAGCCCGGCGAGGCTGAGGGCCAGAGGTAAATTAACACGCGACCCCAAAAAAATACCGGCCACCCAGGCACAACTAAGATAGATAAGCAACACGAGCTTTCATCCTGGATATCAGTCGGCCACGGTAATCAGGTGTCGAATATTATTATAGGTCTCCGCGCCAATCCCCTCCACTTTAAGTAGCTCATTAATATGACGAAATGTGCCGTTTTGCTGACGATAGTCGATGATAGCCTTTGCCCTGACCTCACCAATTCCTGGTAAAGCCTCTAGCAGCCACAATTCGGCGCGATTAATATTGATTTTCTGCGGTAACCCTTCTACGGTCACCCCGGAGACATAGAGCCTGAGTCGATTCAGGTCAGCGTTATCGGTGGTCCCTCCAGCCGCCTGGATTATCTCCCTGATACTATCCCCGGCTGCCAGCGGGTAGAGGCCGGCGTTATTGACCTCACCATCAACGTAAATCACATCGGGCAATTCCGGCTCGGGAACCATAAAAATCTCGATAGACGGGCTTCTTTGATATTTTGACCAGATGATGACGCTGCCGGCAGCAATTATTGCCACAAGAAAGATAATAAGTAGTGCCCAGCCATGATTAGCCTTACCCGTAGTCATAGAAGATATCTGCGGACTAGATGTTAAGCATTAAGTAACAATTATTATTTTGGAAACGTTTATACGCCCCTCAGGGAAGCTCGCAGCGCCTCTTCAGATTCCGGAGTAGTTACGGCAATTATCTGGTCGCCCGCCTGGAGAACAGTATTAGCTATGGGCACATAAGCGCTGCCTTTAAAGGGAATGACCAGAGCCAGTTTGCTTTCTTTTGGCAAGCTCAGCTCCTTTACCATTTTACCTACCGTGGTTGATTCTGGAGAAATCTTGACGTCAACAATTACCAGTCCCTTTTCACCAATCGTCAATAGATGTGTCAGCGGGTGGGTCGGCACCTCCCTCTCGATCGCTTCGAGGATGATATTTGTAGTGATGACGGTAACGTCTATCCCTAATTTTTTAAAGAGGGTTTCATTCCTGGGATTGCGAATGCGGGCTATCGTACGAGGTACGTTATATCTATGTTTGGCCACCTGGCAGGCAACCAGATTATCCTCATCATCGCCGGTCACCGCCACCAGCATATCCGCCCGGCTGGTCCCGACTTCTGCCAGCGTGGCCGCCTCACAACCATCCCCGCGGTAACAGACACTGCCCATCTCTTCAACGATGTTTTTGCATATCCGGGCATCCTTTTCCAGAAGCAACACCTCGTGCCCTTCATTAAGAAGCGCCTTGAGGAGATAATAACCTACACGTCCGCCACCCACAACTATAATGTACATAACTTAACCCTTGCCCTCCATCTTTTCCTTGAACAACTGGGCAATCACCTTGGTCGGGCTTATCGTTTCCAGTCCCAGCGTGCTGTACATCTCTTCACGAAGCGGATCATATATGCGGCACATTACCCTGGGCACGTTAAAGATGTGCTTGGCAATCTGGCATGCTGTCACATTCCGGTTATCGCCCTGTGTTACGGCCACAAAAACATCTGCTTCCTCAATACCCGCCTTCCTTAACGCATCCTCATCAATGCCGTTGCCAAAGAGAGCCGTACCGCCGAAGTTCGTCGGCAGCCTGCGGAAACTATAAGTATCGATATCCAGAACGGTAACTTTATGCCCTTCGGCATCCAGTTGCGCGGCTAACTGGGCTCCAGTCCGACTGCAACCCATAATCAACACTTTCATTTATTACACCAAGCCATGTTTTATCTCACTGCTCGTAAAGTATAACCGGACAGGGAGCATTTTTCAACACATAAGGTACCACATTACCAAGGTTGAACTGGCCAAACCGCCTCTTGTACATAATCCCCATCAGAATCAGGTCGACGCCTCTTTCCACAGCTTCATCTACAATCGCCGGGCCAACCTCGCGCGCCTGAAGGACATCCGTCTCGGCTTCATAATCTTCTCCCTCGGCAACACTTTCGATGTGATCAAGCACGCCCTCAGCCCGGCGAATATCAGAATCAATCTCAGCATCCAGCGGTAACGCGCGTTTCACCGTAACGATGATAACCGCCCAGATTTTACCCTTATCTTTTTTAGCCAGCCGGCAGGCCAGCTTCATTGCTTCCTCGTCTACCTCGGTGCCGGCTACCGGCACAAGAATCTTCTTAAACTCCATGAGCGCACTACAAAATTATATTAGATAGAGCGTATTATAATGCTATTGAAGAAATTCTACAATACCCATCTGTCAAGTTTTTCCATTTATTTATAATTCATATCTTGCGTATCGAGAGTGCCGAAAAAGTGGTTCAGGACACTTCTTGCTGAGGTTTGAAGTGTTCCCCCAGCCTCGAAAGTCCCTGGGAAATAGACGATTCAGGGAGTTAATTAAGACTTTTTCAACAGTCTCGTATCGTTTTTTTGTTTACGGTGGCTCCGCCGATAGAGATAATAAATAATCATTCCGCAAATCATCCAGCCAAATCCAACCCAACGACTATAAGACTGGGTCGCCACGACAACTACCCATATGCCAGTTGTTGCCACCAAACCCAGGATGGCCGTTACCGGCAACTCACGTTTTTTAACCCTGATATTTAACCCCAGTTTAAAAGGACGCGGTAAATCCGGCTTTTTAATTCTAAGATAGAGGATAGAAGAATGTGCGAACATAAACGCAAGCAATGAACCAACCGCGTATAATGCCCCCATATCTTTAAAAATATCCACCGCCGCGAGCCCCGGGACCAAGATAATAATAGCCACCACGCTGAATAGAATAATGGCAACATATGGCGTCTTAAACTTATGGTGTACCCGGCCCAGCGCCGGGGGTACCAGATTGTACCTGCCCAGCGAGTAAGCCAGCCTTGAGATACCGATAAGCCCGGCATTAGTCGCGATGAGCAATATCGTCCCGGCCAGAACGGCGATAAGAGGCTTTAGAACCATACGTATCAATTCTACAGGAAGATAAAAAGCGATGCCGGCCACCGGGTCTCTGGACCACTCTGATGCCAGCTCCGCAGGCGGCATAGCTGAGAGGGACACTAATGAAACGCCGGCAAAAATAACCAGAACCGCCACTACCATCATGATCAGCGCCCTCGGCACGCTGCTCTCCGGTCGCTTGGTTTCTTCAGCCATCTGTGACATGGTCTCAACTCCAGTATAAGCGATGGAAGCCATTGCTATGCCGAGTACCAGATTATTCATCGTCGGCCAATTATCTACGATGCGATGAATCAGGACAGTCGGGTTAAAAAGCAGGACAAAGCCGATAACCACCAGCGAGACCTGAGTTAATATATCCAATACCGTAGCTGTCACGTTAACGAATGATGTCTCTTTGATGCCGATAACATTAATAATCATAAGAAAAACTACTATCCCTATTGATGTGAAGGTACCTACAAAAGGAGAGCTTTTAAAAGGTTCCCAGAAAAAACCTATATAAGGCGATATTGTATAAGCAGAGATAGCAATAGTGACAATGTAACTCAGCATGAGCGCCCAGCCTGCGCTAAAGCCGGCCAGGTCACCAAAGGCGTGCCGGGCAAAACTGGCAGAACCGCCAGCTTCGGGTATAGCTGCGGTACCTTCGGCATACGTTAAAGAGGTGAAAATAAAGAGGATACCGGCAATTCCCAGTACCACCGGCGTAGCCCCCGCGGCAACCAGAGCCACAATGCCCAGTGCGTAATAAATAGATGAGCCAACGTTGCCATAGCCGGCACTAAAAACGGCGGGCACCCCCAATACCCTTCTCAGCCGGAATCGCTTGATTCTCCGGGGTCGAAATACCGTGTCGCCGGGCTTGGGATGCCAATTTTCATGCATATCTTTTTAGTTGCCTCATGCCCCTACCACCGTGACTGTGTCAATTAACCACATACATTTGAGTAATTTTACGCGCTTGCATCCTGGCTGTCAAATAAAATTTCGTTCTTTCTCTACTTGACAAATGGCACGATTGTAACTATAATATGGACTATTGGCATTTTAAATGACCTGGCTACGTAAGGCCTATGATAATCAAAACAAAAGTCTTCGATCTCTGTAATGGCAGATACCACAACCTGTCTGACCTTGCCAAAGCCATGGGACTATCGGTAAGCCAGGTATACCGGGTGCGCGAGGGTAAGCGTAACATCAACCAGAAGTTCATTATCGGCGCTAAAAAAGCCTTTCCGTCGTGCCAGCTCGATGAGCTATTTTACTTGGACTCCGACCAACCATCCAGCGACATGATAGAGACAAATGTCACCAGCCGCTACAACCACATTGTGCAACGATTCACCACCATTGATTCCTGAAGCCGTATGAAAAACACCACCTAGATTTCGGTTTCATTCGGTTCAATTTTACGCAGTCCATTCATATTATCCAGATGATCTACGTAGAGTTTGCCGTTCAAATGGTCTATCTCGTGCTCCAGCGCCTGCGCCAGCAACCCCTCCGCCCTGATCCGTATCTCCTTGCCACCGGCATTAAGTCCCTTGGCAGTGACCGATTCCGCTCGTTTAATCTCACCGACATAGCCGGGGATACTGAGGCAGCCCTCATTTACCAGACGTTCACCCTTCCTCCTTACTATCTCAGGATTTATCAGTACAATATCTTCTTCGTCCGGAAGACCAATCACAACCACGCGCAAGGAGACACCCACCTGGGGCGCCGCTAACCCTACCCGTCCGGCATCGGCATGCATCGTCTCAAGCATATCAGCTATCAACTTCTTGATAGAACCATCAATAGTCCTGACCCGCCTGGCTTTCTGCCTCAGCACCGGCTCGGGCAAGCTCCGAATAGGTAAAACCGCCATCTAACCGCCTCCGGAAATTCGGTAATAAATAGACACCTTAAGTTTACTTAAATCAGGCTTACCGGGTCAATATCCATTACCCAGCCCTGGGGGAAAGGCACTGATGATAGGAAAACGGATAGTCCACTACCACGGAGGACAAGCTGCCAGCGATACCTGCCACGGAGACGATGAAGATAAGCCGGCGCCGGGCCAATAATGCTGATGTCACTTATTCCCCTGGCTTCCGTCTCCGCAACCAGCCAATCCTTCATTCGTTCCGTCTCCCGCTGACACCGGACTTCGTTGGTATGGGCATAAACAAGTAGCGCCAGCCGGGTAAAGGGTGGATTATGAAGCTGACGACGGTAGGTAATTTCCTTCTCATAGAAAGCAGCATAGTCATGCCCGGCCGCTGCCTGTATGCAGTAGTGCTCCGGAGAGAAGGTCTGCAGGATAACCTTACCCCCCAGTTCACCACGCCCCGCCCGGCCGGCTACCTGACTCAGCAACTGAAAAGTCCTCTCGCCAGCCCGGAAATCAGGCAGGTGCAGGCCAGTACCGGCGCTGACCACCCCTACCAGAGTCACCGTGGGTATGTCCAGCCCCTTGGCCACCATCTGCGTGCCGATAAGAATTTCGGCTTCGCGGTTACAGAATCGCCCCAGTATCTCTTCATGAGACGACCTCCGGCCGGTCACATCGCTATCCCAGCGCAGACGCCGGGCACGGGGAAAGGTGTAACCCACCTCCTGTTCCAGTTTCTGCGTACCAATACCCAGGAATTTGATATGACGGCTTGAGCACCTGGGACAGACCTGAGGCACCGGCATTTTATAGTTACACTGGTGGCAGGTCAGGATATTCTCGTTAATATGCTGCGTGAGAGCGACATCGCAATGCCGGCAGCGAAGGACAAAACCGCATCTCCGGCACTGAACAAAGGTAGCACCGCCCCGCCGGTTGAGGAACAAAATCACCTGCCCCCCTCCAGCCACGGCTTCATTCACCGCCTGCGCCAGAGAGCGACTGAAAAGGCTCCGGTTACCCGCCTTAAGCTCCTCTCTCATATCCACCACCTCAACCTGCGGCATGGGAGCCCCGGCGCTGGGGACAACCCGTTCCGGCAGCTCTAATAGTTTATAATCACCCTGGAGCGCTTTGTAGTATGTGGCCACATCGGGGGTAGCACTGCCCAGCACCACTACCGCCCCGGTTAACTCCGCCAGTTTTATCGCCACATCCCGCGTATGATAATGGGGTGACTTATCCTGCTGTTTGTAAGTCCACTCATGCTCCTCATCAATGATAATAAGACCCAGTTCCGACTGAGGGGCGAAGATAGCGCTCCGGGGACCGATGACGACATCGAATTCGCCGCTCCTGATGCGGTGCCACTCGTCAAACTGCTCCCCCAGCGAGAGTTGACTGTGCAGGACGGCCACCCGGTGAGGGAAGCGCGAGGCAAACCGTTCGATAGTCTGAGGAGTGAGGGCAATCTCCGGAACCAGGACAATGCCACGCCTGGCCGACCGCACTGCCTCCGCCAGCGACTGCATATATACCTCGGTCTTGCCGCTACCGGTCACACCATGGAGAAGAAAGACCGCCGGCTTACCGGCATTGATGGCATCTGCTATCGACTTAAGGGCAAGTTCCTGCGCCGTGGTGAGCCTCAGCGGGGAAGATACAGAAATATCCGTAAAGGAAATAGGCTCACGCTTCACCTCTATCTGCTGAAAAGCTACCAGACCCTTACGGACCAGCGCTTCAGCCGCCGCCCTGGTAACGCCTGTCTTCTCCCTGGCCTGTGCCCATGGTACCGGTGAGGGTTGCTCACGCATGAATTCGAAAAGAATCGCCTGTTTGGCGGTCAACATGGGAGATTCCGTGTGCCTATTTACTAGACTTATGTAAAGTTCGGCCTTCGGCTTGACCCTGACCGGCCCCAGTTCATAACTCCGGCTTAACAGTCCTTGCCTGACCAGTTGCGAAACTATCGTCGGGGCTTTTTTCTTACCCAGGGTTTTTTCCAGCTTCCTTTGGTCAACCCTGCCCTGTGCCAGCACAAGAGCCAGAACCTGCCGCTGTACCTCGGTGAGCGACGCTACATCTTGCACCCGCTGGGTGGTGCTGATAATAGTATTGGCTTTCCGCTCAAATCCAGGTGGCAGCATTAAAGCCACAGCTTCAAAAAGCGGAGACAGGTAGTGCTCACTTATCCAGCGTGCCAGCGGCACGTAAGGTGGTGACAAAACCGGCTCTGGCCCGATAACATCAATTATCTCTCTGGTTTCGGCCACAGCTGGCTGCGAACTTAACTCAAGGACAATCCCCTGGAGAGTTTTTTCCCCGAAGGGCACCCAGACCGCCTGCCCCACCTCTACCGCCAAATTATCGGGAATAGTATAGCTGAATGTCCGGCGCCGGGCTATCGGTGAATTAACACTAACCTCAGCGTATCTCATACCAGACTCCCGAGGTCGACATGACCTCGCCCGGCATAAAATAGAATTTCAGACAGCTCTCATTAAGGCTTTTTTTCTTCCGGCTTCACGTCCTGGGGAGTCTCCGTAGCGGGCGTCGCCTCTTTGCTCTCCTTAAGAGTAGCTTCCGGTGGCTGCTGAGCTGGCTTCTGATCAAGGGCTGATGCTTGTGCCACAGCCTCTGCCTGAACGGGTGTCTCTTCTGTAAGCAGCTCTACGACTTCCTCCGGCGGCTGTCCCAGCACCTCTTCCCCTATCTCTTTCGCCGTCCGCTCCACTCGTTTTATCTTCCGCCGGGCTTCCTTGCCGCTGAGCCCGCGCAGATAGTAAAGCTTGGCGCGGCGCACCTTGCCGTGGCGCACTATCTCCACCTTTTCCACGAATGGTGAATAAAGCGGGAAGGTACGTTCAACCCCGATGCCGTAAGCCACGTGCCTCACCGTAAAGCTGGCGCTAGCACCCCCACGCCGCACCCTGATAACCACACCCTGAAATACCTGGATGCGTTCCTTGCCGCTCTCCACTATCTTGGCGCTGACTTTCACCGTATCACCGGGGGCGATCTCAGGAATTTTCGGATTTTTCTTGATTCCAACAAGCGATGCCATGTTCATTCTCATACTCCCTATCTGAATTTGAGCTGGACTTCCTGGTTAAAAGGCGCTCTACCAATCGTTTATCTTCAAGACCCAGATTTGCCTTAGCCAGCAATTCCGGGCGGCGTTCCATAGTTCGGCGTATAATCTGCTCCTGGCGCCAACTGGCAATCTGGGCGTGGTTTCCCGAGAGCAAGACCTCCGGCACCGGCCAGCCTCTGTAAACTGCCGGGCGCGTGTACTGAGGATATTCTAATAGCCCGCTGGCATGAGACTCTTCCATCGGTGAATCTTCTGAGCCCAGGACACCGGGCAATAACCTGACGACGGCATCAATTACCGCCATGGCCGGAATCTCGCCGCCGGTCAGCACGTAGTCGCCGATACTGATTTCATCGGTAGCCAGGTGCTCCCGCACCCGCTCATCAACCCCCTCATAGTGACCGCAAATAAGCACAATATGGCGACACTGCGAAAGCTCCCCGGCAATTTGCTGGGAAAAGAGCCGCCCCTGGGGACTGAGCAGAATAACGGGTAATTCTCCGGCAACATCAAGGCCGGCTTTTATGGCTTCCACCGCCTCATAAATAGGTTCCGGCTTGAGCACCATGCCGGAACCGCCGCCGTAAGTATAGTCATCAACAGTATGGTGTTTATCATGAGTGAAGTCCCGTATATTATGCAGGTTGAGACTCACCAGGCCGCTGTCCACCGCTCTCTTAAAGATACCAAAGCTAAACGGCGCCTCGAACATCCGGGGAAAAAGAGTCAATACATCGATACGCATTCCCTACCCCTTCCCTGCTTCCTGAATAGTATGTTCGGTTACTATTCCCTTGATAATTTCCACGGCATGAGGTACCGCCGGCATAACCACCTCAAGGCATTCCTGGACGGCTCTCGGACTGCCGGGCAGGTTGATGATAAGACACTGCCCCCTGAGCCCGGCGACAGCCCGACTCAGCATAGCCATCGGGGTCTTTTCCAGTGACCTGGCCCTCATCGCTTCAGCCAGACCGGGCACACTCTTATCTATCACCGAAAGCGTCGCTTCCGGCGTCACATCCCGCTGGCTCAAACCGGTGCCGCCAGTGGTCACGATGACATCCACCCCACCCTCATCTGCCCAGTAAGCGAGCTTAACGGCAATAATTTCCTGCTCGTCGGGCACTATTTCGTATTTAATGACGCGGCCATCTATCGAGGACAGCATGTCTCTGATGACTTCGCCACTCTTGTCGTAGCGCTGTCCCCGTGACCCCTTATCACTGATGGTGAGTATGCCAAAATTAATCATCGCTTAAAAACAAATTACATTTTACCATATCTGATGCTCAGAGCAAAGTTTATTGCGTTTGGGTTCACAATGACTCACTCAAATATCAACTCATTTCACCCCCCTAAATTTACCTCTCTAATCGGTAAGTATCATGCCATGAAACCGAAAAATATATATAAAAAATGTTGTGAAATACTTGACAAATATGCCCATTTCGCTATAAAATGGCGGAAAGTGGGTAATTGTGGGGAATAGAGGGGAAATAGGGTAGAACATGTTTTACGGTGAGTTTGACTATAAGGTTGACGAAAAAGGCAGGATTCCTATCCCGCCCCGTTTCAGAAACGTCTTAAAAGACGGGCTGGTTCTGACGGCGGGGGCAGAAACGTGCATCACCGCTTACACATTACCGGAATGGAAGAAAATAGCCAATCTTCTTACCGGAAGTTCGCTAACGCAGAGCAAGATAAGAAAGTTGAACCGCGTGCTTTTCGCCACCGCTTTCAGCACCAGAATTGATGGGCAGGGCAGGGTGGCTATTCCGGCACCACTGCGTGTACATGCCCAGATTGCTGATGAAGTCGTTATCGCTGGAGCTAATACCTACCTTGAAATATGGGACAAAACGCTTTGGGAGGAAGAAAAGAGCGTTAGCCAATCTCAGGCTTGGCAGATAATCGAAAGCCTGGAGAATCGCTGATGAGCGCCGGCAGGCTAGCTTCCAACCATACTCCGGTACTACTTTCGGAGACACTCAGGGCACTGGCTGTCCAGTCGGGCGGACGTTACATTGACTGCACACTCGGGGGCGGGGGACATGCCAAAGTTATTCTGGAACACAGTTCGCCGGGCGGGCAACTACTTGGCATCGACGCTGACCCGAAGGCAATCGAAATAGCCAGGCAAAAGCTGGAGGCTTTTAAAAACTCAATACTTCTTATCAACGATAATTACGCGAACCTAGAAGCTATCTGTATCAAATATGATTTCTTTCCAGTGCATGGCATCCTTTTTGACCTGGGGCTTTCCTCCCTCCAGATCAACGGAAACGACCGCGGCTTCAGCTTTCAGCATGATGCACCCCTGGATATGCGGTTTAATCCTAAACAGGAGATTACCGCCGCCGATATTATTAACAGGACCCCGGAAGAAGGACTAGCCGACCTCATAAAAACCTATAGCGAGGAAAGCTATTCCCAACGGATCGCCAGTTATATCGTCAGGGAACGTCCCATTAATTCCACCCGCCAGCTGGCGCAACTGATAGAGAAGGCTATAGGTAGAAGAGGTCGGCTTCACCCGGCTACCCGTACCTTCCAGGCACTGCGGATAGCCGTGAACCATGAGCTTGAGTACCTGGAAAGATCCTTAAAACAGGCGATTGACCTGCTTGGCTTCGAAGGCAGGCTGGTAGTAATCAGCTATCACTCACTGGAAGACCGGATCGTCAAGCGGTTTATGCAACGAGAAGCCAGCGGCTGTATCTGCCCCCCGACCACCCCGACCTGTGTGTGCGGTCATACCCCGGTATTGAGAATAATTAACAAGAGGGTCATTATCCCCTCTGCTGAAGAGATAAGACATAACCCTCGCAGCCGCAGTGCCAAACTCAGGGCGGCGGAGCGCCTCGGTAACCAGAGTAATGGCGGTGCAACTAAAGAAGAACAGGACTTCATCGCCATGGACAACCCCCTGGTTTGGCGAAAGCTATCTCTATTGAAAAAAATAAGAACGGTTTTTTAACAGTGTAGACCATGTGAAGGGTATGAGGAGGCTTCTGGAATGTAACAATCCTGCTACTGCCAGGTAGAGTTAACAACATTTAGTAAGGAGGACAGATGAAAAAGCGAAAGATAGTTTCGGCCATTGATGTTGGTACTACCAAGATATGCACCATACAGGCGGATGTGAGCAATAGCGACCATCCCCGAATCGTGGGTGTGGGTATTTCCCCATCCAAAGGACTTCATAAAGCGCTGGTAGTCAACATTAATGAAGCCAGAGAATCAATTCGTGACTCAGCCAGGAAGGCGGAACAAGCCAGCAATTGTAAGGTAGAATCGGCTTATGTTGGCGTTACCGGCAGGCACGTTACCGCCGTGAATAACCGCGGTGTTGTCGCTATTACCCGCAACGATCGCATGGTACGCCCTGAAGATCTCAAGCGTGTGCTTACCTCTGCCCAGAGTCTCAAGACCGCCGGCGATAGAAGACTGCTTCATGTTATTCCCCGCGCTTATGCTGTCGATGGCCAGGATGGAGTCAAGAATCCCGTGGGCATGCATGGCTTCCGGCTTGACGTTGAGACACACGTCATCACCGCTGCCGTAACCTCGATTCAGAATCTGGTGAAATGCGTCCGCAGCCTCGGCATAGATATTGAGGACCTTGTCCTTGAGCCGCTGGCCAGCAGTGAAGCCATACTAACCGAAGATGAGAAACAGGCAGGGGTGATAATGGCTGATATCGGCGGCGGCACCACTGATGTTGCTGTCTTTAGAGAAGGGAGCATCTGGCATACATCGATACTGCCGGTGGCCGGTTATCAGCTTACCCGGGACATCGCCATCGGGCTGGGACTGCCATTTGATATCGCTGAAGAGATGAAAAAGAAATACGGCAGCGTTATGCCGGTTTACGAAGGCACGACGGATAATGCTCACGCTATATCACAGGATGGGCACGGTGTGTCCTACCAGGACCTGTGCGATATCCTCAGAGCCAGAGTCGAAGAAGTCCTGAAGCTCATCATACTGGAAATGCCCAGTGCGGATTACCAGAAATTGATACCAGCAGGGCTGGTACTTTCTGGAGGCAGTTCTAATCTTGCCGGCATAGCCAATTTAGCACGAGACGTAATCCACCTACCGGTGAGGGTGGGCGCACCGAACAATTTATACGGCATTGCCGATAAGCTTTTAGACCCCGCCTATGCTACCGCTGTCGGCCTCATGCTCTGGGGCTCAAAGTATGAAGGAAGGAAGAACTGGAAAACGCCGACGTTTGGCAATTCCCTGCGCCGGTTTGCTTCCCAGCTCACAAGATTGTTCCACTAGTAGCTACAGCAAAAAGAGATTAGTTATAAAAATAGTCGAAGAAGGAGGAGGAGATGGCAAGAACAATTTATGTAGTTAATCCAGCCAGAATCAAGGTTATAGGTCTCGGCGGCGGCGGTTGCAACGCCGTCACGCGTATGGTTAGAGAAAACATTCAGGGTGTGGAATTCATCGCGATGAATACTGATGCACAAGCTCTGGCCCTTTGCGAAGCCCCCCAGTGCGTACAGCTTGGTTCGAAGCTGACCAAGGGTCTGGGCGTAGGTGGTGATCATAATTTTGGCACCAGAGCCGCCGAGGAAAATCGCGACGAGCTTAAAGATATTGTCACCGGGGCTGATATGGTATTCCTCACCGCCGGCATGGGCGGAGGTACAGGCACGGGGGCGGCTCCGGTTGTCGCCGAAATAGCCAAACGTAGTGGTGCTCTCACCATCGCTGTGGTCACCAAGCCGTTTAGCTTTGAAGGTACCCACCGCACCAGGGTGGCCGAGGATGGCATCAATAATCTACTAGATAAAGTGGATACCCTCATCATTATTCCCAACGACCGGCTGCTGGCTCTCTGTGACCAGAAAACGGGCGTCGACGCTGCCTTCAAAATGGCTGATGATGTATTAAGACACGGTGTTCAGGCCATCGCCGAGGTTATCACTACGCCAGGACTGATTAATCTTGATTTTGCTGATGTCAAAGCAATCATGAAGGATGCCGGGCCGGCCTGGATGTCCATAGGCAGAGGCTCGGGGCAAAACCGCGCCACCGACGCCGCTAAAGAAGCCCTGGCCAGCCCGCTGCTGGATGTCTCAATAGCTGGTTCCAAGGCGATTCTTTTCAACGTCGTTGGCGGCAGCAGCCTCACCCTGTACGAAGTTAATCAGGCAGCCGATGTTATCAAACAAGCGGTCGCTCCTGATGCCAACATCATCTTTGGCGTCGCCCATGACTCGAAGCTGGAAGGTGAGATCAGGATTACACTGATTGCTACTGGCTTCACTGCCAAGCTTGGCGGTGAAAAAGAGGACGAGATCACCCAGATATTAAAAGACCTGAAAACCGAAGAACAACTGGATGTGCCCTCTTTTCTGCGCCATCCGCTCTTCAATCACCGGCGCCAGATGATGACACCTTCTGGAAAACCATCACACGCGCCGAAACAGACAGCGATTAACTGAAGAAGATAAAAGGATTCCGCTGAGTGGTAGCGCAGCAGGCTTTTGAGACATAGAGGTGTGGTAAAGGCTGTGGATGTTTCCTGCTCCACAGCCTTTTCATTTGCCTTCAGTACCGGCGATATCTTGATGATTATGCATTATGTTGACAATCCTGCGATAACTGGCTATCCTATAACTTGTTCGCTTCGCGGCTAAAGCCTCAGCGTTTCTCCACGAAACAGTGCAGATGTAAATAAAAAATTGCATTTATGGGCACATCAAGTCGACTTTGACCTGGAAGGTAATTTTCACGATAGATGCGAGTCATTGCTGGCATTGCCAAAGGACACCGGTTGAAGTTTCCGAAGGGAACTACCACCCGCCCGGCAACGGATTTGGTGCGGGGAGCTATCTTCTCCATCCTTGAGAATATGACTGACAAGTGGGAAAATGCGCTTGATCTATTTTCGGGCAGCGGGGCTCTGGGGATTGAGGCCCTGAGCCGGGGTGCTGGCTGGGTGGACTTTGTTGAAAGTGAACCACGGTGTTGTGGTATAATTAAGGAGAATTTAGAAAAGACTAAACTGGCAGCCAGGGCCCACGTTTATTGCCTCAGCGTTGCCAAGGCTCTTTCCTTTCTCGATAAGGAGTATGACATTATATTGATTGACCCGCCCTACTCTAATCCACATATAGGCAATCTGGTAACACAACTGGCAAACTCAAGACTGGTCGGGCAAGACTCGACCGTCGTGGTAACCCATTCCCCCCACCACCCACTCGGACCTACCTACTCCGCTCTCCATCTTATCAAGGAGCACCGCCACGGTGATAGCTGCATTGCAATATACCAGAAGGAGGCAAAATCTTGACCGTAGCCATCTACCCCGGTAGCTTCGACCCTATCACCAACGGACATATTGACATTGCCACGAGAGCTTCCAAACTTTTTGAAAGGGTCATTATTGCCATCTTCGCTATACCGGACAAGCGCCTTTTTTTCTCTATTGAGGAACGGGTTGACCTGGCAACACGCGCGGTTGCCAACCTCGCCAATGTCGAGGTAAGACCTTACAGCGGACTAACCGTTAATTTTGCCCGACAGGTCAAGGCCGATGTTATGGTACGCGGGCTGAGAATGAGTGCCGACTTTGAGGGAGAATTTGAAATGGCCATGATGAACAAGAAACTGAGTCCGGCGCTGGAGCTGGTTTGCTTTATGGCCAGCCAGGAGTACCAGTTCCTCAGTTCCAGCTTGCTCAAGGAAGCCGCCTGTCTGGGAGGTAACATTAATGGCCTTGTTCCCCCACATGTTGCTGAAGCTTTAATAAAGAAATGCGCTGAAAAAATGCCCGGCATTAAAGAAATCCGCTAGGAGATATTATAATATTTTAGGAGGTAAAAATGGCGTATAAGATTACTGACGAGTGTATTAGCTGCGGAGCCTGTGAACCGGAATGTCCGAACAGCGCCATCAGCGAGGGCGAAACTGCATACATAGTCGATCCCAGCAAGTGCACCGAGTGCGTCGGTTTCCACGACTCTTCCAAGTGCGCTGAAATCTGCCCGGTTGATGCCTGCGTACCCGACCCGGACCATCCCCGGAAAGAGTAGCGGAGTGCTGAATAATAGGCAAGGTTCTTGCAACGTTCCCTACCCCACCTGCCTGACAGCCATCCAGTAATCAATCACCAAATTCCAACTTTTAAGATAAGCCTGCCGTTATATCAACCGGCAACCGCAGGTGGTTTTCCATTGAGAGGGGCTTTCATGCCCCTCTCTCTCTCATTTCTGAAAGTTGCCGGGTATTTCCTGTGCGGAGAAGTGTCTTGCAATGCTGACTAGCGCTGGAAAAATGAGCGTACTGCATCAAATTCACCGGGTAAAAGAGCCAGCGCCATCGGGAAGCCGTCCAGCAGCAACGCTGCCAGGGCTGATTCACTAACAGCACCGGCTACCCCTAAAAAGTTAACCCAGATGGTTAACAACGCGCCGCAGAACAACACTCCCAGGAAAAAGCCGATAACGGCACCGCCCAGGTGGTTTAGCCAGCCCAGCATCACGGCGGAGACCGCCCATTTTATTATCCCGGCGAGCACGGAGGCTATCACTATCAACCCGATCAGGATAATGGCAAAAGCTGCGATTTTAGCCAGGCTGGGTTGTGAAATGAAAGTCAGATGCTCGGCGACGACAACATAGTAGCGTCCTGCCAGCACTACGCCGGCAATCACTCCGGCTAAAATAAAAAATGCCTTTATTATCCCTACCTTTAGCCCGATGAGCGTAGCAATAATTATGGGTATCAGGAGAATTATGTCAAGCCAGCTCATTTTACCTCAATCCGAATGATTCCCGTGCCCGTTTTTCACTCATAGTGTAGAGCATCGATCGGGTTGAGTCTAGCCGCCCTCATGGCGGGATAGATGCCTGAAACAAGCCCGATAAAAACGGAAACTGATATCGCCAGAACGATAATATCTACCGATACTGCGGAATTTATGGAAATACCCGCAGCTTCGGAAAAGAATGAAATTAGCCTGGACAACAGTACACCCCCGATGATACCGATAGCACCGCCGGATAAACTCAGCATGGCCGCTTCCAGCAGGAATTGCGACAGGATATCCCGCCGCTTGGCACCAACAGCCTTGCGGATGCCTATTTCACGGGTTCGTTCCGTCACCGAGACCAGCATGATATTCATGATACCGATACTGCCGACCACCAGTGAAATGCTGGCTATTGCCCCCAGCACTATCGTTAAAATCCCGGTAACCTGCTGCACCATACCCAGCATCTGCTCCTGGGTCAGGATGGTAAAATCCTCTTTGCCCTCTTCGGTAATATTATGCCGCCTGGTCAGTAAATCCGTAATATCACTGGCGACTATGTTGGCCACATCGGTATTTTCTATCTGGACAGCCAGTTGCTGAATAGCGTCCTGGCCACGAACAGTGCGCCCCGGAAAAAGCCTCGTCTGATACGTCGTTATGGGGATCACTACTATCGCATCCATGCTGACACCCATCATCTGCCCGCCCTTTTTCTCCAGTATCCCGATAATAGTGAACTGGCGACCGTTTATTCTGACCTTCTGACCAACCGCGTTATCGCCAATCAGCAGCTCTTCAGCCACCTTACTCCCCAGTACCACGACCATATCCTTTGAGGTTACATTCCGTTCGGAAATAAATTGCCCCTCGGCAACAGGATAGTTAAGCACCTTCTCGAATTCAGGAGTGGTCGCCTCAACGAAACCAACTGTACTCTCGCTAAGAGTAGCTACCTCAACATAATTTTCGATGGTCGGAGCCACGGCCACTACCGATGGGACGCGTTCGGCAATAGCCCTGGCATCATCCAATGTAAAGCTGTAAGCAGCCATCTGCATAGCAGCCAGGCCCTCCACCCCGGGCGTCTTGGAGGTCACATATACCAGGTTGGTGCCCATCCCTTCAATTGTAGAGGTTATCGAGGCTTCAGCCCCTCTCCCTACCGACATCAATGTTATCACCGAACCAACGCCGATGATGACGCCCAGCATGGTGAGAGAAGAGCGCAACCGGTTGGCGGCTAAAGACTTCATAGCTATAAAAAAGGACTCAATAAACTTCACTTCTTATCTCCCCGCCTTCGCAGACTAACAGCTCACCGGTTTATCCGATTTAATGTCTTCAACTATCTTCCCGTCCAGCAGCCGTACAATGCGCTTCGCCTGGGTAGCTATATCCATCTCGTGGGTAACAAGAATTATGGTAATGCCA
>Ga0154826_1056_pt3 | contig 18407 bp, 17 predicted proteins | sample Rifle2008BG16ft_FD_116130 | JGI IMG/M metagenome (GOLD analysis project Ga0154826, IMG submission 116130) | Chloroflexi bacterium RBG_16_50_9
TCGGTCAGTATGCCGTACAGGATGAACCCGATACTGGGAGGGATGAGGATACCCATGGTAGAGGCGGCGGAAATAACCCCGGTGCTCAGCCGGTCATCGTATTTGAGTTTTCGCATTTCCGGCAGGGCTACCTTGGACATCACAACCACCCCGCTCATACTGGAGCCCGTGATAGCGGCGAAGAGGGCGCAGGCCCAATTGGTAGCCATAGCCAGGCCCCCCCGCATAAACCCTACCCATTTGTGAGCGGCGTAATACAGGTCGGCACCGATACCAGTTATGGCCACGACATTGCCCATGAGCACGAACATTGGCAGCGTCGCCAGATTGTAATTGTAGATGAACATGAACGGCGCCTGGCCTGCTATTACATAGATTTGTTTGATGCCCTGGACCCAGGCAATGCCGATGATACCGACGGTAGCTATGGCCAGAGCCAGATACATCCGTGTTGCGATAAGAACCAGCAGAATCGCTATGCCGATAAGGCCGATCAATTCGGAACTCATCGTTTGGTTACCCCTTTCACTTCCTGGATCAGGAGGCTTAACAGAGCCAGGAACAGCATAGTCGAGCCCAAAATAAATATCCAGTAAAACGGGAACTCTGGCACCGGCATCAGGATGGAAGCGATGTACCGGAATTTTAAGACAAAAAGAGACAACACAAAAGCTCGCCAGGTCATAAAACCGATCGCGCCCAGGCCGATAATGAGGGTAATGATGTTAACAATAGCCTGGACGCGTTGCGGGAAACGGCTCATCAGCACATCTACCACTACATGTCTTTTTTGGAGGGCGCACCACGCTAAGGAAAGAGGCAGGCAAACCATGATCAGCTTGGTTATTTCCGGGGTGCCTATAATGGGGCGATTAAAGGCGAAACGCAGGAAAACGTCTACCGCGGTGAGCAGCATCATCGGTAGCAGCAGACCCGTCGCCACATAGCCTAATGCCCGGCTCATAGCGCTAATGATTCTCACTTTGCCTCCGAGCGACCTGGCTTAACTACCCATTGCCGGATATACCGCCGGTATATGTTCTTAATATATTATTAGCTATACTCTCTTATCAGCCGCTTTAACTCGTCATATAAAGCTTTACCCGGTTTCCCAACGCCTTCCACTCTTTTTATCCAGTCGTCGTGTATTGGCTTGGCGGCATTCAAATATTTCTGCCCCTCCCCGGGTTCCAGCTCATAAAAAGAGTGCCCCTTGTCTCTCCCCACTTTTTCTCCATTCCGGCCTCCCGCGACTTCCTTGGCAATGCGGTTCTCGGTATACCAGGGTTCCAGGTCTTCAATCATTTTCTTGATATCGGCGGGGAGTTTGTTCCATGAGTTCATGTTAAAAACGATCGGGTTGAAGCCCATCTGGTATGCCGGTCCAACTTGGTATGGTTCTTATACAGGTCAATGGTCATATGGCCGCCAACAATTCTGGCAAAGCCGGTCATTTCTGCCTCGACCAACCCTCTTTCCAGACTCGTGTAGGTATCTTCAACGGGAATCATCACCGGAACGGCACCCATGTTGCGCTCCCATTGCACCATAAACTCTTGCAGGCCGACAAACTTCGTCCCTTTCATCTGTTCAGCTTTCGTTATCGGTGTCTTGGTGGTGTGGAGCCAGCCAAACTCATCGGCCCAGCAAGTAGGGTAGAGTACCTTCAAACCCTGATACTCTTGCGTAAGTACAGGGAACTTCTGGCGCAGCTCCCGGTCGATTTTGGTGGCCACCGCAGCGGAAGGGTAGCCTAAAAAGGGCATTGACTGGTACGTGTTCATCTGGAACACGCTCGGAAAATCTCCGACCCAGAAATCACCGCAGTCAGCCACCCCGGCTAGATAAGATTGCAGCGCCTCTTTGGAGGTAAAGAGAGTGGCCGCCCAGTAAGGAGTGAACTTGACCCTGCCGTTGCTCATCTCTTCCACTTTCTTTATCCAATCGTTGACGGCGGCCGCCGGAGGTGCCATCGGTGGGATATTGGAGTGAAGAATGAGTTCTATCTTTCCGGCTGGGGCTGGTGCTGGCGCTGGAGCTGGTGCTGGCGCCGGAGCTGGAGCTGGAGCCGGTGCTGGAGCTGGTGCCGGTGCTGGTGCCGGTGCCGGGGCTTCTTTGGCACATGCACCGGCCACGCCCGCTAATAGCACTACTGTTAGCAGGCATACAAACAGCATTTGAATTCTTCTGTTTTTCATATTTCCTCCCGATAATAAGATTCGGCATCGAAACCAAAATTTCCTTAATGACTGATTCGCTATCACCTCCTTCTTCCACCTGTTTCACGCAGGGAGCGCTGTCGGATTTTCAGATTGTGAAATAGAAACTTGATTTCTGAATATTGTATATCCAGTTTTTCCGTTTGTCAAATATCAGTTCCCGGTTGCCGGCGTGTGCCCGGCTATTCATCCTCATCCCATGTTTTATAAGGCATTGGCGGCGCCGGTATGAGTTTGTGTACACCGAAGTCGGTGCTTTTTGGGTTGTAGGGATTGAAATGGGTAGACGGTCTGTCCGGTCCATAGACGTCGGGCATTTTCCACTCACCCATTGGTTCTTCCGTCCAGCCCTTGTCATAGGGGGTGATGAAAGTGGTGTGCCAGTTCATACGCCAGATTTTCCATTTCCCGTCCTCTTTGACAAAGCTCATCCGGTATTTACCCCAGGCCCACATAGCTTTTAGCTTACCGGTCTTCGGATCCCAATGCGTTTCCAGCCCGGGCGAAGACCACAATGCCTTGGCTGATTGGCCATCCTCGCCCACCTGGATGACGGGAGTAGTAAGGTCATGCTGGTATATCCTGCCGGTGAGGTCCTTTTCATATGTTCCCAGGAACTTCACGAAAAATCTCCTGACTCCTTCAATACCCTCCCACACACCGAAAGCGTCTATTTCTACTTTGGCACCCGGAGTTTTTTGAGCAAAGAGGGCCACCGTCTCCTCCTGCATGCTCGCGGTATGATAACTTTCGTAAAGACCCATGACATTTTGTATCTCCTGGACGGCTTCTAAACGTTGTATCCTCTCTTCTAAACTTTTTCCTGCCATGAGAACACTCCTCTAACCTGATATTATCTGAGAAATAAGCGCACGGAGATATGTTAGGCGAATTTATCTGCACTGTCAATACAAGCTGTGATATTTACGGCGGGTGACGCATACCAACATCGCCCGGCGAACCGGAAATGAAAGAGTTGCGGATGGCACAAATACTTCCTGTAGTCGTGGTGCTGGCGTGACGCAGCGCGAGGCTGAAATGATGTTAAGTAATCCGAAGATAATCCCTTATTTTGCGGGAAACGGGCTGATTATGTCCAGCAATCTATTTCGCCGACATGTCGCTTTGCATTATGTTTGATTGGCTGCCTTCGGTGTCCGGGGAATAGGCAGAATAGCCAGCTCCCGGTATGGTTTTTTTGGGTTGCGCTATTTTGGCGCTGTTAGCTTCAATTTCATTTACGGAGAGACGAATCGGACTCTCCGGATTGCGTGCTAATTATTCCGCCCCTGGTATATACGCTTGATGAACCTATTTTAAAACCCTATTTTTATCGGCTGGTCTTGTGTTTTCTGTTTTCCCCGGTTTCTCGTAGACTGTTTCGAGATCACGCATGAAGGCACACTGGAGACATTCTTCATACCAGCTATGCCAGTCCTTATCGAGGTACAGGTTGCCTCCGCATTTGGGGCAACGACTGTTGACATTCAATTTATCCATTTTCCCCACCTTCTTTTGGCTAGTTGTTGTGTGCAATTAGCACTCTATAGCCCCGACTGCTAAAGTTATTATAGTAGCCTTTCTTTTATTTGTCAATAGCCCTTGAGGGAGGGGACGTTTTTCCCCTGGCTGGCATTGTCTCTTCTTGCTTCGGTCGGCTTTACTCTGTAGCTAAATTTATGGTATACTCAGATAAGTTGTTGCGCATATTTTCTATTAATTGGCTATCCCGGGTGGCTGTTCCCGGGCACTGTCTTAGTGCCGCTGTTACCAGAGGGCATTGCTATTTTTCCGTCTCTATGTATTATCGCCGGCCAGGAGTCAGTTTTTAATGCAAGACGCCAGTACTCAAGAAGAGCTTAAAAATAATAATAACAATGAATATACCGCCCAGGATATCCAGGTTCTTGGGGGGCGGGAGGCGGTCCGCCGGCGTCCCGGTATGTATATTGGCAGCACGGACCAGCGTGGCCTGCATCATATGCTCTATGAGATTGCCTATAACAGTATCGACGAAGCCATGGCTGGCTGCTGCAACCGGATTTCTGTCACCATCAGTGAAGACAACTCCGTTACCGTTGATGATAACGGGCGTGGCATACCCGTGGATATACATCCCACCACCAATTTATCAGCTCTGGAAACGGTCATGACCGTGCTGCATGCCGGGGCCAAGTTCGGCGGCAAGACTTATAAGGTATCGGGGGGATTGCATGGCGTGGGGGCTTCGGTAGTAAACGCTCTCTCCAGTCGGTTAACCGTCAGAGTCAGGCGGGATGGTAATAATTACCAGCTCGATTTCAAGCGAGGCGTACCGCAGGGAGAGTTAACCGTGATTGGTAAAGCCGATGGCACCGGTACCACCGTTACCTTTATGGCTGATGAAGAGATATTCGGTAAAATCAGCTATGATTTTACTACTGTGAGCGAGCGCCTGCGGGAGATGGCCTACCTCAATAAAGGGGTAGAAATATTCCTCCGGGATGAAGCCAGGAATGTGGAGCAGACCTTTTACTTTGATGGTGGTATCAGCAGCTTTGTTCGTCACCTTAACCGTAAGCGTGTGGTGCGTAATCCGCTGCCCATTTATCTGTACCGCCAGATGGACAGCACGGCGATTGAAGTTGCCCTCCAGTATAATGATGGCTTCAGCGAATCTGTCTTCAGCTTTGCTAACTGTGTTAACACGGTAGATGGCGGCACCCATCTTACCGGCTTCCGCTCTGCCCTGACCCGCGTCCTCAATGACTACGCCCATAAAAACAAATTTCTCAAGGAGGATGACCCTAACCTGACCGGGGAGGATGTCAGGGAGGGGCTTACGGCTGTTATCAGCGTCAGGCTTTCCGAACCGCAATTCGAGGGGCAGACTAAAGGCAAGCTCGGTAATATCGAGATCAAGAGTATGGTGGAAAGCGCCGTCAACGAGGGCTTAAACCTCTACCTTGAGGAACATCCCGATGACGCCCGGAAGATTATCGATAAATGTGTTACCGTGGCCAAGGCCAGGGAAGCTGCCCGGAAGGCACGCGATTTGATTCTCAGGAAGAGCGGACTGGATACCGGCACGCTGCCCGGGAAGCTGGCCGACTGCTCGGAAAAAGACCCCGGGCAGTGCGAGTTGTATCTGGTGGAGGGCGACTCAGCCGGTGGCTCCGCCAAGCAGGGAAGGAACCGGCGTTTCCAGGCTATATTACCTCTGCGCGGCAAAATCCTTAATGTAGAAAAGGCTCCACCGGACAGGATGCTGGCTAATGAAGAAATCCGCATCATCATTACCGCCCTGGGGGCCGGCATCGACGAGGAATTTGACCCGGCCAGGCTCCGTTATAATCGCATTATCCTGATGACGGATGCCGATGTGGATGGCTCTCATATCCGTACTCTTCTGCTCACCTTCTTCTTCCGCCACATGTCGAAGCTTATCGACCAGAAGCACCTCTTCATTCCCCAGCCGCCTCTTTACCGCATTAGTGTAGGTAAAACTCAAGAATGGGTATATTCCGATGAAGGATTAAACAACTTCTTTACGAAAAGAGCTTTAGAACATTTTTCTGTTTTTTCCATAGATGGTTCTGTTAAATTGACTGGGATGGAGATACGGGAATTCTTAGATTCATTAAAAGAGATGAATGAAGGGCTTGATGCTCTTGCACGAGAAGGTATACCCAGAGAAGTCAGCGAGATTTTGATAACGAAAGATAAGGATTATCATCGGCTGGACTTCTACAAAAAAGAGAGCATGCAAGAGGTCAGAAGTTGGTTCGAAGGTTTAGAATTTCAAACTAGGTCATTCTCCGACGATGCTACTGGAGAATATTGGGTAGATGTTAATGTAAAGGGAGGGAAAATAAAGCTTGATAGACAACTCTTTGATAATCCAATCCTTCACAAATGCTTTAATATATATCCAAATATTAAACATTTAATCAAAGGTAAATCTTACATCATTACCAAAAATGATAAGGAAATAGGTAATGATGTTCCATGGCATAAAATTAGAGAGCACTTAGGGAAAATATCCGATAGGTCCGGAGTTACTCTTCAGCGCTACAAGGGTCTGGGTGAAATGACCCCCGAACAGCTGTGGGAGACCACTATGAATCCGGCGACACGCACTATTCTGGAGGTAAATGTGGAAAATGCCATTAAGGCGGACGAAGTGTTCCACATGTTGATGGGCGATGAAGTCCCGCCGCGCAAAGCTTTCATACAGGCGCACGCCAAGAACGCGAACCTGGATATTTAAGTCCCCGAAATCAGCGCGGACAGCCTATTTTTTCGTCTTTTTCTTCCCAACCCTGGTAAAGTATTCCTCAGGGATTAACTCCGGCTTTTTATAGACCAGGTGAAAGCACGGCGCACCCGATTTCTCAGGGGGCAGCATGACTTTCAACGGGTATTCCCGCAGTTCGATTGGTACCTGCTCATAGGCGATACAACAATGCGTGCAGTAATAGAGGATACCGCTTTTACCCCATGACCAGGGATAAGCTTTCCTGGTGACATTCCGGTCGGTCCTCTTTAATCTGCCACCAGTACCGCAGGGATCGCTCTTTATCACATACCTGTCCGGCTCTTCCGTGACCGTCAGGTTGGCGGATAGACCTCTCTGGAACTCGATGAAAAGCCAGAGGTTCTCCATCAAACCCGGCGTCTCCTGGAGCCATTTTTTGATTCTGTCATTGTACCTCAGTCGCCATGCCTTCTCAACCTCCCCCTCCCCCAGAGTAGCCAGATGCGTGAGGACATCAGAAAGCATGGCCGCCACGCCTTCATGCATAGCCTGGTTCTCAAAAGCGCCATATTCAATGAATTTGAGAGCTTCATCAACCCGTCCGGCTTTGATGGCCTCACGGGTCAGGGCCCAGGTAGGTTTACCCAGGTCTGCTACATCATCCTGGCGGATTTTTCTCTTCAAAATTGCTGATTCCTCTAACCTGATCATCATTGCCTCCATGAATCTTCACTATCTTCCGCTCGTTTTCTGGCAAATTAACTGTGACAGAATGATACAGTCTGTCACAGTTATCGTCAAGTTATAGTTATTTCCCCTGAATCAGAGAAAAGAACTCGGCACGGCTGGCAGGCCGTCGTCTGAAGGCACCCCTGATGGCCGAGGTAATCACGTTGCTTCCCGGTTTCTTGATGCCGCGCATAATCATGCACAGGTGCTCCGCCTGAACCACGACGGCCACCCCATCTGCCTTAATGCCTTCAACAATAGCATCAGCAATCTCTGTGGTCATTCTTTCCTGAAGCTGGGGACGCCTGGCGATGGTTTCCACTACCCGGGCCAGCTTACTGATGCCGACAATGCGTCCCTCGGCATTGGGGATATAGCCTATGTGGGCAACGCCATAAAACGGCAGGAGATGATGCTCACACATGGAATAAAAGGGAATATCTTTTAAAACTATCATCTCCCGGTGTCCCAGCTCGAAGCCTACCTCCAAATCCTCCTTTGGGTCCTTATCCATCCCCGCGAAAAGCTCGGCATACATCTCCGCCACACGTGCGGGGGTATCTGTGAGACCTTCCCGGTTGGGTTCTTCACCGATAGCCTTAATAATATCGGTTACTGCATTTTTGATCTTAGCCTCATCGATCATTATCTTCTCCTTTATCCGGCTGCAAGATGTAAGAATGGTCACAACGGGGACACAGAATACCTGTCCCCCGGGTTTACTGGTTCCATCCCAGTGCCTTCTCTACAGCCGTCAGATTCGCCGGGATTTCCAGGAAGGGCAGGGCCCCCTTGAGGGCGGTCTCCGTATCCTTTAGACCGGTGCCGGTTACCACGCAGACTACTATTTTCTCCGAGAAATCAACTCTTTTCTTGGCCAGCTTGATGAGGCCAGCCAGAGAGGCGGCTGACGCCGGCTCGCCGAAGATGCCGGCCTCTGATGCCAGTATTTTTTGGGCAGATAAAATTTCTTCGTCGCTGACCATATCAATAGTGCCGCCGGATTCATCTCGGGCGGCAACCGCCTTTTGCCAGCTGGCGGGATTACCAATGCGTATCGCGGTGGCTACTGTCTCCGGTTTTTCAATAGCATGGCCCCGGACAATGGGCGCCGCCCCTTCAGCCTGAAAGCCCATCAACTTTGGCTTGCTGGTTGCCTTGCCGGCTTGATAGTACTCAACGAAACCTTTCCAGTAAGCCGTGATATTGCCAGCGTTCCCCACCGGGAGAAAGAGATAGTCCGGGGCATCACCAAGGCAGTCAATAATCTCGAAGGCGGCTGTTTTTTGCCCCTCGATGCGGAAGGGATTAAGGGAGTTTACCAGCGTTACCGGGTGCTTCTCGGAGAGACTCCTGACTATTTTTAGTGCCTGATCAAAGTTCCCATCAACGGCGATGATCTTCGCTCCATAAACTATGGCCTGGGCCAGCTTGCCCAGGGCTATATTTCCCCTGGGCACGATGATGATGCAGCTAAGTCCGCAATAAGCGGCGAAAGCGGCGGCGGAGGCACTGGTATTGCCGGTTGAAGCGCAGATGATGGCCTGGCTGCCTTCTTCCAATGCCTTGGCAACGGCCACCACCATACCCCTATCCTTGAAAGAGCCGGTGGGGTGGCACCCCTCCAGCTTGAAATAAAGCTCGTCACAGCCGAATTTCAGGGCCAGTTTATCACATCTGACCAGCGGGGTGTCCCCCTCCCCGATGGTAAAGTTCGGAGTTCTGGGGGTAATGGGTAGGTAATCTTTGTATTGAAGCAGAACGCCTTTTTTCAGCTTTAACCTCCTGTGTTTCAAGCTTGGTTACCACCCCGGGTTGCTAACAAGCGCTCTCCTTATATATTCTCAACACGGATGACATTGCTTGTCTCCCTGACGACCTCAAGCTGTGCCAGCTTGTTAAGGGCTAGCTGCATGGCTTTCTCCTGAGCCGGGTAGGTCATGATGACGATTTCCGCCGTTTGTGTCAAGCTATCCGTCTCACGCTGGATGGCCGAGGCGATGCTTATCATATTATCCCCGAAGACTTTGGATATCTGGGCCAGGACGCCGGGTTGGTCAGCTATATTCATTCTAATGTAGAATCGGGTTTCGATTTCCGACATGGGCTTGATGCTCCTGCCCGGTTTGAGTACCCATCTGGAAATGCTGCCTATGCCGAGGACGATCTTTCGCGCCGACGACACGATGTCGGCGATAACGGCACTGCTGGTAGGCTTGGCACCGGCACCCTCACCGAAGAAGATCACCTTACCCACCAGGTCGCCTTCAACAAGCACCGCATTATAAACGCCATCCACCTTGGCCAGGAAGGATTCGGCTGGAATAAAGACCGGGTGTACACGTGCTTCGATGGTGCCTTTATTCTGTTTGGCGATAGCCAGCAATTTGATCGCGAATCCCAGCTCCCGCGCGTAGCGAAAATCGCGCCTGGCGAGCCGCGAAATTCCCTCGCAATAGATATCCTCGGGCCGTACCCGGCTCTGAAAGGCGAGCGAGGCCAATATGGCCAGTTTATAGTTGGCGTCCACACCCTCGATATCATTTTCTGGATTAGCTTCGGCGTAGCCCAGTTCCTGGGCCATTTTGAGGGCCGAGGCGAAGTCCATACCGTCTCTGGCCATTCTGGTAAGGATGTAGTTGGTGGTACCGTTGATTATGGCGTAAATACCGATGATTTCATTGGCTATCAGGTCATGCCGGAAAGGAGCGATCAGTGGAATGCCGCCGCCGACGCTGGCTTCATATTGCAGACCCACGCCATGCTTCCGGGCCAGAGCCAGCAGTTCTGTACCATGCTTGGCAATGACCTCCTTGTTGGAGGTGACCACATGTTTGCCGCCGGATATGGCTCTCTGAAGATAATCAAAAGCAGGGTATTCACCACCAATGGCCTCGACGACTATATCTATGCCCGGTTCCTGGAAAAACTCATCGTCATCTGTGGTGAAAATCTCAGACGGCATCCGCTGCGCCTGTGCCCGTGACAGGTCCTGGGGTAAAACCTTGACCTTTCGCAGGACGAGGGGGCAGCCGACCTTTTCGGCCAGATCTTCTGCCTTATCTTTCAGGACCTCGGCCACCTGCCCGCCCACTACCCCCAGCCCCATTAACCCGATGCCGATACTCTTTTCACTTCTCATCTTCGCTTCCTTTGGGTCAATCCTATTTACTTAAGACCCGCTGCGTCGCCCATAACTTTCTGCCGGCATCCAGGTAACTATCATCCACCTTGTTATCAGGGTCAACCCAGAGTGATGTAACCCACTCATTTAAAGCCTGAGCCACCAACTGGTCACGGTCATCGGCACCCATCTGCCTGCTGGTATCCCTTTCTAAAACCTCTATCAGCCAGTAACCGCTGGTGGTCGTCACAGTTTCATCGCGGATGGGCCCGCTCAAAACCCCTGTTTTTACCTCAGGGTTGAAAACATAATCTTCAACGGCGGCGCTCATCGAACCCTTACTCACGTTGCCGAGATCCCCGCCGCTATCCCGGGACCTTGGATATTGTGATAGTTCTTTGGCCAGGGTGGCGAAGTCCTCGCCGGCATCCAGCCTGGCTTTTACATTTTGCGCTTCTTCCTCGCTACCTAAGAGAATGGCCTGGACCAGGGCGTCTGTCTCATCTTCTTTTTCCATGACCCGGATGAGCCAGTAGCCAACTTTCTTCGTTTTTACCTCGTCATATCTCGGCTGGCTCAGTACACCGACTTCGGAGCCGAAGGCGTAGTCACCGGGTACGGTACTGCCGAGCAAATCATTGATAACCCTCTGCGGGTGCCAGCCAATATCACCTTGACTGCTCCGGGAAAAATCGTCCAGCGAGAACTCCCCGGCCAGTGCCGTGAAGTTCTCGCTGTTCCGCAATCTATCTCTAAATTCATAGGCCTGTTTTTCGCTCTCCAGCAGCATGGCCATGATGTGGACCTGATCGGCTGTCTGCGGTACCTGGGAATCGAAATGCTCACTCCGCAGTCGGCTCTGCAATATCTGGCTCCGGACTATATCGATAACGGCGGCGTTTACGCTAATGTCTGAATCCCTTAAACGGTCTCGGACCTCATCGTCGCTGACACTGATGCCCAGTTTCGAAGTGCCCTGCCTGATTAATTCATCCTGCTCAATCTGTTGTATCGCGCTATCAGCCAGGAACTGCGTATACTCCGCTGGCTGGCCGGATGCGCTTAAACGGAGCACATCAATGTAGTAACTCATGCTGAATTTAGTGCCATTTACCTGGATGACAGTCTGGTGCAGGGGGCGGTACTCGCCGGTGAACCACCCTACCAGGACGATCAGAATAATGGCGGCAATGATAAAGATGCCGCTTCCAACAATGATACGCTGCCTTCTTTTTTCCCTCTGCCAGAGGGCCATGTGGCGCCGGGACATTTCACGCTGGGGCTTCTGGGCTCTCTTTTTCTTCTTGTTAGCCAAATCGGCACTCCTGCTAATAAAAATTCACTTTTTCCAGATGATATGGCATTGCCATTTTGGGGAAGTCTGGGGGAAATCGGACCGGAAGTGTGCCCCCCGGCTTTCTTCCCGGATAAATGCCGCTTCCGTTAACAGCCGGCCCGTTAATATCAGGTTGCTCAGCTCGTGGGAGGGCTGGTCGGTAGGCTGGTGCAGCGCGTGCTGCCAGGCAGCCAGAATATCCGATGCCTGGTTTAGCCCTGCCTTGTCGCGTATAATGCCCACCTTGTCCCAGCATAATTGCTGCAAGGCGGTAAGGCTGGGGGGCGGTACCATGCGCAGGGCGGGCCTCTGCCCCAGCGAACAGCGGATTGCCCGGTTCGTTTCATTACTGGATGCCTTTGCCCTGGCTTTGTTGCCCGTTCTTTCGACGATCCGTTTGCTGAAAACAATCGCCTCTAGGAGGGAGTTGGAGGCAAGACGATTGGCGCCATGCACGCCGGTGCAGGCGACTTCGCCGGTGGCGAATAAACCAGCGATGTTCGTTTCTCCCCAGCTATTGGTCTTGATGCCGCCTATCATGTAGTGAGCCGCCGGCGCTACCGGTACCAGGTCCCTGGTGATATCGAGTCCGTGGTCGAGGCAAAAACGGTAGATATGGGGGAACCTTGTGGTGATGGTGTGTGATGGCAGGTGGGTGATATCGATAAAGACCCGGTCTGAGTTGGTTTTCTTCATTTCATACAATATGCTGCGGGCGACCACATCCCTCGGGGCCAGGTCGCCCTGCGGGGAATAATCAGGCATGAAACGTTGGCCTTCGCTATTACGCAGTATCCCTCCTTCGCCTCTGACCGCCTCGGAAATAAGAAACGGGATGACGCCGGGGAGGCGCAGGGCGGTGGGGTGGAACTGAAAGAATTCCATATCGGTAATCTCGGCACCGGCATCGAAGGCGAGAGCAATGCCATCGCCTGTGGCTACGCTTGAGTTGGTATTATATTTGAATAACTGCCCGGCGCCGCCGGTCGCCAGAACCAGGAAGCGGCACGCAAACTCCTCTGTAGAGCCGGTGCGGCAGTCGAGGGCCTGCACGCCGGCCACTCTCCCCTTTTCTATCAGAATTTTGGTGGCCAGGAAATTCTCCAGCACCTTGATTCTGGATGAACGAGCCTGCTGGCTCAAAGTAACCTCAATATATTCACCGGTAGCATCGCCACCGGCGTGCAGGACGCGGGGGACACTGTGGGCTGCTTCCATGGTGAGAGCAATCTCCCCGTCGAGAGTGTCAAAAGGGACCCGGTACTTAACCAGGTCAGCGATGCGGGCGGGGGCTTCATCGGCCAGGATATGCACAGTTCGCTCATCAGATAAACCGTTGCCGGCGTTTAAGGTATCCCTGGCGTGAAGCTCGGTAGAGTCACTCTTGCTGATAGCCGCGGCAATGCCGCCCTGAGCGTATTTGGTATTGCAGTCATCAATACTACCTTTGGTGATGACCAGTACGCTGCCATGCTCTTTGGCCAGCAGGGCGGTGTAGAGTCCGCCGATACCGCTGCCCACAACGATGTAGTCATACTGGTTCATAAATAACCCCTTAAAATTAACTGCCGTTCTGCTCAGATAACTTGTATCTTCTCACGACATGCGTATGGTGCCGAGGCAGAGATTTGAACTCTGACGAGCTTACGCTCACCACCCCCTCAAGATGGCGTGTCTACCTATTCCACCACCTCGGCATAATAGCTTGGCAGGAGTGGCAGGATTCGAACCCGCGACCGGCGGTTTTGGAGACCGCTGCTCTACCAACTGAGCTACACTCCTGCGCTTAAAAGATTATAGTCCATTTTATCATGATTATTCAATAGAAAGCGGGCGGAGTAGTCCCCTGCTCCGTTATAGTTGGCAGTTAGCTCTAATAAGTTTTACAAAAAAGGTTGTTTAACATTGACAAACAGCTTTAAAACCGGCTGCTTAAGGTAGGGGACAATAGGATTAAACTATTCCGAGCAGAAATGCTTGAAATTTCGTAGAACTCACTTCCACCACCAAGGGGGGGTTGTGTCTCTCATAAGCAACCCGCCTTCATCACTATACAAATTTGAAACAGCTACAAAACTTGGCCATGTAAGTGCAATATCCTTTAAACTAACGGTCACGGTCAGTTTATTACCTTCTATTCGCAACTCTTCCAAGTCTCTTAATCTAGTAAAGCTTGACCCAACAGGGTTCCATTCCGATAGGCAAAACTGATTTGATTTATAGTCAACCTTTGCTTCATAGTCAATTCCGTTTACGATAGCCCCTGTAGCCCCGGTGGTGTTATGGTCACAATCAATCTCAATCACATATGATGTATTAATAGTTTGTATGTTATCTCTCAGATTTATTATAAAAGTAAAATTAGAATCTTTACGCCATGTTTCAAATTCAACAATATCAAGATATCCAACTTGGAAGTCTCCTGGAGTATCGGTTACTGAATAAATTAAGACAGGTTCTGTAGGGTAGAAGTAATAAGACGGAATTGAAGGTCTAGTAAGTTGTGATGATTTAGTCAATTCTAGTATGTCGGCTGTTATCATTTTAGCTTCTTCCGATTCTTCGTGTACATAACCATCCTTACACACAGACCAAATTCCTTTGTCCCAAGACTCTTTAGGATACTTATAATCCATGGGAAACAGGGATTTAACTTGTGCTGAGGCTTTTTCGTTAATTTTTAGGTCATCTAGACCATACTCGTTTAGATTACTGTATACCTCCCAACCGGTATGTTTATGTCCTTGAATGTCTATATCCACTTTTTCTTGATGGAATTTCGCAGTAAAGTCACCATAAAGCCAAACAAATTCAAAATAGTATTCATGAGCTTCATCCGTGGTTTTAGATAAATGATAGAGATAGTAATCAACCTGACTTATTGATCTTTGGGAGGTAAACACTGGCCCCCTAGGTTCTAATTCAGGTTCTGGTGTGGGCGGTTTTGGCTCTTGTTTCGGCGGTGATGTTAATGTAGTAACAAGAGTAGGCACAGGTGCTGGTGTAGGACTGGGAGTAGGCAGTGATGTTGGTGTAGGAGCGGAACTAGGTGGTAGCGTTGATGTAGATGCAGGTTCGGGTGTCGTTGCTGGTGCTGGAGCAAATTCTGGAGTTGGTACATTTTCTGGAATGGGTTTAGCTTCACAACCTGCTATGAGTAAAGATAGAAATATGAGCGTTAAAATTACAGAGAGATGCGTTTTCATTCTAATCAACTTTTCTCGTATCAACTGCTTTTGTTATACTACCAAACTCTTGCCCTGTCAATACCTATTCGGCTACTTACTTGGAGGACTAAGGGGATACGCATACAGGGAATCTGGCACATCATGTTGACCCATCATCAACCCCTCATTAAATTACCCTTGACAAGCCGCCGTTAAAGTGCTAAATTAGAGTTAGCAGTCTTAGCCCGAGACTGCTAACTGGAGGCCGAGATGGTATCTGAAAGAACCGGGAAAATACTTAATTCAATAGTCAGGGAATATATTATCAAGGCGATGCCGGTGCCCTCGCAAATCATCGCCAGTGACCCTGAACTCGGGGTAAGTCCGGCTACCGTCCGTAATGAGATGGCCTATCTTGAGCAGGAGGGTTATCTTATCCGCCCTCATACTTCCGCCGGGTGTATTCCCTCAGACAAGGGCTATCGCTATTACGTAGAGTCGATTGAACACATACAACTCCCGCCTTCGGAGGAGCGTTTTATCAGCCATATCTTCCATCAGGTGGAGCAGGAAGTAGAAACGTGGCTCAGCCTGACGGCAACACTCTTAGCCCGGATGGCGCAAAATGTGGCGATCGTTAGTCTGCCCAGGTCGGTCGACTGTAAATTAAAGCACCTGGAACTGCTCGCACTCCAGGAATCTGTGGTTCTGCTTGTCGTTGTTCTGCAAGGAGCCAAGGTCAAGCAAAAGTTGATTACCTTTGATCAGGAAGTTTCTCAACAAGACCTAACTATTATCAGTAACAAATTGAATGCTGCTTACACCGGCTTAACCAGACAGCAGATTTCCGCTCAGGGATTGGAGCTATCACCACTGGAAAAGCAGGCAACCGACCATCTTCTGGAGATGATGGAGGTTGAGGACGAGCAGGAATATGAAGAACCCTACCTTGACGGCTGGCATTTCATGCTCAATCAACCGGAATTTACTCAGAGCGAGCGAATGCTTAAGCTCATGGAACTGGTCGATCGGCACAGCCTGTTAAAGGTCATGGTTCCGGAGCGGTTGAGCGAACACAAGGTGCATGTCATTATCGGTAAGGAAAATAAGGATAAGGCCATCCAGAACCTCAGCGTGGTCATCAGTCAATATGGCCTTACCGATGAGGCCATCGGTACCATTGGAGTGGTCGGCCCGACCCGGATGCAATATTCGCGTGTGATACCCACGGTTTATTACATGTCCTCGGTGCTGAGCAGGCTGGTAGCCGGGCTTTACGGCAGAGAGCTACGCAGCGAAGATAATTCTGAATAAGCAAAAAGGACAGATCAATGACGGAACAGGAATCAGAGTTAACTGAAAATGGGGAGGCTCAACCGGAGTTAGTCGAAGGCGAAGACGTACAGAGTCGGACGCAGGCGCTGGATGAAGCCAGGAAAAAAACCGAAGAGTACCTGGCCGGCTGGCAGAGGGCGCAGGCTGATTTCATCAATTACAAGCGGCGTACCGAGCAGGAAAGGCAGGATTTTGTAAAATTTGCCAATGCCGGCGTCATCCTTAGCCTCCTGCCTGTTCTTGGCGACCTAGAACGTGCGCTTGACTTCGTACCAGCGGACACATCGAAGGCAGATAGCTGGGTGGAGGGTGTCAGGCTGGTTTACCGTAAATTCAAATCGGCCCTGGAAGCACAGGGTGCGACGTCGATTAAAGCGCTGGGTGAACCTTTTGACCCAAATTTTCATGAGGCCGTCAGACAGAGCAAGGGACGTGAAGGATTGGTCGTCGAGGAACTGGAAAAGGGTTACATGTTACATGATAGACTTCTTCGCCCCGCCAGGGTTGTGGTAGGCAATGGTTCAGAAGAAGAGAAAAAGGAGGAAACATAAAGTGGGAAAGATAGTAGGTATTGATCTGGGCACAACCTTCAGCGAGGTGGCCGTGCTGGAGGGTGGGGAACCGGTCGTCATTACGAGTACGGAGGGAAGCCGACTTTTCCCCTCCGTAGTAGCGGTTAATAAGAACGGTGAGCGGTTGGTGGGACAAATAGCCAAGCGCCAGGCGATAACCAATCCTGAAAATACCATCTACAGCATCAAGCGTTTTATGGGGCGCAAGTGGGGAGAACCGGCGGGGCGGGAACTCCCCGTGGAAGAGGACGCTAAACGCAAGACTTATCGAGTTACCAGAGGCCCCAACAATGAAGTGCGGGTGGTGATGGGTGGTAAGGAGTATAGCCCGCCCGAGATTTCAGCCATGATTCTGCAAAAACTAAAGGCCGACGCCGAGGCTTATCTTGGCGACAAGGTTACCGAAGCGGTAATCACCGTGCCGGCTTATTTCAATGATGCCCAGCGCCAGGCAACTAAAGATGCGGGCAAGATCGCCGGACTCGAGGTGCTGCGCATCATCAATGAGCCTACCGCCGCCTCTTTAGCCTACGGACTGGACAAGAAGGGAGAAGAGAACATTGCGGTTTATGATCTTGGTGGTGGCACCTTTGATATATCCATTCTTGGGATCGGTGAAGGCGCCTTCCAGGTGAAAACCACCAGTGGCGATACCCACCTCGGCGGCGATGACTTTGACCAGAGGATCATGGACTGGCTTTGCGATGAATTTAAGCGAGACCAGGGCATTGACCTCCGGCAGGATAAAATGGCGCTACAACGACTGAAGGAAGCCGGCGAGAAAGCTAAAATCGAACTATCAAGTGTCATGCAGACGGAGATAAACTTGCCCTTTATCACTGCCGATGCCAGCGGGCCCAAGCACCTCAATATCACGCTGACCCGCGCCAAGCTGGAGCAGCTGGTCATGGATCTCGTGGAAAGGACCATCCAACTCTGCGTCCAAGCATTTGAGGCTGCCAAGAAAGGCTCGGCTCCCATTGACCAAGTTGACGAAGTTCTTCTGGTGGGCGGGCAGACCAGGATGCCCCTGGTCCAGGAAAAGGTGAAGCAATTTTTTGGCAAGGAGCCTAACAAGAGTGTCAACCCTGACGAAGTAGTCGCCGTCGGCGCTGCAATCCAGGCAGGTGTGCTTAAGGGAGAGGTTAAGGATGTCCTTCTGCTTGATGTCACCCCACTTACCCTGGGCATTGAGACTCTGGGCGGGGTAGCCACACCCCTGATACCGCGTAATACCACCATTCCTACCGCTAAGAGCCAGGTCTTCAGCACAGCCGCGGATAACCAGCCCAGTGTTGAGATTCACGTCCTGCAGGGGGAAAGGCCCATGGCCGCCGATAACAGGACTCTGGGGCGATTTATGCTTGATGGCATTCTGCCGGCGCCGCGCGGCATACCGCAGGTTGAAGTTACCTTTGATATTGATGCCAATGGCATCCTTAACGTCCGCGCTCAGGATAAGGGTACCGGCAAAGAGCAGAAGATAACCATCACTGCTTCCAGCGGACTCTCCAAAGAAGAAGTAACGAAGATGCAGCGGGAAGCGGAGATGCACGCTGCTGAGGATACCAAGCGCCGTGATGAGATCGAAGCCCGCAACACGGCAGACAGCCTGGCTTACACGGCGGAAAAGACTCTGCGCGACAATAAGGACAAGGTTCCAGCCGACCTGAACACGGAAGCTGAAG
>Ga0154826_1020_pt1 | contig 18122 bp, 18 predicted proteins | sample Rifle2008BG16ft_FD_116130 | JGI IMG/M metagenome (GOLD analysis project Ga0154826, IMG submission 116130) | Chloroflexi bacterium RBG_16_50_9
TCGACTCCGCTGTTGCCTGGATAAATGTCAAGAAAAACGGCCCGATGGGTTTTACCAGGATACCATAACCCGGCACGACCGATAATATCGAGTGGCAGCAGCAAGAGGTGAACCAGATGCCCGGATTCAAGATGTTTGGACGGAAGAAAAGAAGAAAATACCCTGTAAAGGTAGATGAAAAGGGGCGGTCCGCACGCAGCCGGTGTTTCGAGATGTTTGCAGAAAAAGTCCCTCTCCATGAAATCGCGGAGAAAGTGGATGTTAAGGTTGATACCGTCCGCAGGTACCACCAGCAATGGAAGAAGGACCCTGGTTTTGAGCGCCGGTATACCTACGTTCAAAGTCTCTTTAAGAAATCGGCACCAGACCGAGACTACAATATAGAATTGTTTGCCAGAACATTGGGGATTGGGAAAGAACAGCTCGAAACCGTCCTATCCCAGCCCCATGGCTTGCGACAGCTGATAACCGGTAAGCTACATTTTCCAGCGCATGCGGAGGCTGACCATAAACGGTATATCGCATTGGAGCTGGCTTTATCGATTTCAGATCATCTAATCAAGAATGGTGGAAAATTCGAAGACGTTTACTTCGCCTTTCAGCGCTGGATGAACGAGAACAAGAAATACCGTGAGGAAGAAGATGCCGATATTAAAGAAGAGAATACATTTATGGCATTTGTTCATAAGTTATTGGCGATAGACATGGAAAATGAGCGGAAAGGGCGTGTCAAACCTGACACATTTTCCGAAGAGGAGATTAATTCCATTTTGCGATTAGAAATAAAGTCGCAAATGAAGGAATTACAGACAATTTACTGGATTAAAATAGCGCGATTAATGGTTGATGGATTGACCAAGGAAGAAGCTCGCGAAAAATTATATCAAGACTTAATCGGAAAAGGTGATTTAAAGGTAGCAAAGTCGTTTCGCGAATTCCAGGATAAAGTTGACCCGCTGAAAACCAACGACCAGATACCACCACCAACCTCAGCGACCACCAACTCCCACATAAAGACCGCTCTGATAAAACTTAATCCTTAACAGCCCATCCTGTGTGGGGTTATTTTTTGACCTGCCGGCTTCCAGCCTACTGACAACGACCCCATGACCATCTCTTGTATTACCCTTAAGTGCTATTATCTTCACCATTTAGGAGGGATTTTATGTTGATCAACAGAGTTTACCTGCCAATATCCCTAGCTATAGTATCCTATTATATCCGGGCGAATTTCCCCGTGGCCTCAAGAAGCTGGATTTACGCGCTTATTTAGACACTATTTCACCCTACATATGCCTTAATTCTTTGTTTCGTGCCCTTAAGAAAGACTGGCTGTACTTTATCTGGCTGAGTTATGACATTAAACTGCACCTTAACCACTTATCATTGAGGGTTGCATGGTTCTGTCTGATGATCCGCGTCGATGAATACTGTCATTTATGCAAGTTTGTAAATCCCTCGTCCTGTCTGCCAGAAGGTTGGCGGTATAATACGAAAGATAAGCAAGGACTACTTCTTTTCCATCTTTTTTAGCCCACAGGCCATCAGAATATTCAATCTTTCAAGATATTGTTGGTGTCAAACAATGGTCTGTGAATGAAATATCATCTTAGGAAACGAAAGGTCACTTTTCACGCCTTTGTGATTTGAATTGCACATTCTGGACAAAAGTGACCCCCAGAGAAATTTTTCTATCGCTTACTGTTAGCCCTTTTCCAGCAACTGATATATTAAGGCAAAAAGGGAGGCCGGTAATCCAAACCCAGGAGCTCACGCGTGTTATTCCGGACTTTCATTAACAACTCTTTAAGCTGCTGTCTTTCTTCTTTTGAAAGCTTGTCAAAGATAAGATGGATTGAACGCTCGGTCACGCCTTGATGGTACAATTTGCTGCCTTTTTCAGTGAGAGTCACGTACGTCTTAAAATTGCCGTTCTTTTTTGTTTTTTTGACCAGACCTTTCTTTTCCATGCGATTGATCAAAGTAGAAACCGAGTTAAATTCCTTTAACGTCCAGTTAGACAATTCTTCAAGTGTTACCGGTCTATTTTCCCGGGAGAGCATCGTTAATATTCTGACTTGAGGTTGAGTGACACTTAAATGCTTGAATTCTAGTTCAACGGCGTTAATCACAATACTGTCCGTTTGATCTAACAAAATGTAAAGATTGATTTCAGGGTCATGTTTTTTAGAAGCCCTGATTTTTTCTATTTCTTTCTGGCCAGCCTTAACCATTTGTTCCTTTTTTTGTAATATTTGACTCTTCGTATTTAGCTTAAAACAATCGCTAGGCTGTGTCAATCTTGAACACGTTTATTTTACAGGTAGCCTGACTTCCAGGAAACCTCTGAATCGGCCTTCAACTGTTCTCTTAATCAAAGATATTTTCTACTCACCCCGTTATCCACCGCTCAAGCTGATTTTCCACATGGTCAATTTTAGATGTTGTTTGAGCGGTTGAGGAGCTGGAAGGGACTGCCCTCCTCTCATGGATTTCCTTCTTGGCCAGGGTTTTGCTGGCTTTAACGTATGTTGCGTGTTGTTAACCTGGCATCAATTATTTTGCCAGAGATTTAGCCTGAGGTGGAGAGAGATTCACGTTAGCCAGCCGGTTTAATTTTATACTTGCTAATTGGAATTGGCTGTGTTGAAAGCCTTATCTCGTGACCATCCTGTTTAAGGATTATCCATTTAAGCCAATTCTTATCATCTCGCTCTGGATAATCTTCCCGGAAATGGAATCCCCGGCTTTCTGTTCGCATCAAGGCCGCCCGGAAAGTTAACTCGGCACATATCGCCATGCTTTTTACCTCGTGGCATTTGCTCAAGTAATGAGGGTCTTTTGCTTGTAGAACGGGCATTTTTTCTTTCAGGTTTTCCAGCCTGGTCAAGGCCTCTTCAAGGCGTTCTTTACTCCGGCGCAGATTGTACTTTATCGGTGCCATGACATCCTGTAAAACTGCTATAGCTTCTGTTGGAGAAAAGCCCTTTTTCCGCTCCAAAGAACTAAAAATGTTCTTTTTACAGGACTTCGCCTCGGCAATGCTGATATCAGCCGGAGCAGCTTCAGCAACATAACGAGCAGCCGAGAGAGCAGCCCATTCGGCGCTGATCACAGCAAACATAATGCCGGACCCGGGTGTAACACCGGGAGGCGAAGCTACGGCTCCAGCCACGGCCGAACCAGCATAGCTGGTATCTCCAATTGCCCATAAACCTTCGAGGCTGGTCTTCATATCATGGTCAACATTTATGCATGAGGTTTCCCCGTGCAAAGGTACCCCTATCTCATGCTTTACGCCGGGAGCAAAGCCGTGTTTCCTTTCGGTAGCTTCCATCCGCTCGTTCCATTTGCTTATTTTTGGTAAGCCCGAGTGAACTCCAAATGGTGGAGCCGAAGGAGGCGGCTGGAAGTATATCGGGCCCCTGCCTTCATTCACTTCTTTTTCAAGACTAATGGCTAATTTCACCGGTAGAAATACGCCAGTAGGTCCTGAACCGGGCATATATTTCTCGAGTAAATTCTCACCCAATGAGTTGACCAGGAAAGAAGTGCCTACCATGCCGCAATCGGTTTCCTGAAACACCGTGTGGGCGTAAAGGTTACCGAATTCAGCGTTTCTCATCTCCGCCCCTGCCCTGAAAGCTGCTGCAATTCCATCCCCAGTACCAGCCGACCAGAACCTTCTTACTTTGTAGCCGCAGCTTCCATTCGCGAGGACTGTAGCTTTAGCTTTGAAAATAAATGATTTGCCTGTAACGATATCAAAGCCTATCGCTCCAACCACCCGGTTTTCATTTTTCAAAAGATCCACGATATGGATTTTATTCAACACGGTGGTCCCTAATTTGCGAGCTTTGTTCCGCATTGGTAACATCAAGTCGATATCAATATAAGCTGTTGAATATTCCGGTGCCCAGAAAGTGGGGATGGTTACAAGCTTGCCATCCGGAGTCCGAGCGAGTTTGGCACCCCATTCACCGAACTGCTCAATCGCCCTGTAAGAGCTTTGAAGATACTTTAGTAATAACTCCTGATCATTCAAATAGAATCCGGACGTGTTGACCTGAAAATCTAGGAATTTATCCGCACTGTTGTTCGGTCCCAGAAACGACAAGATTCCACCGATTTTAGCAGCCTTGCCCGCCCAGCCGGTTGTCTGTTTCTCAACGATCAACACGTCAATTTTAGGATTTGCCTCTTTGATTTTTAAGGCCGTGGCGAGTCCGCCAACCCCGCCGCCGATTATCAGTACTTCTGTTGAAACGATTTCACCAATGTCTTCAATCTTAGCCATTATATTTCTCCTTTTTGTTTAGAAGGGACTTAGTAAGATGAACGTAAAGGGGCAGGAATATTCGGAATGACTTCAATACACTGCTCCGTGCAAGAGTCCTCGCAAGCGAGGCACCAGACACAATCTTCCGGATATGCTACGATCGGCTGTTCATCTGTCTCATTCCAGCGAATTACATCCAGAAAACAGGCATTCACGCATGTTTTGCATCCTGTGCATTTAGATAGGTCAATCAGGACTTCCTTAGCCCAGGTCTTTGGCGAACTTTCCATTTTATTAAATCTCCTTTGACTAGATATAAATAATCAGGGAACCCTCTTTTTTAATTTTTAATGAGCAACGACGGTTGATAGTTAGGTCTGGAACCGCCTGCCAGATTCCCCATAACGCCGGTAAAAAGGCTTTGAAAGTGCTGACTTCTGCGATATTGTGCGTACGCCAGCCGCCACCCGTAGGGCTCTTTCCGCTCGGATGCTGAAGCTTGGCTCCGGCTTCAGGTCGAGCCGGAACGCTGCCTGGAGGCGGCGTTGGAGCTCCATGCATGCAGGAACGCATCTTGCATCCTCCCGGGATAGCTTCCCACTGATGGGAAAGCATAACGCGAGGCGTGATACCTGGCTGGGCTCCGGTCGTACCGGCGGTGAGAAGATGTTCATAGGTCCAGAAGTCTTTTTGTTCCTGGGTCCCTATATTCGGGTCAACCCATTCTATACGGAGGTTCATGACGGGACCGTAATCGATACTCTCCGTGGCAATCTGGACCGCGCCGATGTGGCCGTTCAACGGCGGCTTGATTTCCCATTTGAAGCCTTTGTGCTCGTCAGGGCACCAGAGTTCGTAACCCTTTTCCATGTTGACCCACCACCAATCGAGCATCTCGACCGTGACACCGGGAATGATGTGGTCAACGACTATCCACTCTGCGGGAAATTTGTTTTGTTCCATTCTGTAACTCCTGTCTATAAAGTTAAATAATAAATTTTATCCGTATTTATGTACTGCTTCTGTCAAAACCTGCACGTTCTCGGGTTTTGCTTCGTCAGGTATCCCAAGACTGGCATCGACTATTAGTCCGCTATTATCTGCAAAGATATCAATCAAATCTCTGACGTCTTTTTCTACCTGCTGGGGTGTTCCAGTGCACATCAGAGATGAAGATACATTCCCCCAAAAACAGGCAACATCTCCCAACATTTTTTTCGCTTCTTTACGGTCAACCTCCTGGTAGTGCATAACGAATTTTTTAGGCGGCAATTCCTGGAAATATTTTAACCTTGGCGTGTAATTACCTTCAGTGTAAACAATGGGTCTTACCCCTGCATCAATCAAGCCAAGTATGAGAGCTTTGAGACACGGCCAATAGAATCTGGCATATTGTGCGTCAGACATAAAGCCGGCCGAGCCACGGTGCAGGTAAATAGAAGCGGCGTTGATCTGACTTTGCTTGGCCATCGTAATGGCCGCGTATATCGTGGAGGGAATTAGCATACTAATAGTCGCCAGCAGCTTGTCCGGGTCCTGGTACATGTCTAAAGAAGAGCCTCGTATGCCGCGCAGACAATCGGAAATCCAATCAAAGGCGCAGAAAACATGGGCCCCTACAACCACCGGATATCCCAATTTAACCATTCCCAAACTATAACTGGCTGCGAGCTGGTTGTTGTTTTCCGACTCCCGTCCGAGCTCCAACATTTTTGCCAAAAAATCTTTCAGACCCAATTGAGAAATCATCCCCCCGATGAAACCGGGCAGCGTGTATGGGTCTGACATGGGAAGGAGAGGAATCATCCCGCCCATTTGAAAAATGCGGCTGAACGGTTCCATCGTAGTCGCGATACGCGGCCATAATTTTTTTACTGTAAACAAGTTGGGGTTAGCCAGCATCTCATCATATTCGCTCTGCAACATGTATTCTTTCTCAACCCACTGGAAAGGCATATCATCGCGCAGGCCTCCCCCGGGCCACTTAACTTGCTGGACGCCCAATAGCTCCCATGGTTTAGCGGCGCCGACTGCCCCTGCGGGAGGTGCCGCATCCCAATTATGTTCTATCGTCACTTCTTTCAAGGCTTGAAGGCGTTTTTCCATCTGGTACATGGAGTCCCGGTTAGATATGCCTCTGGCTCTGGTCGGGTAATAATGTATGGTCACAGGCGTTATCGGAACACGGTCGGGCTTTCTCAAATTGAAAGCGTCCTCAATGCGTTTTTGTCGAGCTAAAAATTCCGGCGATGGTTGGAAAGCCGACATTTGGACCTCCAATTTTTTACTTGACAAACTTTCAAATAGTCGGTATAATCACGGGCATTATAAATGATATTTTATAAGAAATCAAGTATCATGTGTAATATGATGTTTATATTAGAGAGTACATCCTTCAGGGTACGTGGGAAAAAGCGCCCACCATTATATTTTGGCCATACGTTCCAAACACTGTAACGCCCGGCAAATGACATCGGGCTTTGAATAGAAATCAAATATAAGGAGGCAACCAAATGAAACGGATCATTGGAATTATTCTGGGCGCATTGATTATTTCAAGTCTCATCCTGGCAGGTTGCTCAAAATCTACACCATCGCCGGCTCAGCCTGCTCCGGCACCCACCCCTGCACCAGCTCCGACACCGCCAGCCCCCGCTGCCCCTGCTACGATCAAGATCGGAGCTATGCTCTCGATCACCGGCCCTGACGCACCTACCGGTGTTCCGGCGCATTTCATCTTTCAATATGCAATCGATGAGATCAACAGAGCCGGCGGAGTATTCGTCAAAGAATTCAATAAAAAGATACCACTGGAGATCATCCTTAGAGATAATCAAACCGACCCCGAAAAAACGATGGCGGCCGCCGAACAGCTTAACGCCGACGGCGTCTCGGTGGTTATTGGAACCACGCTGGCAGGTATCTCGGGGGGTATCTTCGAAAAGAACAAACTGACTCTTTTGGTCAGCCAGTTCGATGCGGTGGCTCCAACTCGCCAGGGTCTAAAGTATTTTTTTGACACCTCCAAGTTGAACAGCGGCACTTCCGCAGCAATATTCCAATTGGTAGCGAGCTTGCCGAAGGAGCAGGTGCCGACCAAATGGGCCTTTTTCGAGGAGCAGGCCGATTGGGTCGCTGAACTTGCATCGTTTATGAAAGATGACGCTGCTAAACTGGGTATCGAGTTTAGTTATGCGGGCAAATACCAGATGTTAGCCCCGGATTACAGCCAGCTCATTCTGGGAGCCAAGAACTCCGGCGCCGAAGTTCTCGTGGCAGCCCCGGTCCCGCCGGACGCCATTGCCATGTTGAAGCAAATGCAACAGTTGAACTACCATCCTAAAGCGATCATTTTCTTCCGGGCGATCGGTGATCCAACCTGGGCGAACCTGGGGGCTTTGGGTGACTACATTATCGGGTCTTCAGAATGGGACACCCACCTTGCCCCGAATGATCCGACGGTCCAGACCCTGATAACAGCCTGGCATAATAAGGCCGGCGAAAAAGCACAGACCGGGGGTATCGGCCCAGCATATGCTCTCGTTCAGATAGTTGCCGCCGCTATTGAAAAATCAGGTACCCTGGACCGGACCGCCATCAGGGATGCCATTGCCGCTGCCGATACGGACACGGTTGTCGGCCGTGTTTCTTTTGATGAATACGGCATCAGGAAAGATACAGCCCTAGTAGTACAGCAGTGGCAAAACGGAGTCCAATACATGGTCTGGCCTTACGGTCCCGGCTACGATACCAAGTCAGTCATCTGGCACAGGCCTACCCCATAAAGATAGACTAGTTGATTGAAGGCTGCTGCTGCCGGCTGGTGGTGGCAGCAGCCTTGTCATATTGAAAAAGATGGCACTACTCGAAGTTGAAAACCTCTCCAAGTCCTTCGGCGGAGTGAACGCCGTTAACCGTGTGAGCTTTATCCTTAATGAGGGAGAAATTCTTGGTCTCATCGGACCTAACGGGGCGGGGAAAAGCACTTTATTTAACCTGATCTCCGGAATCGATAAGCCGAACAACGGCACCATCAAGTTTGCAGGACAGGACATTACCGGCATAGCGCCGTACAAAATCTGCCAGAAAGGCATCGCCAGGACCTTTCAGCTTGTTAGACCTTTTAATCAGTTAAGCCCCCTGGAAAACGTGATGGTCGGCAGCAGCTATGGCGCTAATGCGGCCCGCAGCATGACCCAGTCCCGTGGAGAAGCAGAGAGAATCCTGTCATTAACCGGTCTGGAACATAAGCGTGTAAGAATGGCATCCATGTTAAGCCTGATTGACCGCAAACGGTTGGAAATTGCCCGGGCTCTTGCTACCCGGCCGAAGCTCCTTTTACTAGATGAAATGATGGCTGGCCTCAATCTTAGCGAGATGAATGCGGCTATAGATATGATTAAAAGCATCCGGGACTCGGGAATCACTTTGATTGTTGTCGAGCATGTGATGAAAGTGATAATGAGTATTTCTGATAGAGTCATAGTGCTTAAGACCGGGGAAAAAATCGCTGACGGCGTTCCCCGGGAAGTATGCAGCGACCCGCGGGTGATCGAAGCTTATCTGGGTAAGGTGAAAGAGTGTTAGAAATCAACCATATGGATGTCTACTACGGCGACCTGCAATCACTATGGGATGTCTCCATCGCGGTAGTGGATGGAAAAATCGTTACTCTGGTTGGCTCAAACGGCGCCGGGAAAAGCACTATCATGAAGGCGATTACCGGTCTGCTTAAACCCAGAACCGGCAAAATCGTGTTCAACAAAATAAACATCGAGCGCTTACCCCCGCACAATATTGTCGAAATGGGTATTTGTCTTGTCCCGGAAGGTAGAAGGCTGTTCTCCGGCATGAGCGTCCTGGAAAATCTCGAGGTCGGCGCTTCCCCTAAATCAGCACGGAAAACCAGGGATAAAAACCTGGACTGGGTTTATGAAATCTTCCCAATTCTGAAAGAAAGAGTAAAACAGGCCGCTGGCACCCTTAGTGGGGGCGAGCAGCAAATGCTGGCCATCGGACGGGCGTTGATGTCTGAGCCCAGCCTTCTTTTAATAGATGAGATGTCACTGGGATTGAGTCCCATTGTTGTCCAGGAACTCTCTCGCGTGATTAAAGAAATTAATCAGTTGAAAAAGCTGACAATTCTGCTCGTCGAGCAAGACGTTCAGCTGGCATTAACGCTTTCGGATACAGGATATGTCATTGAAAACGGCCGGATCGTTGGTCACGGTGATTCGCGTGAGTTGCTGAACAGTGACCAGGTCAAAGAGGCTTATCTCGGGTGCTAACGATTCAAAGTTAAAAATAAGTTTGTTTTATGCAGGTATTTTCACTCGAAATATTTATCGAACTGGGTTAAGAGCCCGGATAAAAACCATGAATTAAGGTTAGCCATGGAAAACGTTCTACAGGTACTATTCGTCGGCGTGATCGTCGGCTCGCTTTACGGGCTGGTGGCGCTGGGTTTCGCCTTAATCATGGGCGTCATGAAGTTCATCAATATCGCTCAAGGCAGTTTCATTATCCTCGGCGGTTTTATCTGTTATTGGATTGTTACCTTCTGGCATATCGACCCGTACCTGTCTCTTCCTTTGGTCATGCTCGCGATGTTTATCGTGGGGCTGGTCCTTTACCGGTTATTATTTTCACCGCTACTGAAATATCCCAAGGCTGAAATGCGCCTGGATAAATCGCTTTTGATAACTTTCGGTGTGGTCTGGATACTGGATAATACGGAAATCCTGCTCTGGACTCCGAACTCTCGCAGTGTTATTACCTCGTACGGCTATGAGACTGTTAAAGTGTTTGGTGCCGCTTTAAGCTATACCGGGCTGATCGGGGTGGGGCTGGCAATTTTAGCGGCTGCCGCCCTCCATTTGATTCTCACCCGTACTTACTTTGGCAAACATGTGCGAGCGGCCACGGAGGACGCGGGCGCGGCCAGCTTAAGCGGAGTGAATGTCCAGCGCACCTATTTAATTTCCTGCGGGATTGCCATTGCCCTGGCGGGTTTAGCGGGAACGGTAATCGTTACCAGTTATTCCGTTACTCCCGGCGGTGGTTTAAGCTGGTTATTGACCGCAATGGCCGTCGTCGTTTTAGCGGGACCGGGAAACATGAACTTTATGATTCCCGCCGGCATCGTGCTGGGTGTTATACAATCTGCGAGCACTTTGTTCATCAATCCAGCCTACCAGCAACCAATCGCCCTGATTATATTTTTGCTGATAATAATGTTCCGGCCGCAAGGCTTGTTTTCTAGAGGATAGCAGGTAATTTAAATGGTTACTAATTGGAAAAAAATATTAACATCAGGGATTATCCTGTTAATCATATTCCTGGTACCTATCTTCGTGGACCTGGGCACCGGCATCATGAACCAACTGGTGACATTGTTCATATACATCCTTCTTGCCCAGAGCTGGAACCTGATTGGAGGCTATACCGGGCAAATTAACCTGGGTATAGCTGCGTTCTTTGGCGCCTCTGTCATGGTTACACATTTTGTCTGGGTCGCCGGAGTACCGATTGTCCTTTCAATAATAGCCGGCAGCTTATCCACCACTTTATTCGCCGTGATAATAGGCATCCCTACACTCCGATTGAAAGGTATGTACTTCGCTGTAGGAACGCTGGCATTGACCCAGGCACTCCAGGTGATAATGCAGAATATTTTTACCCGGTCTATTTCGACACGAGGCGATTACGTACAAGCTTATGACATCAGTTCCCGTTATTTTGTCGGCCTCGCTCTGGTTGTTGTCGTATTATTGGCTATATATCTCATTCGGCATTCGCGCTTGGGGTTAGCTTTAGTATCGATACGTGATGATGAGCAAGCCGCCCAGGTCACCGGGGTTAATACTTTCAAATATAAAGTGATATCTTTGCTCATCAGCGCATTTATCGCCGGCCTGGCTGGCGGTCTGTATGCCTATTTCCGCCTTTATTTTTATTTCGTCTCCGATATTTTCGGACATGGCTGGACGTTTTCAGCCACCATGGCGGTTGTAGTCGGAGGCGCCGGTACTCTGATGGGACCCGTCCTGGGCGCTGTTTTCCTGGTAATTCTCGGCTATATCTTTTCTCTAACAATGGGCCAAGCAAACATGATAGTTTTCGGGTTCCTTTTCATAATCGTAATGTTATTTATGCCGCAAGGGTTGATGGGCGGAGTAGACCTGTTCCGTCTATGGCTTTACCGGATAAGTAAAAGGCCGATCAAGGAAGTACAAAAAGCAACATTGTAGTCAACTCCCGGCCCAGGATTGGTCGAAAGAATTGATGCTACCAGCTTTTAATAAAACGTAAGGAGAGTAAAGAGAAATGAGAAGAATATCTGGACCTTACAAAATATCGGAATCGCATACTACGTTACCTGCTTATGACCGTAAACCCGATTATGACAAGATGAAGTGGGACCGAGATGTCATGGTGCGGATGCGCGATGGAGTTCATTTATGTGTGGATGTTTACCGCCCGGATGCAGACGGGAAATTCCCGGCGCTATTAGCGATATCTATGTGGAATAAAGACCTGCAAACACCTGACGCTACAGAGAATAACGGTCCCCAGCCGGCATGGTCTCCCTTCTGGTTTGGTGGTCAGGAAGCCGGTGATTCAAGGTTTCTCACATCCCGGGGCTATGTGCACGTTGTTGGCAATATTAGAGGCGTCGGCAAATCGGAAGACGCCCCCCCTGGAACTCATCCTATGGCGCCAAATATGGACTTCTATGACCTTATTGAATGGATTGCGGCGCAGCCCTGGTGTGATGGGAACGTCGGGATGATAGGCATTTCGGCCTTTGCCGGTACGCAGTGGCAGGCCGCCATGCTGCAGCAGCCGCACCTGAAAGCCATTTTCCCTTATGATGCTTTTTTTGCCAACCTGTATCGAGATATGAACCCGGGCGGAGTCCTGCAAACAATGAGCTTTTTTATCGGTTCAGCCAGTGTTGCGCACGAAAACCGGGGTAGACCGGCGCCGCTTCCTCCCGGGCTTGAGAAGCTGTGGGAGGAGGCGATGAATAATCCCGATTATCGGATGTATGGTAATTTATACAACCTACTGACTATGAAAGGACAGCGTGATCAGGAGACTTTTTATACTTTAGTTGACCCTTATGAAGCCGGGGATGCCGTAAACATCACAGAGGGATATTTTAAAAAGATCAAGAGTACCTACTTACACCGGTGCCGGATGGTATGCCTATACTTACAAGGTGCACCTTGAAGGGTGTCAGTCCTGGTACGAGGGAATAACAGTACCCAAGAAGTTGCTTTTTACCGGTCTGGCCCATCTGGAACGACCCTTCCACTCCTTCCATTCTGAAATATTGAGGTGGTATGACTACTGGCTTAAAGGGATTAACACCGAGATTATGGATGAACCGCCGGTGAAAATGTGGGTGATGGGCGCCAATGCCTGGTACGAAGCTGATGACTGGCCCGTCCCCGAGACCAGATGGGCGAAATATTATCTGCAGAGCTGGGAACGTCTGCGGGAAGAACCCTTCCTGCCTTCCAGCCGGGAAGGAATAGAGCAGCCTGATGCGTTTGTTCAAATGCCCCCCAGCCAGACACGGCAGATACAGAAGTTGAGATATCTGACCGATCCGCTGCCTGAAGATTTAGTGATAGCCGGGCCCGGTGCCTTATATCTTTATGCCTCAATTGACCAGCCGGACACCAATTGGATAATAATACTCAAAGATGTTGGTCCGGATGAATCGATACGGACCGCCAGAGAAGGAGAGACTCTGCTCCGCACTGACCTTCCTGAAAGAGAGCTGGTTAGAGGCTGGCTGAAAGCTTCTCACCGGGCTATAGACCCAAAACGATCAAAACCCTGGAAACCGTGGCATCCATTTACCCGTAAAGCTGCGAGACCTGTCGTACCCGGCGAAATAAATGAATATGCCATTGAAATCTTATCAACCGCAAACCTGGGTAAAAAGGGTCATCGTATTTGTCTGGAAATTACCTGTACTGATATTCCAACCGGTTCAGCCGGATTAACCAACGTTGAATACATCCCATACCACGTCTGTTCCAGTAAAACAGTGCTTCATAAGATTTACCATAATGAGAAATACCCGTCATATCTGCTATTACCGGTGATTCCAAGAGAAAATCTCAAGTAATTCTATTCTCTTTGATTCTAGTGGGATATTCTAAGAGCAGAATAAGAAGCAAAAAGAGGTGAAAAGTGTATAAAAGTTTTGATATAACTGGTAAGGTCGCCCTGGTGGTAGGCGGGCATGGCGGCATTGGGAAAGCGATTGCCCTGGGCATGGCAGACGCGGGAGCAGACGTTGCCGTGGCCAGCCGCAACCTGGAAGCCCTAAAAGGGGTAGGCAAAGATATAGAAGCTAGAGGCCGGAAATCGCTAGCCGTTGCGGCTGATATTGTTGATGAAAAACAGGTTAACGATATGGTTGCGGAAATCCTCAAAGTATTTCCGCGTATCGATATTCTGGTTAATGCCGCCGGACTGGCTATCCGTAAGCCTGCCGCTACTTTCCCGATCGATGAATGGCAGAAAGTCATGGATATTAATACCCGCGGGACATTCCTCTGCTGCCAGGCGGTAGGCCGGGTTATGTTAAAGCAGAAGAGCGGCAGAATTATCAATGTATCGTCTGTCAGAGGCCGCTACGGGCTTCCGGCAAATTACGCGGCTTATTGCGCCAGTAAAGGCGCTGTAGATTCGCTGACCCGTACACTTGCCTGTGAATGGGCTAAATCAAATGTCCTGGTCAATGCTGTAGCTCCTACCATCGTTGAAACAGACCTGACAAAAAGCGCACTAACTGATCCAGCTTATGCTAAGCAGATGAAAGACCGTATTCCTATGGGTAAGTGGGCGGTACCGGAAGATATCGTGGGGCCTACGATTTTCTTTGCTTCTGAAGCATCGAGCTTTGTCACCGGTCAGATTCTCTATATTGATGGCGGTGTTACTACCTGGTAATAAAAACTAGAAAGGAATAGAAAACTATGGGAAAAGAAGTATTGGTTGATTTAAGCCATCCGTTCGGCGATAAATGCCCTTTATGGCCGTATTTCGCGGATGTGAAGATTGAAAGAATGCATTATATGGCCAAGTCCGGTGTGCTTTCCCAAACGGTCACGACCGTTATGCACTGTACCACCCATGCAGATTCCCCCGCACATGTCTTTGAAGGCGGCCGCTTTACCCATGAAATCCCGCTGAATTGTTACTATGGTGATGCCGTAATCTGGGACATTCCCAAGAAGAAATGGGAATTGATTACCGCTAAAGATCTGGAAGCTGCCAATATAAAGCTGCCGATGAAAGAGGGTGATATCATTATCGTCCACACCGGCTGGAACAAATACTGGGGAGATAACACGAATTACTTTTGCTATTCACCGGGACTAGGTAGGGAAGCCGGCGAATGGTTTGTTGCCCGTAAGGTAAAAGCAGTCGGTGTCGACCAGCAGGCGCTGGACCATCCGCTGCATACCGCTATCGGGCCCCACGGCCCCGGCCCGCTTAGACCTGACCTCTTTAAGGAATACAAAGAGTGGTCCGGCGGACATGAAGTAATTGATGATTTTCCGGAATGGGAACCATGCCATAATCTCCTGATGCGCAACGGCATTCTCGGCTGGGAAAATGTTGGCGGTGATATCGCTAAGGTGGTAGGCAAGCGCTGCAAAATATCCGGGTTCCCCATCCGCTGGTACATGGGTGATGGTTCTATTGTCCGTATGGTCGCCTATATTGATGAAAAAGACCTGAATAATGTGCCCGACCGCGTTTACAAGTATGGGACGCAATAATCGTTAACGCTTAGTTTGAGGGAAAAGATATGAAAAAGGTCAGTTTATCTGAAGTAAAACCTTACGCGGCAGCCAATCATTTTAACATGACGGCTATGCGTCTTCAGGGCAAAGAAGAAACCGGCATTCAAAAATTCTGGGTCGGCGTTTCCTATTTCCTGCCCGGCGGCGGCGCCGAATGGGCGTATGAAGATAATCCCAATGAGAAAGTCTATATCGTTTTGGATGGCGAAATCACCGTAAAAAACAAGCAAGAAGAAATTACATTGAAGCCTATGGATTCACTTTATCTGGGGCCGAATGAAGGACGGTCAATACTGAACAAGACCAATAAACCGGTCATGATGATGGTAGTCATAAATTATTAAGGATATTGGTATGGCTGGATTACTCGACGGGGTAAAAGTAATAGCTTTTGAACAGGTTGTGGGTGTCCCGGCATCCACGGCCGTTTTAGCTGACTGGGGTGCCGATGTTATTAAGATTGAGCCGCCATGGGGCGATTGGCAAAGAAGCCTAGTCAGTTTTAACCGTGGGCCCCTGCTGCTCCATTTAGAGCAAGGAGACATCGAGCTTCACTTTGAGTTTCTGAACCGGAGTAAGCGGAGCGTAGCTCTGAACCTGCGGACAGAAAAAGGCCGTGAAGTTCTTTATAAACTTCTTGAAGATGCCGATATTTTTGCTACCAACTACTCGATGGATGTATTGACGAAATTTGGCTTGGACTATGCCAGTCTGAAAGACCGGTTCCCCGGCCTGGTTCATTTCGTGCTAACCGGATATGGTTCCAAGGGCCCGAAAGCGAACGACCGCGGTTATGATTACGTCGCTGCCTGGTCGTATGGTGGGATGATGGACCTGGTTAGTTCCGGCCTGGATAACCCACCTCCGATATCGCGCCCGGGCATGATGGATATTGTGGCATCAGCCCATATAACGAGTGGACTCCTCGCCGCCCTATACTACAAACAAAAAACAGGCAAGGGGCAGGGGCTGGAACTTTCTTTATACCACACTGCCGCCTGGACTCTGGGGTTGGATATTCAGACTGCGCTTTTTGGTCATCCGCAGCCCAGGTGGGATAGAAAACGCGCCCCTAATCCTATGTACACATCATATCGATGTAAAGACCGGTGGTGTATGATGTGTCACCCCACCCAGGAGTATTGGGCCCCGTTCTGCAAGGCTATCGGCAAGACGGAGTGGATAAATGACCCCCGTTATGCCACCATGGAAAGCCGAGAACAGTACTCCGGGGAATTAGTGTCGCTGTTGGACGAAACCCTCGCTTCCCGGACATGGGTTGAGTGGGAGAAGGAATTCAGGGCGAATGACCTTATCGTCAGTAGTAATCAGACTATCGCCGAAATCCTCAAGGACGAGCAGGCTGTCATGAACAATTTCTTTACCGATATCGAGCATCCAATCGCCGGCAAAACGCGGCTACTTAACAGCCCGGTACAGTTTAGCGATACTCCAGCAAAAATCACCGGTGCCGCGCCACAAATAGGCGCTCATACGGAAGAAGTGCTGCTGGCTGCTGGCTATACGTGGGAAGATCTGGCTAAGCTTAAGGAAGAAGGTGTGATACCGTGATGAAGCTGAAAGGAAAGGCGGCGCTTGTTACCGGCGCCAGCCGTGGTATCGGCCGGGTTATTGCCCTGTCCCTTGCTGGAGAAGGCGCAGATGTTGCAGTGAACTGTTCATCTTCTATCAAAGAAGCCGAGAAAGTTGCGCAGGAAATCCGCGAACTGGGACGAAATTCTATCGTGATTAAAGCTAACGTATCGGATAAAGCGGCCGTCGAAAAAATGGTAAGTGAGGTCGTGAAACAATTCGGGAAAATAGATATCCTGGTAAATAACGCCGGAATGGCTGTCGTTGGCCCTTCCGAGAAACTGGAAGAAAACCTCTGGAGGCGCGGCATCGACGTTATGCTGACTGGCGTTTTCTTTTGCAGCCAGGCTGTTGGGAAAGAAATGATTAAGCAAAAAAGTGGGAAAATCATCAATATCGCTTCCATTAACGGTATCGTGGCTTTCCCTGAAAGGGCGTGTTATTGCAGCGCTAAAGCCGGTGTAATGGCTCTTACTAAAGTATTGGGCAGTGAGTGGGCGAAAAATAATATCAATGTCAATGCCATTGCTCCCGGATATGTGGAAACCGACCTTGTCACTAACCTTGTGGCTAAAGGCAATCTGGATGTAAATGAGTTGGCAGGCCGGACTCCCAACGGCAAGCTGGCAAAACCAGGCGATGTGGCTGATACCGTAGTATTTTTAGCATCGGAGGACTCACAACATATCGTGGGTCAAACTATCGTCGTGGATGGCGGTTGGACAGCTTACGGGTTTCTCGAATCATGGTTACGAAATACTAAATCATACGAGTAATTCCATTACCTTGCAGGAAAACAGTTAATTCTCTATGCGCTTGACGTGAGAGCAAAGATTTATCTGGATAGTATTCTTATAATGTCAGCTCTGCCTATTTTAACTGAGAGTGCCCAATCGCCAGAAAAATTTACCTATCATTTCACGAATATGGGGATGTCTACATGGACGCACAAGTGCAATGGCCTTCTTTTTCATTATATATATCACAAAATGAGAGTGCCGAAAAAGTGGTTCAGGACATTTCTTGCTGAGGTTTGAAGTGTTCCCCCAGCCTCGAAAGTCTCTGGGAAATAGACGATTCAGGGAGTTAATTAAGACTTTTTCAGCAGTCTCAAAATGAGTGTTTGTTGGGTTCAGGCGGCCCTTACACCCTCTCAGCGTGATTACCAATGCCTCTAACGTTAAATACTCCTTTCGTTGTCTTTGAATTCCTGATAGTCTTTGTCCACTTCCCTGTCAAACGGTTCGCATTCAGCTTTGCGGCTCTCCCTGAAATACACGACGTTATGGTCCAGGTTTGTCTCGATAGCTACGCGTGTGTTCACCGGGTAGCTGCAGTCGCAGCTCTGGAGGCTACGTATCGTAGCCCCGGACGGAAGCTGTACCCGGTAGAGATAATGGCTACCCTGAAAAATC
>Ga0154826_1049_pt1 | contig 17714 bp, 17 predicted proteins | sample Rifle2008BG16ft_FD_116130 | JGI IMG/M metagenome (GOLD analysis project Ga0154826, IMG submission 116130) | Chloroflexi bacterium RBG_16_50_9
GGTATGAAAGTAGTAGCCATCGATCCATACTTGCGGGGGACTGGACCTCACGCCGATATGTGGCTACCCATCAAACCCGGAACAGACCTAGCGCTGGCTTTGGCCTTCTGCCATGTGTTAATTAAAGAGGGCTTCCTTGATAAGCCCTACCTGCGGTCTTTTACCAATGCCCCTTTCCTTATCCAGGAAGATGGTACTTCCCTTCGGGTTGACAGTAAAGAGCAGGTCTGGGATGAAATCACTAACTCGGCACAGCCCTTTGATGCCAAAGGGCTCCAGCCTGCCTTGGAGGGCGACTTCACTGTGGAAGGTAAAAGGGTTAAGCCCGCGTTCCAGGTGTTTAAAGAGCAGGCGGACAAGTATACTCCAGAGTGGGCAGCCGGCATCTGCGGTTTAGCCGCCGGTTCTATACGCCAGGTGGCCGGGGAACTGGGAGATAATGCTCGCATCGGCAGTACCATCGTGGTGGAAGGCATCGAGCTTCCTTACCGTCCTGTATCCATCATGGCTTACCATGTGTCCCAGCAGGAAACGGGCTTCCAGTTCTACCGGGCGATGTATACGGTCATGATGCTCCTTGGGGCGGTGGAGGCGGTCGGTGGTCTTCGTGTTGACTTTACCTGGAACGTACACAGTAACTACAAAGCTTTTGATAATGTGAAGATCAAAGACCCGCCTTACGATTACACCCTCAAAGATAGCAAGTTCTTTCCCATCACCACCGTAAATCCGGGCATGATCGCCAAAGTGATGCTCAATCCCCAGAAATATGAAGTTAACAAAGTGCCCGAAATGGTCATTCTCCATATGCACAATGCCACGGTTGCGCAAACCGACCAGGCGAACACCGAAGACGCTTACAAGAAGCTCAAATTTGTAGTAGCCATTGACCCCTGGCTATCCAGGACGGCTGACCTTTTTGCTGATGTCATCCTCCCCGCCGCCACTATGGAAAAGTATGAGGGGCCTATCAGCGGCAGCGATACATATACCGATGCCACCGTCTTCCGTGTGCCGGTGATGGCGCCACTATTCCAGAGCCGGGGCGAGGTGGATATCTACATGGACCTATGCGAAAAGTTAGGGTTACTCTTTGGCAAAGATGGATTTCTGGAACGGCTGAACGGCGCCCTGGGGCTGAAAGACCCCTACAAGCTGGACCAGAATGTCAAGCCCGTGGTGCGGGACATCTTTGACCGGTGGGCCAAGTCCCAGGGATTGACCGAAGGCATCAGCTACTTCGAGACCAAGGGTGTGTGGCAGAAGGGTCCCGTACCGGCCAAGAAATATTACGGTTTCGCCCAGACTCCCCCATTCAACGGCATTTACCATCGCTTCTACGGAGAGTCATTGCTCCGCTACCAGCGGGAGATGCAGTCCCGGGGAGTGGACAGGGTTTACTGGCAGGACTACACTCCTTTCCCAATCTGGCGTGAGCCCACCATGTGGCAGTCCTCCCCGCAGTATGACCTGACCCTTATCAGCCTGAAGATGATAGAGTTCAAACAGAGCCGGGCATCTCAAATTGCCCTCCTGGCCGAACTGGCACCGGAACAGCGCCTGGCCATGAACCCAGCGGCGGCTGCGTCCAGGAACATCCATGATGGGGATGAGGTAACGGTAGAGTCACATAACGCGGTGACAGGTGAGACTCGGAGTATCAAGACGAAGGTGATGCTGACTGAGGCCATCCGCCCCGACACAGTAGCGCTGCCACACCACTACGGCGAAGTAGCCAATCATCCCTGGGCGAAGGGGCAGGGCCCCACCCCTAACACCCTCTTCTTCACCGGAGAAGGATATGTCACTAACACCGCTGATAACAGCTTCCATGTCCGGGTGCGTGTCTATAAGGCGTAAGGAATAGCAAGGAGGGTTTGAATGACGGAAGTAATTCGTGAGCAACCGGACCGTGGTCCGAAGAAGGAACTCACCCGACGGGACTTCTTGAAGAAGGGTGGCGCTGCGGTAGTTTTAACCACTGCCGGCCTTGTTGCCAGCTCTCGTGTCTTTGCCGCACCTGTTGAAGAACCCGTCACCGCCACCGATGTCAAATATGCCATGGTCATTGACCTGGACCGCTGCTACGGCTGCCGGGCCTGCATGGAGGCCTGCAAAGTGGAGAATAATACGCCTGAAGGCGTTTTCTGGATGTATGTTTTCCGCTTTGAAGAAGGCCGCTATCCCAAAGTGCGGATAAGTTACATGCCCCGGCCCTGTATGCATTGCGATAATGCCCCCTGTGTCAAGCCCTGCCCGGTGGGAGCAAGATACAAACGGGCGGATGGGCTGGTCGCCACTGACTGGAAACGTTGTATCGGCTGCCGTTACTGTGAAGTGGCCTGCCCTTACAGTGTCAACTATTTTAACTGGGGCGAGCAAAAGAAAAGGCAGTACCTGGACTGGGACGCTCCTGAAGCAAGGGCTGTACAACAGTTAACCGGCGGCGCTATTCCACCGTACGAAAACCCGGACCTGGAAGGAACCTTTAAGCCGGAGGGGAGGTATATTGGCGCGGGCTCACATATGAGAGGCGTAATGGGGAAGTGCACGTTTTGCGTACACCGGCTGGAGAAAGGGCTACTGCCAGCCTGTGTGGCGAACTGCCCGGTTCAAGTTTATCACTTCGGAAACATCAATGACCCGGAGAGCGGGGTCTCCAAATTGCTGCACAGCCGGCCAGCGTGGCGGTTGCTGGAGGAACTTGGCACGCTCCCCAGCGTTTATTATATCGGTAGCACGCCACCCACGTCGGCACTACGCCAGATAGAAGCGATAGGAGGGAGGAAGTCATGACAACACACGCCCCGCAAAAACTTCCCTACGGGGTAGGGCAATGGAGCCGGGGATGGCTAATTGCCGCTGCCGCATCTCTGATTATCGTGGGATTAGGCGTCTTTGCTTATTCACGGCAGCTTGCCCAGGGCCTGGCGGTTACCGGACTGGGAGATATCGGCACTGGAGGCGGCTCGGCATGGGGTCTCTACATTGCCTTCGATGTGTATTTCGTCGGGGTAAGCTTTGCCGGAATCACCATCGCCGCCTTAATCCGACTGATGAATCTTGAGCACCTTAAGCCCGTTGCCAGAATGGCGGAAGGGCTCACCATCGTTGCGCTGATACTGGCGGCGCTGATGGTGATTATAGACCTAGGACAGCCCGGCCGCGGGATTATCAATCTCCTCCGCTACTCCCGTCCTCAATCTCCATTTTTTGGCACTTTCACTCTGGTGATATCCGCCTATCTGTTTGCTAGCTTGGTTTTTATGTACCTAGACGGGAGGAGGGACGCCGCTCTCTGCGCAAAGAGACCCGGCAAATTACAGGGGTTCTTTCGATTGTGGGCAGCCGGGTATCGGGATACCGCGGGAGAAAGACAACGCCACGATCGTACGGCGTGGTGGCTGGCTCTCTTCATCCTGCCCTTACTGGTCACCGCCCACTCCACTCTGGGTATGGTCTTCGGTACACAGCCCGGCCGGCCGGGCTGGTACAGCGCTCTTCAGGCTCCCAGCTTTGTGGTGCTGGCAGGAGTATCCGGCGTCGGCTTTCTCATAGTTATCACCGCGGTTTTACGGAAAGTGCTGCGGCTTGAGGACCAGCTGGACATTCGAGTATTTCGCTGGCTGGGCAACTTCCTGTGGATATTGACCATCGCCTATCTGTATTTCATCATTATTGATTTCATAACGGCCACTTATAGTGGCGGCAGTCAGGAAGCGACCATATTTGAAACGCTGATCAGCGGGTCTTATGCCTGGCTATTCTGGCTTACCGTATCACTTTTTATCCTTTCTTTTGCCTTGTTGTTCGGCCAGTTTGCCACACGGCGTTACAGCATTCCTTTAGTCATCATTGCTGGAGTCCTGGCTAACATTGCCGCCATAGGTAAACGTGATGTCATCGTGGTTCCATCCCAGACACATGGCACCCTGCTGCCCTATCCGCCCGGCGCTTACACGCCTACATGGGTGGAATTGGCCATTATCCTCGGTCTCTTTGGCCTGGGCGCGCTTCTGTATATTGTATTCACCAAGGTGTTCCCAATCATGGAGTTGCGCGCAGATGGTCTTGAGTCCATTCCTCATGGGGAAGATGCCGGGAAGAGGCGGAGAGACGGGACAATGCGGAAGCGAATGTTTATCTTGACTTTGATGGTTGGGATTATCCTTGCGGCGGCGGGTTTTTTCTTGACAGCACCGCTGGGACCAACCGCAAGCCCGGTTTATAGTGAACCCCGTGTTCAGTTCGCGCCGCTCTTGTTTATCGCTGGAATAGTTATTACCCTCCTTTCGCCAGTGGTCTATGAGCTCTTTCCTGATAAACCAGAGGGGAACTGATGGCTTGGAGGTGTAATTGATGGCTATAAATGAGACGGGTGTGCCTCGATCTGTCGAGTGGGAACTCCCACATCTGGCAAGAAGCCGCGTTCAAATTTATGGCATCCTGAGCACCGTCTTTGGCGGGCTGCCCGGCGAACAACTGGTGAGGTTGTTCTCTTCGTGGAACGTTACGGAACAGGTTTCCCGTGAGTTCCTTCCCCTGAAAATAAAACGAGGGTTAAAACAGATAAATATTTGGTTGGAAGAGCGCGGTTCTGAACCGTCTGAAATTGCGGCTTTAGAAACCGAGTTTACGCGCCTGTTCCGGGGGTTGGGGCGGGCTAAATCGCCACCCCCACCGTATGAGTCCGTTTATCTGGATAGTGGTCTGCTCTATGGTCCTTCTACGCAACGCGTCGCCGACACCTACCGCCGCTTTAATGTGAAGGGACGGGATAACGAGCCGCCAGATTACATCGCGCTGGAGATGGACTTCATGCGTTTTCTTTGCGACCGGGAGGTCACAGCCTGGGAAGCAGGAAACGCCCGGGAACTCCTTAAAGAGGAGGACGTTTTTCTGCGTGAGCATCTGGCTAGCTGGGTGCCTGCCTTCTGTGAGAACGTCAGGAGGTTTGACGCCGGGGTGTTTTATGCCGGGCTGGCTGACTTGACCGAGGGCTGGATTTTATGCGACCGGCAGATTATCCGGGATATCTTGAGCGACCAGGCCGATGCGGACCGGACTGCTCCATTGGTTTGAGGAGGGTGATGTCCCGTCCAAAGACCAGGGACAACAGCCAATCCATAATAATCCTGACGCGGTTATATGTCTCCGGGACCAGTAAAGAGTAAGCACCGATCCAGATTAGACGAGCCCAGAAGCCGTAGAGCCGCAGGTTGTGAAAACGAAAGATAGCCCGGGAAGTACCCAGAGAGACTATTTCAGGTTGTCTGGAATAACAGTAGGGTTTCTTGTCTCTACCCCGGATATCGGCCAGTATGTTGTGAGCGACAACCTTAGACTGGCGTGCCGCGATATGCGCCCGGGGCGGTATAGGCTGGCCCGTATCAGGGTCTGCAAAGTGGGCGCAGTCACCAAGGGCATAAACGCGCGTAACTCCGGGTATTTCCAGGTATTCGTTAACTAAAACTCGTCCCGTGTTGTCCTTGGCGGTATCGAGTTCGGCAATCCGCCGATTAGCTGCCACGCCGGCCACCCAGATAAGAGTCTTTGCGGGCACGATTTCACCATCGTTAATTTCCACATCGTCTTCCCCGGCATGCGTTACCCGCGATTCTAATCTGACCTCGATGTTCATCCGCTGAAGGTGTTGCATAGCATAGGCACCAAGCCTGGCATGTAGCTGAACACCGATCTCGGGCTCCGCTTCAACCAGAATGATTCTGATTTTACCGGGGTCTATTGTTCTGTAGAATTTAACCAGACCTCTGTAGATGAAGTCCCTCAACTCAGTTACCACCTGAACACCGGTATAGCCAGCCCCGGCAACGATAAAAGTAAGAAGCTGGCTCTGGCGGTCTGGATTCATTTCGATACTGGCTTGTTCAAAGACTCCGATGATATGGTTCCTAACTAGCTGGGCATCACGAAGAGTTTTCAGGGTAAATATGTTCCTTTCCATTGCTCTTGTAGAGTCAAAATCCGGCATATCGGCAACGCTACCCAATGCCAGAATGAGATAATCAAAATCTAGCGTCCCTGCCGTTGTGTTCACCTTCCTGCCCTCAAGGTCTATATTCTCTACGGTAGCATTGATAAAATTGAACCTATCTCTCCAGTGTAGTCTCCTGATGGGATAGGCGATATGTCTGCTCTCTATTCCTCCTAAGGCCGCTTCATGTAGCAAGGGGGTAAAAAGGAAGAAATTTTCATCGCTTACCATGGTGGTTTCGATATTCTCATTCTTATTTAGGGACCGGATGAGGTGCCGCAGGGTATATGTGCCGCCAAATCCGCCGCCCAATATTAGAACTTTTTTGCTACCCACATGGAGTCTTCTAGGATGGGCTTCTTCTTCGTGTAACAGAGCCCTTAAGCCTTCCCTGAATATTGCCAAATCTAGCTTCACTAGTGACGCCGGACTGAAGGCCATCTTGGCTATGCTACTATAGCGGTAGCTTCCGGTAAACATGCCCCAGGCAGCTTTGGTAAATGGCTGTGGGCGTTTCGTATTTTCCTGTTCATCTCCAATCAATCGTTGTTGTGCCAGAAGGAAGGCAGAAGAGTCTTTCACTCTGTCATTTATCGAGAACACCAGCCTCCCCCACCAGTTATCCTGGGCTACGCTGTTACAGAAAGGCTGGTAGTGACGCTCGAAATCCTGGCGGGACAGACCATGATAGACTACGGTACGCGCGGCTTGACGGGCAGTCAATAATGAGGAACCGATGCCGTCCTTATAAAGTCTGGTGACCGCAGCGTCACCAATTGCCACGAACCTATCGGCATAATAGTTAACGGCGGCACTAACCACCACCCTGGGGCGACAGCCGCAAGCATGCTCGTAGTGTTCCGGCAGTACACTGCGCACCAGGTCATGGCTCAAGAAGTCAGCGACCGAAACAGGTTGCTTACCACTACTCAAAACCGAAACATTGATGAACGGCCCCTTGGGTACCAGCGTCCCGAATATCAGGCGCGAGTGTGGAATCAGAAAGACATGCGCCACATTGCCTAATCGTGACTCTACCTGGGCAGTACCGGCATAAAGCTCATCCTGCGCCATGGTTCCCGTCTTTGGGGGAGCATAGTCAAGCCCAACAATTTGGACAGGTTTTGTATTTACACCGGATGCCAGTACCACCAGGTCATATGACAGCCTTTTACCGGCCACCTCTACCTGCGCCTGCGGTTCGAGGTAGACGCAGGATACTCTTTGATTTTCCACTGTTATGCCCCGGCTTTGAGCCTCACCCAGGAGCCAGCCATCGAAACTAATCGGATTCCGGAAGTGCGATAGGCGTGGCCCGCCGCCCCGGTAGACACTGGCAATCTCTATATCCTTCTCGGGGTTATCGATACTGATTGAGGTGTAGGGGCTGTGAACAGTGTAGCGTTCTATCTTGGTTTGAATTACTGCTGGCGGGATGTTCAGACCAAGCTCACCGAGATTCCTAAGCAGGGTGACAGAGATAACGCCAGCACAGCCCTTGCACCCTTTTGGGCCCAGTTCATTGAGATTCCGCCCTTGGTAAACGGTAATTTCCGGTCGTATGCCTAACTCCCTTGCGTAATGTAACACGTATAACGCAAAGAAGCTACCGGCCGGGCCGCCGCCAATAATCGCTATCTTTGGGCTGGTCCCTAATTTTTGAGAGTCTCTATTCATTTTATGATATCACTTCAAATAAAGGTTATACTTGAGGGCGTTTCGGGCAATAGCTGGATTATTCATTAACCGGAAGATACCTTATGGAAACCGTGAATAAAAGGGAAGCGGTAAAGCCCAAATATCTCTCGACTTCGTAAGAAACCAACAAAGATGACTATAATTCCGAGCAACTCAAATATGTAGAAAAGCGGCAGACCACCCCCCAGCCTTAAATGAGTCCCACCGATAGCCGGTAGAAGTGCTCCCAGGGCAATTAGAATATTGGAAATCACACGATGAGGCATCAAACGCCGCCGCCAGAATACCCAAGCGCTATAAATAGCACCACCCACCAGAGCTACAGTACCAAAAGTATTGAATATGGGAGTCAGCAGTCTCACTTCTTGAGGCATGGCAACTCCCGTAAGAACATGAAGGTTGCTTAAGTTAATGGTGGCTACATAAACTTTTAGTGCTGCATAAAGTGAAAATGCCAGTAAGAGCACCATTATGGTATGAGCTAAGCGACGCGGGACAAGGAGATACAAGGTTCCCATTCCCAAGTAAGCAGCTACAAAGATAGCTCCAAATAGGTACCATAGTCGATAAACCGCCTGATTTATTCCCCACGTTTCCGCCCAGAACTCGGCGCCTGTACTAATAGCGTACATAATCAAACCTATACTCCAGATAAGTTGATAGGGCTTTCTAAGCGCAAAGAACTGGTCAAGTACCGTTATAGCAAAAACCAAACTAATGATGGCCGATATTAACGGTATAAAGGAGCTCAATTTTCTTCCTCCTTAATCAATTCGCGAATAACGTCACCATCGGCTTTCCGTACTATGGCTGCCTTTTCGCAAAACAAGCGTATGAAGTCCAGTTCGAGTGCGATGCGGTCAGGGGTAGTTCCTTGGCAACAAGAATCACGCTCTCGCTACTGCTGGTTTCGGTGATACGCCAGATGATGAGCCTCGCTATATTGTCCAATAACTTCCCCTTCTATATGTTGATATGTTGACTGCCATTATTAGCACTTTCCGGATACTCTTTAAAATAGCTTTCTGTTAATTCAACCGTCCCGCCACCAATAACGATGTCTCCTTCATAGAAAACTATGGACTGCCCCGGAGTGATGGCTGCCTGCGGTTCTCGGAACTCTATATATGCCCTGTCTCCCCTTAGGGGTGTTATTACGGCTTCAGCCTCCTGATGATGATATCTTATCTTAGCTTTTGCTGTAAATGGTTTCCCCGGTTTGGCTACGGCTATCCAGTTCAGGTCAGATGCTGTAAGTCTATGTCCGTATACCTCCTGTTTACCGCCTACCACAATAGTATTCATTTCTGGTTGAATAGCTATCACATACAACGGTTCTTTGGCTGATATGCTAAGCCCCTTACGCTGGCCTACAGTATAGAACAATGTTCCTTTATGCTTTCCCAGGACATGCCCTTCCTTATCCGTTATTGGCCCTGGCCTGGCCGCTTGTGGGATTTGGCCTTTCAGGAACCCCGCGTAATCATTATCAGGTATAAAGCAAATCTCTTGGCTATCTGGCTTACTTGCTACTGGAAGCCCCAATTCCCTGGCTTTTACCCTCACTTGCTCTTTGGTGAAAATGCCTACCGGGAACAGGATATGCTTTAATTGTTCCTGCGAAATTGGATAGAGGACATAGGACTGGTCTTTATTTCGGTCGACTGCTTTCTTGAGAAAACATCTGCCGCTGTCTTCATCTTTCTCGATTCTGGCATAATGTCCAGTAGCGACACGCTCAACATCCAGTTCCTTGGCTCTCTCCAGCAGGGCACTAAATTTAACGTACTGGTTGCATTTGATACAAGGATTCGGTGTTCTCCCCAGGCTGTATTCCCGACAGAAATGGGCGATAACTCTTTGGGCGAAGATGTCCCTGAAATTCATTACATAATGGCGGATACCCAGTTGATAGGCTATTCTTTTGGCATCTTCTACAGCATCGAGGCCGCAGCAGCCGCTGAACTTAGCGACATCATGCGCCGGCTTATCTGATGGCCAGATTTGCATGGTCACACCAATCACTTCATAGCCCTTCTGTTGAAGAATGGCGGCAGAGACTGCAGAATCAACGCCCCCACTCATGGCTACTACTACCTTCAATGTATCCCCTTTTCAATTTAGCGGTTCGGTAACTATAGCACGAGTTACATCCTTTTCACCTACTGGGCTGAACTTTTCCGTTTCTGCTCTCCTTCTTTTATTTGTATGAAGTCCTCTTGAGATAACTCATTTCAGACATTTCATTCACTTTCTTTTTCCTTCCCTCTACTTTTAGCTAGGTAGTCTTCAACGGCTGATTTGAGCGCTTCTTCTGCTAAGACCGAGCAGTGCATCTTAATCGGGGGCAGTCCGCCCAGAGCCTCAGCTACCGCCCGGTTGGAGATTTCCAATGCTTCTTTTATGCTCTTTCCTTTGACCAACTCTGTGACCATGGAACTGGTGGCAATGGCAGCTCCACAGCCGAATGTCTTGAACTTGGCATCAGTGATGGTGCCATCATTTACCCTGATATAGAGCTCCATAATATCGCCGCACACAGGATTACCCACATGCCCGATGCCATCAGGACTCTCCATCTCGCCAACATTCCTCGGATTCCTGAAATGCTCCATCACCTTCTCACTGTAAAGGGACCCTAAATTACTCGTGTGCTCTCCTCCTATCTCTAGCTTTTCAAAAGGGGTGACATAGCTCTAAGCCTAGCGACAATCTTGGGCAGGGTCTCCAAGACTTGCTCTATCTCTTCCTCGGTAGTCCATTTGCCCAGGGTAAAGCGCAGTGAGCCATGCGCCTGCTCATGTTTAAGCCCCATGGCAAGGAGCACATGGGACGCTTCCAGACTCCCCGAGCTGCAGGCGGAGCCGGTGGAAGCACAAATCCCTTCCAGGTCAAGGTTGAGCAGCATTGACTCCCCTTCCACGAAATCAACGCTGATATTGACATTATTGGGCAGTCTCTTTACGGGATGGCCATTCAGGCGAGTATGGTCAATACGTTCCAAGAGCCCTGCGATGAGCTTGTCCCTTAGGCAGGTCAACCGTTCTGCTTCTTGGCTCATCTTATGCCGGGCAAGTTCCGCCGCCTTGCCGAAGCCCACGATTCCGGGGACATTCTCAGTGCCCGCCCGCCGTCTTCGCTCCTGCTCACCGCCATGTATAAAGGCGACTAGTTTTGTCCCTTTCCTGATGTACAGCGCCCCAACACCCTTGGGGCCGTAGAGCTTGTGGGCTGACATAGAGAGTAAGTCCACCCCGAGCTCATTTACATCCACCGGGATGTGCCCTCCCGTCTGCACAGCATCAGTATGAAAGGATACGCCGGTCTCCTTGGCAATCTTGCCTATTTCAGTAATCGGTTCTATCGTGCCTATCTCATTGTTAGCGTGCATTACCGAAATAAGTATGGTCTTTTCAGTGATAGCCCTCTGGACATCATCGGGGTCAACTAGTCCATACTTGTCTACAGGGATGTGGGTAATGTTAAATCCTCGCCTCTCCAGAAAATGGCACGTCTCTAGCACGGCGTGGTGCTCAATGGAGCTGGTAATAATATGATTGCCTTTGTTCTCATTGGCAAAGGCAGCCCCTTTTAAGGCAAAGTTGTCCGCTTCCGTGCCACCACTGGTAAAGACGATTTCCTCGTCACGGGCACCAATGAGGCTGGCAACCTGAGTTCTGGCCTCCTCTATTTCCCTTTTGGCTTCCTGTCCGTAGGAATAGATAGTTGAAGGGTTCCCGAAGGCTTGTGTGAAGTACGGGAGCATCGCCTTCAAGACATCAGGATGCGTTGGCGTGGTAGCGGCGTAATCAAGATATATCCGCTTCATTTTTTAACCCTCCATAATATCACCGGTCACCGGATCAACTCTTACCCCTTTGCCTGTCAGCCAGGCAATACCCGCCTCGATATTCTTCACTTCTCCCTCCAGCTCCAGGACCACCCAGCCTTTGCTCTCTGATATATCAGCCCGGCGGATATTGGGCACTAACTTGAACTTCACGCCAAGGTCAAAAATAATCGGCTCCTTAATCAACTCTGTTGGGAAGGTAAACATTACCTGTCGTTTAGCCATCTTTTTCCCTCCTTCTCCGTGTTTACGTCTTAAACTGGCACGTTAAGTGCTTCCTCTACCGATGCCAAATTAGGCTTGACGGCGAGTGGCTTCACGATGTCCGTTAAAATTTCCTGCGTTCTAGGCCCAGCTCCGGTAATAACGGCTACTGTATGTTCGCTTCGCTTGATTATCCCGGCAGCCGCCAGCTTCTTTAAAGCACCGATGACGACACCTCCGGCAGCCTCGGCGAATATACCTTCAGTTTGAGCCATTAATCTCAATCCGGCAATGGCTTCCTCGTCAGAAACCGCGCAGGCACCACCGCCTGACTGCCGGGCCACTCTTAGCGCATAATAACCATCAGCCGGGTTCCCGATGGCTATTGACTTGGCGATGGTGTTTGGCTCTACCGGGTGCACATGAAGGCTGCCCGCCTCAAAAGCATTAACAATAGGCGAACAGCCAGCCGCTTGAGCGACATACATGTGGGTATTAACCGGCTCAATCAAGCCCAGCATAGATAGTTCATCAAGACCCTTCCAGATGCGAGTGAAGAGAAGTCCCGATGCCGCCGGGGCTACCACACAGTCAGGAGCGCGCCACCCCAACTGTTCGACTATCTCATATCCCAGCGTCTTGCTTCCCTCGGCGTAGTAGGGTCTAAGGTTGATGTTGATAAATCCCCACCGGAACTTCTTCGTCAGTTCACGGCAGAGGCGGTTGACATCATCATAATTGCCATCAACAGTTACCAGGACCGGATTATAGATAGCGGCGCCTACCAGCTTGCCGGATTCTACATTGGCCGGGACAAAAACATAGGCCTTCATGTTCGCCTTAGCAGCATGGGCCGCCACGCTGGCCGCCAGATTACCGGTCGAGGCACAGGCTACGGCATCAAACCCGAATTCCCGTGCTTTGGTAACTGCCACCGAGACAACCCTGTCTTTGAAAGAGAAGGAGGGATTAAGACCGTCGTTTTTTATATAGAGGTTATCCAGCCCCAGTTCACGACCGAGGTTATCAGCCTTGACCAACGGGGTAAATCCAGTGCCGATATCTACCACCTCACCTTCCACAGGAAGCATATCGCGATACCGCCACATGCTTACTGGTCCTTTAGACAGCTTTTCACGATTCACCATCTGTGCCATAGCCTTATAGTCGTAGTTCACTTCCAGGGGGCTAAAGCAGAAGCCGCACAGGTTAATCGGCTCTAGCGGATACTCTCTCCCGCATTTCCGGCAGCGTAAAGTAGTAGCTTGTGACATATCCCCACCTCCTTTATCCAGGCTCCAGCGCCTGGCGTAAATCGTCGATTAAATCGTCAACATTTTCCAGACCTACCGATAGCCGGATTAGCTGATCAGTAATGCCGGCTTTTTCACGATGCTCCCTGGGCATCGAGGCATGGGTCATCGTGGCCGGGTGAGCCACAAGGGAAGCCACGCCACCCAGCGACTCGGCCAGAGAGAAAATGCGCAGCCTTTTCAGGAAGCTGCTGACCTCCTCTGTGCCGCCTTTTAACTCAAGCGAAACCATGCCGCCAAAACCTTTCATCTGCCTTCTGGCCATTTCATGTCCGGGATGAGATTCAAGCCCGGGATAGAAGACCCTGCTTACTGCCGGGCGACCTTTCAGGTACTCGGCCACGGCCATGGCGTTTGCCGCATGCTGCTTCATCCTGATCGGGAGAGTCTCAATGCCCCGCAGCACGAGCCAGCAATCGAATGGTGAAGCACAGGTCCCCATGGCATTCAGCAAAAACTGCACCCTCTCCGTCAGTTCGTCGGTGGTAGTTACCACGGCCCCGCCGACAACATCACAATGTCCATTGAGATACTTGGTGGTGGAGTGAACCACAAGGTCAATTCCATATTCAATCGGCCTCGAGAAATAAGGAGTGGCGAAGGTATTGTCCATCGCCGTCAGCAAGCCATGCTTTCTAGCCACATCGGCCACCATCTCAATATCAATAATGTTCAGTAGAGGGTTGGAAGGGGTCTCCAGCCAGAGCATCCTGGTATTTGGTTTAATGGCATCCTCAATTCTTTGCCTGTTGTCCATCCTCAAGAAAGTGAACTCCAGTCCGAAGTTGCGCATTACATTGTGAAAAAGCCGGTAGGTACCGCCATAAACATCGTCCCCCGAGATTATGTGGTCGCCTGCCTTAAGCAAGTGCATAACTGTGGTCTCGGCGGCCATGCCGGTGGCGAAGGCAAAGCCCGCCTTTCCCCCTTCGAGCCGGGCGATGGTCTGCTCAAGCACCTTCCTCGTCGGGTTTGCCGTTCGCGAATAGTCAAAACCTCTGGTCTTGCCCACATCCTCAAAGACGAAGGTTGATGTCTGATAGATAGGCGTGGTAATGGCACCATAGGACTTGTCCGGCCTTTCGCCGGTATGAATGGCTATCGTTTCAAATCTCATATTCCCCCTCCATCACTGGACTTTCTCTCTTCTATAACTATACTCTAACTACCTGTTAACTCAACACTCTTAGACTGCCTTGTTCCCAGGCTACCGGATTTATGTTAATGATAATGCCGCTCATTTATCCTCTCTCTGGTAGGTCCTTACCCCCTATATAGACGGAGGTGCATTATAAAGTCCCTGGAAGAGCCAGGTGGAAAGGTAACGCTCACCGGTATCGGGTAAAACTACCACGATAAGCTTGCCCTCATTCTCCGGCCTTTTGGCTACTTTCAGGGCTACCCAAGTAGCGGCCCCCGATGATATACCAGCCAGTATTCCTTCCTCTTTGGCTAACTTTATCGCCATGGCGCCAGCGTCCTCATTACTTACGGTAATAATCTCATCAATCAGGTCAGTTCTTAAAACGTCAGGGACAAAGCCAGCGCCGATACCCTGAATTTTGTGCGGCCCTGCCTTTCCGCCGGAAAGCACCGGAGACGCCACCGGTTCAACGGCAATTGCCTTAAATCCCGGCTTCCTCTGCTTTAGCACTTCGGAGACTCCAGTAATCGTCCCGCCGGTGCCCACACCGGAAACCAGAATGTTTAACTTACCATCGGTATCCCGCCATATTTCTTCAGCCGTGGTCAGGCGGTGTATCTCCGGATTGGCCGGATTTTTAAACTGCTGCGGCATGAAGTATTTCGGGTTTCCCGCCGCTAATTGTTCTGCTTTTTTTATTGCCCCCGGCATCCCTTCGGCTCCAGGAGTCAGCACCAGTTCAGCACCGAAGACGGAGAGAAGTTGCCTCCGCTCCAGCGACATCGTATCGGGCATGGTGAGGATAAGCCGATAGCCTCTGGCGGCGCACACGAAGGCAAGGGCGATGCCGGTATTGCCGCTGGTGGGCTCGACGATAACCGTGTCTTTTTTTATGAGTCCCTTATCCTCGGCATCCACAATCATGGCCACGCCTATCCTGTCCTTGACGCTGCCTATAGGATTAAAAGACTCAAGTTTGGCCACTACCTCCGCCTTTACTCCCGCCGTGATGTGGTTCAGTCTGACCAGGGGCGTATTCCCGATTAACTCGCTAGAGTCCGCGGCTATGCCTCTGGTTAGCTTGGGTATCTCTATTGTCTTGTATCTCAATTTTTCGACCTTTTTATTTGTTTCCTGCATCTTATTTTACTCCTTAATCTCCGGATTTTATAAAATCAGTTATTTCGTGATTGTCACTACAAACCGGTTTTCTGCCTCTTGCTTGAAACTTGGCTGTATACCCCTGGTCTTTAGTTCCTGGGCGACACTTTTAAGAGAGTCTGTGTCACCGAGTATTATCTTCAAAGTCTCCCCCGGGTTCAGATTGTCTATTTCCGCTACGGCTTTTATTTTGGATAAAGGGCAAACGAAGTCACACAGGTCATATTCCCTTGCTGTAGTTTCTCCGGTTTCCGCAGCCAGGATATCTTTATAAAAACTGGTGTATTTAAAAGCATCATCAGGAGATATGACAACGGCCAGCCCCTTTTCTGACCTGGCATACTGTAAGGCAACGTGCAGTATAGCCCCTGTCGTCGGACCAACCGGGACGCCGTCTTTTCTGGCAAGTTCTATGGCAGTTCTATACGCCTTTTCATCAGTCACCGCTACGGTATCATCGATTATCGAGCTATCCAGAATTTTGGGTATATATTCCTCAGCTAGCCCAGTAATCCTTTTCATACCGGGTAGTTTATGGTTTGGAGAAGATGGTTCCACGCCGATAATCTTTATTTGCGGGTTCTGTTCTTTAAGATATCTGCCAACGCCGGTTATGGTGCCGCAGGTGCCAAACCCAGCAAAAAAGTGGGTAATTTCCCCCTGCGTCTGCTGCCATATTTCCGGCCCGGTGGACTGGTAGTGTGCCTGGACATTCATCTCATTCTCGTATTGATTGGGGCTGATATAGCTATCTCTGGTGGCCGGGCTTTTTATCAGGGCGTTAACCAGGCCTCTAGCTCCTTCAGTAGGGAACAGGGGACACAGGGCATCATCGGCTTCCCTTACCTTCGCCCCCAGGAATTTCAGCATCACCTTCTTCTCATCTGGAATCCTCTCCGGCACCGCTATCTCCACCGGTATCCCCAGTGCATTGGCGACACAAGCCAGGGCGATTCCGGTGTTGCCCGATGATGGCTCAATAACTGTTCTATCCCCGATTTCCAGCGCCTTCAGCATTGCACCAGCGATTCTATCTTTGATTGAACCAAATGGATTGTACCTTTCCAGCTTGAGATAAATCTGAAAGCCTTTATGTGGATTGATTTTATTCACTCTGACTAACGGCGTTGGATTCTCCGGGCTGGCTATTAACTGAGTTATGTCAGAATAAACCCTTAATTGATGGTCTGATTCCGGTGTTCCATATTTCATAGATTCACCCCTTTATATCTGATAATCATCTCCAATATCCTTCCTTCTTCCCCAGTTTGTCCTCTCCCAGAGCCTTTCGTGAAAGTAATAAAGCACAAGCCGAATCACGTGAAAGGTAATCGTTATCATTGTCGTCTCCTGCCAATTACGTGTGAACAGCCAAGCCAGCCCACCTAATATGAAGATACCGATAATCCTCCAGGTAATCGACTTGCACCACGAGCGTAAATTAGAATCAATCGCCTTAGTCATCTCAGTTCAACCCGGTTTATATTGCGTAATTCTCCGGGCTCTCCTTTTTTCTGCCAAAACTTATCCTATTCCATCCCCGTTCATGCAAATAGTAAAGCAGAGCCTTAATGCCATTGGCCGCCAACGCCAAGGCAATCGAGCTACTCCATTCCTGTAGCCAGATGTAGGAAATTAACATAGTAACTGTTACAGCAATGAGCCGCCATGTTACTGTCTTTATTAAACTTCTCCAGTGACTTTCCAATGTAATCCTCTCTCTAAGTCTGCTTTCAGTTCTATCTGCACCGCTTTGACAACGCTGTTATTTACCACTTGTTTTATTTTTTAAATCTCCGTATGTATGCCGGGCGCTCCTCTGGCATTCGCTATCGCTCTGAACGACAGTCTCCCCCTCTCTAACGAGGTAAGCAAACTGGGGGCGCACTTCAGCCAGAATACGAGCTGCCTCTTTGGCGAAAACAGCCGGTCCCCATATTCCGATGTCAAGCGCCCAGCCACCCCGCCGCAACTCTGCCCGGTAGAGGGTATCACTTACTTGTTCCTCCAACCAGTCAAGGTTAACCGACCCACTCTCCCTCACTATTTCTTTAATCAGGCACTCTGAAGGATTCCCCGGCGGCTCGCCCGTGAATTGTAAACGCAACTGGCTCGCCAGGCTTGGGCCATCATGCCTAAGTTTAAGCCATCTTTTTAGTTTCAACGCCACCTCCACGCAGCCTCGATTTCAGCTACCCGCTCCTGGTCCAATCCATGATTTTTCGCCTCCACCTCGATGTAAGTCTTTTATCCTGGGTACCCATCAGCCCCTTTTACTTGAGACCTTTTTCACTTCAACCTCTGGGTGTGTATACCGCACTCCCCGCCGCACTTGCTGGTATCTTTCCA
>Ga0154826_1025_pt3 | contig 17454 bp, 16 predicted proteins | sample Rifle2008BG16ft_FD_116130 | JGI IMG/M metagenome (GOLD analysis project Ga0154826, IMG submission 116130) | Chloroflexi bacterium RBG_16_50_9
GCAAACGGTGGTAAAACCACCCCTCGCCGCTGCCCGTGTGCCGGTGGCAATAGTCTCCTTCTCCTCGAACCCAGGCTGCCGGAGGTGGCAGTGAAGGTCGATAAACCCGGGGCAGATTATCAGCCCTTCAGCGTGAAGGATGTCATAGTACGCCCCGGGAGCCACCTCCCCCAACCACGAGATTTTACCTTCGGCGATAAGCAGGCTGCCGATTTTATCCATGCCCCGGCCAGGGTCGATGATACGGCCACCCCGGATAAGCAAGGGTTTCATCAAGTCCTTCAATCTCAATTTCCTGCCCGATGCGCAGCCGTGAGACTGCGTCTCTTCTTTAGTAATTCCTTTAATGGTGCTCTCCCGCATAGTGACTGGGTTTGAAGCCCTGAGCCTGCGCCTCTTCCTCGGTACTAAAGACAATCAGGTTCTCCGGCCGGATGGTTTTCGCCCAGTGGCTGTCGGCGCTGTGATATTTCTTGGTGTCCAGTTTGCCCTCGTGCCATTCGGTACTGGCCACATATTTCGGCTCAAAGCCGTGCTCACAATAGACGCACCTTAGAGTTAATGGCTGGTAATTCACTATTTTGAACTCCGTTTTGAGGTATCTTATTTCAGTGGACTGGATTGATACGCATTTCGGGTTAGAGCACCTGATGACAGAATCATGCTGGTAGACGGTATAGTTTATCGGTTTTGGGGAATCCGCCTCGAGAACGGCGATTTCTTTTACGCCTAGCAGGAGTGCCAGGAGCGCCATTCGCACAGGCACTCCCCGGGCGGCCTGTTTAAAGTACATACTCCGCCGGTCGGCATCAACTTCGTAGGCGAGTTCATCAACCCTGGGCAGCGGATGCATTACCAGGGTTTCCCGGAAGGCTTTACCCTTGAGTAACTGCTTATCCACAACCGGGTACTTTCTGGCCAGTTCCTGTCCTTTTTCAGATGCCGCGAACCGCTCTTTTTGCGGCCGGGTAACATAGAGGGCATCAACCCCGGTCTGCAACTCGACCTGTACAGTGATATCAGGCATCATCGCCAATTGATGGGGCCGGCTCGGTGTCGTATAAATAGCATCCAGGGGGAAAAGGCCGTCCTTAACTTTCTGATCTAAAGCCCGGTATTTTTTCAGATCGCCCCCGTATTCTGTGGTCAGTTTGTTGATAACATGCTCGGGCACTTCCAATCCCGGGCTCGGGCAGAAGAGTATATCCGCGCCGAACTTGGCCAGTGCGAAAATCAGGGAGTGTATGGTGCGGCCGTATTTCAAATCGCCCCAGAGTGCAATCTTCAGCCCTTTGATAGTTTTTCGCTCCTTTTGCAGGGTATAGAGGTCACAAAGGGTCTGCGTGGGATGCTGGTGGCCGCCATCACCGGCATTTATCACCGGGACACCAGCGTAATCAGCCATGACCTTGGCGGCTCCCTCCCAGGGGTGACGTATGACGATGATATCAGCATAGCTGCCGACCACCCTGGCCATATCGGCGATGCTTTCTTCTTTAGCCAGAGACGTGGCCCCAACATCAGAGGCGGTAATGACGCTGCCGCCGAGCCGGTGCATGGCGGCTTCAAATGATAGCCTCGTCCGGGTGCTGGGTTCAAAGAACAGGCTGGCCATAATCCTGCCCCGGCACAGCCCGAGTTGTTCATTCATCGCCCCGGACATTTCATCAGCCAGAGAGAACAGCGCCAGCATTTCCCCGTTGGAAAGGTCATCGATAGTGACAACGCTCCTATTTTTCAGAGTCATGGTAACTCCTTTGCCACTGTGCCGACTTCTCAAGTTCGTTGACAGTGGGCTTGCTGTTAGGGGGACTGATAATAGCCACCTCGTCAATGCCATCGGTCTCCGAAAGATGAACCCGTATCTCTTCATGGCGGGCGCTGGGTATATTTTTACCGACATAGTCCGCTCTAATCGGCATCTCGCGGTGGCCTCGGTCAACAAGAACCACCAGCTGGATGGAGCGCGGCCTTCCCAAGTCAATCAGGGCATCCATCGCCGCACGGATGCTGCGACCGGTATACAGGACATCGTCAACGAGTACCAGGGGTTTATCATCGATGTCGGTCGGGATATCGGTGCGCTGGACGGCGGATTTAGCTTCCGACGGGGTAAGGTCGTCCCGGTACAGGCTGAAATCCAGAGCACCCACCAGCAGTCTGGATTTCTCGTAGTTCTCGATGTTCGCGGCCAGCCTCCTCGCCAGAGGAACGCCGCGGGTGTGCATGCCGACCAGGATCAGATTGTCTGTGGTCTTGTTTCTTTCAATAATTTCGTGGGCGATGCGGGCCAGGGTGCGCCGGATGTCCTCAGCCGTCATGACTATTTTAGCAGGCATAAAAAAACCTCTTTTCCTGGCTGGCAAGAGGTTATGCTTACGGATATTCTCTTTTCCCTTGCCAGCCTCGCTGGACCAGCTTAAAGGTATGAAATTGTTTCCTTGTGGATATTTCTAGAAGCATACCATATTAAGAAAAGAATTGCAACACAATATTGTTGGATTTCCTTGTCAGACACAAGCTTTGTTGCTATACTGGTTATGTTGTCCTGTGAGATAAGTCATGAATTATGAAACTATTATCGGGCTGGAGGTCCACGCCCAGTTGCTCACCAGGAGCAAAATGTATTGCGGGTGCAGTGCCGATTATGCCAGTGCCCCACCCAACACCCATGTCTGCCCGGTCTGCCTGGGTATGCCCGGTGTCTTACCGGTCATTAATAAGCAGGCCGTGGAATATACTATGATGACGGCGCTGGCCCTGAACTGCCCCATATCCGATTATACAAAATTCGACCGCAAGAACTACCCTTACCCCGACCTGATGAAGGGCTACCAGATTTCACAATATGACGCCCCCATCGGACAAAAAGGATGGCTCACGATTGAAGTCGACGGTGAAACGAAGAAAATAGGCATAACCCGCGTCCATCTCGAAGAAGACGTCGCCAAACTGCTGCACCGCTCCTATCCCAACGGCGAAGAATACAGCCTGGTAGACGTCAACCGCTCGGGCGTGCCCCTGATGGAAATCGTCGGTGAGCCTGACCTGCGCTCACCGGAGGAAGCGCGCCAGTACCTGATAAAGCTGCGCAGCATACTCCAGTACCTCGGGGTGTCCACCGGGAACATGGAGGAAGGCAGCTTTCGCTGCGATGCTAATATCAGCCTTCGCCCCGAAGGGAGCCAGGAATTTACCGCCAAAGTAGAAGTAAAGAATATGAACAGCTTCAAGGCGGTATATCTCGCCATGGAGTACGAAGCCAAACGGCAAAGGCAGGCCGCCGCCGAAGGCAAGAGGCTCATCCAGGAAACGAGGGGCTGGGTGGAGGCACAGGGTATAACCGTGTCCCAGCGAAGCAAGGAGTACGCCCATGATTACCGCTACTTCCCCGAGCCGGACCTCCCCCCTTTGCTTATCAGCCGGGAGTGGGTGGAACAGGTCAGGGCAAAACTGCCGGAGCTGCCTGAAGCCAGACGCGACCGATTTATGGCGGAATACGGGTTGCCATTCGATGATGCAAACGAGCTAACCAAAGTAAAGGCTATGGCTGATTACTTTGAAGAGAGCACCAAATCCGATAAAAATGTATCGCCAAAAGAAGTGAGTAACTGGCTCATGGGCGAGGCCAGCCGCATCATTAATGCCAACAATATTGACATTGAAGCATTTAGAAAAAAGGTCAAACCGGAGGACCTTCCGCCTTTGATAGCGAGCTCGCACAGTACGATCAACATTGGCATGGCCAAGTCCGTACTTGAGGAAATGTACCAAACTACCAAGACATCGGGCGAGATTATTGTCTTACGAGGTCTTGCCCAGATTAGCGATACCGGCCAACTTGAACAAACTATCCTGGAGGTGATAAACTCTAATGCCCAGCCAGTATCCGATTACCGGGCGGGGAAAGAGCAGGCATTCAAGTTCCTGGTCGGGCAGGTTATGAAAGCAACCAAGGGTCGTGCTAATCCAAAATTAGTGAATGAGGTGCTCAGGCAAAAACTTGCTCAAGTCTTAAATCCGGCAGGTGGAGAATAATATGGCAATTTACTTATATGTAGCCCAACTGGTGGTGGCGGTAACTTTAATACTGGTCGTACTGCTTCAGGTGCGCGGGGGCGGCCTGGGTGGTATCTTCGGCCAGGCCGACACCGTTTACCGCACCAAGCGAGGGGTAGAAAAAACGCTGTTTCAACTCACCATTGCTTTAGTCGTAATATTTATTATGCTATCAATACTTTCGCTCAGGGTCAGCTCCTGATTTGAAATTAAATGGGCGCCATCATAACCTTGACCACCGACTTCGGCCTAGCGGATAGTTATGTAGCCGCCATGAAAGGGGTGGTGCTGGGCATCAACCCTGAGGCAAAACTGATTGATGTTTGCCACACCATCAGGCCTCAGGACATAGCCCAGGCTGCTTTCGTTTTGAGCACCGTATATGAGTTCTTCCCCCGGAGTACCATTCATGTGGTGGTGGTCGACCCCGGGGTAGGCACAGGACGAAGGGCTATTATACTGAGAACCCCGGCAGCCGATTTCGTGGCGCCTGATAATGGCGTACTGAGCTACGTGATCCGGCACTATTCAGAAGAATCTGAAGCGGTTGACCAGCGGCAACTGAAACCTGGACCGGGACTGGCAGCAATAGCTCTCACCAGACCGCAGTTCTGGCGCTCACCGGTCAGCCCCACCTTTCACGGGCGTGACATCTTCGCGCCAGTAGCCGCTCACCTCTCCCTGGGCTTATCTCCAGACAGTTTCGGAGAGGCAATATCCTCTTTAACGGTATTACCTTTGACTCGAACATTCCTGGCGCCTGATGGCACGCTGGCAGGAAACATCATGCATATCGACCATTTCGGCAACCTGATTACCAGCATCAGAGGCCGTGATCTGCCGCAAAAAGCTTCGGAAATAACCGTGAAGGTGGGTGACCGGATAATCTCCGGTTTGAGTCAAACCTACGGCACAGGGGAAGGTTTGCTGGCCTTGATCGGCAGCAGCGGCTACCTGGAAATATCCCTGAAGGAAGGGGATGCCAGCGTGGCGCTCAAGGCCAGGATAGGCGACGAGGTAAGGGTTAAAATAGCAAATAATTCCTGAATATTGGCTGGCAGGGTATTGACAAATACGTTAATGTTTGCTACTCTGCTAGGCAAGGATTGACTCAGGAGGTGCAGGAATGCAAGCGTACTGCATGAAATGTAGAACTAAGAGGGAGATTAAAAATCCGAGGTCAGTTACACTCAAGAACAAGCGCCCGGCAACCCAGGGAGTGTGTCCTGTCTGTGGGACCAAGTTGTTCCGCATCGGCAAGGGCTAGTTTCAAGGTAGCTTTAGCTTCTCCTGCCGATAATATCAAGGGTACTGGATTAAGGGCAGCGTTCCCGATTTAGAGGGACGTGCTTAGCCTGGCAATCATTCTGACTATTGTTAAATAGTTAGGTAAGCTGGTGCGCATCAGTGATCGCTGGCGCGTTCTTGTTTTGGGCGATTTATTTCAAATCTCCAGTTGAACCCACTCCCTGTGTCCCCCTACAGAACGGATAATCCGACCCATATTATGCCATTCCTGACTGAGATAGACATACAACTTGGGAAAAAGTAATTTACTGCGGACTAAGTATGTGTTTGCAAAGCTAGATGGTTTGGTTCGAATCCCCCAATGGTGGGCCAAACAAGCCTTTTGTAAAACCGGAAGCCTTCTTTGAATTTTCTATAACACCTGCAAGTGGCGTAACCATCATTTTCCCTCCGGTTCTTTTTGCAGGAAATAGAGAGAATATAGCGGCTAGTTCGTTTCTATCGGGAATCCCATTCACGTTTATTCCATTTATACCGGCAGGTGGGCGGATGGTCCGTAAGCTTGTGAAATGCCATACAGGCACGACAGTTGCTGTGACGGGCGCAGCATGTATTGCCACAGAGACATTTCGGGTTATATTTCATTTCCTTTGTGATCTCAAAAGCTACCTCTTGAATCCAGGCCGAATGGTATCCCATGTTGCGCATTTCTTCACTCATATTATTCAACTCCGAAAAGCAGCGTGTATATACCGAGCGTGTCGGGTTCGTCGGAAACAGGTACGCCGGAATCGAGGTTCAGGGCAGGACGTATACCACAAATTGCCCTGACCGGTAATCGGCCCGTGGGCGAGCTGTTGTAGTCGCCAAACCTGTGGTCCGAGTTGTAAATCATGGCCGTGGTAGCAGAACCGAGGATGGGGGTGCGCAGCCAGTACCATAAGCTGCAGTCATCATAAACATAGTCATCAGGTTTGCCAATGGCGGCAGGCGTCGGGGCGACAACGCACATACGCGTGTCATTGAACAGTGGGAGCCGGAAGCCCTCAGTGCCGGTCCTGGTTTTCTCAAAGCCCATTTCCGGAGCGCTGAGCAAGAACGCCCTCGACCTGACATAGACCGGATCCGGCGGGCCGTGATGGATTTCACCCGGCACCGGATCAACGTAACAGGGTACGTTCACCTCGCAGATGCTGTCCACAAACTCCCGGGAAAACCATGTCAGGAAGCCCGGGGCATCCTTATAGGAGAAGTCCCCGATGAACTTCGCTTCCTCCGAATAGAACGGTACGTCATAAAAATCCAGTCGGCCCTGATCTATATTCTCCAAAACTGGCGGCGCGTCGAACTCGTGGGCGGGCTTGTACCAGTCGGACTGATTCGAATTGAGCCACTGGTGTATGTTGCTCAGCGGATAGAAGTTATTGCCGAATTCTTTCTTTGCTTCATCAGGATTATCCGGCTCGGCGGCGTCAATAGAAGCTAACTTTATCGCACAATCCGTTACCAGAGCGGTGCCCGTGTAGGCGGTGTGATTATGGTCAGCGACTAGAAATACCACGGAGGATTTGGGCTCTCTGACCTTCGCGCCGATCGGTAAATCTTTTAAAATCATTATCTCCTCCTAACCCATCAGATACAGCCCGCGGACGTTGGCAGACGCTTCAATAGGCAAATCGGAATCGACATTTACCACCGGCCTGATGCCGACCCAGGGGCAGCAGGAAAATTTGTGGCTATAGGGATTGGCGTTGTGGGCATAGTAGGTAAACCCCTCGTCATTGCCTTTCGGGGTGCGCAGCCAGTACCAGAAAAGATTCTCGGTCGTAAAGTATGCGGGCTGCCAGGCGGAATTCGCCACAGCTTCCTGGGAGGGAACAGCGTATCTGTTCCTGAAATCGTTAAAAACGGCAATCTTGCTGCCTTCTTTAAGGGGATCCGAGGTCCTTATGCCGGCTTCCGCCGTGCTGAGCAGGAAAGCCTTTGCCTTGATGTATTCGATATCATTCTGCTGTTTGTTGGTGCAGGGCACGTCGCTTTCGTATATGGCACTGCGGAAGGCCTCGCCAAACCAGGCAAGGAAACCCGCCTTGTCATCATAGGGATTATAACCATGCCTGTCGTAGTAGTTGGGCCTCTTGGCTATGTTCTCCTCGGTGGGGGCAGCATCATATTCATGCACAGGCTTGTACCAATTCCAGTCCTCGGCGTTCAGCCACTGGTGCAGATTGCTGAAGGCATAGTAGTTGTAACCTGTCAGACGAAGACGCTCGTTGGGATTGTTTTCCTCGGGTGCGTCAAGGCAGGCCTGACCGATCACATTGTTCGCCACGAGCGTGGTGCCCTTGTAGCCCGCGTGTTGGTGCTCTCCTACAAGGAAAACAATGCCGCTGGTCTTTTCGCGTACCTTCGCACCCACGGGTAAATGCTTGAGTATCACACGCTTTTCTCCTTTTATTCGATTTTCATAGAATACAAATCTCTAAAAATACCTCAGCCAACGAATTATTGATTAGTTTTCTATAATACTACTGTCCTTCACGGTAATATTATGCTAATTTTTACTCTGACTATTTGTTTATATGGTATCAGGAAGATGAACAATAATTTATAACGGTATGCGGACGTACTGATTATATTCTATTCAGAAAATAAAACACAAGATAGTCGACCTCCGCCTGAAACAACGCTTGGGTGGCTGTCTAGATTTGTACCCTTTTCTGCGTTTAACCTTCTATTATTTTATTACATGTATAAATGCTCATGATAAAATAGAATAGCGTTGAATAAAGGGACTATTTGATATAAACCAAATTATATAGGGGATTTTTGAATGCAATTCAGGAAAACAATAGCTGAGCAACGGGTAACATGATGAGTAAGCATGACAATATGGGCTATTGTTTCCATTGAAAACCGATCTCTATATACTTATAATAACTAGGGAAGGGAATCGGGGAGATGATTGTCGTCACCGGGGCGACGGGTCATATTGGCAACGTTCTCGTTCGTGAGTTAATTACACGTGGCCAGACTGTGCGTGCCGTTGTTCTACCGAATGACGACGCACGTCCACTGCTCGGACTTAACGCTGAGATTATCTATGGCGATGTCACTAATCTTCAAAGTCTAATTTCTGCATTTGATGGAGCAGATTTAGTCTTCCACCTTGCCGGTATCGTTACAATCATGCCCAGCATGAAGAAGGTGCTTGAGCGGGTAAACGTGGGGGGTGTGCGTAATGTAGCTGAAGCCTGTCGTACGTCGGGTGTCCGTCGCCTTGTGTATACCAGCTCCGTCCATGCTATTACTGAACCACCGCATGGCACGGTCATTGACGAAACGCAGCCCTTCGATCCTGACCGTGTCCTCGGTGACTACGCCCGCAGTAAAGCTCGCGCCACACTCCTTCTCCTCGATGAAGTGCGTAAGGGAGGTCTTAATGCCGTCATTGGCTGTCCGACAGGCGTTATTGGTCCCTGGGATTATGGTATATCAAATATTGGCCAGTTGATACTTGATTTTGCAAGCGGGCACTTGAAGTCATACGTACGTGGTGCCTACGATTTCGTGGATGTGCGAGACGTCGCTAATGGCCTTATTCTCGCAGCTGAGAAAGGGCAACCGGGACGTCACTATATATTCTCCGGTGCACAGGTGCAAGTTCCAGATTTGATGAAAGAGCTAGAACGCAATATAGGCTACCCCGCACCGACTTATGAAATACCTTCTGCCATAGCCCGAGCTGCTGGTGTGCTTGCAAGCGTATATTACCGGTTAATACGGAGGCGGCCCGTTTTCACTGCTTACTCTATCGATGTGCTAAGAAGTAACTCTCAGGTGAGTTCAGCACGGGCTCGCGAGGAACTTGGCTTTACAACCAGACCCTGGCAGGAATCTATTCGCGACCATGTCAATTGGTTTCGTACCGAGGGAATGTTGCCAAAGCGTCGCTAGTATGCTAAGCAACAGAAAGCGGAGCGTTATCGCATTGTTTTTCATCGCCAACAACCAAAGATAAAAGGTTACAAGTAATTATGCTTTCTTCATCTTCATGAAAGCTAATCAAACATGGTCATCGCATGGAGGCAAAGAAGCCGGTTAAATATGGAACCAACCACACACCCCATACGAAAACGCTGAAGTGGTGAAAGTTGGTGATAGCCTTTTCATTCTTGAGAGCAAGAACAGCACTCGCCCAGACTGCATGGACGAGCATTAGCAAAATTGCGATAATTCCTGTCACACTGTGAATATCCGACCCGATTGCTCCAGCCATATCGAACATGATGCCAGTCCCTGTTGTATCAAAAACTAACCCACCCCAGAAGAAGAACAAGTGCCATGCTTTCAATCTTCCGGCAATCCTTTCGCTCCATACACCGATGGAATAGAAAATTAATGCCAGGCTTATTAAGATCATCGAAAGTACTAATTCATTTGTCATAGTGGTTTGCTTATAGGAAGCAAATGTCTAGGTTCTGGCAGGTCCCATCGCTATCCGCACTCCTGATTTGACTACACCAAGTCGCAATAGCAATCCGCCGCTCAGTATCAATACGCCGGCGATACCGGCCAGGGCACCGATTAGCTGAACATCGGCTATAAAAATATTGAAGATAAGGATACCGAGTGGCAACAAAAGACCCGCGATAATGACACCACCGATAAAAAGAGGCGTTCTGAGCAGGTGAATCGAGCTGGCCGCCGTTGTTCCGGTCTGTCGTAAAATCTCAACGTAAGCGCCCAGCACGACGAGCAACAAAATGATAAGCACAATGTCAATCGCCCCTAAAAGATGGAAACCGTCCATGCCAATGGCTGATGTAATTGGCAGCGACAGCAGGACGAAGGTAGCAAGACCCGCATCCAAGCTGGATAGAAAGAAGAGTGGAGGTAATGCTGAGGTATTCCACAGTGGAATGCTCTTAATTACTCCCAGCAGCAGACCGGGATACACCATAACGATGATAGCGAGTAATGCCGCCGCAATACCGATGCCCTGTCCAAACCCTGATGCTGGACTCCAGGGTAGCCACTGGAAGGTAGAGAAGGCAGGCAGGGCGTAGGCTAATCCCAGGATAATGAAGGCGGTTAGAATCCAGGCTCCCCTTATCATCCACGATGATAATAGCGTCGCCGGAGTGGTGAAAAGCCGGTAGGCTCGAACCGGCGACCCGAGGTCGAAAATCAGCATCAAGCTGCCGAGTAATACCAGCAGAGGACCGATGAGGACGCCAGCCCGAGCCGCATCAGTATATTTGCCCAGAAAAAGAAGGGCAAAGCTGCATAGAAAAGTCCCCCCACCCATTCCGGCGAGAAAGATATAGAGCACGATTAACCAGCCCCAGGTTTTTTGACTTTCTGCCTGATTCATGGTTTTCCTCATTTAGACGTTGACATAATATACCGAAGGTCTGGTACCGAGTTCTTCTTTGAGTACCGTTCCGCCCTGAAACGCGATAATCTTAGAAACCTCACTCTCGGGGTCATCCAGGTCGCCGAAATATCTTGCCTGGGCCGGGCATGTCTCAACACAAGCTGGTTCGCGGCCCCTTTCCAACCTTCTTACACAAAAAGTACACTTGACCGTAGTCCCCTTGTCAAGTTCCTGGTGCTTGACTGTTTCCCAGGGAGTAATTGTCTCCGGGCCGAAATAATTGTCAATTTTCCCTAAGAACTGTCGGGCCTCATACGGGCATGCCAATACACAATAACGGCAGCCCATGCACTTTTCGTGGTCAATAAGTACGATACCGTCATCACGCTGGTAGGTAGCGCCAGTAGGACAGACCTTAAGGCAGGCCGGCTCCTGACAGTGCATGCAGGGGATAGGGCGGAACTGCATCCGTGCTGCCGGGTATTTACCGATTTCATATTTTTCTACCCTATTGTATAGAATTCCCGGAGGCGTGCCATTCTCCATGCGGCAAACCATGGTACAGGAATTACAGCCTACGCATCTCTTAAGGTCTATTGCCATTCCGTATCTCATCGTTTGGCCTCCGACTTGTAGACTTTCACTCTTGGCGAAAGCTCCTGGCCGGCCGCGATAGCATCGAGGGTTTTATCATCCAGGCTTAGCAGTGCGTTGAAGTGAGTTCCCTCTCTGAATATAGGGTTAGACTGAATAGTGCCGAGTCCGTAGCTGCCCGGTATGCCTACGGCATCAGGGTGTATCAGTTCCGTAACGCGCATTATCCCTTCAGTTTTGCCGTAGCGTGATTCCACCGTAATCCAGTCTCTATCTTTCAGTCCTTTCTTTTTAGCCGTAGCCGAATTCAGGAAGATGGTAAAGTCAAATGGGTCCTGTTGATATAATTCGGCCAACCATGGATTTCCGTTGGGGTTGCCTGAATCATGGGGACAATATGGTGATTTCCAATTCACTACCCATAGATCATATTCTGGCGGGGCATTAATTTCGGAATTCTCTATCCAACAGGGTATCGGGCGATACTGCTCCCAGATATATTCCTCATTCTCAATACCGGGGAATTTTAGATTATGCATCCGCAGGTTAGCCCGCAGGGTTTCGCCTGTCTTTTTCAGGCTCTCAAAATAAAATGGATGCCGGGTCTTATTCTCCGGGAAGAAATAATAGGTATAATATTCTTTTCTGGACCTGGGATGTAAAAAGAACCCGTCCTTGTTCAGTTCTTCCAATCCCCGCCCGTCTCCGCGGGACCAGCTTTTCATTTGCCTATCGTAAATTTCATCCAGGGAATGCTTCCGGTTAATATCCAGTTTCTGATTTCCCAGATAGAAGCCATCATCAATCAGGGCATGGTGCTTTTGCTGGTTCAAGTAATCGTAAACACCACCAGCCCCACAGAGAAACCCCACCCTTTCCGCTATCTCTGTATAGATATCATCGCAGTGGCGTGTATCAAATAAATTAGGGACCGGTTGCCGTACACGGACCGTATCGAATCCGATGACCTCTCCACCCGTTGTCTGGTGTGATGGGTAAAGCACTGATACCAGAGACCTCTCCATAGCGCTATGCTCCGGTAGAACTACGTCAGCGAGGATAGTCGGCTCATCTATATGGTAAGCAAAGGAAACTATGAAAGGTACCTTTTTCATGGCTTCCACATAACGTTCCGGCTGAGCGTTCTTTCTTATGACATTGCCGCCGAAATTCAACCATGCCTCGATTTTGTAGCCAATGTGGTACTTCTCAGGGTTCATAATAGCGTTGATGGCCAGGTGCGGCGTGGTGTGCTTATTGGGGTAAAATTCATGGCCATCAATATTATCCGGAGGGAACTTAAACGGAAAGGGGTCAGCTTCAAATTGAGGCTTGACTATGCCATCTTTATCCGGTGCCATTAACGGTCCCCGCATACTATTCCCCAGACATCCGCCAGGCACTTCTATATTGCCCACCAGCATGTTCATAATCTTGCCGGTAAGGTCGGCGTAGGTTCCACCCCGGTGGCAATTTACACCCCTATGGGTATTAACCGAAGCGGGGCGGAAGGGGAAAACAAAATCATCGATTTTAATGGTGCTGCCGATTTTAGCATGCTCCACAAATTCAGTGGCCAGACGCCGGATGGTTTTGGCCGGTACGGTACAAATCTTTTCCGCCCATTCCGGCGTATACCTGGCAAACTCTTCCCTGATCAGGTCAAAGGCAGTCCGGCAGGCGACGCCATTCACGGTGTAGGTTCCATTCATCGCTATATCCTTGAATTCTGAATCGAAGGTCCTGGCGCAGTTATCCGCGGCGTCCCATATCATCGGTTTCCCCGTCGCAGGGTCTCTGTAATAATTGCCTTCCGAATTAATTAAATAGGGAGCATTGGTGCGGTTTTTCATAAACCATTCGTCGTATGGCAGACCTTCGTTCAGCATGACGTGAGCCATCGCCAGCAGGCAGGCCAGGTCTGAGCCGGGCCGGATCGGAATCCATTCTCCCTTTGAGGCTTCCACAGAACAATGAGGGTCTATCACTACCAGCTTCATACCCCGCTCCATGGCCTTGGTAAAACGGCGTATGCCTCCCGTGGTGGCAAAATTGGGACCCAGGGAGCGCCCGAAACTTAGCAGATATTCGCAGTATTCCATCTCGGCAACGGCTTCAGGCAGTGCCGAATGCACCAGGCATGACGCATAGTGAATGGTACAGAGCGGGCCGTGCGACCCGATGACATTAGGCGTTCCAAAAGCTCTGGCAAAAGAGTCACGTAATATTGAGTTGGTGTTGCCAAAACCCTCCAGTATCAGCAGTCCTCTGGGGTCCTTCTCTCTTATTTTTTTAAATTTCTCGACGATGATGTTCAAAGCTTCATCCCATGATACTTCTTTCCACATGGGATCAACGTCAAGACCTTTTTCCGGATTGGTACGTACTAATGGGGTTTTGACACGGTAAGGATTATAGAGGTTCATGATCTGGGAATTACCTCTGGGGCAGAGTGAGCCATAATTGGGTGGGGAGGTTGGATTACCCTCCACACTGACGACAACCCCGTCCTCCAAGTGTATCAGCGTGGTGCAATCGCTCTGCATACACTGCCCACATATTCCATACAGGGTCAGGCTCTTACCCTTTTCGGCAGGGTCTACTGCTTTCCATTGGTAAGCAGATGCCGCTGGTAGACTTTTACCCCAGCTGGTGGTTTTTTGCGTATGTCCAGTAACCTCTTTCGCCTTTTTCATCTCTGCTGCCGCTCTTACCGATAAATAATATTTAATTTTGATTCCTTAGTGAGCTTTTGTCAAATTGGTATAGGTCACAACAGATATTCGACATTAGGTGAGCGGCATAGCGAAAATTACCTAGCCGTACTCAAGGAAGGGGAAGCCGGCGTCAAAGTTGCCGATCTCTGCCGTATATACGGCATGAGTGACGCTTCCTACTACAACTGGAAGCCAAATACGCCGGCATGACCGTGAGCGACCTGAGGCGGCTGAAAGCATGGCCGTTGGTAGCAAGATCGAGGCAATCAGGGCTAAAGAGGGGCGTCTGGGCACAGGTTAATCATTTTCGCTTCAATATTGCTATAGTTCCCTTAGTAGTATCTTCCAAGATAATACCTTGCTTTTCTAACTCAGCCCGTATGGAGTCAGCCTGTTGCCACTGTTTGGCTTGACGAAGTCTGTTCCGTTCCTCAATAAGACGTTTGACCCGGTCATCGATAGGGCTTTGTATTATAGTATGAGTACCAACAGACTCACCTGATATAATTCCTCCTGCACCGGAAATTATTTGTATTTTCGGGAGTTTCAGCCCTAACACTTCCAGCGCCAGTGATAAGAGGGTGCTTTGAGCCTGGTCAATCCTGATACCTGAATCGCCAGCTTCGTTTATTTTCCGTACTAAATCAAATAAAGCAGCCAGTGCCTGCGGGGTATTGAAATCATCATCCATGGCCTCAATAAACTGCTTCCGGTACGGCTCAGCGTCGAGGGTTTCTCCTTTGCCTCCGGTAGTGTCATCTCTTGAAACCACTCGTAGCAATCTTTCAACACCACCATTCGCCGCCTCCAGCACCTCTTCGGAGTAGGTGAGAGGGCTGCGGTAGTGGGAACTGAGCACGAAGACGCGCAGGGCGTCGGCGTTATATTTTTGAAGCGCCTCTTTTATCGTGATCAGGTTACCCAAGGACTTGCTCATCTTTTCGCCGCCCAACTGCACCAGCCCGTTGTGCAGCCAGTATTTAGCGAAGGGCTTGAGTCCGGTGAAGCTCTCCGACTGGGCAATCTCGTTCTCGTGGTGGGGGAAAATCAGGTCCTGCCCGCCGCCGTGGATATCAATAGTATCCCCAAGATATTTAAGCGACATGGCACTGCACTCAATATGCCACCCAGGCCGCCCCGGACCCCAGGGGCTTTCCCATTGCGGCTCGCCCGGCTTGGAAGCCTTCCATAAAACAAAGTCCAGGGGGTCTTCCTTTTCCTCGCCCGTTTCCATAGCCCCCGCCGTCATAGAGTCCAGACTGCGGTGCGATAGCTTGCCGTAATCAGGCGCTTTCCTAACCCTGAAGTAGACACTCCCCCTGGCCGGGTAGGCGAAGCCCCTGTCGATTAACCCCTGTATCACCTCGATCATCTTGGGTATCTCCGCCGTAGCTCTGGGGGTGATATCGGGCGGCATGATATTCAGCGCCTTCATGTCTTCCTGGAAGCTATCTATAAATTCATCGGCCAGTTCGCGGGTGGAGATACCGCGCTGGTTGGCGCGGTTGATAATTTTATCATCAATGTCGGTAAAATTCTGAACGTATCTGACTTTGTACTTGCTAAACTGCAAATAGCGCCGGATAACATCAAAGATAATATAGCTCATGGCGTGGCCTAGGTGGGCATCACTGTAGGGTGTCACGCCGCACACATACATCTTGACTTCATTACCCTGCGGGGAAAACTCTTCTTTCTTCCCGGAGAGAGTATTAAATATCTTCATCTTTACCGCCTTCTATTAAAGCTACGGCGCAGGCGGCGATACCCTGGCCGCGACCGATAAATCCGAGCCCGTTGAAGGTACTGGCTTTAACGCTGACCCGACCGATATCAATATTCAGCGTCTGGCTCAGCTGCTGGCGCATCCCATCAATAAAGTCTCTAAGTCTTGGCCTTTCCGCCAGGATGGTAGCATCAATATTGACCACCTGCCAGCCGTTTCCCGCCAACTCTTCCCTAACTTTTTCAAGTAAAACCTGGCTGGAAATGTCTTTATATTCCGGCTCACCGGGCGGGAAATGGCTGCCGATATCTCCCCGCACTGCCGCTCCCAGCAGAGCATCGATAATGGCATGCGTCAGGGCATCGGCATCACTCCAGCCTTCCAGACCCTTGTCAAAGGGTATGTTTACTCCCCCCAGCACCAGCTTCCGCCCCGGCACCAGGGGATGGACATCATAACCGATACCGGTACGTATCTTAATGTTCATACTTTCTCAATAAAACCTCAGCCAGAGCCAGGTCTTCGGGAGTGGTCACCTTTATATTATCATAGGAGCCCGGGTATAGCTTAACTTTATAGCCCAGTTGCTCCACCAGCGAGGCATCATCGGTGACGTCGCTGCCAGCCTGGTGCGCCTCTGTAATGATATTGAAGCGGAACACCTGCGGCGTTTGTACCGCTCTCAGACTTTCACGCAGCAATGTCTGGTGAACAATTTCTTTGTCGTCTACCACTTTGATGGTATCGGTTACCGGGACGGCTGCCGCCGCCGCACCCGTTTCCCGGGCTGCTTCCAGCCCCCTTTCAATCAGGTCTATGGTTATCAGAGGTCGGGCGCCATCATGTATGACCACCCAGTCGCAATCTTTGAGCCTCTTTAGCCCCGCCGCCACCGAGTCCTGCCGCCGCTTCCCGCCGAGACAGACATCGGTTACCTTGGACCATTCTTCTCCGGTAACGAGAAGCCGGCATCTATCCTCATTCTCCCCGCTCACCACGACCACTATTTGCTGAATCAGCGGGCATTCCTGGAAGGGGCGGGTGGCCCGCAGCAGCAGAGGCTGGCCGCCCAGCAGGGCTGTGACTTTATCAATACCACCCATCCGCCGGCTCTCCCCGGCAGCGACGATGATGGTGGAGACTTTTTCATTATTTTTCATAATTCATTCTACCCCTTCACTTGTGTCCTCCTTCTCCTTACGAGGTAAATTAAGATTCTTGCCATCGGCTAACCATCAATCGGTCGCTTATTAGAAATCGCCCTAATTGCAAAGCAACACCATCAATGAAGCGAGCTATTTCGTTAAGTTCTTGAGTAGACATCTGTCCAAGTTGAACTTCCAAACCACTGCTCCTCCTAGTTTTTACACGAATTCTAGATATTCTACCCTGTTCAATACTTCCAGACCAAGTTGAATGCACTACCTCATTCCGCTTGTCTACGGCTGAATTTATGCTTTTCAAAAGTTGTTTTAATTCTTCCGGTTCTTTTGAGATTTTTGAAGCATGTTGATAGAGCGAACTGAATATGTCCAACTTCTGTCGGAATGGAAGATTAGCAGTAATTATACGCCCAACTCTATAGTCTAACCGACGAGAGTGTTGCCCATAACATAAATCTATTAGTTGCCAAATGCAGGTATCAACCAAATTTTCAAGCACAGTAAAATAAACTAAAATCTTTCCTATACTATTGATATGGGCCTCAGGTAAGCGAATAAACTCTTCTC
>Ga0154826_1192_pt1 | contig 17155 bp, 13 predicted proteins | sample Rifle2008BG16ft_FD_116130 | JGI IMG/M metagenome (GOLD analysis project Ga0154826, IMG submission 116130) | Chloroflexi bacterium RBG_16_50_9
AACCCCCGGTAACATCAATTATCATGCGCCATATCTTGGTGAAAATAATCAAGAAGTATTTTCCGAGATCCTTGGTTATTCAGAGGATGATATTAACCGCCTTTCAAATACAGGCGTAATCTGAAAATTTAGAACTTATAAAAAGTCATTTTTATACTCCACTCTTTCCTTCGACAGGTTCTGGATGAACTTTCAGCTTGACCCGCTAACTATCAGGTCGAAGCTGGTTATAGATGCCACCGGTCATGACGCCGAAGTTTGTAACCTGGTGGCCCGAAAAACAGGACGGAAATTGGCAACCAGCACCGGCGGAGTAGTGGGAGAAAGCCGATGTGGGCGGAATTAGCCGAGAGAGAAACAATTACCTTTACTCAGGAACTATACCCTGGTCTTCTTGGGACAGGCATGGTGGGTAATGCCGTCTTCGGTCTGCCGCGTATGGGGCCAATTTTCGGAGGTATTTTATTATCCGGTAAGAGGGCGGCAGAACTGGCTTTCGAAATATTGAAACCGAAGAGATAAGTTTTATGTGACATCCAGAGAAAATCACTCTTCATGACCATATTAAGTCCGGCTGTTATATAGGATCTATCAATACATTAATACTGGAAGGTTGGATTGTGGGTGGGCGGAGTCCGTGGGTCTCCCTGTTACATTTACCCACAAACTGAACCGCGAAGCCCTTACGTTTTCTTACCAATTCAGATATATGTGTGGGCAGGGTCCAACTCTCCCCCGTCTCCACCAATATCTAAAAAATGCCCCTGGATAATAATAGCTAGGGTTTTTGTATTTAAAAATATGGTGGGGGAGACCAGGGGTATGCCCTAAAAAACGGACTCCACCCTCCCACAAAAAGTCATAAGGTTAAATTTCAAGAACTAGCACGTATATCATCCTTTACCGATGGCTAGAGAAGAAAATGAAAAACACAAGGCTTGTTAAGTAGAGATTCCATACATACTAATTGTCGTTTCATGAGTAGAATAGTAGAATAATGATAACTTCTACTCTATGGATTCTTTTAAAAATAGGAGTCAGTCGTGATGGCGGGGGAAGAAGAATACAATAAGGTACTTCAGGAGATAGATGAACTCAAATCCATGATGACGAGCGATTCTCTCCCCTTTGATAAACCGGATTGGAAATCAATATGGGGTCAAATTCGCGTTGCTAGTACAAGCTTTAAAGGAGTGAAATTCCCAACACGTGATGAACACCAAAAGGCCTGGGATAATTTCCAGAATATAGTCTCAAGTGTAAAAGAAGCCCAAGTAGAAGAACATGACCAGTGGGAAGAGAAAAACAAAGTCTAGTGGATATAAAGATGAGATCATCTACCAGGCTGAATTGGCTAAACCATCGGGGCCGATGGGTGATTTGATATTATCCATCGCAACTGGTGGGTTAAGTACAGCGCTTTCTGCTTTAATGGGGCCATTCATGAAGCTGGTCAGATGATTATCGAGATAATATCTCCACCTGGATTGACGAAGAAGAAGAAAAACTAGAGGATTTAAGAAGTGAATTGGAAAATGTTGAAACCTGGCTTGAAGAAGCCAGGAGTAAACTAAATCGGTAATGTCACATTTACTCATTTTATTGCTTTTCCAGAAGTGTGCCAAACAGCTTCAACCACTTTCCATGTCCAAACCAATACAGTAAATCAATAAGATTTATACGTAATCAGCTGTTACTGAACGATTGGCTTTCCTATAACATTTGAATATCCATTAGTAGTCATTTTTTATAATCGCGAGTTAACGAAATGGCATCAACGGGGCACTGCTTTGTGTAGTTAATACGTGTTGATAACTAATATACAGAGATGAGTCAATCTCTTCGCAAATTATTGAAGCCCACGGCTTCGGCAGGATTTCTATCAGCCACAATATAGTGGTTCGTAGCCTAGAACCGTCAGCCGATGGATGTGCCCATTATTACAGTCAGGACAGTGAATGTTACCCTCCTGTGATGGACTATTTGGTACCGGTAATTCGAACTTACGAAGACAAGTCTGGCACTCGTAACGCCATTTTAAAGCGGTTTCGGAAATATCTGAACCCAGCGGTTCCCACGATGGCAATACCCTCAAATCTGTCCCACTGCACGCCGGGCAAGTTATTTGTTTTACGGCTGCAACATTGCTATCTATGGTCAACCTAAAGATATTTCCGCAGCGGTGACATAAAATATTTTCTTCCTGCATCTGCTTTAACTCCTCTCTGTTAGAACATAGGGATCAGGCCGGAGATTCGATACACAGGTCAATTAATAAAAAATCGCTCCTCACGCTATAGTTGTCCAGTTTCGACCGGTTGATAATCCGACGAATTTCCGGGATTGTGTAGCTGGCCAGGAGCGCCTTTGGCCAGTTCTCGCGATGCCGTTTGTTCATGAATCTGCAAACAATCCACACGGCGATTTTCCAGAATGGGTTTTGGTAGACCCTTTTGTTATCGCGCACGAAGATGTGTCCGCTCTTTTTCGTCACCCTGGCTATCTCGTTGAACACTTTCACCGGTTGGAACCAGTGGTGGAGTGAAGCATAACTGATAACAAGGTCGAAGGATTGGTCATCAAAGGGGAGAGCATCAGCGGAACCCTGGATGAACTCGATTTTTCCTTCGACTCCGTAAAGTTTTACATTTTTTCTGGCCATGTCCAGCATATCCGGCGAGATATCCAGCGCAAAGATATCAAAACTGTTGTTTTTCGTCTTGGCCAGTTCTATGGCAAGCAAACCCGAGCCTGTCCCGATGTCAAGGACCCGGCCGCTCCTTATTCCCCTGCCAAGTATTTTTTTAACGAAGTACTTATATTCGGGCATCATGTAATACTTGGCACCCTTGTCATATTGAGTGACCGCGTCCTGGCCGCTAATAGGTTCCTCGGGCAGTGGTATCCTTTTTCCCACTCTAACCTCTTTTTACATCCCTTTTTTAGATGTGAAAATGCCCCCGGTACCGCCGTATAATTTAAGTCCAAATCTTTCGTAAATGGGCAGCGCCTGTTTATAAAGGTTAAGTATCCTCTCAACGATGGGCGGCGTCATGTTCTCAAAGGCAGCGTTCTTCATCGGAGTATGGGGTATTATCGAAACGACCACACCCATCGAAGCTGCTAACTCGACTCCCTTGAGAATCGACTCGTCATCTTCGCCGAGGCCGGCGATGACCATTGTGTGCACCTCGTTGTGGTCGAAAATATCAACGCATTTCTCCCACACCCTCTTATAGTCATCAACGGTGTTCTTACCTTTCAGCGGCATGATGCTTTCTCTAAGGTTCTCATCAAAACACTCGATGTTGCAGAGAGCTGTGGTAGCACCGGCTGCTTTGCCTTCCCGCAGTAGCTTTTCAAGCAAAGTGAAATCGTTCACTGGTTCGAAGTTGAGGGTTATCGTCATGCTGGTTCGCCCATGGATGATATTGGCAGCTTGCACCAGGTCTTCCAGGCCTTTGCCGGGGGTGAGTTTGGTGCCGGTGCTTAGTGTTACGTGCCGGGCCATGCCCTCTTTCCAGGCGGCTTCGGCAACTTCGGCGACGTGTGCTGGCGTCTTGTCCATGTATCCTGCCCACCAGCTTTCGATGGCGCAAAACTTGCAAGCCTTGCCAAGCTGCTGGTAACCGCATCTCTGGTTCAGTACGGAACGCAGGTTCCCCGGCTCTCCGATGACGGCGATATCGCTCATGCTAACACCATCACTGGTGACTTTGCTGTAATAGTCAGGGCGCGGCAGCATGAATATATCGGTATACTTATTGCCATTCTTGAGTATTTGATATCGTCCGTCTCCGACTCTGGACATGCGGAAGGGCGATTTTTCGGCGAAATTGCCGTTGATGATCAGGACTGTAGTGAACAGGCCGGCTGATGGCTGCTCGATAAGAAAAACGAATCTTCCCCTCTTTATTGCTGGGGCGTTCCAGTTCCTCTCCAGTTCTTCCTGGAGGTCTGCTGGCACAATTACCCCGTGCGTCTGTAATTCAACGCCTATCCTGCCCAATGTGCCTGTATCTTCCGTGTAGGTCTTAATAGCTGTGTCCAAAACCATTAAAATACTCCTCCTTATTTATCTTAATTACTAAAGTTATATACGTCTTTAATGCCGCTGAAACCGCCGCCACGCACACAACCGGCTGTCGAGGCGTTAAGGTTAAGCCCGTGCTTTCTGTAAATGGCAGATGCCTTTTCATACAGGGAGAGCATTCTATCTGCTTCCGGGGCTGCCATATCTTCGAAGGCGGCGCCCACGGCAGGGCTGTGGGGTACCAGGTAGGTCATCACGCCGTGATAAGCTGCCATTTCAATTCCTCTTAAAATGGAATCGTCACTCTCGCCGATACCGGCGACGGCTACAGTAAAAACCTCGTTCTGCCCAAAGATTTCCAGGCATTTCTGCCAGGTCTTACGATAGGCCTCTACCGGAACTTTGCCTTTCGCCGGCATGATCTCTGGTCGTAGATTCTCGTCGAAACATTCAATATTACAGGAAACAGTGGTAACGCCTGCCTTTTTGGCCTCACGCAACAGTGAGGCGAGCAGCGCAAAATCGGCGATCGGCTCGAACTCAAGCATCATTGGGACTTTCGTTTTCCTAAAAATAAGACGTGCTATTTCAACCAGGGACTCCAATCCTTTACCCGGCGTATTTAGCGTTGCAGTTGTCAGCGAAATATGCTGTACGGCCCCTTCTTCCACGGCTATCGCAATGATATCTGCAATGTCCACAGCCGTTTTAGAGACATTTGCATTCCACCAGTTTTGCACCGCGCAAAATTTACAGGCTACTTTAGCGTGCTGGTAATAGCAGCTCTGGTTTACCACGGAGCGTAAATGTTTTGGCCCTACGATAACCGCCAACTTGGACGCGGGAATACCACCGGAGGTAAAGTTATCATAGAACTCTGGGCGGGGAAGAATGGAAACATCCATGTAATATTTTCCGTCAGCATGGACTTCAAAGCCGCCGACTTTGTTTTTTACCAGCCGCAGGGGAGATACCGCCCCCCTTTTCCCATTGACGATGAAAACAGGAAGTAATTCTCCGTTTCCGGCGGGAGATTCCAGACATAAAACGATTCTCCCCGTCCTGATGGACGGAGCGTTATAACTAGATTCAAGCTCTTCAATCAACTCCGGGGGAATTTGAACCCCCCTGGATTGAATTTCTGCTTTTTTCCTGACTATAGAGTCCAACCGGTTCATAGCCACCCCACCCCGGTAAAAAATACACTCAATAATATCGCCGCGGAAATTGCGAGGCGTAAGGTAGATACCGCCGTGAAGGCTTTAGTTCCCTGCCCTCTATCCATGACTTTACCACGTAGCCTGAAAGCGTGGAATAAAGCATAAGCCCCGGCAACGACGACAATTATGGGGTAAACAATATTCAGTGGTGTTATAAAAAAAAGTAAAATAGCCAACACCAACGTCAGACCACAGAAAGTAACCCCGATATTTACGGCACTTTGCGGCAATGGTACAAAGAAAAATACCTTTGGAGGTTTTGCTGAAGATCCGCCGGATGAAGGCGCCAGGTGAAGTGGGTAATAGATCATAATATGGGCTGTTTGCCAGACAACGCCCAGGAGGTAAAGATACCATGGCAGCCAGGTAGTAAAAAGTGTACCCGGAGCAAATGCCGTCCATCCCCCCAGGTAGATTAACCCGACAATAGGCGACAGCGTAAGATAGCCCACCTTTTCACGCAGGTAGGCGGAATAAAGAACACCCATGACAATAGACGCTAACAGAATAGTGAAAGTTGGAGGATTAAACACAAACCAGGAGATGGAAAGACTTATTATCATTGCCGCTATAACCACAATTAAAGCTTCAGCTGTTGTGACCCTGCCGCTAGGTATGGCACGGTTCGGCCAGATTATTTTATCGCGCTTATGGTCGGCATAATCATTAAAAACATTGACCGTGCAGGAGGCGAAGGCAACTGCAAACGCCCCGGCCACGCATTTATCTAGCGGCGGAAACCCGCCATACGCAAGTACGGCCGCGCCGGCGGCGTTAACGGGAGTCAGGATAAAGAATAGGGGACGTATCAAAGACAGAAAACCGGATAAGCGAGCGCCTAAACTATATTCAGGTAGGACAGGAGACACTTGTGGGTGTCCCGCACCAGCCCCAGCGTGCTCATACTCGCGGGTTTTCATTTACTTTCTCTTGCAGGCGTTCTTTATCCATCGGGAACAGGGCGGCGTACCTTGCCTTTGACATCTTGCCGGTCAATATCACGGTGTTGACCGGGAAAAGGTCCGGTGAAAAGTGGGCATAGTAAAAATGAACGCTTATAATAAACCATGTTAAAAATATCGCCATGCTGCGGTGAATAATCGCCGCAAGGGCGATACCCAAAGGCTGAATTATCGGTTCGGAGATCCAGGTATAATGCATCGCTAGCCCGGTCAGGGAAAGTGTCGGCACACCCAGGGCGATGATGAAAAAATCTAGTTTTTGCCCGAAGGTATAGCGGCTGTATTCCGGTTCATGTTTTTTAATGCCGAAAATATACAGGTTCATCTCGAAGAAGTCTTTAATATCTTTGACGTTAGGTAACATTGCCCGCATTTTTTCCTTTTTGATTATCAGCTTGTAAAGGAGGTAGAAGATGAAGTAAAAGACCGTAAAATCAACGACGTAGGCGAAGATGTGATGGAACAGGCGTTTGCCTTCCAGCCCGCCTGCAGTTTGCAGGACGAACCACTGTGATACTGACCAGTCAGGGAATGCCTGGGATAAACCCAGGAACCCTGCAGTAATGATGCCGAACATTAATAAATAATGCTGTAATTTAAAATGCGTATCGAAACGGGTAATTTTCTCATCCCCTGGTTTATTAGGGGGCAACTCTACCGGGTTACGCCCCTGGTTGATACGCCAGCGTGCCAGCTCCGCCAGGATGGTAAGCATCATGGGTAACATCAGGCCGGCTGTTAATAGGTAAAAAAGCCATCTTACCACGACCGCTGCCGGGTGGGATGCAAATTCTTGCAGATAGGGTGCGTGAGGAGCATCACCGTAGAAAAGGTATCCGTTGGGGCTAAGGGTATTGAAAAGGTAAACCATAAACCAGACAAAAGCCACGAGTATTGCCAGTTCCACCACCGTGACGAAGGAGAAATAGGCATTTTTCTTCGGGCTTAACTTTGCCTTTTTAGCGGGCGGCTTTGGCTCATTTTCCTCGTCCGCCCATTGTGAAAAAAAACCTGGCTTCTTGGGGTAAGTCTTACCCTCCTGTAAGGGTGGCACTGTCCCGATATCTCCTTCATAACCTTGAAGTCGGTAAGCGCTGCGGGGAATATCTTTCATATCTTTTTCTTCAACTTTTGAAATGCGGCACATCAGGCACGTAAGGTCCGGCGAGCCGTACATGGGGTCGAAATGTTTGTTGGAAGTGAGCATGTTGGGGCTGGATATCGTCAGGCCGTGGAGGGGCCCCGGTTCCTCGGGATAGAAGCAGTTGGCTGTGGCCATGACCACCCGTGGGTCAATGCCCGGGAACACCCGGCAAAATTGCCTGATTTTGCCCCGTGGTGATTCTATCCATATCCAATCGCCGTCCTTAATCCCATGCTTCACGGCCGTTTCGGGGTTGATCTGGGCTGTAGGGTAAACCATGAAGCTGCGCAGCCAAGGGATATTCCGATACTGCGCCAGAAAATAAAAGGGCTGGCGGTATCCCGTAGTGAGAACATACGGGTATTCTTTCGCCAGTTCCGGAGTGGAAACGGGGCTTTCACCCGGTTCGACGAACTGCGGGAGGGGGTCGTAGCCCATTTCCTTCAGGGTGGTTGAGTAGAGTTCCAGCTTGCCGGTAGGGGTGGGGAAACCGCCTCCCTTCCTCCAGTAGTCCGTCTTGTATTTATAGTAAATCTGGTCTTTGCCGGTGCAGGCGCAGACCGTCTGCTCGCTGAACTGCTTCCAGGTTAAATTTCCTCTCCTTACCTGGTAGTCCAGCATTTCTTCAACGTTCTGCCACGGCCAGTACTTGGGGGCTACTCTTTTGCCGATATCCAGGGCTATTTGAGCATCAGACCGCGCTTCACCCGGCGGCTCAACGCATTTATTGATGGCGGAAATAAAGAACCGGGGGTGCATATCATAAACATCATCAAGTTCCAGGTAATGTGCCGCCGGCAAAACGATATTGGCATATTCCGCCGCCGGCCCCATGAACAGGTCCACCTGGACACGGAAGAGGTCTTCTCTTTGGTGGGCTTTAATTACATCTGGCGTATACGCCAGATGGACTATCTGTTGTCCGGCGATAGCAATCCAGACCCTGATTCTATCGGGGTGCCCCTCGACCAATTCCTTGATGACGGTATCCGAATGGGCGGTACGGGCAGCCCCCATTTTATAATTACTGCCGCCCTTAATTTTACTTTTCATTTCCGGGGTGATGGGGATTTCGTTAAAGAAGTCTTCGATAAGACCGGTGGCCGGCAGCACCCAACTCATCATGCTGCCGGGCCTTTCGATATTACCGGTTATGCCGCATAGATTTACCACGCACCTGATATTCTGGCCGGCGTTAGCCTGACGTTCCAGAGAGCTGCCAACCTGAATGCAGCCCGGAGTATCTACGGCGAACAGGCGAGCAGCCCGGGCTATTTTTTCTCTGGGGACCCAGGTGATTTGCTCGACTTTATCCAGAGGGTATTCCGCGGCTCTTGCCTTCAATTCATCAAAGCCGTAAGTCCATTTCTCGACGAATTCTTTATCATAGAGCCCTTCCTGGATGATGACATTCATCATGCCCAGGAGCAAAGCGGCATCGGTGCCGGGCCGGAGCTGCAGCCATTCGGTAGCGCGGGCGGTCATCGCCGTGGCGCGGGGGTCAATGACAATCACGTTTTTTACGTGGTCCAGAGATTTCAGGAACCAGACTGCCATCTCGGAATCGGCGCTGCTTATTTCAAGTTGTTTCGCCAGAATTATCTGTGTCTTGGGGTATTCTCCACCCCATCCGTGGTAGTCACAGTACAAACGGCCGTAGCCGGTTACCAACCCATAAATGCCGATTCTGGGGCTGTGGCAGACATAGCCTGGCGTTATGGCGTTGGCGGAGCCTATTGATCTCACCAAGCGATGAATATAACGGTTGCAGCCTCTGCCTGTCCCTTGTGATATCGCTACTGTATGCGGACCATACTTGTCGCGGGCCTCGTTAACTCTCTCGGTTATCGTATCCAATGCTTCGTCCCAGGTTATCCGTTGCCACTTACCCTCACCTTTCTTACCGACCCGCTTCATGGGGTATTTAATGCGGTAAGGATTGTTGACATGTTGAAGTTGGGATAACCCTTTGGCGCACATAGTGCCGCCGGTTAGGGAATGCGGGTTACCCTCCACGTGGACGATAACGCCATCCTCGACAGTCACCAGCACGCCACAGCCGCCGTGACAGCCTTTGCAGGTGGTTTTAACGATTTTCCTTTCGCTCATTGCGGTCTCCTTATAAGCGATGCGAGTATGATAAAGTTGGTAGCAGGGGGGTGTGGACACCCGCCTTGAGCAGGACATACTTAAGCGCCACCGCCCCAATGGTGTGCAGGACGATGGCTATAATTAATAGTTGTGTCGCCGTTTCGGTGAACAGGCTTAAGGAAGCGAGTGCCAGCGGAATGACCATCCCGAGTGCGACTACGCCCAGCCAGAACCACCAGGAAAGAGAGCCTTTTATTAACAGCATCGCCGAGTATTTAGCTGTCTTGGATTGGTAGGTACCGTTCCAGACATATATTGATATCATGAATATAATTGCTGTCAGCAGGATACGGCTGCCGGCCTCTACCGCTGCTATATCTACCGACTTGTCGAACATCCCTACTGCCAGCATTAACGCAAAACCATCTGCAACCCCGGTCAGCAGTATTATTATAGGCAACATCGCGGTGTTCCAGAATGGTACACTCTTACAATAGCTCATGATGAAACCGCTGTAGATGCCGACAAGAAATGCAAAGACGCCGCTGATGATACCGAATGCTAGGTACCAGCTATCCCATGCCGTGTTTGGATATATATTGATAGCTACATAGCCGATAACGAGTTGTATAAAAGCGAAAGTACCGAAGTAGATGTTGAAATTGATACCCCGTGTAAACCAGGATGTCTTCCATGCAGAGGTAAATGGGATTACCGTGCGCCAAAATCGTAAAGGCTTCCCGAAATATATCAGATGTAGCGGTATTTTCAGGAACATGATAATAAGCCACCCCGCCAGCATACCCCACCAGTTATTAAAGAATAGGGATACCAGGAAAAGTCCCGCCCCCAGGGATGTAAATACCTCGGCAATCCAGACCAGTATGCCCCGGCGCTCGATCCACTCGGATTGAGCGGTAGGCTTGACCATCCAGTCGTGTGTGACCATCCATTGTCGTAAAGCCATTTTTATTGCCCTCTCCACCCTTTATCAATGTAATATATTGAGGGATCGGTATCATGTTCCAGATGGAGCTGAAAACCCTTGCGGTCCCGTATCAACTGCCGCACCTCGCTGTTAGGGTCCCCCAGGTCGCCGAAATGAAGCGCCCTCGCCGGGCAGGTATTAACACAAGCCGGCGTGGCATCCCGGTCAATACCCGGTTTATGTCCGTGGGATAGACCTTCATCTATCCTTTCCATACAAAAGTTGCACTTTTCCGTTATACCAATAATATGTGGATACTTTCGCCGCCCCGCTTTTTCAAACTCGGTTAAATCATAGCCGGGGAAGTACCCCGTGTCTCGGTCTTTGGAGACGTACATCCGGTTCTGGTAAGGGCAGGCGATAATGCAGTAACGGCAGCCGACACACTTATCCTGGTCGATCCAGACTATTCCGTCCTCCCGCTGCTGGGTCGCCCCGGTTACACATACTTTCACGCAGGGAGCATCTTTACAATGATTACAGCGTACCGGGAAGGTCGTCACTTCGTCCGCTTTTTCTTCCCAGGCGATGAGTCTCGGCCATGTTATCCCCAGCGGCAGGAAGTGCTCGACGCGGCAGGCAGCGACGCAACCGTAGCATCTTACGCATTTACTCAGGTCGACAACCATTCCCCATCTCATATATTGTTTACCCTTTAAAATATTACGCAATCCGATAAAATATTCAGGTTACTGGTGCTGTATTTTATTCGATTGCGTGTAAATCTCATCATTATTAGTGAAATTCATCAATATGTGAAATATATTACATAGTAACCTAAGTTACAATATTTGTCAATACCTTGTCAATATTATTTTTCTTAATATTTCAACCCCGATCGTAAAAATCAGGGAAAATATATTGACTCAATGCACATGGTAATATAATATTGAAAATAACCTGGAGATAGGAAATGGCGGTCACAAAAAGTATATTGGGGAAAATGCTCTATTTTGGCGGTCTGTCTCAGGAGGAACTCGCCGAGGTAAAGCAGCACATTGCCTTCGAAAAACGGATTCAGAAGGGGGAGACTCTATTGGCCGAAGGAGAGGATTCCGATTATATGTACTTTATTGTGTCAGGCTCAATCAAGGTCTACAAAAGGTCGCCCAATAAAAAAGAACAGATATTGAACATTACTACCACCGGAGAGTCCTTGAACGATGTATCCACCTTCGATGGCGGCGGTAGCGCCGCCAACATGCTGGCTATTACCCCTGTTCAGCTCTATGCTATTAAAAAACAGAACATGGAAGACCTCTTTGCGAAGAATCCTCGAATCGCACGAAACGTGGCCAGGGTACTGGCCTCCCGCGTCCGCCGTGATTCATCACTAGTCGAGGTTCTATCTTTCAGCCAGGTAGATAGTCGGTTGGCAAGGCTGATTTTAAAACAGAGTGCAGCCACCGATAATCAGATACTGCCAGTGTTCACGCAGCAGGACCTGGCTGCTATGGTAGGCACCAGCCGTGTCGTCGTCAACAGGGCATTACGGGCTTTGGAGGAGAGGGGTGCCATTAGACTTTCACGGCGCCGCATTATTATCACCGACGAAAATATTTTGACTGACTTGGCAAAGTAGTATCCTTGTTCACCTAAATATGATTAACACATATTGTCCCCGCCTGATGCCACGGCAATATTATGGATGCTAATTATTCGGACGGGTAACAATCCAGTAATTTCACAGAAGACAATTATCATACTATATACTTTAGACATTATAAGTAGTAAACCCTGAGTCAATCCAAACTTGAAACAAATTAATATTGATTGTGACTCGATGGTCATAAAAGTCTATTTCGTTAAGTAACAAAGAAGTATATTGTTACGCTGACATCCATTGCACATTGTAGCGGATCGTGACCCACGATAGCCCAGCCTTAAGTAAAACTCTCCTGGCTTCCCTCAGGGAACAGGACTCTTGCCAGGTTTTCAAATTCTTTCTCCTGACCCATAAGCTCTGTGATCTTCGTGTCCATCTTCTCCTCACTCCCCCCTACCGCTTTGTAGACCCTCACCAAGAATTCTCTTGAAGCCCAATCCCTTTCCACATGTAAGGAAATAGGTGTGGGGACGCCTCTGCCACCTTTAAAGCTATAACTTGCCCAGGTCCAGGCGGAGCAAGGAATAAACTGCCCATCAGGAAGAATTTGAGCCAGGTGATAGGAATAGGCAATATCCTCTAGGGCTCTAGCCAGAGAACGAGGCTCTTTTCTTCCCAATTCCTTTGCCATTTCTTTTATTCGTTGTACCATTATCTGCTGATTCATATTTTCAAAGATATTGTGGGCGGAGAGGGGTTCCCTTCCCCAATGTCCTTCCAGCGAATTTATCATCTTCCTTCTAAACCCTCTTCTCTGCCGGGCGAATTCTTCCCATATCTCTCCATACCTTTCTGACTCTACAATGTTCTTGGCAACCATGGTGAAATAGCGAAGCTTGGGGAAATCTCCCCCTGTTCCCTTACGGAGATTGCTAAGTACAACCCTCCCGCTAAGCTTGCTTAGAGAAGAAGCTTCTTTCATTTCCGTAAGTGAGGGGAAACCCTTATAGCTAACTACTAGAGGCTTTAGAGACACGGAACCGAAATGCTCCGGGCGGGCATTTTCCCATACCCAGTCCCAGATCCTGTCCATATGCTCTCTTTCTTCCGAGAAACTGGATAAGGCTAATATATCATTTGGTTCGTATTCCTTTTCAAGTTCGTCAATGGTGGCTTTACCTAATTTGATGAGCAGATTAGCCGGAGGGAATTGCCTCAAAATCTTCGAGATTACCTCGGGTTTTAAAGCGAAAGTATCTTGGTGGGGGAAGCTGGCGAATATTGCCTCGGCAACTTGCCTGGTGCCTTCTACAGAGTAAAGGTCCCCTTGAAGGAAGACACTATCCAGTTCCTCTTCTACTCGACCCATGAATGCTTTTATGCCTTCAGAAATCTCCGAGGAGTTCGCTCCCCGCGGTACCTTGAGTCGCTCATGGACAAACTCCTCGAATTCTTTCCTGTACCTTTCCTGTATATTTTTATAGATGACATTAGTATTGACCCTCTTCCCAGTCAGGGAGGTAAGCTTATTAGGCAAATCCAGAGGGACGCCGGGGATAAACCCTTTATAAGTTGTCCATGCCGGAACAGGTTTAGCTTCCCCTTTCCTCCTGATGGCAAACGCCGGTTTCTCCTTCCAGCTGATGCCGATTTCTAGAAACAAGCTTTCTAGAAGTTCGGCGAGTTTTATCGTAGCCACCCCAATTACCTTATCAGCCCCTCCGTAGTAGACAAATAGTTGACCATCGATAACGATGGTGCCACAGGGGAAAACAACGTTGTTTACCAGTCCTTCTTTTTCGTAAGACATCTCTGGCTCGAGGAGCGGCGTCTTTCTTCGGGCGATAACACGCCAGGGCTGGTCAATATCAAGGATGACGGCACTCGCGTAATAGTAAACTTTGTCATTTCTCCTGGTAACAATATGATAAAGTAATAACCAACCCCATTCCGTCTCTATCGGCGGTGCCGCGATACCAATTTTCTCGGTATGTGGCCTTTCCTGGCGCGGGCTCATTATGATATTTCCTTTTACCCATTTTCCTTCTCCAAAGCTTAAACTATCCACCAGGTCAAGCCAGATACTCCTGCCAACACGGTGAAGAACAGCATACTTGCCCCCGATTTTTCTAGGGAAAAGAGCTGCGTCTTTATCATCAACACCGGGAGGCGAAATTATTACCGGCTCTGTCCAATTCCAGCGCTTTGCCAGGAAGTCGCTCGAATTGATAGAGGTTAAGGCTACGCGCGGCAGGTGCCCATCAAATGCGGTGTAGCACATATACATGGTATCGTCCAACCTGGTCAATCTGGGGTCTTCGCACCCCTGCTTCTCAAAATCCCGACGAGGTATGTAGATTGCCTTATCAACTCTCTCATCAAAGTTAGTCCCATTCTTGCTCGAGGCATAACCCAACACCGATACATTATCTTCTGACATAGCCCGATAGACAAGATGGACTTTCCCCTGATCATAGATGGCGGCAGGATTGAAAACCGCCTTTGACTCCCACCCGTGTTCCGGATTCGGTTGGATAACAGGATTTCCTGGGAAGCGTTCCAGCTTAATTTTCGCTACCTTGGTCAACAGCATCTCGCCGAGAAGGGTGTTCAAGTTACCGCTGGCTACAGCGCAGGTGGTGTCGGCAGCGCCATAGTATATCTTGAGAGTCTTACCTTTCACCATGGCCCCGGAGGGGAAAACGACGTTAGGCACTTTGCCATAGGTTTCGTATACAGCCTGAGGAACCAGCAATGGCTTTTCCGTGCGTGCCACAATCTTAGCCGGGTTTTCCAAATCAAGCAGAACCGCTTCAATGCCGAAAATTGGAGGGGGAGAGAAGTAGTTCTGGATATAAGAATAAATCAAAAGCCAGCCGTATCGTGTCCTTATCGGTGGTGCACCGATTTCAATATGGTCTTTGGGTGTTCGCTGTAATGGTAAAACATGGTCGTCCAGGAAAGAATACCAGCCTTCCCAGTATTCGGGAGACCACATTTGCTCTTCGTGGTTAAAAAAGGCAAGTCCAATCTTGGCTGGAGGATTATCCGTGTTTGCGGTGAGTGTCGCTACCACCTTGCCCCCGATTTTTTCCGGGAAGAGCGCCATGGCTTTGGAATTGAAGGGAGTGATGGGATGTTTAGCCTCGATTTCCCTGAAGTCTCTGGTAATGGCTAAACCGATTTTGATGCCCTCGGCGCGTAAGGGATAGGTAGATAAAGCAGTGTAAAAAATATAATATCTATCGCCGAGTTTGGTCACCCTGGGGTCTTCACAGCCAAATCTTTCCCAATCATACTCTGGTTTGATAAATTGTCTGCGGTACTTGAAGTGTATACCGTCATCACTTAGAGCGTACCCTATGGACGAGATGCTCATTTTTGTGTTTGAAATCATCTGTGGCGTTGAAACCGCCCGGTAAAGAAAGTGGATTTGCCCGTCACCGCGCACGGGACAGCCGTTAAAAACTGCCTCTGCTTCCCAATCATTCTCCGCAAGCGGTACCAGGACAGGATTTTCTTCAGAGCGTTTAAATTCACTCATAGACTTTGGAGACGGCAGCCCCTAGCCACCGGGCCTTCCTAGCCGGGACATCCTGGCCCCGCACCTGGGGCATACCCCCTGGACTGCGGGCCGGCCATTTTTCAAGGTTATCGTTATGGGGTTTTTCATCTCCCTCTTCACCCGACATTTTAAGCAGTATGCCCATATTTGTTTTAGTTTAACCGGCGCAACCGGGGTGATGCCGACCGCGGCTGGTGGTGCACCAACAGCACTTGGCACCGCTACTCGCGCCCCGATAAGATGGTCAAAAAGCTTATCCAGTTTTACAGAAGCAACACATGTCACCCTATCAGCACCACCGTAGTAAACCAGCAAACGGTCTTTGATTACTACGGCGCCGCAGGGATAAATAACACCGGCCTTCCACCCTTCATTTTCGTACCATGCTTCGGGCTCCATGATTGGCTCCCCGGACCGGGCTAAGACCCTGGTCGGGTCTTTCAGGTCAAGTAACATTGCTCCTATCTTGTAGCGACCGGGATCACCCTCACCGATAGCTTGGTAGATGAGCAACCAGCCATCCTTCGTCTTAATAGGGGGGGCACCGGCGCCAACCTTCCGACTATCCCAGTAAGCCGCCCTCGGTCGTATCTTGAATTCTCCTTTCAACCATCGGGTTGTGCCATCAAAATCCAGGTCGTCAACAAAATCAATCAGGATATCAGGGAAAATTCGGTGGAATATAACATACTTGGATTTTATTTTCTCCGGGAGAATACAGGCGTTCTTATCTATTACCCCGGGAGGAGAGATAAGTACCGGCTTCTTCCATTGCCAATTCTTTGCCAGGAAATCATCAAGATATATTGAGGTCAGTGCTACCCGGGGTGGGCTGTATCCATCAAAGGCAACGTAGGTCATAAATATCCTGTCGTCAATCTTGGTTAATCTCGGGTCCTCACACCCACCCAAGCCACCCCCTCCCGATACATAATCCCCTTCCCCTTCCTCTTCCTCATCATCCTCGGCGGAGACATAAGTGACTTGAGGATTGCTTTCCGCAGGATAGACTAAGCCAGCACCTTCAAATGACTCTCGCGGGACGTATATCGGTTTATCCAGCCGTTCGTCTATGTGGAATCCATCAATACTTGAAGCATACCCAAGAACAGATACATTTGAGTCCCCAATTGCTCGATATACGATGTGGACCTTTCCCTGCGCATAAATAGCACCGGGATTGAAAGCCGCTTTTGACTCCCACCAATGTGTGGGCTGTGGACCGAGGATAGGATTCTCGTCAAACCTCTCCAGAATGGGAACAGCCTTTATTTCCCTTTCCGGAACATGGAAAGCTTTTATTTCCCTCTTACTCAAAATCTTACGTACCATATAGCCCCTACCTTTTAACATTGAGGTCATTAATTTCTGTTTTCTCGTTTGATTTCGCGTATTTTGAGGAAATCGCCCCAAGGCTTTTATATCGCAGATCTTTAGATCTGCCTATGGCATGTCTGAGAACCTACGCTTTTTTTAATTCCCTCAAAATAATAACACTAAAAGCATCCCCGAGCAATCTTTAGATTCAATCTTTAACCGCTCTATTCTCTGAGGTCACAAAAGGGCATTTTTTTCAGTTTAAGTAACAACAGTCCATAATGTGTAA
>Ga0154826_1126_pt2 | contig 16859 bp, 14 predicted proteins | sample Rifle2008BG16ft_FD_116130 | JGI IMG/M metagenome (GOLD analysis project Ga0154826, IMG submission 116130) | Chloroflexi bacterium RBG_16_50_9
CCTGGGCGACCGAACGAATTTCAATTCTGTACCAACATAACGTAACTTAGTCAGCTTCATTCACCACCTCCTGTCGAATAAATCGCCTTCGACCGTGTTGTTTTTCTTCCTTATCAGATTCTCGTAACCAAAGATGATACCGACTCTCGGGATACCTCCTGATATCAGGTAACACCGGCAGCATTGGCCTTTCCCAATGATTATAAAACTTCTCCAGGCAAGAGGCAAAAGGGCGCTCATAATCAATCAGGGCGTCTACCTTTGCCAATTACTCGGAAAACTGCAGCGGCTCTTCCGTTAGGTTCCTGCTGTCCGTACCAGCTCCATCCAAACTAGAAGGGTATGTTTATCGATTTTAAGGACAACCAAATAGAACAGAAGGTCTTGACATTCATGAATGATTAAAATATTATCTGTTAGGTACTGTTAGTTAATGTAAAGTAATGTTAGGTATAAGCATCAATTAATAGGGCAAATTTATCACACCAAGAGTGCCTTCATTATTGAGATTATTATATAACATCAAGACCAAAAGAGACCATATTTTAGTAACTTATGTCAAGAAAACGTGTGCTCGAGAAAGAGTTGCACTACTGGCGTGATGAAATAACCGCCAAATGGCCGCTGCAGATGTGGATTGTGACCTCAGGCTTCTATTTATTAGCTTTCATAATTGGCGTAATTCAGATATACATTTCTCCATCAGTTTCTCAGCTGTCCATATCACCGCTTTTTCTGGTTACTGGTCTCGGCTTATATACTGTAGCCAGGGTATTTTATCTATTTCACTGGCATAAAGGTGATATGCACATACGCACCGTAATGGGGACAGACATGGCCACCTGCGTCTTCTTGATGTTTTTCACAGGTGGACTTTACAGCCCGTTCCTCACCTACACTCTGGTGCCCGTAGCTACCGCGGGTCTATCTCTCCGTGGTAGAGTGACCCTGGTTATCGCTTGCCTCACAACGGTCTATGTAATCGTTAATTACATTTGGAACCCATTTCTTCCTGCCCTATTGTCTACACCAGAATTGGGGCGTCTGCTATCTTACCTGGTGATACTTTCACTTATAGCCGTTCTCCCTTACCTGATAAACGTTGGCCTGAGGCAACGCTGGGAGTTAAATGGTGTCCTCCTGGAACGCCAGAGGTTGTCTCATGAAATCCATGACGGGGTTGCTCAAATAGCGTCTGCCTTGCGCTGGCAAGCCCAGTTCGTCCAACGCCGTTTAGGGGCAATGAATATTAACCTGGATGAGGTTCAGCAATTGTTGCGGCTTATCGAAAAAGTGCACGAAGATATTAGAGAATGTCTGAATTCCCTCCATCAGGGCACTGAAAAATTAACGCCTTCACCCCACCTCGAAGTCTATCAACAGAATCAAAACCATTATGTCGATGCTGAAACGCTCCTCCATAGTAAAATTGCGGAGGTTCATCCTATTGCCATAGTTGAGGCACAGCTATTATACATATGTCGCGAAGCTATAGCTAACATCAGGAAGCACTCTGGGGCGCATGAAATCAAGATAAAAATTCAATCGGTGGATGGCCAACTTAAGTTGACTATCGCTGATGATGGTCGTGGCTTTGATACCCTCGCTTTTTACCATGACGGTACCTGGACAGAGAGTCATGGTATAGAAGTTATGCGAGAAAGGGCGGAATCAATAGGGGGTAAGCTTAAGGTAATCAGCGTTCCCCTTACCGGTACTGAGATTCAGGTAGAGATACCAATAAAGAATAAAGTCCTGAGCGGGTTGTCATGAGTGAGCCGATAAGAGTGCTGGTAGTCGATGACCACGATGTGGTCCGGACTGGACTAGCCTGCATGCTGGATGCCGAGGCTGATATTAATGTTATCGGAGAAGCCAGCGACGGCTTTGACGCGATAAAAAAAATTTTAAAGCTGAAGCCAGACGTCATTCTGATGGATATCTTCATGCCCCATTGTGATGGACTGGAGGCTTTAAAAAAAATACATGAGCAGCTTCCAGAGGCTAAGGTGGTCATCCTGACTGTCTCCGGGCGGGATGAGGACATGCTTCAGGGGCTCAAATACGGAGCCGTCGGGTATCTCTTAAAGAGCGCTAACATCGATGAGATAATAAAAGCAGTGAGGATGGCTGCCACTGGCGAGGTAGTTCTATCCCCCAACATGACTGCCAGACTGGTGGCTCAGTTCCGGGAGAAGGCTGGTGAGCCTGTACTCAGCTCCAGGGAGACAGAGATCCTGCAACTATTGGGCAAGGGGTTGAACAACACGGAGATTGGGAATCGTCTGTTTATTGGCGAAAGCACCGTGAGAACCTATATCAACCGCATTATCAATAAGCTGAACCTGAAAAATCGTGCTGAAGCGATCGTCTATGCGGCTCACCACTACCTAGCAGGCAAACACCTTTAAATTGTATAAGGTGTTATTTATTGATATTGTCCTCTCTCGAGAAAGGGGAGGGTAAATATCTTCAGAGAGATAGACCCCTGAAAAACCCCTTTTTTAAAAAACTCCTCCCTCATAAAGTATTATTTGGTTCTTTTCCGAGCAGTTTCCCTATTTAACTTACCACTCCTCAGTAAGGTATCCCGGTGACACGACTCTGAACAGGCGATTCATCATTCTGGTTAATAAAAATCGTTATTTTAGTGACAGACATGCCTTTAAAAGTTTGCTAAGATACAGTAATTTCTGTCCTTTCATCACTCCAACGATATTTATCGATGACAATATGTTTAATAGTGTAAAAGAGAATCTCAAATACTGCGGGCGGAACGTAGAAATACATCCTTTGACGAAGATCGTGAAGCCAGAAATGATCGAAATTGGCGACTATGCCAAGATAGATGATTTTACCTTTATCAATGGTGGTGCTGGTATCAGGATCGGAAGGTATTTTTACTTTGCCTATTTTGCCAGTATCACTGGCGGGGGCGAACTAATCATCGGGGACTACGTGACCATCGGATATGGCTCAAAGATTATTACCGCTAGTGATACCTGCTGGGGTGATAAGATGGCATCCAGTACTTTATCGAAAAAACGGGGAACTGGAACTATGGGGAGGATAGTTATCGGGAACAGGGTCTTTATTGGTAATGATGTGGTGATCCATCCCAACGTATGGATTGGTGAAGGGGCTGTCATTTGCGACCATAGCCAGGTGGTGAAAGATGTGAAGCCCTGGGGCATAGTTGTAACTCAGTGAGCCACGCCTCCTACCACCCTTGCTTCCTCACAAGCTATCTCGGAAGCTGTCAACATTTTCGTGACACGACTCTCGGCGGAGAAATCATCATTTTAGCTGACCGAAATCATTATTTCTGTGGCAGACATGCAAGATAAATCGAATTAAAATAGAATGAGTATTCATTTCATGAAATGATGTTGCAGTTATATGTTCAGTAAGGAGAATTCAAAGAGCTCGTGAAGTTAGCGGGGTAGTTGGGAAATATGAGGAATTCGGGTCTGTATTGGTAATACGCGGGCTCAGTGATTCTATTTAAGCGCTAGGCAGGCTGGAGTCCCATAGGTTATGAACTCCTGTAATATAAATGTGCGCAGCAATGCCACCAAAATGCACAGGTACACTTTCGAGTAGCTGTACTCGAAAGTTTATCCCAGAACTACTTGAAATAATCGGTTTCGTTGGTGACAGGAGGGCAACTTTATAAAGATGGCAGGGATAGAAAGGGTCTCACCACGATGTAGCCGAAAGAAGGTCAGTTTGAACCTAAGAGTTAGCCAGAAATGAAGGACATATTATCTGGGAAGACAGTACTGGTCACCGGTGGCAGCGGCTCTATTGGGAGCGAAATCGTCAGGCAAGCTTTAGCCCAATCGGCTGGTAAGGTTATTGTTTTCAGTCGTGACGAGATCAAGCATTTCTTAATGAAAAGAAGTATTTTAGACAACAGGCTCCAGACAGTAATTGGAGATATCAGGGACCTGAGAAGTATTGAACGCATATTTGACAGGAATAAAATTGATGTCATATATCATGCGGCCGCCATGAAGCATGTGGTTATGTGTGAGGAATTCCCGCTGGAGACAGTGGCCACAAACATCAATGGAACTCAAAACGTGGTCGACCTGGCAATACGGTATAACGTTCCCAAGATGATAACTATCAGCACGGATAAAGCTGCCCGCCCGGTGAATGTGATGGGCGCCACTAAATTCATTGCCGAGAGGATAACGTTAAATGCCAATAAGGTATGCGGCCACAACCAGGCCTTCTCCTGTGTTCGCTTCGGGAATGTTGCTAACTCTCGTGGCTCCGTTATTCCCGTCTTCGTGGACCATTTATTGACCAATACACCTCTCCAGATTACTGACCCTGAGGTAACCCGTTTTATTATAGAGATTCCAGATGCGGTAAGTCTGATAATTAAAGCCACTGAATATACTCAAGGTGGTGAGATATTCATTTTGAAGATGAAGGCTCTCAGGCTGGGAGACTTGGTGGATGTAATGTTGAATGGAATTGCCCCGAGGCTAAACATCACCAAGGAAGACATTAAGGTGAGTATAACAGGTTTAGTTCCCGGGGAAAAACTTCATGAGGAAATGATAAATGATTGGGAGTACAGCCAAATATACGAGTTGGATGGCATGTATGTTGTTTTAACGAATAATGGACATCACGAACTGTGCCCGGCTATGAGCAAAGTCGGCCAATGTAAATATAATTCAAAAAGTGTGGAGTTAATTTGTCTGGAGGAGATAGAAGGAATAGTAGTGAAGTATCTGCGAAGTCGGTCGCTTGACTTGCACGCAACGGGAATCAGTCCTAAACTGGCGGTTTTATCTTCCCGATATGAGTAATTTACAGTAATGAAACCAGAATTTTTGAGATTTCATCAACTGGCGCGTCAGAAAAAACGCTATGATTATCACATTCATACATCTTGGAGTGACGGCCGGGCTACGGTAAGAGAATTCATTATGGCAGCGTTGGATAAGGACATGGAGGCCATCGCCTTCACGGAACACGTGCGCCGGACTTCCACGTGGTTTGATTCATTCATTGATGAAGTCAAGGGACTCCGCGAGAAGAATACGAGGCTACAAATATACGTAGGCATAGAAGCCAAGGCGCTGGATTTTCAGGGAAGTCTTGATGCCAATGCACATACCATTAAAAGGGCAGAAATTGTCTTGGGTGCCGTGCATCGCTATCCGGATAATAATGGCGGTTATTTAGACTTCCAGGAGCTGTCGCCTGATGAGGCATCGAAAATAGAATTTGGGTTAGCCTGTGCCCTGCTTAAGAATCCTTGCGTGGATGTATTAGCTCATCCTGGCGGTGTTTTTGAAAGGCTTTACCATACGGCTTTTCCTGGAGCATATCTGGAAGAGATTGTTAATATCGCCAACCAGCAATCGAAGACAATAGAAATTAATAGTTCATATTTAAAAGACTTTTCATATCACCTGGCGCTATTCTCTAAACTTAACCCCCTTATCTCACTAGGTTCTGACGCTCATCACCCCGCGGAATTAGATGGTGGGTGTGATATACTGGCAGGATTTTAATGGGGGGACAGGTGGTTAACGTTCTGGTGACCGCTAGTGGAGGTGGTACCGGGCAAAGTATTATTAAAGCACTCAGGCTTTCCCGGCTGAAAACAAATATTATAACGACTGATATTAATCCCTTATCTGCTGGTTTATATCGGGGAAATAAAGGTTATCTGGTCCCACCGGCAACGTCGCCCAGGTATGTTGAAGTTTTAATTGACATTTGCAAAAAGGAAGCGATTGACGTTGTTCTCGTGGGCTCTGACCCGGAGTTGCCCGTACTCAGCGCTTATAAAGAGCAAATAGAGACGGCAACCGGCAGCAAAGTAGTGGTAAGCCCACCGGGAGTGATTGAAATTAGCCGTGACAAATGGAATACCTACCTGTTTTTGAAAGAAAATGGATTTCCTCACCCGCGTTCGGCATTACCTGATAAAATGTGGGAACTTGTAGATGAAGTCGGGTTCCCGGTTATCATTAAACCTCGAGCCGGCTCTGCCTCAAAGGATGTTTACAAGCTGACAAACCGGGACGAACTGGCCGCATTGCTTACACGAGTGAACGATCCCATGATACAGGAGTATATAGGATCGGAAACAGAAGAATACACCTCGGGAGCGGTGATGTTTGACACTCAAATTTTAGGAGTGATCAGCGTCAAACGTGAGCTTAAAGGAGGCATGAGTTATCGAGCCTTTGCCGATAACTACAAACAAATAGAGGCAATGGTTTCTAATATTGTCACCGCTCTTCGTCCGTTTGGACCGTGTAATTTACAGATGAGGATGGCTGGAGATATTCCCGTGACCTTCGAGATAAACACACGTTTCTCAGGAACCACGGCGTTTCGAGCCGCTTTAGGATTCAATGAAGTTGAATCTGCATTAAGATTTGTCCTTTTCGGAGAAAAACAACCGCTAAATTACCAAAGAGGAATCGCTATTAGATATTGGAACGAGGTATATATAAACTATGAAGACTATGAAAAGCTTAAAGATAAGCAGGTAATTGAGAATTCAAATTCGCGGATTATTGATTATTTTTAGAGATTTGCCTGCTGATCCGAGGCTAGTATAAAAGAATAAGGGAAGCGAAACGAGGGATATATATAAAATGAAAATACTGACGGTTATTCCATGGTTTCCGTCTTATTCACCAGCGCAGTGGATGGAAGGATGTTTTCAATATCGCCAGGCAAAAAAGCTTGTGGACAACGGTCATGAGGTGGTGGTGCTCACTATCCAGAAGCCTGGACGACCGTCGTCTGAGAACGTGGATGGTATCTTGGTTTACCGATTTCCTGCCTATACTATGCCCAAGATACGATATTTTATTCCGTTCTTCCCTAAGTTGAATCGCCTGATAGTGGATATCTGCAAGAGACATAAAATAGACTTGATAGAGTTCTTCTCCAGCGATTTTCTCACCTCGGTGCCCGCTATCTATATCAAGAAAAAAACAGGATTACCGGTGGTGGTTGTTGTTAATGGGTTTCCCGGGATGTCCTGGTTCAGCGGTAGCACCATAGTTGATACCTTCGGATATATTTATACCAATCTGATTGGGAAAAGGATAATAAAGTCTGCTGATGGTATCAGACTCCTGCACAGCTCACTGCGAGGTGACCTTTTAAAACTTGGTATTAACGGTAAGAAAGCCAAGGTAAGGGTAATCCATCAAGGTGTTGATGTTAATATTTTCCATCCACGCTCGGATAAATCATTAACAAGAGAGTCCCTAGGTGTAAGTGAACAGGATTTCTTCGTACTCTATGCCGGGCGATTAGTAAATCCCGTTAAAATGAAAGGCACGGACTATCTCATTGAGGCAGTTAAGGATTTATTACCCCAATATCATAATTTGAAGCTTATCCTGGCCGGTGACGGCGACGGCAGGAAGAAAAACGAGGCAATGGCAAGCAGTATTAAGGATAACGTGATATTTACCGGCCAGAGGAACGATATATTCATGTTGATGAGTGCTGCCGATGTCGTGGTTCTAACCAGCCTCTCCGAAGGCTGCCCCATCGTGGTACTGGAAGCCTCAGCGTGCGGAATACCGGTTATTGCCAGCAGGGTCGGTGGCGTACCTGATATCGTCGAGGATGGTAAAACAGGAATTGTTATTAGTCCCAGAAATATAACCGAGCTGAAACAGGCCCTGATAAAAATGATGAATAATCCTCTCTTGAGAGTGGAGATGGGGAAAAGGGCAAGGGAGCGGATAGAGCAGGGGTTCACCTGGGATAAAACATGTAGCAGGCTGGAAGAATTCTATTTAGAGCTAATTAAACAAACGAACTAAATGTCTCAAAAGCTAAAATATGGAAATTGCAACCGCCATAAAAATACCTCTGTTCAAGATATTTTTTGATGAAGATGACATCAAAGAAGTCACTTCAGTCATAGAAAAAGGCATGCATTGGGCGGCCGGTCCTGACATCAGGATATTCGAGGTAATGATATCACAGTACGTTGGTGCCAAATATTGCCTGATATACAATTCCGGGACCTCGGCGTTACATGCCATTCTCTTAGCATATGGCATTGGCCCGGGTGATGAAGTTATTGTACCCTCGTTCACCTTTATTGCCACTGCCAATGCCCCGCTCTTCGTAGGTGCCAGACCCGTATTTGCCGATATCGAAGAGCAATTTTATGGTCTCGACCCTGAGGATGTAAAAAGTAAGATAACCCCGAGAACCAAAGCCATTATCCCGGTACACTACGGGGGTTCTCCTTGCCTGATAAGGGAGCTTAGAGATATTGCAGCTGCCCACAACCTGCTTCTTATTGAAGATGCTGCTGAGGCTTTTGGCGCCGCGATTGGTGAAAAGAAAACGGGTACTTTCGGCGACGCAGCGATGTTCAGTTTCTGCCAGAATAAAATAATAACCACCGGTGAGGGCGGGGCCGTCGTTACTGATTCTGAAGAAATCTATCAAAAACTTAAAATGGTCAGGTCCCATGGCAGATTGGACCATACCGATTATTTTACCTCAACAGAATATCTGGATTATGTGGCTTTGGGATATAATTTCAGGCCTTCAGACATATCGGCTGCTCTGGGTATCGCTCAGCTAAAGAAAGTGGATAAAATCATTGAGATGCGGCAGAGGAACGCTAATTATATGACTCAGAAACTTATTGATATCAGCGAAATAATAGTACCCGAAACACCCGGGGATTATTTTCATGTTCATCAGATGTATACCGTCAGAACAAAAGGAGACAAACAGCTAAGGGACAGATTGATGGCATATCTCGTAAGTAAGGGAATTATGACCAAGGTGCATTTCTACCCCGTTCATTTAAGTAGTTTCTACCGAGAGAGGTTCGGACATTCTCCGGGGGAATTACCTACCACGGAAAGGGTATCCGACCAAATACTGACAATTCCGATGTATCCGACCCTTAGCCAGAGGGAAATCGACTATATCGGTGAGCAGTTCAAGAATTTCTTTTCCAAGTCCGATAGCAAGTGACGATGAATAAGCTATTAAATAGGGTAACCCTGATTTTTCATGGACTTCATTTTTAGGGCGGTTCAGTGTGTTTAAATTAATCATTCTGTCCACCAATGAAGAAAAACAATGGAGGGGACTGCTTGACGGCTACAAACATCAGAGCCCGCATTACTTGCCAGAATATCTGAGTGTCTACGAGAATGAAAAAAATAGAGATTCCTTCAGCCACTTCGGCGGTCAGGGAACGCTGGCGGTGTATGGAGATTCCAGTAATTTTATCATTTATCCTTTTTTCGTGAGAAGTATCTCCAACCTGCCATTTTCCGTACCAAGCACAGACGATTTGCATGACATTGTATCGCCTTATGGCTATGGCGGGCCACTAGCTCAGATCGAAGATTGGGCTATTTATAAAGAATTATGGACAGGTTTCTTCGAAACTTTTGATAGATTCTGCAGGGAAAGCAAAATTGTCTCTGAATTCTGCCGGTTGCAACCAATCCTCGGAAATTATCAGCCTGTGGCTGATTTCTCTCACGGCGTGGTTCAACAATTGGGGCAGATCGTGTATGTTGACCTGAGCCGTTCCGAAGAGGAAATCTTTACGGGAATGGCCAAGGGTCACCGACGCCACACCAGGAGGACATTGGAAAATCCAGACCTTCAGCTTTGCTTCGAAAAGGAAGAAAGGTATTTTCAGTCTTTCTTCTATCTTTATACCGAGACAATGCAAAAAGTTGGCGCACATAAAAAGTATTATTTCTCACAGGATTTCTTCGATAGGGTGTTCCGAACCATGGGCAATCACCTTGGCTTCTCCTATGTTATCTATCAAGGTGAAATTATTACAGTGCTGCTCACCCTGACGTATGGTTACCAAACGTACAGCTGGTTATCAGGCACTAAGAATAAGTATTATCAGCTCCATCCGAACACGGCTCTCATATACAAATCATTTCTGCAAGCCAAAAGAGCCGGGTCGAAGTATTTCATTCTGGGTGGGGCAGCATCGGGCAGTCAGTCGCTATTTGAATTTAAGGCAGGTTTTTCAGAGTTGAGGAAGGATTTCTACGTTTATAAGAAAATTCACCTGAAGGAGCAATACGAGAAACTGGTAGAGCTGCAGGGATATGAAGACAAAGTTAATGGAGAATTCTTCCCTCAGTACCGGCTGCATGAGGAGGTACCTGACGATTATACTACCAAGAGGAGCGGGGTAAAATGGGAAAACAGAATGGCTGGCGAAGGCGACTTAGTGAAAAATTAATCCCATCATTTATCCGGGACGATTATACACCGTATGATTGTACTGTCTCCTCAAACAAGGAGAATTATGATTTTAGTGGGCGGATAATGCATGCTAAGAATATCATTAAGACAATGCTGAACTTGAAACGAATACCCTTTCCGTCTCCAATTCAATGCCGGAAATGTCTTTTTGATACGCGAGTACCTAACATATACATTACCAAAAAAGGTATCTGCAATATGTGTTATGCCTACGAAAAGAACTTTAATTCAGTGGCACTCGAAAATGAACTTAAGCAATTCCTGAATCAGAATCGGGAACCAGGGGCCCAGTACGATGCGATAGTGGCCTTCTCCGGGGGAAAAGACAGTACCGTGAGCCTCTACATCGCTGTCAAGGAATTAGGACTCAAGGTACTGGCGATACTGGTCGATAATGGCTTTATACCGCCAGATGTTATCGAAAACGGAAGGGAAATATGTGACAGATTAGGGGTATCCCTCCGTGTAGAACATATAGATTTCGCCGCAAAGGTAAATGAACTACTAAAAACCAGATTTGCCACCGGGTATCCCTGTAATGTCTGCACCATGATGTTCCACGATGTTCTGGCTAAAGTGTGTCTTGAGCTTAGAGTTAATCGTGTCATTTTAGGTAGAAATTGGTGGAGGTTTTTAGACCCAGTCGTAAAGGGAGTCAGGATAGTAGAACTTCCTGGTGTCGGCAGAAAGATTCAATTCATATCTTTGCCCTTTGTTTTACAGCTCAAGGAGATAGACCAGGAGAGATATCTCCAAGCCGCTGGCTGGAAACCAAGGCACATATCGGGGCACAGCACCAACTGTTTGATACCCGGTTTAGTGGAAAAAATTGTATATGATAGAATAGGATACCATCCGGAGTTGAATTTACTGAGCCGAGAGGTCATAACGGGATTCATCAGCAAGGAGAGGGCCCTAGCGAAGATATCAAACGTGTGTGACCAGTCCCATGAGCTAAAGACCATATTAAAAAAGAAAATAAATACATTGTGAAAAAATATTCACAACATTGAACTACTGAGTGCGAAGCATACTTTAAAGAAAATGAATCATGAAAAAACCCTTCAACAACTGCGAAGCCAGGCAGTAAAAGAATTCTTGAGCTTGAACCATCCCCATTTCCTGGGCTCAGAAGCGCTGGTATACATCCCGGTATTCAACGAAGAGCATACCATCGCCAAGGTCGTTGAGGGCGTAAGGCGCTTCTGTAATTTTGATGTGATAGTGGTGGAGGACGGCTCGACAGACGCCACGCTATCAATCCTGCAACATCTGGGTGTGGAGGTCTTGAGTCACCCTACCCCAATGAGTAGCTGGAATATTCTCAGCGCGCTGGAGGTGGGTCACGCCTTGGGTTATAAGTATATTATTAAGATAGACGGTGATGACCAGCAGGACCCTCGAGATATCCCCAGACTATATTCACACGCTATTCAAACGGGAGCGGATACCGTAATCGGTTCGCGGCACCTAGAACGTTTCTCGGCTAAAATCTGGAGCGTTGAAGGTTCAGGCATGTGGTTTTGCTCGAAGTTGCTCTATTTGCTATCGGGGAGGCGAATTACCGATACCACCTCCGGATTCAAGCTCTGGAACAGAAGGTCGGCCCAGGTAATTATTCAGGCATTTAACGAGGGTAAATTGAAAGATGTTACCACGTTTCTCGTCGAGGAGCTACTGATTACCACCAAGAGAAATCTGAGAATTGAAGAAATAAATGTGGCCATGTACCCACGACAGTACGGAGAATCTAAATGTTACGCTAGCAAGAAGAAGCTGGCGATGTTTCCATTTAATCTGGTACGGAGCACCTTCAGGGCATTTCTCTGAGAAATCATGTGTCTAGTACTACTACGTTAAGTATACTTGACAAAGACCTTATGTTGAGCGCATACTATGGTCATGAATACGACACGCGCTCAACGGGAACGACTGAAAGGCTTTCTGGACGACATGTTGGTGATCTTGGGCCGTTCTGAACGGCGCCAGTGGGGTGATGTGTATGTGCGGGGGTTGCTGACGACCAGCGGCCGCAAGGCGATAGCGAGCATGGCTACTCGCGTTTCGGACGGCAATGTGCAGGCGATGCAGCAGTTCATCGGCCAAAGCCCTTGGCAGTGGGAACCCCTGCGAAGAAGGCTGGCGCACCGGTTGGTGGAAGCGCTGCAGCCGGTGGCCGCGTGGATAGTCGACGATACCGGGTTTCCCAAGAAAGGTACTCACTCGGTGGGGGTAGCACGCCAGTACTCCGGAACGCTGGGCAAGGTTGGCAACTGTCAGGTGGCGGTAAGCCTGCATTACGCTACTGACGATGCCGCTGTGCCCCTGGACTTTGCCCTCTACCTGCCCGAGGAGTGGCTGGAGGAGGGACGCCGCCGGGAAGCGGGTATCCCACAGGATGTGACCTTTCATCCCAAGTGGGACCTGGTACTGACGTTGATCGACAGAGCCCTGGCATGGGAGGTGCCCAGGGGCGTGATCACCGCAGACGCGGGCTATGGCAGCATCACGGAGTTTCGGGCGGCGCTGGCGGAGCGCAAGTTGCTCTTCGTGGTGGGCATTCAGAACACAACCGCTGTCTGGGTCGACTCGGGCAATCTGATTGTGCCGTCCTCCGGACGCCGTGGCCGGCCGCGGCGCAGACCTTTGGATGCGGGCGCTCCAGTGAGCGTGGCTGAAGTGAGTCAGGGATTGTCCCGGGAGCGCTGGCAGCACGTCACCTGGCGCGAGGGGTCCAAGGGACCCATGACGAGTCGTTTTGCTGCCATACGCATCTTGCCCAGCCATTCCTATCAGCATGGCGGCGACAAAGAGGAGACTCTCTGGCTGCTGGCGGAATGGCCTGAAGAGGAGGCAGTGCCCACCAAATTCTGGCTCGCCAACCTTCCCGAGGGAACGAGTCTCATCAGCCTGGTGCGTCTGGCCAAGATACGATGGTGGATTGAGCAGGGCTACCAGCAGCTCAAGGATGAGCTGGGTTTGGACAACTACGAAGGGCGTACCTGGCAAGGATGGCATCACCACGTCACTCTGACCATGCTCGCCTTCGGTTTCCTGACTCTGGAGTCTCTCTACCTCAAAAAAAACTTCTGGACAGCGCTGGTCTCTGCCAATGGTGCGTCGTGAACTCCAGCGCATGCTGGCCCGCTGGACAGGAATCTGTCCCTCCTGTGGCACGGTCGTCCGGTGGCGTATGGATTCCTCTTAACTTAACGTAGTAGTACTAGGTAAGTGCTGAATAGAATTCTCTGCCGGTCTGAGAAATATGCTTAATACCAAAGCTTCAGGTTTCATAAGGGGTGGCCTGCTGTTATTGATATTGTTACTCCTGGCTGATTTCGCCATCGTCTTTAACATCCCTATTGTTAGGCAGGTTTCCGCGGTAATCTTCCTAATCATTCTGCCGGGATTACTTATCATCTTTCTACTGAGGTTGAATAACCTGGGGACCGCCGAGAAAATCGTCCTGACTGTTGGCATAAGCGTTGCGGTACTCATGTTCCTTGGCTGGATATTGAGCCAGGCAGGTTCCCTGATTGGTTATAGCAGGCCTCTAGCCACCAACATTTTTCTGGCGGCGATTAATATTATCTTGATAATACTGGCTATTGGTGCCTACCTCAGGAACAAACAAGCATATTTTTCTTTCCCGTTTCGATTACAGTTTAACACCGCTGCCAAATGGTGTGTGCTCGTTGCATCAACGTTTCCTTTCCTCAGTATTGTCGGTACATATTATTTAAATATCACAAATGACAATTCGATGTTACTTGCCTTCTTGTTTTTGGTACCGGTTCTTGTTGTCCTTATCACCGTCTTCAGCAACAGAATTTCTACAGCGGCTTACCCGGTGGTCATCATCATGGTTAGCGTCTCACTCCTAACTATGTACTGGCTCAGGTCAGAACACATACTGGGACGCGATGTGCACGAGGAATATTACTTCTTCTATATGACGCTGACCAATGCCCAATGGGCGGTGTTGGAAGGGAACGTTTTGGACTCAACTCTTAGCATTTCGGTGCTGCCAGCAATATTTCAATCTTTGATTAATTTGAGCGGGCAAGAGTACCTTTTCAAAGGAGTTTACACCCTGATAGGTGCTTTTATGCCGCTGACCGTATATGTAATTTCAAAAAAGTATATAGGGGTGAAGTGGGGCTTATTAGCCACCTTTTACTTCATATCTCAAGCATCGTTCTTGATGGCCCCAGGCAATGCCCGAACTAATATCGCCATATTCTTTTTCGCCCTCTGTATCATGGTCCTCTTCCACAGTAGAATCACGGGAATGAAGAAAAAAGGCCTCTTCCTCATCTTTGTCATCGCCACCGTCTTATCTCATTATACTACCACGTATATCTTCCTCTTTCTGCTGATTTTCGCCTTCTTATTGAGCCTGATTTTCCGGAAATACTGCCAGCCCAGAACAATAACCTGGGCTGGTATCGCCTTTCTGGCCGTTCTAGCCTTCCTCTGGTATAGTCAATTAGTTCAAGCTCCTTACGGGCACGGGTTACGATTTCTTAGCGAGACAGCGGAAAGCTTTCAGCAATTTTTTCTCAAAGAAGCCAGGGCTGAAGAGCTTGGAATTCTTCTTGGCTTTGAACAAAGGGGACAGTTTTTTTTAGAGTGGGTACATCGGGCGGTGACCTGGCTTTCTTTTACTTTTATTGCCATAGGGACAATTTGGGCACTGATCAAGCATAAAGACACCTTGCTTGCTACCGAGCCTGAAGGAGCCAGGGTGGGTTTTCTGCGCTCAAGATTTGAAATGGAGTACCTTCTATTAAGTCTTATGGCGGCGGCGTTACTGGCTGTGGCCATATTAATCCCTTTTATATCAGTAGGGTATGACGTCATCCGTATTTATTCCCAGACAGCGGCTCTGTTGTCGACTTTTTTCGTTATTGGGGGCATCGTGCTCTCGAGAAGCCTGAGAATAAACGCTCATGTGCTCCCGTTTCTCATCCTGATACCCTATTTTCTTTTCACGACCTGGGCAGGCTACGAGGTATTCGGTGTCCACAAAAGCTATATCCTGAGCTCGGAGGCTGCTGCCGCTAATTACGAGGTTGTCTACGAACAGGAAACTCTGGCTGCCCAGTGGTTGAAAAAAAACATGGACGGAGACTCAGGGGTATATACTGCCGATTATTACGGTGGGAGGAAATTAATCAGCCAGGGTAAAATATCATCCATGCTGATTGACTATGAACGTTTTCAGGACCATTCCGAGCTCGACGGCTACATTTATCTTAGTCACAATAATGTGGTCAATCAAGCAGTTGTTATTAAACAGGAACCTAATATGTTGAGTGATTATTCGGATATGTTTGATGGTAAAAATATAATCTACAATAACGGGGGCTCCGAGATATATAGATGAAACTTAATATCTGCATGCTTCTTTTTTTCAACTATAAAGATAATATGTTAGTCTACTCCCAGATAGAAATTTGTGCGTACCTGCGCTATTTTGGCCACAGAATAACCTGGGTACTGTGGGGCGATAAAAACCAGCCGCTTCAACCATTCCCGTTTAAGGGTATTGATGTCTATACTACCCCACAGGTAAAATACTTTCCTGGTAATTCCAGACTGGCCGAGGTCCTGAATTTGGTGCCGAATGCTTTGAGAAGAATGTATCTCATTTTCAAGATTATAAAGAGCGGGAAATATGACATTGTGACGGCTGCAGATTTTGCCTACGATGGACTGGTAGCGGCCTATTTTAAGAAACGTTACAAAACACCGTTTGTTTTTCAGCTTCAAAACCCTCTGGAGCAGTATCGGCTGGGATATCAAGTGGACTCTACCCATCCTCAATTCTGGTTTTCTCTTGTGGCCAGGGCCCATGAGTTTTTAGTGAGCCGAATTCTACATAAAGCGGACCTGATTCTGCCAATAAGCAAAGGACTTAAGCAGCACCTGATTACGCAGGGTATACCAGAATCTAAAATAATGCCCTGCCCCAGTGGCGTGGACATTAGTTTATTTAATGGTAATCGCGGAACACGGGTACGTAGTAAATACTATTTACAAGACGATAAAATAATTATATATGTAGGTTCCCTGGGTAGACCGAGGCTCCTGAGTGTGTTGATCCAGGCTTTTGCCCGGGCGGTAACGTGGGGAGGAGTGAAGCTGCTCATGGTTGGTGAAGGGAACGATGAAATTAGTCTGAAGCGGCTTGTCAACGAGCTTAACCTTGGCAATCACGTTGTCTTTACCGGGCAGGTTCCTCAAGCGGAGGTTCCTGATTTCATTGCGGCGGCAGATATTGCTGTTTCGCCGGTGCCACCGCTACCCTTCTATAAGATGAGCTCACCAATTAAGTTATTTGAGTATATGGCTATGGCCAAGCCGGTAATTGCCAGTGAGGGCATAACTGAGCAGAAAGAGGTCCTGGAAGCAAGTGGGGGAGGGATTCTGGTACCGTTTGACCCCGCGGCGCTGGCTGAGGCTATGACTAGGCTTTTAGGAAACCCTGAACTGGCCGCCGGAATGGGGCGGCGGGGTCGGGAGTGGGTAATTAAGAACCGGAGCCATCAGGTGCTGGCGCGCCAGGTTGAAGA
>Ga0154826_1202_pt4 | contig 16561 bp, 12 predicted proteins | sample Rifle2008BG16ft_FD_116130 | JGI IMG/M metagenome (GOLD analysis project Ga0154826, IMG submission 116130) | Chloroflexi bacterium RBG_16_50_9
GGAACTGCTGGAGAGCCAGAAAATGGACCTCGCCGTCATCATCGGCCCCGGCATTATGATGAAGTTCGGCGCCCAAACTACCAAGCCTTTCAACGTGAAGACAATCGTCAGCCTGAATCCGATAATGGTGGAGGGCACGGGCATGTGCGGCTGCTGCCGCGTCTCGGTTGGCGGAGTCACCAAGTTCGCCTGTGTCGATGGGCCTGACTTCGACGGCCACCTGGTTGACTGGGACTTGCTGATGTCCCGTCAGCGCGTCTATCTGGCCGAAGAGAAACTCTCCTTCGATGAGTGGAAGGCGAAGCACCCGGTAACGTAAGTCAAAAGTTAAAGGTCAAAGGTTAAACATTTATGCCGAAAGTAAATCTGAATCGAGTGCCCATGCCGGCTCAAGACCCCAAAGAGCGGGCCAAAAACTTCAAAGAAGTGGCTCTGGGCTACACCCCGGAACAGTTTAAAGAGGAAGCCAGCCGCTGCATCCAGTGCCCCAAGCGTCCCTGCATCGGCGGCTGCCCGGTAGGTATTCATATCCCCGATTTTATCAAGGCTATCAGTGAGGACAACCTGCCCGAAGCCGTCACAGTGCTGAAAAACTCCAACGCCCTGCCCGCTGTCTGCGGACGGGTTTGCCCCCAGGAATCCCAGTGCGAGAAAGTCTGCACGCTGGCCGCCAGGAAAGCCCCAGTAGCTATCGGACGGCTGGAGCGTTATCTGGCTGATTGGGAACGGGCTAATAAACCGTCAGATGCGCCTCCGGTGACGCTGCCCAAACCAACTGGTAAGAAGGTGGCTGTGGTCGGTTCAGGACCATCCGGACTAACCGCGGCGGCTGAATTAGCCAAGCTGGGACACAAAGTCACCATTTTCGAGGCGCTTCATGTCGCTGGCGGGGTCTTGATGTACGGCATTCCCGAATTCAGGCTGCCCAAGGAGATTGTCCGGGCCGAAATCGAGTATGTTACCTCGCTGGGTGTCGAGATTATTCTCGATTCCGTAATTGGCAAAATCGATACCGTAGATGAGCTGCTGGCTAACGGCTATGACGCCGTTTTCCTGGGCACCGGCGCCGGCTTGCCCCTCTTCCTCAATGTGCCCGGAGAGAACCTGGGCGGCATCTATTCCTCTAATGAATTCCTCACCCGCACCAACCTGATGAAGGCTTACCTCTTCCCCGAATACGATACTCCGATTAGAGTGGGCAAGAAGGTGGCTGTGGTCGGTGGTGGAAATGTAGCTATGGACGCCGCCCGCTGCGCCCTCAGACTCGGCGGTGAAGAGGTCTCAATTGTCTACCGGCGGGGTGAAGCAGAACTGCCTGCCCGCCACGAAGAAGTGGAGCACGCTAAGGAAGAAGGCATCACTTTTAAATTCCTCACCAATCCTACCGGCTTCAAGGGCAATGACAAGGGCTGGGTGACGACAATGGATTGTGTCGAGATGGAGCTCGGCGAACCGGATGCCAGCGGCCGCCGTAGTCCTATCGTTAAGGCCGGCAGCGGGTTTAGCATGCCTATCGATACCGTAATCGTTGCCCTGGGCAACAGCCCCAACCCTCTTATTTCTCAGACCACCAAAGGTCTTGACACCGGCCGCGGCGGCACAGTAGTGGCCGACCCACACACCGGCAAGACCAACAAGGACAAGGTATGGGCGGGCGGCGACATCGTCACCGGAGCGGCCACCGTCATCAGCGCTATGGGCGCCGGCAAACGGGCAGTCGTCTCCATAGACGCCTACCTCAAGGAAACTGCCTAAGGCAGGCAGCAACTTACTTCGCCTACTTTTATAGGAGCCCCACCACTCCCAGATTCTTCGCTACGCTCAAAATGACGTATAGAGCAGGCTACACATCACAGGGAATAGGCTCGGCAGTAAAGTCGAAGTGTTTTCCTGAGAGTTCGTAAGCCCGGTCCAATAGCCGCGCCAAGGTAGCACCAAGCACCTTCTTGTCTTCCTTTGATAATATCGAGAATGCAGCCTCGATTGATTTTCTGGTTACTTTGCTGAATAAGTCTTGTCCCTCCCGGGTAATTACTATTTCGTAACTTCTCTTATCACTCGCGCTTCGTTTCTTTTTCACCAGACTTTTCTTTGCCATTCTGGCTATGAGGGTAGATACGGAGTTGTGAGGACGTAAGGTCATATCTGCTATCTGACCTATAGTTGCTACACCGCCATTGACAGTGAGGATGTCCAAGACATAGGCCTGTTCGGGGGTCAGCCCATACTGAGCAAGCTCCAGTTCCCTCAACCTTGATATGACGTAACTAGTGTGACCCAAAAACCTCCAGAGTTTGAAGTCCTCATCGGCTGGCACATAATTGCGCTTATTTTGCTGGTTCATAGCTATGCCCCCATTATCTGTTAAAATCCGTTCACCTCGAATTTTACACAAACTACCCCATCAGCGCAACAAAGAGAACATCACTCATTAAGCAAATTCAACGTGAAACGTCCTTGACAAAGCAATAATCCAATGTGTATCATCAATCATGCTATCAACGCAGGTATAGTTATATTCTTGATGGTAGCTCTACTAATGTCTTCAGTCAGCCTAATAACATCACAGAGGTGTTTTGGTTTTCAAAAGAAGGGAGCGGTAGATTAAGTAGAGGAGGCAACAAAATGAAGAAAATGCTATGGCTCGTTGTAAGTATCCTGATGGTCTTATCCCTAGTGTTAGCTGCCTGCGGGCAAGCTGCCAGTCCGGCAACTCCGTCAACTCCAACCACGCCGTCTACTCCGACCACTCCGACTACGCCAACTACCCCGGCAGCGGAGCAACCACAGAAAGAAACCGTGAAGCCCAGTTCTGATATGCCCCAATACGGCGGCACACTCATCCGGGTAGGCGGAGACCCAACCACATGGGGGCCTTTCCCTGGCGCCGGCAATACTCCGCTAACGATGCAGGAGCTCTGGGCAGGCGATTGGACCAAGGGTCCCGCCGGCGGCTACGGCACCTCTGAGACTGACTGGACCCAGAACGCCGACCGGTTCGACCGCAAGGTAGGCCTGATTGCCGAGAGCACAAAGTGGACTTTCGATATTGCCACGGATAACGCAACAATCGTTTACAAGATTCGCCAGGGCATCCACTACGGGCTAAACCCGCAGAGTGAAGCCAGCCGCCTCGTCAACGGCCGGGAACTGACGGCTGATGATGTCGTCTTTGTCATGCAACAAAGAGTCTCTGACACTACCTCGTATGTTTACCTGACTAATCCAGAAACGAGAGTCGCCAAAATCACCAAGACCGGCCCCTGGGAGGTGACCGTAAAAATTCCCGCCTCAGCCCTGATGAGCACGATACAACGCCTCAGCAGCACCTCCGGCTATTATCCACCGGAGGTGTTCCAAAAATACAACAAGATGGCGGGCTGGAAAGACCAGGTCGGCACGGCAGCCTATATGCTCACCGATTACGTGCCCGGCAGCCAGATAATATATACCCGGAACCCGAATTACTGGGAGAAGGACCCAATCGGTCCCGGCAAGGGCAACCAGCTGCCTTACATCAGCTCTCTGAAGAATATCATCATCCCGGACGCCTCCACCCAGCGGGCCGCTCTGAGCACAGGCAAGATTGACCTTCTCGGCGGCTTTAATTTCGAAGATGCCAACGGACTGCGCAAGCAAGTGCCTGCCTTGAAGATGCGAGAGAGAACATCCGTTGATGGCCGAGGCTCACCTATATTTATGAGAGTAGACATAGCACCCTTCACCGACGTCCGGGTACGCCGGGCGATGATGATGGGCATTGATTTCCAATCGCTGCTTCAAGATTACCGCGGCGGCAAAGGCCAGATGGTAACCTACCCCTTTGCCGATACCGTAGACTACCACACTCTCTTCCTCGGTCTTAATGATCCGGACACCCCGGCCTCAATCAAGGAGCTTTTCAGCCACAATACCGAAAAAGCCAAACAGCTCCTCAAAGAGGCTGGCTTCCCCAACGGCTTCAAGACCTCGATACTCCTCAGCTCGACAAATACAGCCGGCATAGACTATTACTCAATAATCAAGGATATGTGGGCTAAGGTGGGCATCGACCTGACACTCGACCTCAAAGATAGCGCTTCCGTAACTAACCTGAACGCATCCAGGACTTACGCAATGACGACGGGCACCACGGCTCCCGCCGCTACGTTTTACCTGGGGGTAGCCTACCAGGGCACCGGTTCAAACTCTAACCTGGGCAATCTGAATGACCCGGTGGTTAACGCGGCGCTTGTCGAGGTCCGGGTGGCAGCCCTGACAGACATCGAGCAATCGATGAAGATATGGCGGGAAAAGATAGCCAAATATGTCCTCGACCAGGCATACGCCATCCCGAATGTCCTCGAATATAACTACACCTTCTGGTGGCCATGGCTGAGGGCTTACTCCGGTGAAAGCACGCTTAGTTACGCTCAGACCACCTGGCCGAACTACATCTGGTATGATACGGCGATGAAGAAGTCCATGGGATATTAGACCGCGCGGAGGCTGGCAGGTCCAGATAAGGCGGAAGGCAACGAAGATAAAACAGGGGTAATCAAACTAAACCTTGGAGAACAATAATGGCAGAAAAAGATAAGGTTTATAAGTGTCTCAATCCTGTTGGTAAGCACGAGCCGGTGGACCAGTCTCCACTGGCGCCACGCCTCACAAACCTGGACGGTAAAACTTTACATCTGAGTATCTGTGGTGAGGCGGATATCTGGGTACCACTGGAGAAACGACTCAAGGGTGACTACCCCGATGTCAACTGGACGGTAAAGAAGAGATTTCATATCGTCCCTGACGAACTGACCGAAGAGGAGCGGAAGACTACTGACGCGGTGATACTCGGGGTTTGCTGGTGACATGGCGCTGTAAACAGGCAGTTGCCTTATTTAGCCGACCTTGAACAATCCGGTATCCCGACAGTACTTATCAATTACGTAGAAGAAACTGAAAAAGTCAAGAATGACTCCGTGTTATATGGAATCCCCAAGCTGCGATATGTAGAAGCCGACCGCAAGTCTCCCGGCGGCGTCGAGGAGGCCGACAGGCTGCTCCCGCTGGTGCTCGAAGGTCTGACCAGACCCTTGACCAGAGCGGAAAAGGCTGGTGGCCGCTATGCGCCCGAACCGCCGCGTATTCTCTTCGAAGGCACACTTCCCGAAGCTGAGAAATTCTACCAGCAGACAGAAAGGATTCCCAGGATACTCGATGCCGAATGGTCTATGTATACAGACGGCTTGCCGGTTGTGATACCTACCGAGGAACGGGTTAAAGAGATGCTAACAGGTACCAGCCACGCTCCGGATGAACTGATATCTCTGCAACGTGATTTTGAGACCAGACCGCAAGCAGGGCTTTTCATGCAGGGGATGATAAGGAAGAAGGGCGAAGTAATCAAGTTTATGCCCACGGGCAGTACGGCCACCGTAGAGCAAATAGCAGTTAACGCTGTGATGGCTGGTTGCAGGCCTGAGTACTTTCCGGTCGTACTGGCTATGGCAGAATCAGGCGGCTGCACCGGTGACGGACGGAGCTGGGGCGGTGGTTTCATTGTCAGCGGCCCCATCTACAAAGAGTTAGGCATGAACGTCAGCTACCTGAGATTTGGCCCCTGCAATCCGGCTAATAAGACCATCGGCCGTGTCGGAAGCCTCATCTGGCGTAACATCGGCGGCTGGAAAGAATCAGTAACCGGTATCGGCGTAGGGCTGACCTACGGCAACCCTGTCACTAACGGCGGCTTCATTTTTGCCGAGTATGCGGAGGGACTGCCCGCGGGCTGGAAAGGCTTGAACGAGATGCGCGGATTCAAGAAAAATGAGAGCGTCATCGTGCCCTTCTCGCCGGGCGCATGGGGCATCGGTCAGGAACACCTGCCTGGTGTTTACCGCTCACTGCAGAGGACAGGTCACGGCGCCATAGCCAGGTTCCTCGATGTGAAAGGTGTTGTTGGACCCCACAACTACCTGGAATTCCTCACCAAAGACATCTGGGCCACACGTGAGGGCGGTTTTACCCTGGTTATGCCTCCCCAGGTCGCTCAAGACCTGTATGACTACGGCTTTAAGACCAAAGAAGCCGTCTACGAGTGGATGTGGAAGAGGAGTTTTGTGACCGTTGGTAACTACCGCCAGCGCGGCATGGGCGATTTGATAACAAACGGCTGGTTGGGTATCGAAAGAACATCGGGCAAGCACTGGAGAGAGTTGCCGGATGATTATATGGTCCCGGCGGGAGGGGATGGTCCTGAGGCATACACCATCATCGTCGCACATGGCGATGAAACAGCCATCGATAGGTTTGGCGGCGGGCCTATGGGCAGCCAAACATACAGCATAGACGCCTGGAGATAAGTTAGACATCCTATGATGCTAACGTAATGCCATATTGACGATGTCACCGATTGTCATCGAGCCCCAAAAAACTATTGACAATCCCTCATTTCAGGGAGTATCATATACGACATTATCATACATGATAGGTCCGAAAAGACCATTGGATGTTTGTACACTTCTTTTCTGGCCAGCTCAAACTTTCAAAGGATAACCCAAAGGGGAAAAATCGTCAAATATCAAATAGAGGAGGCAAACTAATGAAAAAGTTTCTGTGGCTGGCAGTAAGTTGTCTGATGGTATTGTCCCTGATACTGGCGGCCTGTGGTCAGGCAACCACACCAACTACTCCGACCACTCCGTCTACCCTGACTACCCCAACTGCTCCCACTACACCAAGTGCTCCAACAACAGAACAACCACAGAAAGAGTCAGTCAGTCAGACCGCCGCAGAACCCATCTACGGAGGTACGCTTAGACTCGCCCTGGGCGGCGATATAACCAATTTTGATGACGTGGTGACCGTTGGCTTCGGCCACGGACTTACAAATTCCTTAACGAATGAGAATATGTGGGCTGGCGATTGGGCAAAGGGACCCGCCGGCGGCTATGGTACCAAAGAGACCGACTGGGTCGGCATATACGATGTTTTCGAAAACCACACAGGCCTTGCTGCTGAAAGCTGGAGGTGGACCCTGGATGCCGCAAAAGACCAGGGAACCCTTGTCTACCAGGTACGTCAGGGAGTGCATTACGGTCTAAATCCAAAGAGCGAAGCCAGCCGCCTGGTCAATGGCCGCGAAATGACGGCTGACGATGTTGTTTTTTCTTTGAAGCAGTTGATTACCGACACCAGGGCTTACGTGTACAGAGCCTACCCGGAGCTGAGAGACGCTCAAATCACCAAGACCGGCCCCTGGGAAGTTACAATCAAAACTTCCACGTCGGCCGGCCTGATTACGGCGGTAGCCAAGTTCGGCAGCTACGTCCTGATAGTACCTCCGGAGGTGGTGGCAAAATACGGCGATATGTCTAAGTGGCAGAACGCCGTCGGCACGGGGCCGTTCTTACTGACTGACTTAGTCCCTGGCAGCCAGGCTACGCTGCCAAAAAACCCGAACTACTGGAGGAAGAACCCGGTAGGCCCCGGTACTGGCGACCAGGTGCCCTATATCGATGCTTTGCAGTACCTCATCATACCCGACGCCTCGACGCGCCTCGCCGCCATGCGCACAGGTAAGCTCGACCGGATGGCTAACCTTGGTTTTGAAGATGCTGCCACTATGAAGAAGACAGCGCCAAACCTAATGACAGGAGAAGGTACTCTGGGTGGCCTAGCTTACTACGTATATATGAACAGCCAAAGAGCGCCTTTTAATAATGTCAAAGTGCGCCGGGCGCTACTTATGTCCGTAGACCTTGAGTCAATCCGCCAATCCTTAAACCACGGTCTCGGGCAACTCCTGACCTGGCCTGCTGAACTCGTCCCATCGTACAAGGACCTTTATCTGGGTCTTGACGACCCCGAGATGCCGTCATCTGTAAAGGAGCTTTATACTTACAACCCTGAGAAAGCGAAGCAGCTCCTTAAAGAAGCGGGTTATCCAAATGGCTTCAAGGTTACAGCAACCATCGGATCGACCGAGGCCGACTATTTTGCTATCATCAAGGATATGTGGGCCAAGGCCGGCGTAGAGTTGACGCTCGATATCAAGGAAAGCGGAACGCTCCGGACCACCTACAATAGCGGGAACTACGATATCGTCGGAAGCGCCGGCGGCCGCGGTCCGATAAGCGTGTTTTACCATATGGTTACAATGGTGGGCCAGGGGCCAGCCGGAGGCAACGGCGCTCAGATTAACGACCCTGTGATTAACGAGGCATCGGACAAGATGCAACGGCTTTACCTGACCGACCCGAAGGGAGCCATGCGCGTATATAAGGACCTGATGAAGTACGTCCTCGACCAGGCTTACGTAGTCTCGCGACCGATATATCCCCTGACCACCTTCTGGTGGCCCTGGCTGAAGAACTACTCCGGGGAACAGAGTGTTGGCTACTTTATGTACGAAAGCTGGGCGACCTGGGTCTGGATAGACGCTCCACTAAAGAAGAAGATGGGATATTAAACTGGGTGCCACCTGGCTGGAGTAAGTGGTAAGATATGTCAGCCAGGGGCTACATTGCGGAAAAAACAATCCGTAAAGGCATCTGAAATAATTGAGGGAGAGTACACATGGCTGCGAAGAAGAAGACAGAAGGTATGCTCACTCCTTATCGCGTTTTAGACCTGACTGATGAAAAAGGCCTGCTCTGCGGCAAGATGCTCGGGGATATGGGCGCCGATGTTATCAAGATAGAAAGACCCGGCGGCGACCCCGCTCGGAGCATCGGCCCTTTCTACCATAACGAGGCTCACCCGGAGAAGAGCCTCTTCTGGTTCGCTATGAATACCAGCAAGAGGGGAATCACCCTTGATATCGAGACGGCGGACGGAAAGGAAATCTTCAAAAGGTTAGTTAAGACAGCCGATTTCGTCATCGAGTCTTTTCCGGTAGGTTACCTGGACAAGCTTGGCCTGGGGTATAAAGACCTGGAGAAAATCAACCCCGGCATTATCTTCGTCTCCATTACTCCCTTCGGGCAGACAGGGCCACAAAAAGACTGGAAGACATCCGATATCGTTTCCTGGGCAATGGCTGGCGAGATGGTCATGTGGGGTGAAGCTGCCGACCCTCCCGTCCGGATTAGCGGTCACTCCCAGGCCTATATGTGCGCCGGAGCAGATGCCTGCATGGGGGCTGTGACCGCTCTTCTCCACCGGTCAATTGCCGGGGAGGGACAGCAGGTGGATGTATCGATTCTCGAATCCTGCATCCAGGTTGATACTTCAAACCGCCTGCCGGCCTGGCAGATGAGGAAAACAATAGCCAGGCGAGGAGGCGGTGGCATGGGACCCGGAAAACACGTAGCCAGAAAAATGTACCCCTGCAAAGATGGCTGGGTGAACTGGTCTTACCGGGCGAACCCGGCCGTCTGGCCCAGCAAGCCGCTTGTCACGTGGATGGAGGCTGAAGGGGCTTCTACTCCGTACGTGAGCAGCTTTGATTTTGCCAGACCTGATTTCAACCAGGTCCCGCAGAACGAATGGGACCAACTGGAGGGCCCGACCGCCAAATTCTTTATGAGCAAAACAAAGGCTGAACTTCTGGATGGGGCTATCAAATATGGGGTGATGCTCTACCCGGTATCCACTACTGCCGATATGATGGGAAACCCACAGCTCATCGCCAGGGATTTCTGGAAGCAGGTCAAGCACCCCGAGCTTAAAGCTACAATCACCTATACTGGTCCTTTCGTCATCGCATCAGCAACACCCGTGAACATATCGCGCCGGGCGCCGCTAATCGGCGAGCACAACAGCGAAATCTACGAGGATGAATTGGGCATCTCAAAGGAACAACTAGAGGTCTTGAAAGAAGGCGGAGTGATTTAGAGTTCATTGAGTTTGTTGGGTTTTTGGAGTTTGTTGAGTTAGAAATTGGAGAGAAAGATGGCGAAGAAATTACTTGAAGGAATAAGGGTTGTCGATATGACGGTCTGGTTTACCGGTCCTCTGACCACCCAGGTGTTGGCTGATTGCGGAGCTGAGGTTATTAGACTCGGTACCTCCACCAGGACTCAGGGCGCCGGGGGCGGGGGCCGGGCTATCAACAAGAAAAGCATCACCCTTAACTTCCGCAGCCCAAAAGGGCTGGAGTTAGCATACAAATTGGTCGCCAAATCGGATGTTGTTGTGGAAAACCATGCCGCCGGGACGCTGACAAGAAGGGGGATGGGCTATCAGGACCTGAAGAAGGTCAAACCGGACATCATCTATCTTAGCACCTGCATGCAGGGCCAGACAGGTCCCTACGCCGCCCATGCCGCCTTCGGGCACATGCTGACTGCCTTATCCGGCTTTAATCAGATTGCCGGCTGGCCGGACAAAGAACCGGGTTGGCTCGCCGCTTACACGGATTTTGTTGCTCCCCGTTTCCACGCCGTCTCTATCCTGGGCGCCCTTGAATACCGGCGCCGCACCGGCAAGGGCCAGTACCTTGATTCATCTCAAAATGAGGGCGGGATGCAGTTCATGGCTCCTGCCATTCTCGATTATACGGCAAACCACCACGTTGCCGAGCGGATGGGTAACAAGTTGCCATACGCCGCTCCGCATAACGTTTATCCCTGCACGGGTAACGATGCATGGTGCGCCATCGCCGTCTTTACCGATGAGGAGTGGCAGAGTTTCTGTAAGGTCATCGGTAATCCGAAGCTGGCTGGAGACCCCATGTTCGCAACCCTGCTGAACAGAAAGAAAAATGAGGAATTACTTGACAGGTTAGTCGGAGAGTGGACGAAAAAACGGGAAGCTGTGGACGTGATGAATTTGATGCAGGCGGCCGGGGTGCCTGCCGGAATTGCGGCGACTAACGAGTACCAGATGGAAGTGGACCCTCAGTTGAAAGCACGTAAGTACTTTTATGAATTGGCGGATTCGGAAGGCGAGACGCTACGCGGCAATCCCGGCGTGCAGTTCATGCTCTCGAAAACACCTATCGAGAGGCACTTCGGTTCAGAGATGGGCGGGGACAATGATTACGTCTACAAAGAGATCCTCGGTCTATCTGATACCGAAATCGCTGCACTGATGGAAGAGAAAGTTATTGACTGAAAAGTTATTCCCAATGACTCTTTTGCAACAGCGGCGGCGTGCAACAAAGCAAGCAGATAATTCTCAATATCATCTACAGCTAGTATTTGACAATTGAAAGGCTCTAGTCTATCATATGTGACATTAGAAGCGATGCAGGCTTCATTTAATAGTTCTGTTCCCAAAATCGGACCCATTTCGGAGGCAATACCAATCCCTACTCTAGTCAGCGGTGATAAGATAGTTAACTTTGCATAAAACTATTCGGTGAGGAGGAAGAAAATGAAGAAAATTCTCTGGTTAGTGGTCAGCGTGCTGATGGCGCTATCACTCGTGATGGCCGCCTGCGCCCCGGCGGCAGCGCCCACCACACCAACGTCTCCAACATCGCCAACTTCTCCGGTCGCCCCGTCTACCCCAGCTACTCCAACAGAGGAAAAACCGCAGCAGGAGGCGGTCAAGCCATCCACCGAGACGCCAAAGTACGGCGGCACTCTCAACATCGCCCTCGGCGGTGACGTCACGGGCTGGGACCCGGTTCTCAGACTCGGAGTTGGCGCCATATTTCAGTTAATTGGCAGCGCACTCTGGCATGGTGACTGGGCGAAGGGACCGGCCGGCACCAACGAGACCGACTGGATGGGCTTCTATGACCGGTTTAACCACAAAGTAGGCGATGTTGCCGAGAGCTGGAAGTGGACCTTCGATGAATCGAAGAATGAGGGCACCCTCGTTTACCAGATTCGTCAGGGGATACATTATGCCGTAAACCCACAACCCTGGGCGGAAGCCGCCCGTCTGGCTAATGGACGTGAGCTAACGGCTGATGATGTGGTCTATTTGTTAAGGAAAGAGGTTACTTTCCCAACTGCATATCTTTATGCCAATAACCCGGAACTGAGGACAGCTACCATAACCAAGACAGGTCCATGGGAGGTGACCGTCAAGACGCCCTTCGATGCTTTAATATCAGCCATAGCCCGCTTTGGCTTGACCGGCCAGGTGGTACCGTCCGAGGTATATGAGAAATATGGCGCTAGTAATGGCATGGATAACTGGAAGAACTCGGTGGGCAGCGGCCCGTTCATGCTTAAAGATAATATTCCTGGCAGCCAGATAGTCCTGGTCAAGAACCCCAACTACTGGGATAAGGACCCCGTCGGCCCGGGCAAGGGCAACAACCTGCCCTACCTCGACGGCATAAGATACCTAATTATACCCGATGCCTCTACCCGGCAGGCTGCCCTGCGGACGGGCAAGATTGACCAGATGGGCCTGGGCTGGGAAGATACCGACCAGATGATGAAGACACAGCCAAAGCTATTGACTAAAGAACAGTCACTGGGGCACGGCGGCCAGATTCAGATACGACAGGATAGACCGCCTTTCAATGATGTCCGGACTCGCCGGGCGCTGATGATGGCGACCGATTTTCAGGCGATACACGATGGCTTGAATGGTGGTGTCGGGCAAATCCAGTCCTGGCCGTTCGTCTATCTGCCCACCTATGCAGACCTCTACATCAGGCTGGATGACCCGGCCATGCCTGAATCAGTACGGGAGCTTTATGTCTATAACCCGGATAAGGCAAAGCAGCTCCTGAAAGAAGCTGGCTATCCTACCATGAAGATTACGGCGCTCCTTACAGACACTGAGGTCGATTACTTCTCGATATTCAAAGATATGTGGTCCAAGGTCGGTATCGACCTGACGCTCAACGTTCAGACGGGTGCCGTCAAGCAAAATCTTCAAAACACGCATCAACAGCCGGAGTTATCCACCTGGGGTGGCGACCCGCTGGCTATCTTCTACATGCCGCCGACTCTCCAGGGGACGGGCGCTAACATGGGCGAGCTTAAAGACCCCAAGATTATCGACGCAGTAGCCGCCATGCGCAAGGCGATGCTTACGGATGAGAAGCAGGCGATGGAGATAATGAGGGACTTGACTCCACACTTACTCGACCAGGCCTACGCCATTCCGCGGCCCAAGCGCCCCTCCACCAACTTATGGTGGCCCTGGCTGAAGAACTACCAGGGTGAACTGTATATGGGCTACGCCGGCCTGTGGCCGAAATTCATCTGGTACGATGATGCGCTTAAGAAATCAATGGGCTATTAAACTCAGTAGTCCACTGCTGATATAGAAAAAAAGATATTAAACCCTGTAGCCCCTGGCTGAAATATGATAAGATATGGCAGCCAGGGGCTATAATAGCCTGTAAGGCAACCTAAGATGATTCGGGGGTAAGACAAATGCCAGCAGACAAGAAGACAGAGAGCATGCTCGGCCCGTACCGCGTTCTAGACCTGACTGATGAGAAGGGGTTGCTCTGCGGTAAGATACTGGGCGATATGGGTGCCGATGTCATCAAGATTGAGAAGCCGGGCGGTGATACCGCCCGAAGCATCGGCCCTTTCTACCACGACGAACCTCACCCGGAGAAGAGCCTCTTGTGGTTTTCGCTCAATACCAGCAAGAGAGGAATAACCCTCGATATCGAGAGTGCCGACGGTCAGGACATCTTCAAAAAGCTGGTCAAGTCGGCTGACTTTGTCATCGAGTCTTTCCCGCCGGGCTATCTGGACAAACTCGGATTGGGTTACAAGGCTCTGGACAAGATTAAGCCCGGCATAATCCTGGTTTCGGTAACCCCGTTCGGGCAGACCGGCCCCTACCGAGACTACAAGACTTCCGATATTGTCGCCTGGGCGTTCAGCGGTGAGATGTCGGGCTGGGGCGATGCCGACCGCCCACCGGTCAGAATAAGCCACCATTCTCAGTCCTACCTCAATGCCGCCGCCGATGGCGCCATTGGAGCGCTGGTCGCCCTCTATCAGCGCGGAAACACGGGCGAGGGACAGCATATCGACGTTTCGATACAGGAAGCTCTGTCTATAATGGACGGCGAAAATCGAAATCCCGCCTGGAGCCGTAACCCAGGAGTGGTGAGGAAGCGGGGTGAACCCGCAATGGCGGGGGGCAGCCACAAGACAACGCGGCTATTCCCCTGCAAAGACGGCTGGGTCTCCTGGTCTCACGGCGGCGCTTCGGTACTCGCCCCCAGTCTGCCCATGATTAAATGGATGCAGGCGGAAGGGATGTCCAACGAGTTCTTGGACACGTTTAACTGGAGCCGGCCTGATTTCGGCCAGATATCTCAGGAGGAGATGGACAAGATAGAAGGCCCGACAGCAAAATTTTTATTAACAAAAACAAAATCCGAGCTCCTGGAGGGGGCTGTCAAATACGATGTCATGCTCTACCCGGTGGCGACAACGGCTGATATGTTCAATGATGTCCAGCTTAAAGCCAGAGGATTCTGGGTAGAGGTGGAACACCCTGAACTGGGCGTCACAATCACCTATCCTGGCGCCTTCGGTGTTTGCTCGGAGACGCCTCAGAAAATAAGCCGCCGTGCTCCACTTATCGGCGAGCACAACCAGGAGATATACGCAGGCGAGCTGGGTATCTCAAAGGAAAACCTCGCCGTGTTAAAAGAGGCGGGGGTCATTTAGAGTCCCGATAAATGCGGGATGCCGTATGTCAATCGGCATTTGTTGAGTTCTTTGAGTTCCGAGTTAGGAGAGAACGATGGCGAAGAAACTGTTTGAAGGGATTCGGACTGTCGAGGTTACCGGACACGTTACCGGACCTGTAACCACGCAACTGCTGGCTGACTGCGGGGCGGAGGCGATTGTAATTGAGACAGGCAGCCGGCGTATGGGAATCGGGGGGCCGGGAGGAGCCAGGGGAGCCGTGAGACCCCCAGAAGTGCGTAAAAACACTTCCGGCAAGCTCAGCGTCAGTCTCAATTTTATCTCGCCCAAAGGACTTGAACTAGCCCACCGCATAATTGCCTCGGCAGATGTTTTTGTTGAAAATATGGCTGGCGGAACGCTGACGAGAAGGGGACTGGGCTACGAAGACATCCGGAAAGTAAAGCCGGACATCATTTATCTGGCCACCTGCATGCAGGGGCAAACCGGACCCCACGCCACTCACGCCGCCTCAGGGCACAAACTATCGGCTCTGGCTGGCTTCAACCATATTACCGGCTGGCCTGACCGCCAGCCGGCCTGGGTGGGCACTTACACGGATTTCGTCGCCCCTCGCTATAACATTATGGCTATCCTCGGCGCCCTGGAATACCGGCGCCGCACAGGCAAGGGCCAGTTCCTCGATATGTCCCAGTATGAACCCGGCCTTCAGTTCATGGCTCCGGCTATCCTCGATTACGCGGTTAACAAGAGGGTGGCCAACCGGGAAGGCAACCTCTGCTCTTACGCAGCGCCCCACAACGCCTACCGTTGCCTGGGTGAAGACAGGTGGTGCGCCATCGCCGTGTTTACTGATGATGAATGGCAGAAATTCTGCAAGGTTATCGGCAATCCAAAGCTGGCAACAGACCACCGGTTCGCCACCCTGCTGGCCAGAAAGGAAAATGAAGAGGAGCTTGATAAACTGGTGAATGCCTGGACGGGCAGCCGCACCGCAGAAGACGTAATGAGCGCTATGCAGGCAGGCGGGGTTGCCGCCGGGCTGGTGGAAACAGTCCAGGACCAGGTGGAGAAGGACCCCCATTTGAAAGCCCGCCAGTTCTTCTGGGAACTGGAGTCCCCAGAACCAAAGAAATACGTCACCTCCCCCCCGCCCTATTACCGACTAGCTATTCGCGTTCGTCAAGGACCTCAATTGGGCGAAGGTAATGATTACGTCTTCAAGAGTATTCTCGATTTGACCGATGAGGAAGTGGCTCAACTGGTGAAAGAGGGAGTTATCGCTTAAGCCTATACCTTTGGCTCCGTGCTTCGGAACCCGATTGCTTCCCGACCGCCGATAGCCGGACACGCTATAGCTAGAGGAAATTACCCGGGAAGGCATCCCGCAAAGCGCCGCACGCACTGTCCTCTTAGAAAAGCCCTTTGATGCCCGCCTTGGGCTTACCCGCAGAGATGGCAACCCTCCACTCTCAATTCAAGATTTCCAAATCATCTCCCAAAGAGCCAAAAGTCAGGGAAACCACCTACAGACAAAAGGGGCAAATACCTATATAATATCACTTTAGATAATCAGGCTGCCAACAAGAGGATATCACTTCCACAAATTTGCTGGCAACCTGTGATATGAATTAGAGTAGGGAGGGAAACTTGAGGAGAAGGCTGTTTTGGAATAGGAATCTGCTAAGTCTCATGGCGTTCGGCGTTATCTCTGGGGCGATTCTACTCTTAGCCGCCTGCGCCGGTACTCAGGGAGTGGCCGGACCAGCCGGGCCTGCGGGACCAGCCGGACCACAAGGAGCGCCAGCTCCGGTAATACCCGGACCTGGACTTAAATTAACTATTACCAAGGCTGAAATCCCGGCGGACCGTAAAGCGGTAGTCACCTTCACGCTTGCCGACGAGGCGGGTATTCCCTTGACGATTGACAACCTCGATAAACTGCCGATTCCCGGAGCAATGCCGGCTCGCTTTACTCTGGCATATCTGAAGGAAGATGCTCAAACGGGACTCAGTGAGTGGTTAAACTACGTGCTGGTGCCGGT
>Ga0154826_1060_pt2 | contig 16287 bp, 17 predicted proteins | sample Rifle2008BG16ft_FD_116130 | JGI IMG/M metagenome (GOLD analysis project Ga0154826, IMG submission 116130) | Chloroflexi bacterium RBG_16_50_9
ATTGATAAAGTCCGACTTCCGTGACGGCAAACGACCCGCGCCAGCGGTCATTACCCAGGAAGTCCATAGAAACTTCAGACCAGTTCTGGTCACCTTCCTTGCGGTGCAGAAGAACTGCCGAAAGATTATCGTGGCCGTCAGCAAAAATATCGGCCTCGACGACTACCCTCTCGCCAATAACCCGCTTGATAGGGAAACGGCCATCCTCGATCTCGGGGCTCACTCCCTTGATGATTACCCGCACCGTACCTTCTAATGCCACGGCGAACTCTCCCCTTTTCCTCAGGTGATTGCCAATTCACATAAACACATTATCCTGATACGGGGGATATCTGTCAAGTCTTGCTGCCCACTCTTAGGAACATAAAAACATTGCTCCCATTACATCTACAGCGGGATCAGGCGCTCGGTTAGCCTCTCCGTCAGGTGATTAATGGGAGCAATGCGGTCGTAGCCTTTTCTGGCAGGACAGGTGGCTCCGGGCTGTTATCGGATTACATCAAGTCTTTCTTAATTCGCTCGAAATCTTCCTTGGAAATCTCACCTCTGGCGTAGCGCTCTTTGGCTATATCGAGAGGAGTCCGATTTGCACCTGGTTGCGACCATGAACCACCACGCCTGGTCAGAGTAATTATTCCCCAGATGATAAGACCAATGATAACAATCCAGATAATTATCATCCAGCCACCTCCGAATACCCATGGGAACATCATGATAATCTACCTCCCGCCATCGCTCATCTCAACTTTTCGTAGTATCACTTAGGCCCTATTCACTTGATATAATTATCCAGGCGCTTTGCCTCCGAGGTATTTATCCGGGTTGGCATCGAAAGCTTTCTTGCAACCGGGTGAACAGAAGTAGTAGGTCTTGCCCTTGTATTCAGACTTGGCGGCCGCCTTCTTTTCATCAACATCCATGCCACAAACCGGGTCCCTGGCCATTTTTATCTTCCCCTTTCTTCCGGTTTATCTTCGTGTAAGGTCCTGGCTAGACTTCCTTATTGAGTATCTTGTCTTTCAGCATTTCCCACTCACTTATAGTCAAGACGCAGACATTATGCTTCTCGCCAATCTCGACGCGGTCATCGGCAATCTTGACCACCGGGCAGCAGGAGCCCTTTTGACATAGTGTTACAATTTTCACCGTAATTACCTCCTTTCTTTCCCAGATTAATCTATTTTGGCCAGCTTGGGCGGGCGAAAGCCCCTGAGCCGCAGAGAGTTCGATACCACCGTAACCGAGCTGGTCGCCATGGCCAGGGCAGCCAGTATCGGGTTGAGGAACCCGTAGTCGCCGAAGAAGAAACGCAGCGCCGGCGGCGTCACGCTATGGCCGAAGACAAGGTACAGCACGCCGGCGGCGACGGGTATCAGCGCCACATTGTAGGCGAACGCCCAGAAAAGATTTTGCTTGATGGTTCTCAGGGTACGTTTACTCAGGGCAATGGCGGTAACGACACCGCTCAGGTCACCGCTCATCAGGGTGACGTCGGCAGCCTCGATGGCCACGTCTGTTCCCGTGCCGATAGCGATACCGACATCTGCCTGAGCCAGGGCCGGGGCATCATTAATGCCGTCACCCACCATGGCCACGACCTTGTTCTCATCCTGGAGTCTCCTTACCTCACCGGCCTTGTTTTCAGGCAGGACCTCGGCCAGCACCCGGTCGATCCCCACCTCTCTGGCGATGGCTTCGGCAGTACGTTTGTTATCACCGGTGAGCATGATCACCTCCAGCCCCAGGCGGTGCAGCTCTGCCACAGCGGCTTTGGAATTCGGCTTAAGCGTATCAGCTACCGCAATTATGCCTGCGGTGCCGCCATCGATAGCCAGGAACATCGGCGTTTTGCCTTCAAGGGAGAGCTGGCTGGCCTTTTCCTCCAGGCCATCCAGTGAGAGCTTGCGGTCCTGCATCAGCTTCAGGTTGCCCAGCAGCACCCTCCGCCCGCCTATCTTGGCCTCGATACCGTAGCCGGGGATGGCATTAAAGTCAGCGGCGTCTTCCAGGGAGAGATTTTTCTCGCGGGCGGCGCTTACAATCGCCTCACCCAGGGGGTGTTCCGAACCGCGCTCCGCCGAGGCCGCTACCCGGAGCAGCTCTTCTTCCTTAAAGTCAGGCAGAGCCAATATATCCGTCACCACAGGTCGACCCTGGGTCAGGGTGCCGGTCTTGTCCAGGATGATGGCCTGTATCTTATGGGCCGTCTCCAGGGCCTCGCCGCTGCGGATGAGAACGCCATTTTCGGCCCCTTTGCCCGTGCCCACCATAATTGCTGTGGGCGTAGCCAGGCCCAGCGCGCACGGGCAGGCGATAATCAGCACGGCGACAAAGTTCAGCAGGGCGTAGGTAAAGGCGGGCGCCGGGCCAACGAAGAACCAGATTAGAAATGTAATAATCGCGACGCCGATAACCACAGGAACAAAATAGGACGAAATAACGTCGGCAAGACGCTGGATGGGGGCTTTGCTCCCCTGCGCCTCCTCTACGAGCTTGATAATCTGGGCCAGTACCGTATCCTTACCAACCTTGGTCGCCTCGAAGCGGAAGCTACCCGTCTTATTGATAGTGGCGCCGATGACCTGGTCGCCGGAGCCCTTCTCCACAGGCAGGCTCTCGCCGGTGACCATGGACTCATCGAGGCTGGAGCGGCCTTCCCTGATGACGCCGTCCACCGGCACTTTTTCCCCGGGCCTGACAATGATGATGTCTCCGGTCACAACCTCTTCCACGGGAATATCCAGTTCCTGTCCCTGCCGGACTACCCGGGCCATCTTGGCCTGCATACCGATGAGCTTCTTAATGGCGTCTGATGTCTGCCCTTTGGCTCTTGCCTCCAGGAAGCGTCCCATCAGGATAAGGGCAATAATGACGCTGGCGGTATCGAAATAGACATGGGCGCCGCGGCCGGCGGCGGCAAAGAAACCCGGGAAGAGAATAGCCGCTACACTATAGAGATACGCCGACGTGGTGCCCACGGCGATGAGGGTGTTCATGTTGGCCGTTCGATGCTTGAGAGCGCCCCAGGCACCCCGGTAGAACTGCCAGCCGGCCCAGAACTGCACCGGTGTGGCCAGTATCCAGAGAAGGTATTTGTTGCCGAAGATAGAAGGCAGCCAGTTACCCGTAAATTCGGAAAGGGCGACCAGCAGCATGTAAACGCCAATCACTCCGGCGAAGATGAGCTTATTCCTGAGCCTGCTTACCTCAGCACGGCTACTTGTCGCCGCGATATCAGCCGTTGCCGGCATCTCTTCACCGGTCGCAGCCCCGATGCCATATCCGGCTTCCTCCACCGCCCTTCTGAAATGATCCATTCCGGTCTGGCTGGAGTCGAATTCCACGGTAGCCTTTTCGGTAGCCAGATTGACATTAACGGAAATCACTCCATCCAGTTCCTTCAGGGCTTTCTCAACGTTGGATACGCAGGAAGCGCAGGTCATATCTGTTACGGTAAAAGTGATCTTGCGGGTCTGTTCCTTGTTTTCCCCGAGAAATTGGTAGCCGGCACTCTCCACAGCCTGCTTGAAATCTGCGTTCGTCGCCTCACCAGGCAGGAACTCAACCGTTGCCTTTTCGGTAGCCAGATTCACCAACGCCGTGGTGACACCTTTTACCTCTAAAAGAGCCTTCTCCACGTGAGACGCGCACGAGGCGCACGTCATCCCACCGACGCCGAAAGTTGTTTTTTCCAGTGCCACGCTATAGCCAGCATCCGAGATAGTCTTGATCATCTTACCGGCGTTAACCTTGTCGGGATTGTATTCCACCGATGCCTTCTCACTGGCGAGATTCACATTGGCTTTGGTTACGCCGGGTAATTCCGACAGAGCTTTTTCGATGTTTGCCGCGCAGGAGGCACAGGTCATGCCTCTGAGTGGCAACATTACTTTCTCCGACTTGCCAACTTGCGCCGATTTCTCCGTCACTCCATGACCCCCTTCTGCCACCCTTAAATAGCATCTAGTAATATTTTATCAATAAAACGATGTAAAAGCCATAAAAAGGAACATAGAAAAATTACAAAACTGTGACATTCCGACTATGTCTGTATTCTTGTCGCGGATGATGATCCTGAGATTGGCCTTATCAGGTGGGGAATAGCCCGTGGAAGCCTTATTCCCTATATCAGGTCTTTTAAATACTTCTTCATGTAATGGTGAGCCAGGGATAGTATTGCGGCGCTGGTTAAAATGGCGATCAAAATTTTAAATGAGAAACCACTGATAGCTACTCCCAGTGCGGTTCCGCTCGCGGGTGGATGTTCAAAATCCAGAGCTACCATGAGAAAAATGGATAACCCAACTGTAACTGAATACACAAGTATCATCGGGATTACCCATTGGCTAAGAATAAATGCGCCCAGTATGCCACAGAGCAATCCCGTTATGTGGCCGCCTATGACTCTTCGAGATTTGGCTGTAAGTGATGTCGGCATGGTAAAGACGATAAAAGCCGTCGAGCCAATAGATGCAACGATAACTGCCTCTTCGGCTGAAAGAAGCCAAAAAACTAAAAAGATTACCAGAGTAGCCATGAAACTCTGGTAAGCATAATTCTTCCATAAAGCTCTAAATTCCCTGTAAATTCTGGCAAATCGCCTGTATGGATGCACCAGTCTGCTATATATATCACGTTTTATCTTTCCCATTCTCATACTTCCTGCCTAATTTACATATCTCATAAGATTCCGGCTTAGAAAATCATAGCATATTTGTTCGAAAGTAACCCGGGATGAAATAGGGTAAGGCCCGCCATAATTTGACATTACTATTACAGTGTTCATATTATTCATAGATTCAATGGTTCCTCCTTGTCGTTTTTCCCTGACCTGTGTCATTTGGCTTCTATCAAATATGGCTGCCTCTTAAGTAATTTGCCTGCGCTGTAGGGTTTAGCCATCTTTTTCCAACCCAATCCCCCCAATAACCGGTAAGCCCAGCATGGAACGACCGGCTTGGACATCAAATCTTGTGCCGCTTTCGGGATAGCTTGCCCATGTACAAGAGCTTCAGAGGCTAATTGTAGCGACTTCCTGATGCGAATTGTTCGCCCGCTACCTTCAGCGAGCGGCATGCCGCCGACCATCCCGCCACCGCCCATTGCCAGTGAATCTCCCCATTCAAACTGTGCCTGTTTAGCGAAGGTTTCACAGATAGCCAGCGCAGTAGCGTTGTGATCGGCTTCAGGAAAACCGCAATTTGAAATCGCGGTGAATAACGGCCGGCGAGTTTGTCCTCGGCTTTGCCGGTGCACGGCTATGCGTTCGAGGGCTTCAATCACCAGGGCGGGCAGCGAATCCACATACAGCGGAAAGGCTAGCGTTATTAAATCCGCCGCATCGACATTCTCCAGTAAGGCTTTCATTTTATCAGGAGAGCGGACAGTGGTGTGCAGGTAAACCGTTTCGGTCTGGATAGACTGAGCATCCAGCTGTTCAAAGAGATATCCGCCGAGTGAATTCGACGTGCTCTCGCGAGTCTTCGGACTACCTACAAGTAAAAGCGCACGCCGAATTTCAGATGCCGAACAAGGTATTTTGCCACTTTCCGGCAGTTTTACAGTCTGTAAAGATTGACCGCTACGCAGATCACTCAGCCAGTTCCCTGCTGAAGCTGCAATCTCATCGTCAGTTTGACTGGCTAGGACCACTCCGCAGACAGCTTTTACAGCGTAGAAGTTGATAGCGGTACGCTTGACGAGGTGCCTGAACACCACCTCAGCATGGGCGTCGGGTTTATCCATCCAGCCGACGGCCAGAAAATCGGGATATTTTTCGTAGCGTTTCTTATGATGAGTCTCGCCTCCGACCCTAGCGAAAAACGGGGAAATGTTCTGAATCTGGTGGTCGACCATCCGTTTGAGCGTTGAGGAATACCCACCAAACGTGACCGGGGTGAGGTAGACCATCAAATTGCTGCCTATCATGGCCGCGCCAATACGGCGGTTGTCATCATTCACCTGGCAAATACCCGGATTGCGAATCCAGCAGAAGAAATCCCCGGCGCAGTTGCCGATTTTACTGTCACGCAGGACGAAGTGCTCCACTTCCCAACCACGGGTTTGCAGTTCCATCATCAGCGCCTCACGGACGCGCTCTCCGGTCATATCGTTTGCTTGCGAACCATCTAGAATGATTGCTTTCATCGTGAACCTCCTAATCCCAATATTTAAGACCTGTTCCAGGAGTACCTGATCGCTTTGTTAGGGCAGTTATCAACACAGGTGCCGCACAGGATGCACTCATCATTCTTCATCGAATCTGCCTGCACCATCTCGGCGACTGGCAGGCTCATGGGACAGTTTGCCAGACAGGTGCGGCACTGCTTGCACCGTTCCTTATTGGATTCAAGGTGTAATGATGGCAGACGAAAGAAATTCTTTATCTTCGTGCCCACCATGTTCAGGACACCCCAGGGGCAAAAATAGCGGCAGAACCCCCTTTTACCGATAAAGAATACTGGCAGTAGAATGACGAGCACTATCGTACCGTAGGTAAACCATGATTGTGCGCTATCTATGGAGACGCCTGAATCAGTATTGTATAGCAGGTTTATAGTTCTGTATCCGCCGGCAGCGATGGCAAAATATATAATAGCTCCTACCCAGCTAACGGCTAAAATATACTTTGTTATCTTCAGGTATTTTATGTTTTTAAGTTGCTTTGGTGCCATTCTATCCTTGGTTTCCTGAAAAGCACCCAGAGGACAAAGGTAGCCGCATGCGGCCCTGCCAAAAACCAATGTTGTTAGTGTCCACAGGCTCCAGAAGAAGAAACTGAAGGTCATTATGCCCTGAGATGACCCTTCGATAATCAGGAACACTGAAAAGTAGTTCATCGTAATCGGGAATAGTATTACCATCAGGAAAAGGATTATCAGCCTAACTTTCTGTCTGGGGGATTTTTCTCTTACGGCTATCGTTTGTGTTGTCATGGTCGTATCTCCTTTATCTTATTTTGACCCAATGCGATTGATTGAAATTACCGGGATACCAATGTCGCGGATTTTAATAAGAACGCCGTGCAGGGCAGCCTGGTCAGCTACCACGCCGGAAAGAACAGTTATGGGGAAACCCTGCGGATCAAGATTGTTATTAATGCTCATCCCTTCGAAGCGAGCCGCCCATCGCTCATCCAGGTGACCTTTGAGGTGAATTTCATATCTTGCTTCTTCCGAATACATTGGTGTTACCTCCTCGGTTTCTACATTCAGAATAACAACGGAGGTAAGGGTGGTTCACCACCCGGGTGGGTGGAATTTCGGTAAGAAGAGTGTGGTGTTTGTAGGAAAGAGGAGAGTTAAAGAAGGTTCAAATCGCGGGCGCGATTAACAGCCTCGTTACGTCCAGTAACGCCTAACTTACCGTATAAACTGCGGGTATACCACTTAATAGTATTTAGCGAAAGATACAACCGTTCGGCAATTTTAGGGTTGGATAGTCCAGCTGCTATGAGAAATGCCTACCCCCAGCAGATTTGTATTGTAATAAGTATCTTTCGATATCCTCAGGCAATGCCCCATCTAAGGCAACAGTATTTAAGAATCGGCCAATAGTGAACCTGTAATATTCAAGTCTCTTAGGGGTAAGGTTATTAGCCTCTCGAGATTGCATGAATCGGTCAAAGTACTCTTGGTCTGTTAGACCCATATTAGACCCGTGAAGATTCTTGAGAGGATTTTTGAAAGATTACGAAGCTAATTTGGTGGTGCCGAGGTATCAAGAGGTAGTACTTTTTCAACTACGTTTGCTCTATTTTGTTAAGTCTGGTGGTTTGAGTTGCGTAAACTTGGCCTCGGTTTACAGTTTCCGAACTCTTGCTTGATAGAAAGCAATTTATTTATGTGCAGCACCTTGTTAAAGAGGCATCCATATACAAAGGCATTTACTAAAATGTTAACTTGGCAAGAGATTCTGATAGAGCTGATGCGGTTTCCAGATTCTTCTTAATAACTGTGCTGAGAAGTGATTTTGCCAACTCATTCCTAAAGTCCTGCATATCTGATTCATATCGAACCTGGCGGCCAATGGGCATCCCCTCAATTGCGTAAGCCAGAGTCGCAACGAAATCCCAAGCTATGTGCTTGCTGTCGCAAACCGTGCACATCCCATGCGGGGAGCAACGGTATCCACGGAGAACGCAAAGAACAACGTCACGCAGTTCTGTAACTAGCCATATTGGAGGCGAATAGCCAAGAGATTTTAGCCTGTTGTATATTAAGTCTGGATCATAAAGTGGAAACCCTTCATATACCCAGTGTCGATAGAAAAAACAGTATCTTCGATACGACTCTAAAACGCGAAAAAAGGTGGAATCTGAAGCCTGTTCAGTGCGCCAATCCTGTTCAGCCAGAAGTTCCCGTAAAGCGATTTTACGGTAAAAGTGTACGCCTATATGTGGCAAGGTAGCATCCATCGTATCCCAATGTGTATGCGCTTCAAACATAGTCATTCCATCATAATGGAGATCATGTCGCCAAGTTAAATCCTTGGTATTATCCATAACTTCCTCGGTAAAGCGTGTGGCTGTATCTAGCAGCGCTGAAGGCGTAGTTGTGCGTAGAAATACCGCAAAGTCCACATCATATTTGCTCCCTCCCTTTCCCCTTGGTAGAGACCCATGCCAGAGCACAAGGGCTACGATACTTTGTAGACTGGAGTGCTGGATTGAGCAAGAAATCTCTTGGCCTAGCCTTTGAGTAAAAAGCTGTCGTCTGGCAACCTCTTCGTTGGAAATGTTCGGTAATTGTGATTCAGTCATAATCCCACTCTTCCGTCCGATGCTCAAAAAGCGCATCTTCTAGGTAAAGCTCTTTACAAAGGCTGTCGCGATTTGATTTTTCATCGGTGTATTTAGATATTACCAAAATGTATCTGGGGTATCAATAAGTAGAGCTTTTCAGTTGGAGTTTCAAATAGTTGTTTGATAAAATTGTGTAATAGAACTGTTGGAGGAAAGAGGATGAAACAAGAAAATCAGAATAAAATCAGTTTGAATCTTGATACACATAATCTGTCAGATGCTGAATACAGAAAGCTTTGGGATAACTTAGGCAAAATCGAAATTAAATTAGTTGAGAAAATCGGCGAGTGTAAACATAATGTTGGCGATATGTATATCTATGAAAACCCTTACAAAAGGCCGGAAAATGTGTGCTTTGCATTATTGCATGTTCTGGACTTGTATACTTGGCGCGAGGCTTTGGGTTACCCTTCTTGGAACGCTGAAAATCGGGATATCTACAGAATTCACTGCCCCGATAGAACCGGCACAGTATGGGAAATGCGCCGAATTAAATGATTCAGAATAAATATGGAGCTTGGGGTATTAGTTCTACCTATTGATAACTTAGGTAGGTTTCTTTGAAGCTAAGTGGAGCCGAGGGGATTCGAACCCCTTACCTCCTGAATGCAAATCAGGCGTTCTCCCAAGTGAACTACGGCCCCAAGCTAAAAGAAATTATAGCATATATTAATTTCTGCTTGTAGCTGAATCGTAGTGATGGTTATGTTTCGATTCAGCTATACCAGTAATTCTGACTTAAGATATGGTACAATAGTGCGGGCAGGCTAATGGCTGTAAAAACTGTGCAGGACGGTAGCAGATGAGCGAAACAAAAAAACACATTGAAGAATATCAGAGAAAAAGAGAAGAGATAATACAGATGGCCAGTCCTGAAGCCATCGAAAAGCGCCATCAAAAGGGGCAGTGGACAGCGCGTGAGAGGATAGCCTACCTCTTTGATAAAGATACCTTTACCGAGATAGGCTTATTCGTTAAGCACCGGGCAGTGCGTTTTGGCATGGACAAGGTTGAGGTGCCTGCCGAGGGCGTTATCACCGGTTATGGCCAGGTAAATGGTCGACCGGTAGTCGCCTTTGCCGAGGATTTTATGGCCCTGGCCGGTACCTTTGGCGAATACCACGGACTTAAAGAAATCAGGGCAATTGAACTGGCCAAAGAAATGGGCTGCCCGGTTATCGGCATGAATGATTCCGGTGGCGCCCGCCTACAGGAGGGCATGGATACCCTGGAAATGTACGGGAACCTCTTCCGCACTCAAATTGAAGCCTCGGGAATCATACCGCAGATTGCCCTGATTATGGGCCCCTGCCTGGGCGGCCAGGCTTACCACCCCATCATGCAGGACTTCATCATTCAGTGTAAAAACACCGGCTTCATGGGGATCGCCGGGCCGGCTTTTGTCAAAACGCAGCTGGGTGAGGAAATCTCTCTGGAAGAGCTATCGGGATGGAAGGCTCATGCCGTGAAAGCGGGGCAAACGCATATTGTCGTCGAAAACGACAAAGAAGCTATAGATAAAGTCAAAGAGCTTCTGGCATTATTCCCCTCCAATAACCGTGAAATGCCGCTGCGTATTGCCAGCCAGGATGACCCGTGGCGTACCTGCCCGGAATTGGATAGCCTCATCCCGGACCGGCCGACCCAGCCGTACGATATGTATAAGGTCATAAAAGCCATAGCTGATGGCGGTTATTTTTTGGAGATGATGAAAGACCATGCCAGAAGCGTTATTACCGGCTTTGTCCGGTTTAACGGACGCCCGGCGGGCATATGGGCCAATCAGCCGATGTGGGCGTCCGGCATTATCGACTGTGATGCCGCCGACAAAGGGGCCAGATTTGTGAGGTTCTGCGACCTGTTTAATATCCCTGTGGTCACCCTGGGTGATTGCCCGGGCTATATGATAGGCTCGGAACAGGACTGGAAGGGGATCCTGCGCCATGGCGCCAAACTGCTTTTTGCCTGGGCCGACGCCACCATTCCTCTGATTTCTATCATCCTCAGGAAATCTTACGCCGGAGCTCATTACGGCATGCTGGATAAAGGCATCGGTGCCGACTTCGTTTTTGCCTGGCCTACCGCCAGGGTGACTATCGTCGGTGCTGAAACCGCCGCCAGTGTCATCTTTGCCCGTGAAATAAAAGAATCGGCAAATCCCGAGGAGACACGCCGGGCGAGGATACAGGAATACTCGGAAATCTATGAAAATCCATACCGCGGCGCGGAACGCGGCTATATCGATGATATCATCATGCCTAGTGACACCAGAAAGGTAATTAACCGTACACTCGACCTGTTACAGGATAAGAACAGGGATAACAGGGCTTTTAAGGCAAAACCCTGGCGGAAATACTCCAATATTAATCTTTAGTACAAGGAGCAATGATGGACTTTGAACTTACAGAAGAACAGAGCATGATCCGCAACACGGTACGCGACTTTGCCGAAAAGGAAATCGCGCCCGTGGCCAGGGACAATAGTCGTAATGAGAATTTCCCCGTAGAGCTGGTGAAAAAAATGGGGGAGATGGGTTTCCTGGGCCTCAATCTGCCCGCTGAATACGGTGGCGGTGGGGCGGATTATATCTCTTACTGTGTGATGCTCGAGGAGCTCGCGCACGCCGATATCAGTGTGGCGACCACGGTTTCAGCGCATATCTCTCTGGCTGGCAAAAGTATAGAACACTGGGGTACGGAGCAGCAGAAAAGTAAGTATCTGCCGAAAATAGCGTCAGGAGAAATATTTGGCTGTTTCGGTACCACCGAGCCTAATGTCGGCAGCGATGTTTCCAGTATCGAAACATCGGCAATTTCCAAGGGGGATAAGTGGGTCTTGAACGGTAACAAGATGTGGATAACTAACGGGGGCGTGGCCGGGGTGGCTATCATTATTGCCCAGACAGACAAAACCCTGGGATCGAAAGGTATCACAGCTTTTATTGTAGAAAAAGACACCCCGGGGTTTTCCTCTAAGGATATTCACCATAAACTGGGGGGACGCTCATCAAACACGGCCGAACTGGTATTTGAGGAATGCAGTATACCCCGGGAGAACGTTCTTGGTGCTGTGGGGAAAGGTCTATCGGTGGCGCTGTCAGCTTTTGACAGCGCCCGGCTTGGTGTAGGTGCGCGCTCGGTGGGAGCGGCCCAGGCATGTATCGATGCGGCCATCTCTTATGCACAAACCCGCAAGCAGTTTGGCAAACCGATTGCCAGCTTTCAGTTAATTCAGGAATTACTGGCTGATATGCAGGTCGAAACTGAGGCGGCAAGGCTGCTTGTCTATCGTGCCGCCGCCATGAAGGATAAGGGGAATAGCGCGACAATAGAAACATCGATGGCTAAATATTATGCCTCGGAGGTAGCCTTTAAAGTAGCTAACAAAGCCCTGCAAATCCACGGCTCTTACGGGTACACCGATGATTACCCGGTGGAGCGTTTCTTGAGAGATGTCAGGGTTTCCTCAATTCTTGAAGGCACTTCCCAGGTTCATAAGCTGATTATCGGGCGTGCTTTAACCGGTATCAATGCCTTTACTTAGACGGTTGAGGTTAGCCTTTGGCTGTCAGCCCACCATCGACATAAAGGATGTGGCCGGTAACAAAGTCTGATTCCGCCGAAGCGAGGAAGACACAGGCTCCCACGACATCCTCGGGTTCCACAAACCGCCCCGATGGCTGCTCGGTTAACAGCTGCTGGATACGCTCAGGCTTTATCGCTTTTTTGGCTGTTTCGGTCATCATGAGAGAAGGGGCCAGGGCATTAACCTTAACATTGTAAGGAGCCCATTCAATAGCCAGCGTCCTGGTTATCATATCTACAGCGCCCTTGGTAGCGGCGTAACCTTGATTTCCACCGCCGGTAGCTCGCGCACCCCGGATCGACGACAAATTAATGATTTTACCCCGTTTATTTTTTATCATGACCTTCCCGAATTCCCGGCAGGCCAGCATGACGCCCGTCACGTTAGCCGCAAAGAGCGCGTTCCAGTCTTTCGCTGTAAAATCGACCGATGGACACTTGATGTTTATTCCCTGGGAATTCACCAGTATGTCCACCGTTCCATATTTAGCGACAACCTGCTCCGCCAATCGGGAAATGCTGCTTTCGTCGGCAGCATCAACCTGGAGCGCTGTAACCTCAGCGCTGGTTTCCGCCCTGATTTTCCCGGCTACTTCCTCCAGGTTAGCCAGGTTACGACTGGCGATAACCACCTTAGCACCCTGCCGGGCCAACCCCGCCGCGCAAGCTCGGCCGATGCCGCCCGCCCCGCCGATAACCACAGCTATTTTACCATCTAATTCAAACATGTTGACCCTCCTTCTGTATGACGCACGGTTCTATGTTAGATGGCCTGGGAAAATTTGTCAAAGTTATTACAAATCAGCGAATGGAGAGGCGTTAAACGACAGCGCGGTTGCAGCACCCCGATTTAGTTGCTACAATTACCCATAGCAGCATCCGTGCCCCTGTAGCTCAGAAGGATAGAGCAGCGGTTTCCTAAACCGCGTGTCGTGCGTTCGAATCGCACCAGGGGTACCACTTTTTGAAGCTAAATTAGCGCCATAGGTTGGCTCAATGGGAGCCATCCCCCAAAAAAGCTAACGGATAGCTAACCGACAGTTTCAACAGGGTCATTTCTCCGTTCGGTTTTAAAGATATCATCAAGGCGTGCTACCGCTTTTTCTTGAATCCCAGGAGCAACATGGCTATAAGTATCAAGCGTTACCTGAATGCTATAATGTCCCAGCCGCTCCTGTACCACCTTTGGGTGGATACCTTGCTTGAGCATATATGAAGCGTGGGTATGACGAGCGTCATGCAGCCGGATGACTTTAAGCCCAGAACGGCGAACTGCCTTGTCCCAAGCATGAGATATAGTCCCGGGCAGTAAAGGACTACCGTCCGGGCGGCATAATACCAGGTCATTATCCGTCATTGATTTCCCTAGCAAAACGGCTTCGGCCTCCTGTCTTTCACGGTATTCTCTGAGCATCTCAATAGTCGATGGCGAAAGGGCTACCGTCCGATTTCCTTTAGCTGATTTTGGCTGTCTGAAAACAATCTCACCAGTCTTGAGATGATGCATACTCCGGCTAACATAGATCTGGCAATAAAGGGAATCCACGTCCTGCCAGCGCAAGGCTAATAGTTCGGACCGCCTTAAACCAGTAAATAAGGCAAGATAGAATATAGGGTAATAGAACGAGCCTTTCATAGCATCGAGAAAACGGCGAATCTCATATTCGTCCCAGGTGTGCATTTCTGGTTTCTGAGCCTTTGGGGGGCTGACGGCATCGGCGGGATTACGTTGGATTAATCCCCACTTAACGGCATTCTGTAGGGCGGAATGTAAAGCCATATGTGATGTCTTACCGATCTCGGACTTAGCCCTCCTTTACCATCCCAACGTCCACATGAAAGTCTGTCTGAATAGTATCTCTGTAAATGCTCGGGCTTTAACTGTGTAAGATGCATATTCCCGAGACAAGGGATAAGGTGAATTCGGATAATGTACTGATACCCTTCTGCCGTCCTAGGGGCTAAATTCGGCCAGACGTAATCCTTCAACCAACGCTCAAGGTATTCCGCCAGAGTGGTCTTGCCAGGCTTCATAAAGGTGCCAGTATCGATCTGGTGAAGAAGCTCCGCAAGCCGTTTTACAGCATCCTTCTTGGTGCCCTTGACACTAACCCACTGCTGCTTACGTTTGCCAGTGGCCGGGTCAACCCCCATGTTCAAGACAATCGTATAGCTACCCTTGTAACGCTTGATTACGTGCCCTCTCATTTTTATACCCTCCTTCCCTTTTACTACTATTCTTTTTCCGGTTCTGGTTTGAGATTTTCTTCCGTCATACCTGGAACGATATTGCCCTTTCGACCCTTCTGATATTCATCAAGTATCTGGTCGGACTTTTCGGTGCCAACGGTTTGCTCTAACATGGCGAGCACCATGATACCGCCCGCAGTTCACGGGTCCTGCCCTTGTTTCCAGGCTTCTACCAACGCAGGCACCTGCTCGATGGCATACTTCTGGGTGGCGAAGGCGGCGATCGGGGTGGTTGCCCGAGCGACCTTAATCAGGTTCTCTTTCAATACCAAGCCCTTCGTATGGCATAAGTCCGCTCATGCTATCCTCGATAAACTTGTTCGCTGTAAGGCCATTTATGAGACACTACACTAGCACATCAGCACACAGCTTACAATACCCCTTAATATTACTAAATGTATTGACAATAACCCAACATTATGATAATATCCAGAAAATGCTTTTCCATATTACTAATTTTACATATTTATTTTATAGTTTTTAACATGATCAAGCAATATTGAGGAACGATTAAAGGAAAGGAATTAACGGACGAACTGCCAGACAGAGGAGAGAACCTATCCTCGCATAAAGCTGACGACAAAAACACATGGTTTTATATAAGTTACCATATGTTTATCAACATTCTGGTAATAGCTTGTTAACCTTAGAACAAAACTTATTAAGGGTGGTAATTGAGGAGCAGTAAACATAACCGGTTTGTGGCTGGCGGAAGGAGGTGGTAGCATTTAGGTATACGGCAGATTATAATACCAAATATGATAATATGTCTAATGGCTAAGCTTACCTTATCATAACTTGGGCAGGTGTTCCTTTAAATACATGACCAAGTATTACGTGAAGACGAGCCAGCAAATTACCAAGTAAATGGTGGCGAACAGTTAGCAAAATTAGATGATAAAAAATACGTGTTGTAAAGCCTGAAGTAGGAATTGGGAGCTGCCAAAGGAGGTTAATTATGACGTGACGAAATTTATTAATAATCAGCGGATTCTGGAATATAAAAAGGAGACCAAATACGCAGAGGATTATTCTCAAAAAAAGGAGGAGCAATTGAAAAGTCTAAAAACAATCATATTAATAACCGGACTCTGTCTGGTACTGGTGCTCGGGTCACTCTCCTTTCTAGTAGCTTGCGCCAAACCGCCACCGGCACCGGCACCCGCACCGGCCCCAGCCCCAGCCCCGGCTCCAGCACCTGCGCCGGCTCCCAAGCCGCCAGCTAAAGTCATAGAGCTTAAATACGTTAGCATGATTACTGGCCCTACGGTACAGTGGGATGAGATGTGGTCAAAGTGGGTAGCGGAGGTGGAAAAGCGCTCCGGAGGTCAGGTCAAGCTAAATGTGTTTTATTCGGGCCAGCTGACTCCCCCTCCGGAAACTTATAATTCCGTCGTTTCGGGCCTAATTGATATTGCACATCATTACCCCGGGCTCACCCCGGGACGCTTCACCTGCCTTGAGGTTACCCAGGTGCCCATGCTCGATACACTTCCCGGCAGAATATCCGTCATTCCCTGGGAGCTTTACAAAGCTTTTCCTGAGTTTCAGAAGCAGTTTGCTGATACAAAGCCGCTTGCTTTCTATTGTACCTCCATTCCTTACCAGGGTATTCTGGCTACGGTAAGTAAACCGATTCGTAAGCTGGAG
>Ga0154826_1051_pt2 | contig 15437 bp, 15 predicted proteins | sample Rifle2008BG16ft_FD_116130 | JGI IMG/M metagenome (GOLD analysis project Ga0154826, IMG submission 116130) | Chloroflexi bacterium RBG_16_50_9
GGCCACCCAGACACGAGTGGGCGGCCAATCCCGCGCCAAGGTAGGGCTGATTACGCCAGTAGACGAGGTTATGGCGGCTTTCGCAGCCTGGCAGCGCCCAGTTGGATATCTCGTAGTGGCGGTAGCCGCGGGCTTCCAGCAGGTCTTCGGCCAGCTCGTACTGGTCGGCCGCGACATCAGGATCGATAACCGGCAATAACCCTTCTCGAACGGCGCGCCCCATGGGCGCATTCTCTTCCAGGGTGAGCGCGTAGAGTGACAGATGCTCCGGCGCCAGGGCTACGGCCGCCTCCAGGGTCTTTTTCCAGGCGGAAACTCTCTGCCCGGGCAGCCCGTAAATGAGGTCAAGATTTATATTATCGAAGCCGGACCGGCGGGCGGACATTACCGCCTCCCGCGCCTCCGCCGCCGAATGAATACGGCCCATTAAGACCAACTCGCGGTCGTCCAGGCTCTGCAACCCCAGGCTCAGACGGTTAACCCCCAGCGCCCGGAGTTCGGCCAGATAGGCGCTATCGACGGTGCCAGGATTGGCCTCTATGGTCACTTCCGCCGTTTTTGCCACGGCGGAACAGGAGCTGACCGTGGATAAAATTTCGCCGATTTGCCGGGGAGCAAGTAGAGAAGGCGTCCCCCCGCCGAAGTAGATACTGCCGAGGGTACTGCCAGGCAGTCCCCGCTTTATCTCATCCACAAGCGCTTGAACATACCGGGGAATATCGGATTCCCGCCCGGCATAAGAAATGAAGGAACAGTAGCTGCACCGCCGGCGACAAAAAGGCACGTGGATATATAATACTAAAGGGTGGTCCACAATATCCATTTTAACAGAAATACGGGGCACGCGCTCCATACGGAGCCCGGTACCGATTGAAATCCGGAGCTTCCGGGGAGCCCCGAAACTCAGCGGGAATATTCAGGTGGGCCTGAAAAAAGCCTCCTGGCCTTTTTCAATACAGATATGACGAGAGGCCTCCGGCGGGACAATTTCATGGCCATGCCGGAGGCATGTTCGGCTTCCTGTTTCTTTCCGAGGAGGCGCAGGGCATGACCCCGGAGCGACCACGCCCCGGAGCTTCTGCGGTCTATTTTCAATGCTTTTTCCGAGACTTCGAGGGCCTCCTGCGGCTTTTTCAGGCCCAAGAAGGCATAGCCGTGGTGCACGATGAGGGACACGTTACCCGGATTGGCCTCAAGCGCAGCGAGGGTAGCGTCAAACCACTCCTGCCGCCGGCGCTGGCTGCGCAGGCAGCGGAATTTAAGGTCCCAGAAGTCCAGGTTACCAGGATCGATGGCCAGTATTTCATCGACGATAACGAACGCAGCGTCATACCTGGCGAGACCACCCAAAGCATTACCCCGGAGCAGCAGAGCGCGGGTATTGGCGGGTTCGGCCGCCAGCACGTTATCGGCGGATTGCAGGGCATCTTCCCATTTTTTTTCGAGCAGCCGCTTTTCGCCCGCTTTTAAGAGTGCGCGAAGCTCTTTCCGGTCCATTGTACGAGTATTATATCATAAGGCGGCCCGGCCCGTATTAAGCGGGCCGAGCGCCGGGACCGGCTTGACGGCGGAGACGAAAATAGCCTACACTTGCGCCGAACATCGAAAACGGAGGTAATTAATGAACAGGAAACAGTACCTGAAATATATCGACCATTTCAACAACATGCGGTACGACAAAGTGACGGGCTACTTCGCGCCGGACATAACCGTGGAATACTTCGACAACGGCTACGGCGCGCAATCCCCGGCGCGCACACTGCACGGCCCGGCCGAGTTCGCCGCCAACTATAAAAGCCTCCACGCGCATACCCGGGAGATACTGGAGCTCGGCGATTTCATGTCAGAAGGTGATTTAGTTTTCGCGGAGCTGTATACCGAGTTCCACACCTTCCAAGACGCACCGGCCGGGGCAGGTCAACCGAGGAAGAAGGGTGACGTGAGCATCATGACCAACTGGGTTATCTATAATATGGCCGGCGGCAAAATGAAGCGTATCAGGATTGCCCACTTCCGCAACCACGACCCCGGGACGGCGAAGTACCAGCCTGAACCGTAGGCATGCTAAGGTTTTGAGAGTCCTCCGGTGTTGCCGTCCACCACTTGGCCGACCTGATTCACGCGTCCGCAGAAATCTTCGAAGGCGCTGTTGGTATCGATATTATGGGAGAGCAGCAGCCCGCCCGATTTCAGGTGCGCCCAGGCTGTTTGAAATTCCCATGTCATGTTCCGATAGGAATGGTCGCTGTCATGCAGGAAAATATCGATTTCGCCAACCTGTTCTAACAGCGGCTCAAGAGTTTCCGAGCTGCGCCCCAATACAAAGTGCCACCGCGGCCTGAGATAGTCCGGGATGAGCCAGCCGCTGCGGACATCCTGCCACCCCGGCATATCGATAGAATACAGAGCGCCCTTCTGGTTTTTCTCCAGGGCAGCGAGGAAATAGGACGAAGATATGCCGCTGGCTACACCGGTCTCGATAACGATACCGGGCATTTGGCGTCGGCAGAGGGCATAGATTACCGAAGCAGGCGTTGAGCCCACGCCTATCCCCCAGTAAGAATACCGATGTTTCCGTCCGGATTCACCACTGTTTTGCTGAAGCCGGGCGTGGAAGCGCCGGTCCGATTTTATTTCGCGGGCATATTTTTGAATTTCCGCGTCACCGGTGCCGGTGAGATTTTTTATGAAATTAATGGCGTCCCGGGGCATCATGCCGCCGGGTAAGTCGGGCATCATACCTCATCGATGAAATGAATGACGAATATGTGCCCCTGGTAGGTTATGGGGGCCATCAACACTCTTGTCTTAATCAGTTTGCTCGTCTTCACATTTTTCAAGGTGGCCGCCAGGCTGCTGGCTTCGAGGCTCTCTGACGCCTTCGTATAGGCATCGATAACCTTTTGCTGGTCTTTTTCAACAACATCGGCCAACGGCGCCTCAGTGCCCACCCATTCTTTGACCGATTTATAACCCAGCAAGGTAGCGAACTTCTTGTTGCAGACTTTATGGGTATCGTCCAGGTAAATATAAATCGCCTGGCCCGAATTATCCAGAATGGGTTTCTGCTCTTTGGCGATACCGTTAATCAGCGTCTCATGATGATGTTCCTGCGTCATGCTATTCCTCCCCGAAATAAAAAGTATTACTTATAAGTATAAGCGACATATCGCGATGGAAATATGATATATGTCTCATCCTTCCATCTGACGCTCCAGGGGGACCGGCGTTGAGCCTTACCAACCGTTATGATATAGTAAAAATGTTAAAAGCGAGACCAGTATTGACGAGGAGTGGAGGGGTCGCATAGTGGTCTAGTGCGGGCGCCTGCTAAGCGCTTTCCCTGGGTAACTGGGGACGAGGGTTCGAATCCCTCCCCCTCCGCCAGTTAGGAAATGAAGTCATTGGTTTACCCCACGTAGCCGGCGAGCCGGCCATTTTTCGGGGAAATTTCAAGCCGTTTTGCATGAAATCAAGGTAAGAAGCTGAAATAAATGATGATTCACCAAAAAGATTTCCTGAATAAGGCAAAGGAAAACATACAAAATAGCTTTTCTCAATTTGATGTAAAGGCTATTAGTAGTGTCGGTGAGGGAATGGATAGCAAAGCGTTTATAGTTAATGACGAGTTCATTTTCCGTTTTCCTAAACGCGGGGAAGTTGTCAACCATCTAAAGGCGGAGATTTCCTTGCTTCCAAAACTACGCCCGCATGTTCGTCTTGAAATTCCTAATTTTGAGTATGTAGGCCGACAACAGGAAAACGGTTTCCCTTTCATTGGCTACAAAAAAATCCACGGGGTTGGTTTGGAAAAAGAACTGATGAGAAAACTTGACTCTGATTTGCAAAATAAACTCATCAAGGAAATATCTGATTTTATTCAGCAAGTCCACTCATTTCCGGTTGATGCCGCTAGAAAATCCGGCGTGAAAGTCGCCGATTTCAAAAAGAGCTATACTGGCGATTTGGAAAATATGCGGAAAAACGCTTATCATCTGTTAGACCAAGATGTCATAAATTATGTCGAGAAATTATTCAAAGATTATCTTTCTGACGAGGAAAATTTCGACTTTACACCGGTATTACTACACGCAGATTTTAGTCCCGATCACATAATTTATGATGAGGATAAAAAAGATATCGCGGGTGTAATAGATTTCGGCGATATTGAAATCGGCGACCCTGATTATGATTTGATGTATCTTTATGAAGATTATTGGGGAGAGGATTTTATCCGCCGACTCCTGAAATACTATTCGCACAACAATCCGGAACGGCTTGTGAAAAAGTTGGACTTTTTCAGTCGTTGTGATACTATTCATGGTGTTTTGATTGACCTAAACAGAAAAGATGACGGAATTTTACAGTCGGCGTTGAAGAAATTGAAAGAAGAAGTTATAGTATAATTGCCGCCAAAGAAAAACTTTAAATCGTCCTTTCCGTCACTCCCCGAAAGGGGGTAATTTTTCCTAGAGGATTTACCAGATGCCCAAATACCATGTCTGGACCATTGGCTGCCAGATGAACAAAGCAGAGTCAGAGCGGCTGGCCGCCCGTTTCGAGGAACTGGGCTATCAGACCACGGAACATGACGCCGAGGCGGATATCATCGTGCTGAACAGCTGCGTAGTACGCCAGAGCGCCGAGGACCGCGTCACCAACAAGCTACATATTATCAAGCGGTTGAAAAAAGAGAGACCGGATAGCCTGGTCGCTCTGACCGGCTGCCTGGTCAACTCCGATACGGAAAAACTGCGTAAGGGCTACCCTTACATCGACCAATTTTTCAGGCCGGGCGATGACCCGCCCTGGCTGGACAAGCCCGGAACGACGCCCCTTCCCCGCTACCCCTCGCCAGCACAGTTCGTGACCATAAGCCAGGGATGCGATAACTTCTGCTCTTACTGTATCGTACCGTACCGGCGCGGTCGCGAGAGGAGCCGTCCGTTAGCAGAAATCGCCTGCGAGGTAAGGGAGCTGGTCAGGCGCGGCGCCCGCGAAGTCACCCTGTTGGGGCAAAATGTCGATTCCTACGGACGCGACCTGCCGGGCCAGACGGACCTGGCCGACCTTCTGAGGGAGCTCAATCTCATCGATGGGCTGTTGCGGCTACGCTTTTTAACGAACCACCCCAAGGACATGAGCCCTCGCCTCGTCGAAGCCATCGCGGCCCTTGACAGGGTGTGTGAGCAGGTAAGCCTCCCTGTACAAGCCGGCAGCGATGAAATACTGCAGAAAATGAAGCGCGGATATACTATCGCACAATACCACAGACTCGTCGGCGAAATACGCGATAAAATCACCGGCGTAGCCCTGAGCACGGATGTCATCGTAGGTTTTCCGACAGAAACGGAGCGCCAGTTCGCGGAGACCCTGGACTTGCTCTCCACGATAAAGTTTGATACAGTGCATGTAGCCGTGTATTCGCCCCGGGCCGGGACCGCGGCAGCGCGGGAATTCGCCGATGATGTGACCGAGGCAGTGAAAAAAGAGAGGCTGGGCAGGGGGGAGCGGCTCCAGGAAAGAATCCAGACCGAAATCAACGCCAGACTGCTTGGCAGGACCGTGGAAATACTGGTGGAGGGCAGGAAAAAGGGGAAATGGTGGGGCCGCACCCGCACCGATAAACTGGTCTTTTTCAGCAGCGATAAAGACCACCACGGGCAACTGGTCATCGTCAAAATCGATAAGACCAGCCCGTGGTCGCTGCAGGGTAAGGTAGAATTAAACGACATCAATCAGGAGGGAAAATGAAGAGGCTCTTCAAAGCAGGCATGGTCATGGGACTGCTTATCGCGGTGCTGGCGTTCGTCACGGGGTGCGTCCCGGCGAGCACGGATGGGACGGCGACGGACAGTACCAGCACCTGGTACATGATAGGTTTCCTGGTGGTCATCTTCGCGTTGTTTTACTTTGTCATGATACGGCCGCAGCGCAAACGCCAGAAGGAACATCAGACGATGATGCAGGAGTTGCAAAAGGGCGATAAAGTCATCACCGCCGGCGGAATTTACGGGACAATCGATAGCCTCAGCGAGGACAGCATCGTTATCAAGGTTGAATCCGGCGGCACGCTCAGGGTGGCCCGGGGTAGCATCGCCATGCGCCGCGAAATTAAATAAGGTACGGATTGCTTCGCTTCGCTCGCAATGACAGGGCGGGATGATATATGAACCTCTCCGACGATCTTTCCGAACAACAACTCGATAGAATCGTCGATAACGCGCTGGATGAGGACACCGGCCGCGGCGATATCACCAGCGAGGCGTTGCTGCCGCCCGGGCTTTCAGGACGGGCCTCGCTGCTGGCAAAAGCCCCGGGTGTGCTGGCTGGTATCGAGATAGCCAAACGCGCTTTCCACCGCGTCGACCCGTCCCTGAAAACAGACATCCTCGTCCAAGACGGTACGGCCATATCTCCAGGGGACGTCATCGCCGTTATCACCGGCAATGTTGCCGGTATTTTAAAAGCCGAGCGGGTAGCCCTTAATTTCTTACAGAGGTTAAGCGGCATCGCCACGACGACGGCGCAGTACGTAGCCGAGGTCAAGGGGCTGCCGGTAAGAATCGTCGACACGCGGAAAACGACCCCAGGATTGAGGTCATTGGAAAAATACGCGGTGAGAGCGGGTGGAGGGCACAACCACCGGATGAACCTGGGCGACGCCGTTTTAATCAAGGATAACCATATCGCGGCGTTGCGGGCCACGGGAATGGGACTCCCGGAGATAATAGCAAAAGCCCGCCGGAACGCCCCCACCGGGACGACTATCGAGGTAGAAGTTACCAGCGCCGGCGAAGCCAGGGAGGCCTTGAAGGCCACGCCGGATATCATCATGCTGGACAATATGGAAATTGAAGAAATGCGGAAAGTGGCAGCGCTGGTGGCCGGCAGGGTAAAACTGGAGGCCTCCGGAGGTATCACCCTGGCCAACGTGCGCCGGGTGGCCATGACCGGCGTTGATATCATTTCCGTTGGCGCGCTTACTCACTCTTATAAGTCCCTGGATATCAGCCTTGAAATGGAGACATCCTTCCGGGAAGAGATGAAGCTTCATTGAATCCCGCCGGCCGGGACAGCGAGTGGGATTCCAGCAAGGACCGGTCACCCAGTATCCGGTCGGCCGGGGCGTCGGCCACAATCCTCCCGCCATCGAGCAAGACAACGCGCTGACACAGGGCCGCCACCAGCTCCAGGTCATGTGTCGCGATAATACGGGTTACCGGCAGCTTCTGTAAAATTTCAATCAACCGCCACTTGCCCCCGGGGTCGAGGTTACTCGTCGGCTCGTCCATGACGATAACCTCCGGACTCATCGACAGGACAGTGGCGATGGCGATGCGCTTCTTCTCTCCCAGGCTGAGGTGATGGGACAAGCGCGGCTCATAGCCCGACATACCAACCTTCTCCAGGGCGCTGGCGACAGACTGCCTGACCTCGGCTTCGGAATAGCCCAGGTTGAGAGGTCCGAAAGCGACGTCATCGAAGACCGTCGGCGAAAAGAGCTGGTCATCCGGGTCCTGGAAGACAAGCCCGATACGCCGCCTGATCTCCCTGATGTTCTTCTCATCAATCGCTCTGGTGAAGACTCTCACGGCGTCCTCAGTCGGGAGGATGCCATTAAGATGGAGGAACAGCGTCGATTTTCCGGCGCCATTGGGGCCGATAAAGGCAACGGACTCGCCCCGGTTGATTACCAGACTGATGTCTGTTAAAGCCCGCCTCCCATCCGGGTAAGCGTACGATAAATTCTCAATCCTGATAACTTCGTCCATGAACATCACTTAAAAAAGGAAGGTTAATATTCCCGTTGAAATAATAGCAACGCCGAAAACCAGGCAGAACAGGACATCCGACCTGGCGAAGCTCAGCTCATTAAGGGTGCGGCTCTGTCCATCATAGCCGCGGGACAACATGGCGGCGTAGACCCGCTCGCCACGCTCATAGCTGCGTATGAACAGCGTCCCCGCCATCCTGCCGATTGTCTTAATCTGCCATAACCGGCGCCCGCTGCCGAAGTTACGGCTGTCCCTGGCCCGCTTCATCCGCAGCACCTCGTCCACCATGACGAAAATATAGCGGTACATGAACGAGAGTATAATCACCATAACGCGTGGCAGGCGCAGGCGCTCCAGCCCCCGCAGCAGGTCGGTCATCCGCGTGGTGGACGTGAGGAGGATAAGGGCCAGGATGGATAGCCATGACTTGGCGAGAATCGTGCCCAGCACCTGGAGCCCGTGATAGGTCACCGAGACATCCCACGGCCCGATGCGGAAACCGACGGCCACCTGGCCCTGCGTGAAGAAAGGCACGAAAACGGCCACCAGCACCACGAAAGGTATGATTACCAGCGAGCGTTTGAAAATGTAAAGGATAGGCACCCTGGAAAGAAAGACCTGAGTGGCGATGAGGATAAAATAGACGGCGAAAACCGGCCAGGCCGCCGGGGCCGTCAGGGTCACGGCCAGGATAAAAAAGAACACGGCGACGAACTTGGTCCGGGGGTCCAGCCGGTGGATTAAGCTGTCGCGTTCGCTGTATTTGTCCAGAAAACCGTGCTTCATAAAACCCTATGCGGCGTGCCCCTTTTTCCTCGACTTAATCATCCAGCCGATACCGTAAACGACGCCGAATATAACGACCGTGCCCAACAGTCCGGCCAGTATCGTCGCCAGCGCTTCGTTATCGATGCCAGGGAAAACGTAATCCGCAACCACCTGGAAGGGAGCACCATCCGCCAGCCCGAGGAATCCCTTATCTTCGGCAACTTTTTCCAGACCGTCGGGGGAAGACGAGGCCAGCGGCGAAACGACCACCACCAGTACCAGGATTATCAGTGCCACATGCCACCATTTCATAATCGCGCCTCCTATACCTTCTGGAGTTGCCAGATATCCGCCCGGGTAGCCAGCACCAGGCTCAGGGCAGCCCCGGTAATCAGTCCCTCACCGATGCCGATGAGGGCATGGATACCAGCCATGGCCGGCAGGACCACTCCTATCGGCGATGCCCCGGAAACGGCCAGCTCGACGGCGCAGGCGATGGAAGCAACGAAGACGGAACCCCAGGCCCCGATAAATCCACCGATTAGCCTGGCCTTCTTGCTTTCACCCAAAGTAATACCAGCCAACCGGTTGAGGAAAAAGGCCGTAAATGTCGCCACGATACCCATGTTGAAGATGTTGGCTCCCAGGGACAGTAGCCCGCCGTCCTGGAAGATAAGACTCTGGGCGATGAGCACGCAACTCATTATCAGCACCGCCGCCCACGGACCCAGTAATATCGCCGCCAGGGCGGCCCCGATGAGATGCCCCGAGGTACCCCCGGCGACAGGGAAATTCAGCATCTGGGCAGCGAAGATGAAGGCGGCCATGACACCCAACAAAGGCACGTGCTTTTCCTTCAGCTTGCGGTTGGCCTCTTTTACGGCGTAGCTGATGCCGCCCGCTGAGACGGCATACGTTGTAGCAACCGTCGCCGCGTTCAGAAAACCGTCAGGTATATGCATCATACCCTCCGTTTCAATTTAATGCAGTTGCAACTGATTGCAATGACAGGCTAAAAAAATTTGAAACCGCCCCCACAAAACTCCTCCATTATATTATCCGGTTTGAGAAATGTCAACCATTTGCAGGTGCAACTAGTTGTGACATTCCATTATTATTCAATCCGGCCGAGCTTATCGCGGCTGTCCAGCATAATAGTCACCGGGCCTTCGTTATGGATTTCCACGTGCATCATCTGCTGGAAGCGGCCGGTAGCTACCGGGAAGCCGTATTCGCGGGCCAACCGGACGAAATAGTTGAAGAGCTCTTCCGCTTTTTCCGGCGGTGCGGCATCGGTAAAGCTGGGGCGACGGCCTTTACGGGCGTCCGCCAGAAGCGTGAACTGGCTCACCAGAAGGAGCGCGCCGCGGACATCGGTAACGGAGAGATTGAACTTCGAGGCGCCGTCAGCGAAAATGCGCAGGCCGGTGATTTTTTGCACCAGGTACCGCGCATCTTTTTCCGTGTCACCGGCAGCCACGCCCAGAAAAACTACCAGCCCGTTCCCGATACGCCCGACCTCTTCGCCGGCCACGCTGACGTAGGCCTGACTGACCCGCTGCAATAACGCTTTCACTTGGAACTCTTGCTGGCCTCGGGTTTCTCCTTGCCAGACTCCGTCCCGGTGTCCTTTCCGGAAGGACGATGGTCGGTAATATAAAAACCACTACCTTTAAAGATAATCGGGGTGGGGTGGAAGACACGCCGGGCTGTTTGTTTACATACCGGGCATTTGGCCTGAGGCTTGTCATGAAAGCCCTGCCTCAGCTCAAAACGCTGGCTGCATTTACTGCACTCATATTCATAAACAGGCATGATACTCCGTACCTCTCGCGAACAGACCACTACATTATATTTTATATCATAGTTGCCTTCCCGGACAAGATAATCGTACGGACAGGTAGGCTGGTAGCGGGGGCTGATTTTTTAATTGTCGATGAGGGGCGTCTCTGCTATACTAGATGGGTACGCCCCCATCGTCTAGTGGCCTAGGACGCGGCCCTTTCAAGGCTGTAACATGGATTCGAATTCCATTGGGGGCATTCTAATTCCTCCGCTTTCACCCTATAATATACCTATGGGTACCCGACCACGCACCAAAGCACTCAAAGCGAATCAGCTCAAGGGCGAACTTAAAGGCGATTTGGCCGCCTACGAGAAGTTCGGTCTTTTCCAGCGGTCCGTCAATCAGAACACCGCCTACCGCTACCGCGGCGCTTTGCTAAGGTACCAGATCTTCCTGGGCGAAAATCCCCCGAGCCTGGCTGCGACCTGCGAATATCTGGGTTTACTGCGTAAGAATGGCTTCGACCCATCGACCTTGCGCGTCTACCGCGCTGCCCTCGCGGGCTACCACCAGTGGCGTAACGAAGAGCTGAAGTTCAAGGTCAAGGTCCCCGAGACGTCAGTCAAGTATATCCCATGGGAAATAATTCAACGTATGCTTGAACTCGCTTCAGCCAAGCCTCATGATGAGCTTATTCTGCGACTCATGACCGATGCCGGGTTACGGCGTGATGAAGTCGTGCATCTCAAATTGAATAATCTCGAAGGCAGCAAATTACGCTTCAGAGGCAAGGGTGGCAAGGAGCGCATGGTGCCGATGACAGATGAGCTGCAGAAACTGGTCGACCAGTTTTCTGCCGGTAGACCCAGGGATGCCTACCTCGTAGAATTAGGGGAAAAGGGCGTTTACCTGATGGTAAAACGTTATGGCGCACTTGCCGGCATGACACAGGATAAATTCGTAGCAACCATTGAAGCTCACTATCAAGGCCGTCGTCTGATGCGGAGAAAACTGGGGGCGCTCCACGAGATGGCGAAAGCGTCCATCGGCATTGCGGCGGGTGCCCGATCGGTTGCTTCTGAGATTGCTTTTCTAGTAGAGAAACTCGCTCTTATCAAAGGGCATATCGGCACCATAGAACGAACACTGGTCAAGCTGGTGGACGAAACAGAGGAAGGCAAATACCTGCTCTCGATAACGGGACTCAATTACATTGCAGTGGCGGGCTTGCTCGCGGAACTGGGCTGTTTCAGGTCATACCGGACCGCATAGCAAATGATAAAGATGGCCGGCAGCAACCCCACCGAGTCGGAGTCGGCGGGTAAGCGGGGTGCCCATACACCCATGAGCAAGCAAGGGCGGCCGGTACTGAGATACTGCGCTTGGACATCGGTCATCCCGATGCTGCGATTCAACACTGATTTCCGTGCCTGGGCGAACCAAAGGCGAGAGCGACCAGCCCATGCCAATCCGGTGTGTGGAAGAGAGGTCGTCGGAGCCGCTGTGAACCGGCTCTTACGGCTGGCATTCGCCCTGGTGAAGAATCAGACTTTTTATCGATTACCGCAAGTGGTGCCGGTGCTCGGCTAGGAGGAATTTCCCACACATCAGGTGAGCAGGGAGACGCCGAAAGATGTTTTGGAATCCCGTACCAAGTACCGGGAAACCCGTGTGCACAACATGGAGCCCCTGCCTCCTGGCCAAACCCGCATGAGGTATGATGGGACTCCGCCACAGGCGGATGAGCCTGTATCTAACAGCTAAGTTGGGAGCCAGGTATAGAGGGGCTGGGGTCTGCCCACCGATGTGAGCGAATAATAAAGAAATCCAACTGGAGCTATTGACTTATAGGAATATAGTATGTTGTGTAAATAGAGAAAACACTAAGTAACAGGACGGGGAGAAGGGGGAGAGTCGAACTCTCCCTGAAACACGGATAGATTGGCTTTGTGAGCAGTGTCGGCAGGTAACTGTCCTCAAATATACAAATATTTTACTAGCACGTATAAAGTCTTTTCCGGTTATAATCTGGCTTCAGAAGAAGGAGATACGTCCCCGGTAAGGTCATAAACATATACGGCAATATGGCGAACAGATAGATGTTAACATAGGTCATGTTTCTATTAAAATGGGGGGCAAGTTTGAACGGCTTACCCCCCATTTCTTTTTTAACTGCCCAATGCCGTCACATGTTGGCCAACACTTCTAATTAGTCGTATGCAAGTTATTTCCACCAAGGGCCTTTATACCAACTGTTATGTGGCCACCTGGGATGCGGTTTCGGCCACCACGGCTTCGGATGAGAGTATTTTTTGTAGGGAGATTTCAGCCACGGCGTAAAATCTATGTCACCACTGATTTTATCGCCTTTTCCGGGAGTGGAGTTCAGGCTGGGACCCTTCGACGAACCCCACCAGTTGTTCTCGGCATTGAGTATACCGGTGCCTCCGTTGTAGATGCCGTAGGCCTTATTCTTATCAATGTTGTTGAAGTGTACCGCTACGTTGGCGGCATTTACCTCCGAGTCAATATGTATACCGGAACCATCGCTCTCATTGTCAATAATGGTATTGCCGGTAATCGTGCTGCCAGCGGCCAACGAACCATAGAGATGAATTCCATTGTCCCAGTGATAAATGAAATTGTTGGTAAGGGTTGCGACAATACTACCGGCTGCGCCAAGACCTTCGAGATCACCGATAGAGATGCCATCCCCGGCCCCGCCGGTAAGCAAGTTACCATCCATGGTAACCATGATGGATACACCGTCAACATAGGAAGCCGCATTGAGTCCGGAGATACCGGGGACACTGATACCCTCGGCATTGGCGGTGTTACCGGTGAAGGAGACCGTCCATGATGTGCCGGTTCCAAATCCTTCCAGAGTTTGAGCGGCCGCCCCCATCTGGTTATCAGTGAGAATATTGTGTTTTGCTGAACCTCCAGCATTGATGAAGGCTATGCCCGTGGCTCCCCAGGTTGCGGGAACATAGCCATTATTAGAAACGCGATTAAAGTCTACCGACCCCGTAGCATTATCGATGATTAAAATCCCGTTCTGGACCTCATCATTCTCGGGTACAGGACCACGGCCGACAACAGTATTATGGTGAATGTTGGCGGTTAATTTATTTCCTTGAGCGTTAATACCGTTTTTGTCATAGTTCGAGATATAACAATACTTCACTTCCACGGCAACAGCATCAGGTCCGCCCGCGTACAGGACAATACCGTAACCACGCACCGCGTATTCGAGGGGCACTATAGTCATGTTAATCACTTTAATATCATCGATAACTCCACCGGTCTCACGGTAGAGAACTCCGGTGACCCAATTCGCCCCGGTGGGAATAGCGGTGATAGCCTGGCCATCTATTTTTAACTTCTTGACAATCACGCTGCTCGCCGCATCAGCCATGATGACGCCGGTGACCTCTTTTGTGCCGGTATACCACGGAACTGTCATCAACTGGCTAAGGACGGCACTGGAAGACGGCTTGATGATGGTAGCGTCACCAGCACCACACAATGTCAGGTTCTTGGTAATAACCACCTGCTCGTCGTAGATGCCAGGAAGCACTTGCACCAGGTCGCCAGCCTCCGCCTTATTTACTGCATACCTTTGTATAGCGCTGTAAATCCCGCGGATATAAAAGAAGGAACCGGAGTCCCAACTGCGGGCGTCACCTGAAGGCGTCCAGGTAACGGCTGCCTTATCGAAGGTGTTACAAGCTACAATGTTTTTCCAATCCAGATCAGCATATCCCTGGACTCCGTTGTATTTACCCCAGGCGATAACATGTCTACGAACTGATGAATTGAACTTGTTTTTCGTAATCGTAGCCGCTCCCACAGGGTAAACATCCCAGGGGTCTGCCCCCGGGCCTACAAATGCAATCGCGTCAAGGTTGTTGGCAAACGTATTGCGGCTGATGACTCTGTCACTGGCAGGACCCGTCCAACCGGCCCCACTGGCGATACGAATACCGGTGGGCCACACCCCGCCACCATCGATAAGGTTACTGTAGATATGATACGAGCGGACATGGGAGGTGTCCGTACCGGCGTCGAAGCGAAAATCACTGATATAGAGGGCCGCCGCGCTGTCCATCCCATGTAAGGAGCAATTTTTTAACGTGAAGTCGTCTCCAATAACCTCCACCGTCTTGTTGTTCTCCGTTCCGGCCCACCCGGATATATCCAGCCCGGTGATAGTGACCCTGTCAGCCTGAACAAAGATGGCGGATTGACCGAAGGTGGGGAGTTGTCTTTTGGCTTTGACAAAGGCAAGGATATTCAGGTAGTTGGTGATAGGGTTACCTGCGGCATTGACCCCCTGAATGGTCACTTCTTCGTTCACGAAGATATTAAAGTCGTTGCCACCGGCACCTCCAGTGGTCGGGTCATAACCGTTCGCTTCATCCTGGTCATAGGTGCCGGGGAAGACGCTGATGATATCACCAGATGAAGCCGCAACAATGGCCTCCTGGATGGTGGCATATGTCTTACCTGCACCCACTTCAAGAACAGTAACGGCCATTGCGGGCATCACTGGTATCAAGCTGAAGCTCACCATCAGTATCAGGATAAACGAGATGCTGATAATTCTTTTCATCATTAGTTCTCCTGTTTTTTTAAATTACCCCATGTTGTGTTTTACCATCGCGGCAAATTAATTACCTGAGATCTCACCTCCTTTTTTTAGTCTCAACCACCGTTCCTCGACCCGGAGCATAGTAGCACGCACGTGATAGATGACAAAAAAATAAAACCGACCTTTCAGGGCCGGTTTCACTGGTTACTCGCCGCCACCCAAGTGACCATTTACAGGTAACGGTTCATCGTTCCCTTACCTCGAGCACCGGGCTGGTCTGTACTAACGCGTTCTGTTTTTGTACTTATACGCATAAGATAATATAGTTTGATATTTAATATGTCAAGCCCCTGAACATATCCTAACTTAACTTTAATTACCTTCTTATAATTCCTAACACCATATTTGGGGCCACACACACCCAATAGTTCACAAGTCGAACTCCAGGAACTTTCCCGCATGGAAGCCGTCCTGATACACATCAACGACGCTAGGCGCGAAGCAGGACTGA
>Ga0154826_1089_pt1 | contig 14419 bp, 16 predicted proteins | sample Rifle2008BG16ft_FD_116130 | JGI IMG/M metagenome (GOLD analysis project Ga0154826, IMG submission 116130) | Chloroflexi bacterium RBG_16_50_9
TGAGCATGAGCACCTCCCACCGATTAGTTATCTGTATTTTATCATGTATTTAGCCATATATTACTCACATGGGACCTTTAAATTTCATTTTTGTATTAATGGATATAATCAGGACTTTTTCGGCAATCTCGAAATGAGTGTTTGTTACCTCAATCGGGGCAACAGAATGGACATCCATTACAGTAGGCAAACTGGAGTCCGATAATTTCAACGAGGATTCTTCGGTTTTCTCAAAGTTCAGGCCCATTTGCACCAAGTTTGCTCCATTCTTTTTGGCCAGTCTCATAGACAAGGGCATCCACATGAGCACCGACAATCGGTTGTCCTTGCACAACATCTTGAACGCCCTGACCCCCCCTAAAACAGCTACACCGTGACTTAGAGTCTTCCGGTATAATTAAATTTACCAAGAGGACTCATGAAAGCCAGACAGTACACCGAGGAACAGATCGTTACCGTGCTCCGGGAAGCAGAAGCCGGCGCTAAAGTCGCTGATCTTTGCCGCAAGTACGGGATGAGCGATGCGCCCTACTACAACTGGAAGACGAAGTACGCCGGCCTCACCGTCAGTGAATTGAAACGGCTGAAGGCGCTCGAAGACGAAAACAGGCGCTTAAAACAGATTGCGGGGGAGTGTGAATGCTAGTGTGGTGCTTCTAACGCTTCGTTAGCTTACCTAACTATTGTGGTAACCGACCGAAGAGGCTGCTTTTCAAGAGAGCGTTTTTGTAGACTAACGGAATTTGCGATACACCACACTAGATTAATCCGGGAAAGGGTGGGTGCATTTTCAACCGTCACAGTGGGTGGCTTTTCACTTGACATTCACAGGGGAGCAGACACTGGATATCCGGGCACTCAAGGAATTCTCTCAAATAACTTCTAAAGCCCAAGGTTAAGCGTTTAGCGGTCTCTCACATCAGGGAGAGCCTTGGGCTGAGTGAAACAAAATAACCCTTTCGCAAACGTAACATTTACTTTGGATTATGCCATATCATGGCGGAATAATCAAGATGAGAAAGTAATCATGAATGACTCTTGCTGTCTGAGCAGGCACCACTCCAACCCAGGTGAATCCATCCCCCTGTGTCCCCCCTTCCTTTAGGAAAGGAAGGGGGTTGTTTTTTGAGAGGGGCTGGCGCCCCTCTCCGCAGGCTACTCCCCTGGGGGGAGCTTAAATCCCTCTCGGTCTCCCTTTACGAAAGGGAGAGGCCTACGCTTCCCCCTTTGAAAAAGGGGGACTATGGGGGATTTTCACCCCGAGGGCGGAGGGAGGGAAAAGATATGAAAGGAAAAAGAAGCATTAAGCCCCCCTTAAACACCCCAGATTATTGTCCACTCTTAAAGTAGATTTCTATCTTTCATGAGTTATTTTCAATATTGGTTTGTGCTTAGCTTGTCTATTTTGTCTATTAGCCCGTCTAAATCCCACCGAAGACCCTCGATTTCTTCTTGTAGTTGTTTTTCCCTTTTATTTTCTCTTATTAGTGAACGAATAAGGTTACTCTTCTTACTTAATATTTGTTTGGCTTCTTGTAGACATTTCTCGTAGCCGTCTTTATATCCTTGGCCATATACCCCTGCATGTATGTATGACATTGCTTGACTATGGCTTTTACAGAATGGATATCTAAAATGCTTTCCATTCGGAAAATCAAATTCGAGTTGTCCTACTGATGGCTCATTACAAATGAAGCAGTTATCCATTAAAACATACTCCCATCGAAGCGTCCGCTCAAGCTCTAATCAAATAACTTCCCTTTATAGCTTGTTTTCCTTGGCCCCTTCTGCTGCTCTTTTTTACTTAAAGGGTTTCTAACGTTTATTCTCCCACCACCCCCTATGATTCCCGCTTTCGCTATAGGCTTTGTCTAGCGAATTTAATAATATTGATAGCAGAGCGGCGGAGGGAATATAATCAGATGAATCCGTATCGTGTCGACGGTCTGAACGTGATTAAAAAATGAACAGGAGGATTAACATGAGCCGCGACGTAGAAGCGGGCAAAAATAAAAGAATTTCCACGGCAGAGCTACACCGCAGGTGGCAGGCAACCCGTTCGGCAATGAAAGATGCCGGGCTGGACTTCTTGCTTATTGAGAATGCCGCTGCCTTTTTCCCCGGCCATGTCAGGTGGTTCACCGATATGACGGTTGCTGACGGGGATCCGACCACGGTAATTTTGCCTCGCGATGATGAGATGACGACCATCACCCATGGCGGCGCTGCTCCGGCGGAACCGAGGCCGCCGGCCGCGATGTTACGTGGCGTAAAAAAACGAATCAGTGTACCGATGCTCCCTTCTCTTAAAGACACTGGCTATCTCAATGCGGAAAAGGTAGTCGAAGAGTTGAAGTCCTGCAAAAATTGCCGCATCGGCGTGGTGGGCATGGGATTTATGTCCGTCGCGTTTTACCAGTATGTAACATCTCACCTTAATACTGCCAGGTTTGTCGATGCTACGGATTTGGTCGATTCTATCAAAGTAATAAAAAGCGATGAAGAAATTAGCTTCATCCGCGATACCTGCCATATGCAGGACGCACTTTTCGAATACACACTGACCCGGGTCACCCCGGGACGGAGTAACTTTGATGTACAACTCGATGTTAAACGCCGGTGCCAGGAAATGGGCGGCAAAAACGTCATGATACTGGTGGGGTCGGCGCCCGCAGGTACTGGTGCCATGATTGGTTCGGATATTTACCGGGTCATCGAAGACGGCGATCAATTTATTATCCTCCTGGAGGGAGATGGTCCGGGCGGTTTCTGGGGTGAACTGGCCCGCATTATCTGCCTCGGTAAGGTTTCCCCTGAACTGGAGGAGCAATTTGGCCTTGCCCAGCAGGCCCAGAAAGTTAGTCTTGACCTCATGAAACCGGGGGTTAGCCCGTCCGAACTGTTTATCGCCAATAATGAATTTTTACGTAACCACGGTTACCCGGAGCAAAACGCACTCTATGGACACGGCCAGGGATACGACATCGCGGAAAGACCGGGGCTGGACCCTTACGAAAAAATGAAGATACAAGCTCGGATGAACATCGCCGTACACCCGCTTATCACCTCCGAACGGGCAGTAGGCTGGGTCTGTGAAAACTATATCGTTTCCGAAAGCGGCGCAAACGAACGCTTGCATCAAACGCCACAGAAAATTTTCGTGCTGTAGAGTAATATTATAGCTGGCTGACTATTATCTTTTCGGGTTATGATCAGCCAGTAAACTTATTCTTTATCACAAACGTGATCGAATGATGAAAAGGAAACCGTAAAACATCTGGTTGACCTCGATGTCTGGATGGAGTGTCGGTGAGAGGTTACATACCCAATGTGGCTACAGGCACGGTAAGCCTTCTTTCAAAAGAAGGCAGTCTCACTGTTTTACTACGTCAGTAATAGATTAAATTAAACCCTACTGCCGTTAAAACAGGGAAGAAAATAGGCATGGTAAGCAGAATCAGCGCCGGAACGTCCGTAAGACAGGTATTGAAATAATGAGCGTGACAAATCCAAAGACGAGATACGGATTTACCTTTAAACTGAGTGCGATTCTGGCTGTTTCCATGGGCAGGGTACTTAGCGCCATAAAATTTAACCCCGGCTAGATACCTCAATCACACAGGTGCAGACCAGAATTAACGCCATTCTCTTATAATTTCTTGAGATGGAAAGACAAGAAGCATGAAATTCCGTTTCATCAACTTCAACGCTAATTCATGAAGATCCCTGTCTGTCGTCGAGACGCAGTCCTCCACCACAATAGTGTAAAAGCCCCGGTTTGATGATTCCCTGGCACTTGAATCCACTCCGGCTTCCGTAACCAGGCCACAGAATAAGAGAGTATTCACACCTCTGTTTTTGAGCAATTGCTCAGCGGATGTACCTATGAAGAGGCTGGCCGTATACTTGTCAATAATAACATCGTTGTCACGTGGGCTTATCGGGAGGGGAATTTCGGCGCCTGGCGAGCCTGGTTGAATCCAGGGCGGCAGTTTTGCCGGGTCGGCTATACCAAACCGCTTCATCTGAATAAACATCCTCCAAGAAGAATCAAAGCAGGCTGGCGGAGGAATAACTCGGGTATAAATAACCGGTATTCCGTTCCGGCGGGCTGCCTCAATCAATCCGTGAAGATTGTTTAAAAACTCTTCTTTATTATAAATACGGTTAAGCAGGGCATTTTGAACATCCCATACCACAAGCGCCGTATGGTCGGGATCTACGATCTCTCGCAGATTTTCATAAATCATTATATGTTTCCATTTCTTCATAGTGGAACCTCCCCCGGCATTGGATGTTTGCAACCGAATCTAAATCGAAGGTAAATATCAAATTAAACCCGGTAACATTTTGATATTCTCATACTCAAGACAACACCTAAATAGAATAATACCCGGAAAACACTTTAACAATTTAACCTAATTGATAATGAGCCCTGGAACATAGGTTCCATTGCCTATTTTTTTCTTTATATTATATTCTGACAAGGGAATTATATCATAACAAAACCACTGGTGATATTTGCTGATGCCTTGCCACACTTCCTTGCTGGCAGGCCAACAGTAGAAAAATTCTAACAGTCCTCCAACCAATTTCCCACCTTCTTCCCCTTATTAACTGAGTATTCTGAGTTTATACTAATAGTGTTGAATTTGAAAACGCGTGGCGAAGCGGAGTTGTAATGAGCATGCACTTAGTAAATGAACATTCCTTCCCACAGTCCCGATTCCAGATCCAAATAGGGAATGTTTGCTGTGCAATTATATGTCGTGATTGCCCCCTGAATAGTGAGTTGCAGCTATTATTTGATAATTTCCAGTCGCATGAACCCGCGGATATAACTATTGAACTCGAAGTAGTCGACGGGATAAGTCCGGCTCAGTTGACAGAGTCGCTATCTCGAACCAGAATCAGTCGAACGGGGAACCACTTTACGGCTGACGACCTGGTACTGGAAAGCGATTTTGATGCCTCAGCCCGTATTATCTACTTAAGGGTGGAGAGAGCCTTTTTCGCTCCTGATGCAGAATTCAAGCTGATCAACAGGCTTCTAACCAAGGCTTATTATACGGTCTGTCAATGGAAATTTGGCGGTTTACCCCCGGCTCTGCTCGTACACTCCTCAGTGTTGGTCTGGCAGGGTAGCGGTCTATTATTCACCGCGCCTTCTGGTACGGGTAAGACGACAGTAGCCCGCCTTCTCGGAAGCGATCAAAATATAATACTAAATGATGAGATGACGCTCGTATCCCGCCGCCAACCTGTCAACGGGGCAATCACGGTACGAGGTATCCCTATCCTGGGTGATCTTTCTCAGCGACACAATATGGAAGTTCCTCTACGATGCGTTTTCCTGTTGAAACAAAGTATGCAGACCGCGACCCGCCGATTAAGCCAGATGGAAGCCTACTTACGTTTCATACGGCAGGTGATATCGCCGATCTACCTCGGACCAACCAATAAACAAGAGCTGTTTTCACTCATCGCTGAATTCAGCGATGAAGTGACCGGAATGATACCGTTTTATGAACTGGAATTCACTCTGGATAAACACCAACTGTGGCAGGCAGTGAGCGAGGTAGAAAAATCATTAGACAAGGAGGAAATCAAGATTGGATAATTCAATCTCCAGGACCGAGGATGTCGTCTGGCGCAAGATAGGCGATGAAATAGTAGTAATAAAAGATGACGGACTCTCCGTACACGTCCTCAATAAAACCGCAGCCCTCATCTGGGAATTGTGTGCCGATACGTGTACATCCGATGAAATCGCGGCAAAGATATGCGAACGTTTCGCCGTATCTCCTGATGAAGCCAGAGGCGATGTCGAGGTTATTGTCGAGCAGATGGGTAAAATCGGCCTGATGAAGCTATGTGAAAGGATGCCCCATTAGTGAAAACATCATCTATTACTGATCGGCCTCTCCTGCATGAGGTGATGTCAAAATCGGCGGGTCTCAACATCCCCTTACAGGTAGCGCTGGAGCTTACCTATCGCTGCAACCTGCGCTGCGCCCACTGCTATATTGATATTACGGAAAAGGACGAGTTGTCTTTCGATGAATGGCGGAAGATACTTGACCAGTTAAAGGCAGCCGGGACTCTTTATTTGCTTTTAACCGGCGGCGAAATATCGGTCAGGCGCGATTTTCTGGATATTGCCGCATATGCCCGCCAGAATGGTTTCTTCCTTGCCCTGCTGACCAACTGCACCATGATTACCCCATCTATCGCCCGGGCTATTGCCGGACTGAAACCTTTAGCGGTGGGGACCAGCCTCTATGGGGCATCCGCCGCCAGCCACGAACTGGTAACTAAAATACCGGGTTCATTTCATAAGACGATAGAAGGTATAAAACTGCTGGTCAGTGCCGGTGTAACGCCGACTGTACAGGTAACATCCATGAAAAGCAACCTTGATGAGCTTCCACAGATAGAGAAGCTGGTAGCTGGCCTGGGCGCCAGGGTTGATATTACAACCGGTATGGCACCGTCAAAAACAGGCGCTGCTTTTCCGTTTGAATATGAGCCTGACTGTCATGAATTGATAGAATGCGGTTGGCAGCCAGACGCTTCTTCAATACCTGACAACGACCGACCCCAGCTCTGTAAGGCTGGAAAAGGTATTTGTTCCGTTTCCCCTGTGGGTGATGTCTTTCCCTGTATCATGTTTCCCATGAAGCTCGGGAGTTTAAAAAACTCTAAATTTGATGAAATATGGAGCCTTGAACCGTGTGCTGAGCTACGGTATCTCAGGTTAATGAGGCGATCTGACTTATTTGCCTGTAAAACCTGCACGGTAAAGGATTATTGCCAGAGGTGCACCGGCAGTGCCTATCTCGAGTCCGGCCGCACGGACGGGCCGAGCCCAAGCGCCTGCCGGCAGGCACAAATACGCTGGCGTCTAAAAAATAAGGAGGTGTGACTATGTCTAAAGAACTTTATGTAAAACCAGAAATCAAATCAGAAGTGTTAGAAGCGGGCGCCCTTGCCGGAGATGGCTCGGGCGGAAGCACAGGGCCGCTCCAAATATGGCGTCCCTTCTTCGGCCTTTGCTGCGATTAGTACATTACAGCATAGGACCAAGCTTCAGGTGAATCCTGAACACTAATTCTTACAACTTAATATAGCATTCTGAAAGAATAAAGTCAAGCTCGCTAGTACCGTAGCTCAGCACACGGCTCAAAAAAAATCAGATGAGGAGACTCAGATTAATAACAGGTCGCGCGCCAACGAACTCTGGTATGAGTTCTTCACCAGCAAAGGGATAGGCTGGATGCCAGTCCTGACCGGCAGCATGGCGCCGATGATTCGCCCCGGTGACCAGGTCCTGGTAACTTTTGCCAGAGAGGAAGATATCCGTTTCGGGGATATACTGCTGTTCAGACGCAATGGTGAGTTTATCGTGCACCGTGTCCTTAAGAAATGGCGCAGACCTCACGGAGTTTACTTCCTTGAGCAGGGAGACAGGAGACATGCCTTCGGAATCGTCAGCGCCAGCAGGGCTATTGGCCGGGTGGCTCTGGTAAACCGGGGATACAAAATATGTGACCTTACCTCGCCGCTAAGCCGCATCACCAGCGTGGCTCTCACTGCCTGGCTCTATCTGGCGTCGGTTACCGTCCAGCTCTTCAAGCACTCAAGAAACAGGATAATGAAAAGAGCCAGGAGAGTCATTTCCAGATCATTGCTTTTATTATCCAACCTGCTGATCAGGGCTTGCTTTGTCGTCTGGTACCCGTCAGGATTCTTTATCGGAAGAGGGCAGAAAGGCTGAATAAGCGAACACGCTACCTGTTGCCCGTAGAGGAAATAATTGACTGCTGCAATCAAAGTCACTAACCTTACGAAAAGGTTTACCCGCACCAGTGGTTATATGGATTTGTTACCGGATTTCATCAGGAAAAGACGCAATATAACGGCGGTGCGCGACGCCAACCTTGAGATAAAGGCTGGCGAATTTTTTGGACTGCTTGGCCCGAACGGAGCCGGGAAGACTACATTGATCAAGATGCTCTGTACCCTGATACTGCCAACCTCCGGCAAGGCTTCTTGCCAGGGGTATGATGTGGTTAAAGAAGAGCAAAAAGTCAAAGAAACGATTGGGTTTATCAGCGCCGAAGAACGCAGCTTTTACTGGCGCCTTACCGGGCGCCAGAACCTGGAGTTTTATGCATCATTATATCACATGCCAGAGCATACGATTCGGGAACGTATCGATGAATTGCTTTCGCTAGTCGGACTGACGGGTGACGCCGACCGCCGCTTCCAAACGTACTCTACAGGTATGCGGCAACGCCTGGCCATCGCGCGCGGCCTGCTGAATAGCCCCCGCATCCTGTTTGTCGATGAACCGACGAAAGGTCTGGACCCTATAAATGCTAAAAACGTGCGTGATTTTTTACGGCAGAAGCTGGCCACAGCCGGCAGGACCATCATTCTGGCGACCCACTTCATGGTCGAAGCCCAGGAGCTTTGCGACAGGGTAGCCATCATGAACCGGGGACGCATCGTAACTGTCGGCACGATTCCTGAATTAAGAACCGTCTTCCAGAAACAGGATAAATGCCGGCTGGTTGTTCGCAACGTTGCCAATGGCGCGCTGGACAAAATCAACGATTTACCCGGCGTGGCCTGGTGCGGTCAACCCAGCCGCCACAACGGTACGATTAGCTGGGAGCTCTTCCTGTCCGACCGAAAACTGGCTCTCCCGGAATTGATGAGACTTATCGTTACGGCCGGCGGCGATGTCTGCGATTGTAATATCACTGAAGCCCCGCTGGAAGAGATTCTCGTCACGGCTCTAAACCAGTCCAACCAGGAGCATAATTAAATGAGAGTTATCTGGGCATTTATTAAAAAGGATGTCTCGCTGGCTCTCAGTTACCGGCTTTCGTTTCTGCTCCAATTCCTGGGTATGTTCCTCGCTTTAGCCACTTTCTATTTTTTATCAAAAGTTATCGGGGGGGCAATGTCAGGCCCTCTGGATGACTACGGTGGCGACTATTTCTCTTTCGTGCTTCTGGGCCTGGCGCTTTCAACGTATATGACGCTCGGCTTACAGACTTTCTCCGGCGCTATCCGCGAAGGGCAGATGATGGGGACACTGGAGATAATGTTGCTCAGCCCCACGAGGCTCAACGTGATTCTGGTTTCCTCCGCCATCTGGGCGTATGTCTTTGATTCTATCAAGGTGTTCCTTTTATTGCTTTTCGGGACTATTGTATTTGGCGTCAGCTTCGCTCATGCCAACGTGCCGGCCGCTCTGGTCATCCTGATGTTTTCCATAGCCAGCTTTGCCAGCATCGGCATGATATCCGCCGCATTTACCATGATTCTTAAAAAGGGCGACCCTATTGCCTGGGCCATAGCCGGCCTGTCAACTCTGCTCTCCGGCGTGTTCTATCCGGTCTCAGTACTACCGCAATGGCTACAGAACTTTTCCTCCGTGCTTCCCCTTACCTACGCTCTGAACGCGACCAGACACGCCATGCTGCAAGGGTTTTCGTTTTACGAGTTGAGGTATGATATTCTGGCCCTGATCGGCTTCTCCATAATCCTGTTGCCCCTGGCGCTACTCAGCTTCAGGCAAGCCGTAAAAAGGGCAAAAATTGAGGGTAGTCTGGTCCAATATTAACCAGATTGAGGCAGGAATGCAGAGAATTGCCGGTAAATGTCAAACTATCCAAAAACATAAGGGCAAAAAAGCAGGGCGAAAGTCGGCTCGGGAAGTATTGCTGCTTTGCACCACGGCCTGCCTTTCTCCCCGGGTCAAGGAACGGCTCGGCCAGATTCTGGCGAATCCGCTTGATTGGAAATATTTTGTAGAACTAGCAGCCTACCAGGGGGTAATACCGCTGGTTAACCATAATCTATCGGTTGCCGACTTTTCATCCCATATCCCCCAGCCTTGCGGAAACCAGTTGAAGCAAGCCTATAAATACACGGTGTATCGTAACGTTATACTTACGAGTGAGCTAGCGCATGTGGTTACCGCCCTGCGCAGTGAAGGAATTGAGACAATTTGCTTGAAAGGTACCGCTCTGGCCGAGGTTATCTACGGCAACGCCTGCCTTCGCCCTGTAACTGATATGGATATTCTAATACACCCTGAGGATAAAGCCAGGGCTGGAAGCATTGTCGCCGGGCTGGGCTATAAAAGAGTAGCCGGGAAGGACAATCATCACCCTTTCCACGAGGAATATCACAAGGAGGCAGCTTTCACCTTGTTCCTGGAACTGCACTGGAATCTGGACAATAAGCAACTGGTCGCTTTCCCCGAAGAGCAACTCTGGTCCCGGGCGCAGCCGCTGGAACTAAGCGGAACTGCCTGCTGGATGCTTTCTCCTGAAGATAACCTCATGTTTCTGGCTAATCATCTCCACAAGCATAATTCGCACCAGCTAAAGTTGCTGTGCGATATCGCCGAACTGCTGAAAAAGTATGAAGGAAAACTGGACTGGGATTACATCACGATTTCGGCCCAATCATGGCAAATAAAGCCGGCTGCCTATCTGGCGCTGAAACGAGCTCAAGAGCTCCTCGGCGCACCCGTACCGGCCGGCCCGCATGTCAGGCTTAGACCCTCTTTCTGGCGACGGTTTCTGCTTGAGCTCTTTACCGGACAGGAAAGCTTTATTTCGCAAAGTGCCGAAACTAAATTAAGCAGTGAGACGTCAGCCCTGGCTCATGGCCTGATGATGAAAGGATCACATGAGATGACCACCGTCCTCACCAGATATCGGGGTCCCTGGAAACGGGTAAGATGGCTGAGAACAGTCTTCTGGACAACCGTTGTCGTCGCCGCAGGCCTGGGACGGTGCTTGACGCGTATTGCGGCGAAACACGACTTCATCGCCAGCAATTAAAGTCACCAATAGACCACGACACAAGACCGTGTTTTATACGTCCTGGAACTCCATCCTGGCGATAATATCATCCTGTAGCTCTTGGCTCAGTTCCACAAAATAGGCACTATAGGTAGCTACCCTTATCAGGAGGTCCCGGTAGTTCTCGGGATGTTTCTGTGCTTCTTTTAATATCCTGGTATCGACAATATTAAATTGAACGAGATAACCTCCGGTTTCACAGTATGTTCTGATAAGCGAGGCAAATTTCCTCATTTTGGATTCATCTTTCAAGGCATCCGGGTTGAACCTCATATTCAGCACGGAGCCGTTGGTCAATTTCATGTGGTCCAATTTGGCCACGGATCTCATGGTTGCCACCGGTCCGCTTACGTTTCTCCCCTGATACGGAGATATACCGCCTTCGGATAGGGGTTCGCCGGCCCTTCTTCCATCCGGTAGAGCCCCGACTAGCTGTCCCATCGGTACATTCGCCGTAACTATCGCCGCTGCCGATGTCGATTTCGCCCCGGCAACACTCCTGAACCTGGCCACCTCACGGCTAAAATGAACAAGCACGTCATTTACTATAGAATCAACATCGTCGTTATCGTTGCCGAACCTGGGTACGCTCTCCAGGATACGCAATACTTCCTCTTCACCCCGGAAGTCCCTGTCCAGGGCATCAATCAGGCGGCCCATGGTAATCTTCTTGTCCTCGAACACAACCTTCTTTATCGCCGCCAGCGAGTCACCGACGTTTGGTGCCGCAGAGGCGATAAGTCCATGCGTGATATGGGGAGCCGTGCCGCCGTTGGCAACATCCTTACCCTTTTCGATGCAGCCATCGAAAAGAGCAGACTGTAACGGGGTTGGCGCAAAATCCACGAAGGACTGCCGGTCAACATTTCTTAAGAAAATAAGCGTGCGAATTTGCGCTTCCGTCTGCTTTTTATAGGCATCCCATACCTCGTTATAAGACTTGAATTTTCTCGGGTCCCCGGTTTTGGGGCCGATCTGTTCGCCGGTCAAACGGGACATGCCGTTATTCAGTGCCAGCTCCAACATTAATGCCAGGTTAAGGTGCGGGCCGGGGAGATCAAGAGAGCGGCCACCGACGGTAGAAGCCCAGCAACCGGCGACAATATAGTCTCGCGCATATTCCACCGGTTTACCGTTCTCAAGCATCTGCTGGATAATCGTTTCATCACTGACGAATTTATATTTGCCATTTAAAATTCTAAGAACTTCAATTGCTCTCATTAAAAAGGCATCCGGGGTATTTCGATTCACTCTGATGACCAAGTCGGGTGCGGATAATCGCACCTGTGCGTCAGCTTCTAGAAAAAGATATGACAGCTCGTTGACGGCGTCTCTCCCGTCTCTGGTTACACCCCCCAGCGTGATACTGAACTGTCTCAGAAAACCGGCGGCGTTTCTTACGGTGGCACTGCCAAAAATAGTGACAAGTCCCTGTACTTTAACATAAAGCAGCTCGATCAGCTCAAGCGCTTTTTCTCTGGTAATTATTCCCTCCTGTATATCTTTCTTATAATATGGATAGAGGTACTGGTCAGCTCTGCCAAAAGAAAGAGCCGTTGACCACCCTTCTATCATAACGGCGATAAACATGAACCATACCGACTGTAAAGCTTCGTGGAAGCTGCGAGCCGGGTCAGCCGGAACATGGTCACATATCTCGGCGATTCTTTCAAGCTCGATTTTTCTCTGAACATTTTTTTCCTTCTCCGCCAGCCTCCCGGCGAGCCGGGCATATCTTTTCGCGAAGCCGGTGACAGCGCCGAGGGTAATATTTACCGCTCTTAAAAACAGGTACTTTTCAAGATAAGTTAAGTCAGTGGGGTCCAGTTTCCCCAGTTGTTCGTCGACTTCCAGCTTGATGCCGTTTAAACCTCTGGCGAGTACCTTTTCGTAGTCGACGGCGTTGTGGGTCAGGTACATGGCTCCGACGGGAGAAGATGTTGGCGCGCCGATTTTAAGATAAAGTTTCTCCATATTTTCCGGTAACATGGCGCGCCACTTTTCATATACCGATTTTCCTTCCCAATAGGGAAGAAATTCTTTCATTTTTATCTTTTCTGCCTCTGTCAGAGGGGCAAACCTGTCAATATCTCTCGCCGAAAAGGTGTCCATTTCTTCGAGATACCATTTCCAGCTAACCTCGGGGAGCAGCGGCGCGCCACGGACTTTCGTCGTAGCTCTACCTACAATCAGCTCATCATCGATATCGATGGTCATCTTACTTAATACTTTTTCCAGAGACCTTGCCCTCCTAATGATAGCCGGCTCCCTCTCGGTCTCTCGATACGACTCGGTTACCAGTTGCCCTCTCTCAATGCATATTTCGGGAGTAACGAGCACCTTTTCTCTCAGCTTTTTCACCCGCGCACTGGCAGTAGCCGGCCTTCTGTCCACGGCACCTCTCGCCATTGCTATCCCCCCTTAACCAATAGCAGTACTACAGAAATTTTACCACGTGGCTCTCGTGACGATGCTGTATTCGTATATCCCCGGAGAATTATTACAGCTTTAAAAGTTTCTCCGCATTTAAATGGAATATCTTCTCTTTGTCACCATCGGGTATGGGGGCCGCTTCCATAAACTTAACACCTTCCCGGCTCGACTCATAAGGATAATCTACCGCAAATAGTATCCTGTCCGCCCCCAGTACCGAAGAGGTAAATTGTAAGGTCGGCTGCCAGAACATACCGCTGGTCGTGATATAAAAATTGTCCTTGAAATACTGGCTGGGTAATTTCCTGTGCTTTTTGGCGAGCGTGCTTCTTTGCCAGTGGTTGTCGATTCGCCACAGCCAGTAGGGCAGCGCTTCCCCCAGGTGACCGAGGATGATTTTCAAATCAGGGTACTCGTCAAATACATCACTGCAAATAAGACGCATGGCATGCAAACCGGCTTCGGCGGCAAACCCCAGCATCGCCAGAGCCAGTTCTGGATAGGCCAGATATGGTTTGATCATATCCGGCGACGGCGTCTTGGGATGTATGTATATCGGCACATCGAGCTCTTCGGCTTTTTGAAATATAACCCGGTACTTGCGGTCATCAAGATATTCTCCCCGGACGTGCGAGTTTATCATAACTCCCTTAAATCCAAGCTCTTTCACCGCTCTTTCGAGTTCCGTAGCCGCCGTTTCCGGATTCTGAGGGGCAATAGAGGCCAAGCCAGCAAACCGTTTCGGGTATTTTTTGATTGTCTTATAGAGCTCATCATTGGTACGTTTTGCCATTAAGGTACCTTCCGGGGCATCGAATAACTCCGCACCCGGAAAGGAGAGTGAAAGCACCTGCATATCAATGCCGCTCTCGTCCATATCCTTCAGTCGGCCCTCTCCGAGATTAACTATTTTATTCAAGTGATTCGGGTCGACGATAAAAGAATTATCAGGAGTAAACCAATCCCGCTCGACCTTCCGATGGTTTTCATCTTCGAAAATTTCCCTTTTGGGGAACTCTTTTCTTGAGCGTAGATAGGTCAAATAGTCTTCTGTAAAAAAATGTTCTTCAACGGCGATTTTCTTCATGGCTCACTTA
>Ga0154826_1078_pt2 | contig 14333 bp, 11 predicted proteins | sample Rifle2008BG16ft_FD_116130 | JGI IMG/M metagenome (GOLD analysis project Ga0154826, IMG submission 116130) | Chloroflexi bacterium RBG_16_50_9
GCTGGTGCTACTGGTCGCTGGTATCAGGATTGTGAAGCAATACGAGCGGGGGGTGGTGCTTCGCTTCGGGCGACTGGTCGGAACAAGGCAGCCTGGCTTCAATGTAATCATTCCATTTGTTGACCGCATGATTAAGGTCAGCCTCCGTATTGTCACCTGGGTTCTTGAGCCCCAGGAAGTGATAACCAGGGATAATGTCACGGTCAAGGTGGATGCCGTCGTCTATTTCATGGTGATTGATCCGACCAAGGCGGTGATTAATGTTGAAGACTACCGGCAGGCCACCATCCAGTTAGCGCTAACCACCCTCCGCAGTGTTCTCGGGCAATCAGAGCTGGACGAATTACTGGCTCATCGCGACCAGGTCAACCAGAGATTACGGCAGATTATTGACGAGCAGACCGAAGCACCATGGGGTGTCAGGGCAACGCTGGTAGAAGTCAAAGATGTGCTACTTCCGGAGACGATGCAGCGTGCTATGGCCCGGCAGGCCGAGGCAGAACGGGAGAAGCGAGCTAAAGTTATCCATGCCCAGGGTGAACGAGCCGCCGCCGAAACTCTGGCCGAAGCGGCTAAGATTATCCATAATCAGCCAGCGGCCCTGCAATTACGCTACCTGCAAACTCTGGTCGAGATGGCCGGTGAAAAGAACAGTACTATCATCCCGCTGACGGTGGACATCATCAGTGCCTTGTCCGTTAAATCAGCCAATGACCAGCGGTGAAATAATCTTCTCATGCGAAGCTATCAGGTAAACCCAAGTGTGAGGTGATGTCTTGGCGTAATTAACCAAAAATAGCTCAATCCTGTGGTTAAGGAAAAAGTTTACATGCGGGATAAGAATAATGGCATTACCCGGCGTCAGTTTATCAAAAGATCGGTGGGAGCGGCAGGCTTATTTGCTTTCCTATCGGCCCCGCTCTTCTCTGTGTTGACCCGGGGGAAAGCCTCAGCAGAGCCGGCAGACACAGCCCCGACTAAGGAGTCTATCCGTGCCTGGTGCATGGTTATTGACCTGAAGAAATGTGAAGGTTGTGTCACCATTGATTCGCCGCCCCAGTGCACCCAGGCTTGCATCTCCGGGCATTTTGTCCCCAAGGGTCAAGAGTGGATTCAGGTTTATGAAGTGGACCTTCCGGGTGGTGGCACTTATTTCATGCCTACCCCGTGCTACCAGTGTGAAAACGCCCCCTGCGTGAATGTTTGCCCGGTAGCCGCTACCTACCATGATAAGGATGGCGTCGTCCTTGTTGACCACCACCGCTGCATTGGCTGCCGCATGTGCATGGGGGCCTGCCCTTATCATCGGCGTTTCTTCAACTGGGGCACCCCGGAACTACCCCCTGAGGCGGCCTTCGCCGAATATTCCCCCTTGTATCCGGTCCCGGCAATAAAGGGAACTGTTATAAAATGCATGTTCTGTGCCCATTTTCTGCGTGATGGTAAGCTGCCTTATTGTGTGGCCGGCTGTCCCATGAAGGCCCTTTACATGGGTGACCTCAACGAAGATGTCGCCAACAATGGGGTGGAGGTAGTGAAACTATCCAGGTTTCTCGATGAAAACAATGCCTACCGCTATAAGGAGGAGCTGGGCACTCAACCCCGGGTTTGGTATCTGCCCGGCCACGGACAGGGCTTTGGCCGTAAACCTGATGACCCCCGCCAGTTTAAGGAGCCGGAGTGGTCATGGGGAGGGGAAGGCTACGATCACCGACCTGGTCCTTGGCCTTGGGGGGAGGCGTCGAAATGAGGTTCGGCGGAACGGAAGATTACCGTCAGCGTTTGGAACGCACCGTGCTCAGGCCACTGGCCCAGACCAACCGCGGCTACTATGCCTTAGTCTTGTTTCTGCTGGCGGTGGTCGGTTGGGGTCTCTACGCTTATATCATACAGCTCCGCTACGGACTCCTCGCCACCGGGATGCGCGACGTTGTCATATGGGGATTATATCTGGTTAACTTTGTCTTTTTCATTGGTATCAGCCATGCCGGCACCCTCATCTCCGCCATCCTGCGTGTCACCCGCGCCGGCTGGCGTACTCCCGTGACACGTATGGCTGAACTAATCACGGTAGTGGCAATATCGGTGGGGGCTTTAATGCCTATCATTGACCTGGGACGTCCTGACCGTGTCTGGCATATGATTACTTTCGGGCGTTTCCAATCACCACTGATGTGGGATATTGTCTCCATCACTTCCTATCTGACCGGCAGTCTTATCTATCTCTACCTGCCGCTAATCCCGGATTTTGCCCTGGTGCGGGACCGGCTGACGCAGGGGACATCAGCCTTCAAGCGGAAGGTTTATACCTTTCTCGCTGTGGGGTGGCGGGACAAACCGCAACAACGGCACCGTTTGGAGCGGGCTATCAGCGTCATGGCGGTTATCATCATACCTATTGCCGTATCCGTCCATACCGTCGTATCGTTTGTCTTTTCCATGCTGCTGCGTCCCGGCTGGGATAGCACTATTTTCGGCATCTACTTTGTCATCGGGGCGATCTTCTCCGGCATCGCTTCAATTCTTATCGTCATGGTCATCTTCCGCAAGCTCTACCACCTGGAGGAGTACATCACTGAGCGGCATTTTCGCAACCTGAGCTACCTGCTGTTAACCTCACTCCTTATCTACCTGTATCTTACCATCAGCGAGTACTTGACGGTGGGTTACAAGCTGGAAGTAGTGGAGGCGCATCTCCTGGAGATTCTCCTGTTCGGGAAGAATGCCCCATGGTTCTGGCTCTTCGTCGTGGGGGGATTGGTGATACCGGCTTTCCTGATTATCTTCCGCCGCTGGCCAACCATTCCCAGACTGGTAACTGCCGCCGTACTGGTGAATGTGGGGATGTGGGTTAAGCGCTTTGTCATCGTTATTCCCACCCTTGAGGTGCCGCTGATGCCCTTTGAGTTTGGGGCCTACACCCCTACCTGGGTGGAGTGGTCGATTACCGCCGGCGCCTTTGCCGGGTTCATCTTAATCTTTGCTCTATTTGCCAAGATATTACCGCTCATCTCTATCTGGGAGGTGGCCGAGGAAAAGGAAGAGCAGGAACGAGAGCCGCCACCACGGACCAGGGAGATGGTGAGGGCAAAATGAAATTAAAGTTACTCCTAGCGGCTATCATCACCATCTTTTTGATGTTGCTAATGGCCTTGGCCGTGGTGGCCCAGGAGGGCGAGGCACCACCGCCCTACGCTGGCCTTAAAAACCCGTTTCCCTGGGATGACGCTTCAGCCCAGAGCGCCGGCAAAGCGGTTTACCAGAACTCCTGTGTGGGCTGCCACGGTACCAATGGGGCTAACTTTCCCGCGGCTGACTTCAGCGCCCCGGGTTTCTCCCAGGGATTGGAGGAGAGACCGGACCTTTATTTCTGGTGGCTAAGCGAGGGTAAACTAAATAAAGGTATGCCTGCTTATAAGTCTTCTCTCTCCGAGGAACAGCGTTGGCAAGTCCTGACTTACCTCAGATCTCTGGGTAAGGCAACTCCCGCGAACGTAATCCCACCCCCGGTTAGACCTCCAATGACAGCAGAAAATATTATTTTGCACCTTGAGGTCCCCAGTCAGGCTGACTCTGGACACCCGCTAGCCTTGAGCGCCGTACTTCAGGACCACCAAGGCAGCCCTATCGAGGGTGCCACGATAAAGTTCTTTATCCAGGTGGACTTCTTTACTCGAGGACTGATGGAAATCGGGGAGGCTATCACCAACGATAAAGGGGTTGCGGTTCTTGATTATATCCCTCGGCATACCGGCCAGATAGAGGTGCGGGCTGCTTATGAGACAGTCGAAGCCACCGCGCACCTCAAGCTCCCTGATACGGACAAGCATTTTTACGTTACTCATATTGGCATAGATGTACCTAGCCCCTGGAGAGACATGTCCATCGGCGAGTCACACCTTGAACTGGGGGAAGGAAACACCGCCCCGCCAACTGTCTTCCGCCTCCCCACTGGGGCACTTTCCTGGCTTACCCCCTTATTGTGGGCCGCCATGGCTATTTGGATCGTTTACTTCTACGTAGTGTACCAGGTGTTCCGTATCCCCATAGTCGGCGAAATAAGAGACATAGATACAAGACGCATCCCCCGGGTCGGTCTAGTAATCGTGGTGGCTGTGGGTATCCTGCTGGTACTGATGCTCGTCACCAGCCCCCTTTCCCACCCCCATGGGCTCCCATAGTACGGGAAAAGCAACCACGCCGGAGCTAAGCGTAAAACCCCATTTCTACCATACAACTGGAGCACCCTTATCAACAAAAAGGCAGGCTGTTTAATTTACATCCGGGGATTAGCATCTTGCTCTGAGGACCTAAACCATTTATATCTATAGCCTTTACTCTTGGTAGAAAATAGAAATTTTAGTGTATGTTGGTTATAATATCAATATAGTATTCACTATGAAGGTGGTAATAAATATGGCGAAAAACGATTTGATAAGCGAAATTATTGAGCTCCAACGGAAAGTGGACAGAGCTAGGAGACAATACGGGCTTGACGTCTGGATGGACCTGCCCCTTACCATTGCGCAACTCAAAAGCCTGTTTTTCATCAGCAATCAAGGAAGTACTAACCTGGGGAAGCTGGCAGGAGCACTCGGGGTTACCCCAACCAACACGACCGGCATAGTGGACCGGCTGGTAAAACAGGGTCTGGTGAGTCGCACTGAGGATGAGGAAGACCGCCGTATGCTGTTACTCCAAACCACAAGCCAAGGAGAAGAACTTGTCTCCAAACTCAGGGAAAGAAGAAAAGGCTACTTATCTGAGCTCTTGGCACGTTTGACCGTGGATGAGCTTGATATCCTGGCTCAGGGACTGGTCTCTTTGGTCAAAGCTGCGGAGTTCTATGAGGGAGAAATCAGACATGAGCATGATTGAAGTGGAAGGTTTGACCAAACGCTTTGGTCAATTTACGGCTGTAGACCATATATCATTCCAAGTAGATAAAGGCGAGATATTTGGCCTCCTCGGCCCCAACGGAGCCGGTAAGACGACGACTATTCGCTGCCTGCTTACCCTCGTCCCTCCGTCAGCTGGCCAGGCGAGCATTGCCGGTATCGATGTCCTGAAGAAACCTCAACAGGTGCGTGAAATTTGCGGGTATGTGCCCCAAGACGTCTCGGTGGATGGTGACCTCACCGGTTACGAGAACCTCCTCTTCTACGCCAGGCTTTTTCACGTTCCCAGGTCGGTGCGTCAGGAACGCATCCGGAATGTCATTGAGTTCATGCAACTTACCGATAAGGCTAGCGAGTTGGTCAAAACCTACTCCGGGGGCATGATGCGACGTCTGGAGATAGGTCAGGTGCTAGTCAACCGGCCTCGGGTGCTCTTTCTCGACGAACCGAGCATCGGGCTCGACCCGGCGGCAAAACGGATGGTCTGGGATTACGTCAACCGGATGCGGGATGAGTTTGACGCCACCATCCTGCTCACCACCCACGACATGAACGAGGCTGACCAGCTCTGTGATCGCATTGCCATCATGAACGGGGGTAAAATTGTAGTCATCGGCGCTCCCACCAAGCTCAAGGCAGAGTTGGGCGGCGATATTATCACCATAACCTCAGCCAGTCCCAACTGCCGCCAGGTAATCCAGGAGATAGGTTACCAGCTCCTACCTCAGTCCCAGGACAGCACTTGTGACCTCGTAGTTGATGATGGAGAGCGGAAGATACCAGAGATTCTAGACGAGTTGAAAAGTCACGGAGTCAATACAGCATCAGTCTCGCTGAAGGTGGGTACACTGGATGATGTCTTTCTCAAATACGCCGGAAAACGTATCGGCGAAGGTGAGCTGACCTGGCAGACCACAAGGACGATGCGGAGAACAGCAAGGAGGCACGGAAAATGAACATTGGCACGCTTGCGACCAACATCCTCACTATTACTGACTTTGAGTTGAGGAAGGTACGGCACGATATGTCGCAGATATTGATTAGAGCAATACAGCCGGTCCTGTGGCTGCTTGTTTTTGGCGAGGTCTTTGCCAGGACGCGCCTGGTACCCACGGGTGATTACAGCTACCTTCAGTTCCTCACGCCGGGCGTTTTGGCACAGTCGGTCATCTTTGTCGCCATCTTCTATGGCTTTAACCTGGTTATGGACCGGGACATGGGCCTCCTGCACAAGCTATTGTCTACCCCCATCCCACGTTACAGCATTGTCCTCGGAAAGACCCTCTCTGCCGGGGTACGGTCGGTAATACAGGCACTGGTCGTGTTTATCCTGGCGTTAATCCTCCGCGTCCAGCTGATATTGAACCCGTTTACTATCATCGGGGTGTTTGTAATCATCATCCTTACAGGCATGTGCTTCTCCAGCCTTTCCATCTTCCTGGCTTCATTCTTCAAGACCCGGGAACGTATGATGGGTATCGGCCAGGCCATCGTCATGCCCCTCTTTTTTGCCTCCAGCGCTATCTATCCGATTGATATCATGCCCACTTGGCTTAAGGTGGTGGCTCGTATTAATCCTTTGAGCTATATCGTTGAGGCTATGCGAGCACTACTCGTAACGGGACACCATGACCGTATAGCCCTGGACCTTGGCGTTACGTTTCTAGCTACTGTGATGTTAGTCACTATTGCTTCCATGTCTTTCAGCCGCATAATCAGATAGCAACCGAGCGAGCATGTTTATGCCGGTAATACCTCAGGGCGGAGAGAAATGAGAGAAAATTAAAAATAAAAAGCCTCCCATTTCGGGGAAGCTCGAATAACGATTGTAGATGCCCTTGGGGCCGCCCTGCACCACGATTTTTCAAGGCGCTTAATATCAGCGTAATAGTAGCCGACTCCATGTCCCGCCTTTTTTTCAGGAACGCGGTGAACATCGGCCTCCCTGTTCTTATCTGTAAGGGGGTATCAGAGATTTTTGAAGAGGGGAATGTGGCTAAGATTAATATAGAAACAGGGGAGGTAATTAATTTGACTAAGGGAATGACGTTGCAGGGAGAAAATTTATCGCCAGATAGTCCACCGGCGCAAATTCTCAAGGCTGGGGGACTGTCTGCCTTCATGCGCCAGGAATTGGGATAAAGACCTGAGAAAAGGCAATATTCCGATTTATTAGAATACGAGGCAATTAAATAATCCTTTACTCGCTAATTTCGACTTGGTTCTGTACCTCCGCCTTTTATCAAGAGTGCTTTACACGCAGGGGGTCACAAGTTTGAGTCTTGTACCGCCCACCATCATGCCTAGAAGGTCTTTCAAGACCTCCTGATTGTTGTCATCTCTCAATACCCATTTCACACAATTATATCGGTGCCATGGCGCGTTCCGCTAATTTGTAATGTAGTAAGCGCCATCAGCACAGGCTTTGCACAGTATTGTGCCACCTTTGTTACATTCCCTGCCATCGGCTATACGCTCACCGCATTCAGAGCAAATCGCTACCTTTCTCGGCGAACCAGGCAAATCAGTCTCCGGTATTTTCACCAGTACTTCCTGAAGTGTTACCAGTTCGTTATCAGGAATTGCGCCGATGTTTTTTATAGTCTCCTCTACGGATCCCTCTTGATTAAATTTTTGCTTAACAAGAGTCCGGACAGCTTTGCCCGTAGTAAGGTTCACCAAGGTCATAGCAAACTTCCCGTAATCCACATGTTTTAATGTACGGCGTCCCAGAGAACAGCCCGTGATTACTTGCACCGCATCAGTCATACAGCGGTCAATTTCAACATAAGCAATAATATCCCGGCTCTTTTTATGTGGGTCCAGTCCCAGAAAACGCATGGCCGCTAGTGTCATCTTGGTTCCCAGAGCTATGCCCGTACATACGTGTCCGTGGGACTGCCCCACTTTGTCGAGAAAAAACTCGTAATCGCTCAAATGTCTCTCCCCATATTTTGACTCTCTATAAATCCTTATAGCGATAAGTATACTATTGTTTACATCATTGTCAAGACTCAAAACAAATCATTAACCGCGTTTAAGTATGGCAGCGAGGTAAGAAGTGGTTTACTACCAGGGGGACCTGATACTTTACTGTCTGTCCAAAAAGGACAGATTTGCAAAATAGCCAGCAATGCCTACATGAACTGTTTGGGAGTTTCGCTTATGCCAAGCATCTTTCTTGATTGGGCTGGCGTCGCTATTTCACGCTCAAGCTCTTTAGCGATACGAACTACCCTCTCCACTAGCTGAGCGTTGCTCTTGACTAACTCTCCCCTGCGGTAGAACAAGTTGTCTTCCAAACCGACCCTCACATGCCCGCCCATAAGGATGGCCATGGTGGCCAGGGGCAGTTGATGCGGTCCTACGGCGATCAGGCTCCACATGGAATCTGGAGGCACGCAATCCACCATGTTGACTAGCCCCCTCGGGGTCGGGAACTCGAAGCCGCGCGCAAAAATAAGCTCCATCCAGTATGGCTTTTTTATCAGATTTTCCTGAATCAGTCTTTGCACGTTCCAGAACATAGACGCATTGTAGATTTCCAGCTCTGGTTTTATATCCCTTTCCAAAGCTATTTTAGCGATTCTGGCTATGTCTTTCCATGTCGCTAAAAGAACATCATCCCTCTGGATATCATGTGGTCTGCCTTTTAACGGGGGTTCTCGCTTCTTTTGTAGAGTATTGACCACAAAGGGGCCCATATTAAGAGAACACATTTCAGGCTGAGCGTCCAGAATCTTTACCGCCTCATCTCTCGACCCCCAGGGGGAAGCCCCCGTCGTATTGCCGATGATCATGTCGGGGCACCTGGCCCTGATGCCCCTGTTCAACGCCAGGTACTTAAGCGGGTCCGTGCTTGTTTCCGCCCCGGTGTCATCCCTGGCATGTATGTGCACAGAAGATGCCCCCGCATTGTAAGCTTCGTAAGTCGATTGAATCTGCTCCTCGATGGTCTCAGGGATGTTGGGATTCCTTTCCTTGCCGGCATTGCCACCGGTGATGGCAACCGTGATAATCAGGGGCGGTAAAACCGCATCATTGATTTTCCTGACATACTCGTACTGGTCAGAGTAGTTCCAAATGTGTGACATATTTAGACACCCCCCTCACAGCTAATAATTAAGATGCATCTGGTAGTAGGTCACAGCTGGTTAAACAAAATCAGCTGTTTCAGCAGGTTCCTGTCTCTTTCCTCGATTATTTGCTCTTTTGACTTACCCCGGTAGTCATAATACCCTTGGCCAGATTTTAAGCCCAGTTCACCCCTTTTTACCTTTTCGACAATAGCAGGTGACGGTTCAGTGGTGTTAGAGAGCACCTTATAAATCTGCTCGTTACCTCGCATTACGGTGTCTAATCCATTAATATCCAGCTGTGCAAAGGGGCCCAGGCTAGCGAGCCTGAAGCCGTAACTGGCCCTGGCCGCCATATCGAAGTCTTCAGGGGTTACTACCCCTTGCTCTACCAGGTAGTTGGCTTCTCGCATCATCGCTGTTTGAATACGGTTAACTATCAGGCCTGGCACTTCTTTCCCGACTAAAACCGGCTTCTTACCGACCTTAACCATAAGTTGTCTGGTCACTTCCACCACTTCATCTGCCGTATTTTTACCACGGTGAATCTCTACCAGAGGTACGATATGGGCTGGCATAAAGTAGTGAAGCCCGATAACCCTGCCCGGAGTGCGCATTCCTTCAGCTATTGCCGACATGGTGAAGCTACTGGTGTTGCTGCTGAGTATGACGTCTTGATGGCAGGAGTCTAATCGGGCAAACAGCTCTCTTTTTTGTGGCAGGACTTCCGGGATACTTTCGACAACGAACGCGCAATCCTTTATCTTCTTTTCCAGCTCCCGGGCCAGGTGGAATTCCATTCTTGACAGTATTAAGGAAGGCTCCTTCGGCAATAGACCGAACTCTGCGAATAGCCGCAAATTGGCCCCGACCTGATTGAAGCATCTGGTTAAAATATCGGTGTTCTGGTCAAACACCCGAACCGACAAACCACCCTGGGCAAAGTTCTGGGCAATGCCTTCCCCCATCACTCCTGCCCCGATTACCGCCACCTTTTTGATATCTCCAGCCTTCAATATCTACCTCTTTCATCAGGGCGACTTCGGTTTAGCAGCTTTAGGGCACTAATCTATGTTAAGATGGCCTCAATTTCTCGGTCTCTTTATAATCTATAACCCATCGTCCGTCATCTTCTTTCATCACCACTCCATATTTATCCCTTGCTTCTTTAACCGATATTTTTCCGTCACGGACGTCATCCCGCACCAGGTCAGGATGTCGATAACGGGGATCGCTCTTCAATTTCCTTCTAAGCTCCTCCGTAGCCTTGTAATCGACCGCCACATCTTCCGGATTATCGGTTAAGGACTTCGGGTCAATGACCACTCCATATACATTTCTCGCCCTCTCGACGGAGATTAGCTCGTCTCGTACGTCTATCTTTATCTTCTCGGGGTCTCGATTAAGTGGGTTACCCCACCCGCCAGCCCCCATGCATTCAGTGTATAATATATCTCCCGGGTACATGGGGCTCATTGACATGGTGGGGAAAAACTCCTTTTCTGTCCGCCCCGCTCTCTTCAGGTATAAATCACCGGTAGGGGCATAGGGGGCACCCCCCGCACCGGCTGGTGGGAAGAATGTGCCGCTAGCATCCCCGGCCATGAGAATGGTCCTGGCACCCTCCATAGCGGTGCACCACCGGGACGCGGTAGAACCCCTAGCGCCATTAAACTCACCGGGTCCTTCCTTGTCCTTCGCCAGATTCATCCATTCCCAGTAGAAGGGCATAATCAGCTCACAAACTTCCACGGAGCCTCGCAACACCACACCGGTCAGGACGGTGCCGCACATGCCGTCCCAGCCGTCATGGCCTTTTACCGCGCCGCTGCCGCCTTCTTCGAGGAAGGGCGCCGCAAAGTACTCGATATCTTGTCCCGTCCTGGGGTCTTTTATCGGTACCCTGCCGGTAACATCCACGGAATAATGCCTCGAGGAAACACCCTGGGCTTTTTCCGTGGCTTTGGCTAGAGCCTGAGTGACCGCGTCGGTTATTTCTGTGGCGGTGCTGCAACCACAAGCGCCGTAGGTGTGGGGACGAGTCGGATTAACTACTTTACCTTCCGGGGCGATAATATGAATCGGTATCAGCGCGCCATGATTATGTGGCAAATCCGGGTCAGTGGCATAAAAGATGGGAAAATAGGTGAAGCAGTAGGTATTACCCAGCGGGCTATTAACGAAATCAACCTGGTCCATAGAGTCCGAGAAGTCAAAGGTCATTTCATCACCTTTAACTGTCAGCTTGACCCGGATCCATACCGGGCGGTCCATGATGGTTCCATCCGAGTCCACGGCGCATTCACCGGTATATTCACCATCGGGAATCTGGCTGATTTCGGAGCGCATGGCCTGCTCACCCCTAATCATCATCTCATCGCAGCAGGTCTTTACGGTATCCAGTCCGTATTTGCCAATCAGGGCACGAATATCTTCCTGCGCCCTCTGTATGGAGCCATAGATGACCATACAATCGCTCCAGACACCAGCCGAAGTTCGGATGTTGTCAAAAATGATTTCCCTGGCTTTCTCGTCGATTTTACCCTTTTCGATTATCTTTATGGGCGGGATATTAATTCCCTCAGAGATGCAGTCGTATGCCTGGGGGAAATAGCTGCCCGAATAGGCTCCACCGCTGTCGGCCATGTGACCTCTAAAATGGTAATAGAATACCAGCTCATTTTCATAGTAGACAGGCACCAGGAAGGTCCAGTCCGGCAGGTGGCCGCTTTGTAAAATGTGACCATCATTGCCCAGGACCATGTCACCCTTATCCAGGGCACCGAATTTGTCCAGTATCGCCTTGGTCGGAATCTCGGCCACCAGGCAGTGACAGGGTAAATACTCCACCTGGCAGACAATATGGCCGTTCTTGTCAAGCAGCACCGGGCCGAGGTCGCGGGCGTTGGCCATAACATAACTCTGGGCGCCATGCACCACTCTTTCCCCCACCTCACGGGTGATATTCATTAACTTATTCCATATTACGGAAATGGTCACTTCATCAATCTGACATTTCTCTTGAGCCATTATTTTTTACCCCCCATATTAATGAATTATGCCACTCATGCCTTTCAAGCTATCGTAACATAGTTCCCATATTCATCAACCTGTATACGATACCCCGGTGGGATGACCACGTTGGTCATCCTCTCTTCAACAACACACGGTCCTTCAAGGACATTACCTGCCAGCATTTTATCACCGTCATAAATTCTGGTTTCCGTATAGCCATTGCTTTCTTCAAAATAGGCGTTCCTGACACCTTTGAGTGCCTGCACCGGGTCCTTTTTCCCCGTCTTTATCTTCTTAAGAGTTATGGAGGGCAGTTTACCGATGGCCGTCAGACCAAAGCCCATAATCTCCAGGGGATAATTTTCATCAGCGTAGCCATACAGGTCCTTGTGCTTGCGATGAAAAGCCGCCAGCCCCTCCTTGATGGCTTCTCTGGTAATATTCCCACTTGGCCATTCCACATCAATGCCGCGGTACTGGCCAAAGTACTTCACCGTCATCATGCCGACCATGACGCGCTGCGCCTCAGGTATCTCCTCCTTGGCCAGGACAGCCAGACTTTCCTGCTCCATTTCCCGGTAAAGATGCTTTACCCGTTCCAGGTCCAGAGTCGCCACCGGGACACTGTAAAAGCGCGAGTAATCATGCTTCAAATCGACCCCGAGCATGCCAAAGGCACAATAGATTGGAGCATACTTGGGTATGAATATCTTGTCGATACATAGCTCCTTGGCTATCTGTACCCCATGTACTGCGCCGGCGGCCCCACCGACGCATAAATAGAAATCCCTCGGGTCCAGGCCACGGCGAGTGATCGTATATGATACCGTATTGGCCATCACCGAATTAATCACCTTATATATGGCCGCAGCCGCCTTAGGAACACTCAAGCCCAGGCGGTCGGCAACTTTTTCTTTCAGCACCTTCTCCGCCAGGTTTTTATGAAGCTCCATCTCGCCACCGAGAAAGTAATCAGGTGAGATGTAGCCCAGTATCACGTCGGCGTCAGTAACCGTAGCCTCTTCCCCGCCGGTACCATAGCACGCCGGGCCCGGGTCAGCACCAGCGCTTTTAGGTCCAACTCTTAAGGTATTGGTAACATCAAACCAGGCGATGCTACCCCCACCAGCCCCAATACTGGTGACATCAATAACGGGTAAAGAGAACCGGTGGTTTTCAATCAAGCTCTCGGTTTTAATCATTGAGGTACCTTTATCGACAATACCCAGGTCTAGACTGGTGCCTCCCATATCTATTGACAACAGGTTTTCCACCCCGTGCAACCTGCCAATGGTGATGGCGGCGGAAGGTCCCGCCGCCGGACCGGACATTGCCAGGGTGGCCGGTTTTTCCATAGCAATTTCGGCAGTTTCCACGCCTCCATTATTCTGGATATACAGGAACTGTCCCTGGAAACCTTCACTTTCTAGCAGACTGGTTATTTTCTTCGTGTATTTATGAATAGCCGGGGCGATGAAAGCATTGATGATGGCGGTGCTGGTTCTTTCGTATTCGCCCACGGCTGGCAGGACATCGGATGATATGGTGACATCAACCTCAGGATAGTCCTGCTTGACTATCTCGGCGACCCTCTGCTCATGCGAGGGGTCCAGGAAGGAAAAGAGCAGCGCGACAATGATACTCTCAACCTTCAGCTTCTTAAGATAAGCCACAGCCTTGTGAACACTTTCCTCATTCAATGGTACTCGAACATTACCCCGCGCATCTATCCTCTCCTCGATTTCCACACGCAGATAACGCGGCACCAGAACCTCGGGAAAATCAACGCGCCAGTCATACATGTCATCTTTGGCGACGCGACGGAACTGGATGACGTCACGATGGCCCTTGGTGCAGAGCAAGCCCAACTTTGGACCCATCCGAGTAGCGATTATATTCGTCCCCGTGGTCGTCCCGTGCACTATGGTTGAGACTCTGCCCAAAAACTGCTGGCGGTCCAGATTATTCCGCCGGGCCAGATTGTCGATGACGTTCATGGTGCCAATAGACAGATCGCGAGGAGTGGTGGGCGCTTTGGATGTCTGGGTAAGCCCCTTATCGTCAACAGAGATGGCATCGGTGAACGTCCCGCCAACATCTATCCCTACTCGATACGCCATAAATCTTCCCCCTTTGTTTTATTATCGGTGAATTTCTGGCTACTACCGCAATACATCAGTGACTTCTCACGCAATTGCGGGCAAACGGCACAGTTTTTTGTCCACGCTCATTATATTGTATCTTTTCTCTCTCACGCAAATAAGGCTTCAACGTGCCTGACCCCATCTCCACCAATCCTTGCCAGGCCCTTCACCGGCCAAAGATACCTTCAACCTCTATCAGC
>Ga0154826_1105_pt2 | contig 14273 bp, 14 predicted proteins | sample Rifle2008BG16ft_FD_116130 | JGI IMG/M metagenome (GOLD analysis project Ga0154826, IMG submission 116130) | Chloroflexi bacterium RBG_16_50_9
GGCCTAAGCGGGCAGTTGGAGAGGCAACAAGCCTCTTCAGGGTATAGACCACATCATCGGCTGTAATCTCACGTCCGGCGACCAGTCTGCTAGCTTCGCTTTTCGGGTCAAGCGCAAAATGCACCCCTTTACGAAGATGGAATGTGGCGGTATCCGGAGCGCTGATGTCCCAACTCTCAGCCAGGGCACCTGCTTTATATTCCCAGACATCCGCACCGGTAATATCCCAGGCGACTTCCCCTGTGCCGGCAGGCCCTCTGGTCCAATCACCGGTCCAGAGCTCTTCATTAGTTAGTTCGATTACGGCCGGTATGTTCGAGTTGACCGCATCAAAACTGTTGACATCACCCGATAAAGTCAAGACGACTTTGCCGCCGTATTTTGGAGCCTCGTCTGTCGGCGCCACCGCCTCTTTCTGGGTCGGTTCCTCTCCTGGCTTAGTCGGGGTAGTCGGGGTAGTCGGGGTAGTTGGAATAGTCGGCGTTGCCGCCGGACCGCAGGCTGCTATTAGCAGGGACAAGACCATCAGGACACTTACCACCAGCCATAGAATCTTCTTCATTCTGTTTCCTCCTCGCAATTTGCCGGATCTTTGAAATGTCCACTTCTCAAACTACGTACCGCGATTGCCATCGTAAAAAGTACGGTTTGACGACCTAGTATTCGTTTACGAAGTCGTGATTGAATGTTATACTAATACATGGCTACTCCGTTGTCAATAGCATAATACAGTGTGACTGATTACCTATCCGATGTGCTATCATTAGTGAAGGGTCAGCGAATCAGGCGCGTTGGTGTTTTCTCTCAGTTATTCTGTGGCCGTCTATCGACCAGGGAGCAACAACCTAAAGAATGAAAGACCAGTATAGTTTTGAGCTCATGCTATGGCAACTGATCCATGGCACTCTTCGGACAGTCGATAAGCTCTGGGATCAGGAACTCCAGAAAAGGGGACTTTCTTCGCGCAAGGCCGCGGTGATAAGGGCTGCGCTAAGATTGGGACAGCGTGCCACGGTGACGGAAATATCCAGACAGTTATTTATCGAGATTAACACAACGTCCGAGCAGCTTAAGAGGATGGAGCATGACGGGCTCATAAGAAAAGTCAAGTGCCTTGGCACGAAGAATGCTCTCCGCGTCGAGGTGACCGCGAAAGGTCATGAATTGTACCTTAAGACTGAAACAGTGGAATCTATCCAGATCACTATGTCTGTCTTAACTGACAAAGAGAAAACGGAACTGTGGTCGATTCTATCCAAGATAAGGCAAAAGGCAGTAAGCGAATTAGCTCTCCAGAACATGGATCTTTACCCTCCCGCAGATTACGAAAGCATCGACTCTTTTGATGGCGCCACGTGACCTGACGCCGGAAATCCGATTAAGCTGTCGGACTGCACTCTTGGTTGCGACCTAACAACCGGGTAAAATCGGGCCTCGCTGTATGATAAAGTCTCAGATTTGCGCTTCCGCCTGCACACAAGGGCGAATACCGAAAAACCTCTCGATTGTAAATGATAGCGTAGCTGAGGATAAGCAATGGGAAAGAAAGCTACGGGCCGAGGAAAAATTGCCAGATTCTGATGATATTGCGAAGGTGACCCTCACCCCAAAGCTGTACCAGCCAACGGTATGAATTCTGGCTGCTGTTGTGACTCAAGTGGTATCGCTAATGGGGGCGAGTCAACGGCGTCACAAATCATCCTTATGTGACTTTTCGTTATTGTGCTAAAGTTAAATCTGCCCACCATTTGCCCACCAACTTTTCAGCCTATGTTATTGTTAGCCTCAAAAGCACCTTGACCATTAATAACGAGTTTTGACTATTTTGAGGCTAATATGACCACTTTTAACAGGTAACGGCTAATCCGAAGACCGATGCTCTATCCACTGAGCTACAGGCGCTTGTGGCTAAATTCGGGCATTGCCACCTGACATAATATTATGATTTGGCTCCGCTTGTCTATGACGTTTTTATTATGCCTTACTGCCATAATGCCGTCAAACTCTTGTTTGCTGGTTCTTCTCAATCTTGGTTGCTCACCAGCCCTTGCAGATTTACATAACTAGAAAAACAATCCAGGCTCAGTTAGCCTAGATTTGTATCCCTAAAAAAATATTTCCGCCATTTTCAAAAAATGATTCCCTCTGGGTCTTCTAGCCAACCATGATTGAGGAAAAAGGGATTCGCTGCAGTCATGGGAGATGTGAGAAAGGCATGAGGTTAGTCAAGCAAGAATGCAGAGGGAGATTGTGATGAAAATGGAAAGCGGTATTTAACGGGCTGTCAAAAAATGACTCTGAAGAATCTTACAATCATTGCTGCCCGTGGTGATATACTGTTCCATCTGACTGTCTCAGACTCATCGGGAGTATAGTACCATTTCAGGAATCGCACTATATCGGTAATCCAACCGAATAACAGCTTTCCCAGTATTCTGGACAAGCCGATTATAATCCACATTTTACGTGCCCAACCCTTCCACTAATAGAATATACCTGAGGGTGATGCCTGTCAAATCTTTTCAGATGACGAACGCCTGTTATTTAGGTGAACCTGATGAACGGCGAAAAGAACGTGTCCTTACGCTTCCGGACGACGAGACATCTGCTGAATGGCGGCTACTGCGGCTATGGAAGCGATTCTTTTCTTTTCATCGAATATCTGAGATAGCCTCTCTTCAAATGGCTTTTCGCGCTCCATAATCCGCTTCATATCCTCAAGGATAGTGGGTTCGGTATCAATGAAGTGGGTGCTCAGGTCACCGGCGATAAAGCGCGGGTTTTCCATTACCGCCTTATGGAAGGGGATATTAGTCTTCACTCCAATAATAATGTATTCGTAGAGAGCTCGCCGCATTCTGGCGATAGTCTCCTGGCGGTCTCTGCCCCAGACAATGAGTTTGGATATCATCGGGTCGTAAATAGTGGGTATGGTGTAGCGGGTGAAGACGCCGCTATCGACGCGGACACCGATGCCCCCCGGTGAGCGGTAGCCTCTCAGCTTGCCGGGTGAGGGAGCGAATTTGTTCAGGGGGTCCTCGGCGTTGATACGGCACTCGATAGCCCAGCCGTTCGCCCGCACATCTTTCTGCTTGATGCTGAGTTTGTGCCCCCGGGCTATCTGTATCTGCTCCTTGACGATATCTATGCCGGTCACCATTTCGGTAACCGGGTGCTCCACCTGAACGCGGGTATTGGCTTCCAGAAAGTAGAATTCGCCGTCCGAGTAAAGGAACTCGATAGTTCCCGCCCCTTCATAGTCCACCCATTTAGCCGCTTTGACGGCGGCGGCTCCCATCTCGGCTCGGAGTTTGGGGGTGAGGGCCGGGGAGGGTGATTCCTCGATTAGCTTCTGGTGACGCCGCTGGATGGAGCATTCCCGCTCTCCCAGATGAATGACATTTCCGTGGGAATCTCCGAGTATCTGGAACTCTATATGACGGGGATTATGTATGTATTTCTCAATATAGACATCCGGCAAGCCGAAGGTGTTTTTGGCGACTGCCTGAGATGATTCCAGTGCCGGCGTTAGTTCCTCTTCGCAGGTGACGATTATCATGCCGATACCCCCGCCGCCCCCGGCCGGTTTGATTATCACCGGATAGCAGATTTCGCTGGCGATGTATTTCGCCTCTTCGAAATCGGTAATGCAGTCATCAGTGCCGGGCACCACAGGCACTCCCGCCTTCTTCATCTCACAGCGGGCAGCCACTTTGTTGCCCATCGTTTCCAGCACCCGGCTCGATGGCCCGATAAACTTTATTCCTGCCTGCTCGCAGGCAAGGGCAAAGCTGGGGTTCTCAGCCAGAAATCCATAGCCGGGATGAATGGCATCGGCGTGGCATTCTACAGCCACTTCGATGATGGCTTTAATGTTAAGGTAGCTCTCTGATGCCGGCGCCGGGCCGATGAAGTAAGCCTCGTCCGCGTACTTGGCGAACAGGGCGTCTTTATCTGCTTCAGAGTAGATGGCTATCGAGGTAATGTCCAGTTCGCGACAGGCCCTCATAACGCGGATGGCTATCTCGCCTCTATTAGCTACCAGAATTCTGTTAATCATCTTATCTTAATCCCCACCATTCCGGCGGAAGCCGGAATCCAGAAGACTTTTGTGGCCTTGATTTACTGGATTCCGTGTCAAGCACGGAATGGACATTGTGCATCAACCTTATTCTATCACCATCAAGACATCGCCAGCGTTGATTACCTCGCCCTGGAAGGTAAGGATTTCCTTGACCACCCCACCGAAAGGCGAGCGCACCTCATTCTGCATCTTCATCGCCTCTATCATCACCACCACATCCCCCACCTTGACCTTATCCCCCGCCTTTACTTTGATGGCCAGAATCATACCCTGCATTGGGGCGACCACCGCCCCCTGGGGCAACTCGGCCGGCTGACGGTTGTTTGCTTTCTCTATGGTTACGGTTTTGCCGAGCACCGAAGACACCTTGACATTAAACACCTCGCCATCTACATCCACGGCGAATTCCATCGGCAGTTCCAGGTTTTTGACTCCTTTGACAGCTTCCATCGGGGATGGTATAGCCTCTTCTTTGAGTTCGCCGCGCAGGAATTTGACAGCCACCTGTGGATAGAGGGCGTAAGTCACCACGTCCTCATCCTTGTGGATAATACCCATTTTGTGGGCTTCGTCCTTCATTTTTTCCAGCTCGGGCGGAATCAGCTCGGCCGGACGAACTTTAATTGGCTTTGCATCTCCGATTACCTGTTTGATTATCTCCTTGCTTATAGGGGCAGGTGGGCGACCGTAGTAGCCGAGAAGGTAGTTTTTCACCTCTTCGGTTACCTGTTTATAACGGCTGCCGGCAAGTACGTTTAAGACCGCCTGAGTGCCTACTATCTGGCTCGTCGGCGTTACCAGCGGGGGATATCCAAGTTCAGCACGTACCCGGGGCATCTCTTTCAGGACGGCAGCGTACTTGTCCATGGCGTTCTGTTCCCTTAACTGGCTGACAAGGTTGGATATCATACCGCCGGGTATCTGGTGCAGCAGGACATTGATACTGGGACGGGTTGTCTCAGCGGTGAACAGCACCCGGTATTTTCCAGCCAGGGTAGCAAAGTACTCACCTATTTCATAAAGCAGCTCTAAATCAAGCCCGGTATCATACTGGGTATCTTTGAAGGCTGCCGCGATACTTTCGGTCGGCGGATGGGAACTGCCCCAGCCAAAAGCCGAAAAGGCAGTATCGAGGATATCGGCTCCGGCCAGGACGGCGGCATGATGGCTCATCATAGACATACCGCTAGAACAGTGCGAATGAAAATTGAGAGGAATTTTCACCCTGGCTTTTATCGCCTTTACAAGGTCATCCGCGGCAGCCGGTGAAATCAGCCCGGCCATATCTTTGATACAGAGGGAGTCGCAGCCCAGCCCCTCCAGTTTCTTAGCCATTTCGGCGAACTTTTCCGTGGTGTGTACCGGGCTGACGGTGTAGCAGATAGCCCCCTGGACATGCGCCTTATAGTCTTTAGCCAACTTTATGGCCAGTTCCATATTGCGCAGGTCGTTCAGGGCATCGAAGATACGGAAGACGTCTATGCCGTTCTTTACGGAAAGCCGTATGAATTCCTTCAGTACATCGTCCGGGTAATGGCGGTAGCCGACCAGGTTTTGTCCTCTGAGCAGCATCTGGAGGCGGGTATTCTTCACTTCCTTGCGCAGGCTGCGCAGGCGTTCCCAGGGGTCTTCATTCAAGAATCTGATGCAGGTATCGAAGGTAGCCCCGCCCCACATCTCCAGAGAGAAAAAGCCCACCTTATCCAGCTTGGCGGCGATGGGCAGCATATCCCGGGTGCGCATTCGGGTAGCGATGAGTGATTGGTGACCATCTCTAAGTGTGGTATCGGTTATCTGAACGCCCATCTGTTGCCTGTGCCTTCCTTTTCTATAAGAGTGCGTGCGGCAATCTAACGATGTAATTTGCCGTTTACTCATTCATTCTAAAGTGCCAGATGATGGAAGTCAACAAATTAGTAACCACTTCTTAGTCTGTTTGGGGAAGCCCGAAGGGGCGTCAGCCCCTTCGGAAACACAAGAAGCCCCTTCCCTTAACAAGGGCAGGGGCTAGGGGACGGGTTCCCTAATTTCATGTTTTCCTTACATAAATGCGCCAGAACTGGGGTGTTCTGCCGCCGACATACTCTTATTAGATAGGGATTTCCCTGCTAGATTTGGTTGTCTCTATTGGGTAAAATTAGACCTGAGGTGGACCGGTTATGGCGGCTGAAGCGACCAACAGTGAGGTTAAACTGGTTGAGAGGAGGAAAGGCACTACAAAAGTGAATGCCGAACTTCTGCATAGATGATGATTACTCAAGAAATTCCCCTCCGGCTCAGCAGGCACACTGAAAAGATGGAAAATTGGCGGGTATTATTAGCTGAAGGACACCCCGTATTTCGTCAGGAAATAGTTAAGGCTATGGCTGAGATGCCTGGGCTGAATCTGGTAGCTAAAGTAACCAACGGCTGGGACGTGATGTTCACCTCAGCCCAGCTTAAGCCGGATGTCATCCTGTTGGATTTCTCTTTGCCTGGATTGAACGGCTTTGAAGTTACCAGCTTAATCAAGCGGGGTTTACCACAGACTCCGGTGGTAATACTCCTCGATGAAGAGAATGAAGACAGCATAAAGGCGGTAGAGCAATGCGGAGCCTGGGCTTACATGGTTAAAGGTCGTCTGGCTCAGGAACTGCCTTCTTTGCTGGGTAAGTTGGAGCAGACCAGGAGAGGAAGCGATAGTCCAAATTAGGGAATAGCCTTTGAATAACTGGACGACTGAGTTATAATAACTGGCAAAGGTGAGTAGTGCCGAAAATGAAATGGTTGCTTCTTTGCCTAATCGGAGGGTTTGTAGCGGCGGGTTCTATATTTGTTTTGAACTCTGCCAGGGTGTATGCCCTCGACGAGAATAATTGTCTTGTCTGTCACGGTAACCCTGAGATGACGAAGATTAACGGTGACGGTAAGAAGATATCTCTGTATGTTAATAGTGAGGCGGTGAATACTGCATCGCACCGTTTCATAAATTGTACCACCTGCCATCCCTCGTATACCGTAATACCACACCGGGTTGACACGCCACTAACGAAGTTGTCTCTGGCAGAAAAGTGCGGCAGTTGCCATCAGTATGAATATAAACTGCACCGTGAGAGTATCCACGGTCAGCAGTTAGCCAATGGCAATCTCGATGTGGCTACCTGCGTGGATTGTCACAGCCCGACGGGTAATCCACACAGCGTTATACGTGTCCTGGAATACAACGCCCCGACTTACAAGAAAAACATCGCCCAGACTTGCGCCGGATGTCATAATGATGCGAGCTTGATGGCAAACTACGGCATTGTGGAAAAAGTCTATGAGTCTTATATGCGCAGCTTTCACGGCAAAGCAATGAAACTGGGCACATATGAAATAACTCAACTTGATAAAGCCACCTGTACGAATTGCCACGGCGTTCACGATATCAAGAGTGCTAATGACCCTAATTCTCCAGTGGCCGGTCTGGATAATCTGGCCAAGACCTGTGAGCAGTGTCACGCCGGCGCCGGAATAGAGTTTGCCCGCGGTTTTCTGGGGCACAGAGAGGCATCGCCGGATAATATACCGGTGGCGCATTACACTGAAATACTCTTCAGGCTCTTATTGACATCGGTTCTTTCATTCGGAGCCGTGGTAGTGATTATGGCTATCTACAGATTTTCTGCCGATAGGTGGAGGGTATAAGATGGCAACAAGAGCAGAAACGGTTTACGCAGGGCTGGTTCCGGAAGATACGATTGCTCGTTTCGATGTTCACCAGATAATTCAGCATATCGGATTAATGGTGAGCTTTGTTTTGCTGGTTATTACCGGCATTCCGCTCAAATTTCACGATTGGGCGATAAGTCAGGCGTGGATAGGGATGTGGGGGGGAATCGAGGTTACCCGTTCCATTCACTACTTTGGCGCCTGGCTCATGGTGGGGGTCGGTTTTTATCACCTGTATTATTTGTGGTACTCGACCGCAATATTGAAGAAGCCTTTCCCAATAAAGATGATACCTAGTCTCAGCGATTTCATTAAACTCTTCCAGGAACTGGGCTATTATGTGGGACTGAGAAAAGAAATGCCCAGGTATGACCGCTTTAACTGGAAGGAGAAGTTCGATTACTGGGCTCTCTTCTGGGGGGTGCCGGTGATGGCCGTCTCAGGGTTCATTCTCATGTTTCCAGTCTTTGCAACACGTTTCCTGCCCGGCTGGGTCGTCCCGACAGCCCTGGTGGCCCACAGTGATGAAGCGATGCTGGCATTGACCTGGATTGTGATGGTGCATATTTTCTTTAACCACTTTACGCCGGGTGTATTCCCGATGAATACTTCTATTTTTACCGGGAGGGTGCCCAGAGAACGCTACCGCCGCGACCACCCGCTGGAGTATGACAGGCTGATGGGAATCCCTGAGGTAGTTGATGATGAGGCTGATAATGAAGGCATTGATGAGAAGAACGATGAGGGTGCTGACGAGACTGGTCAAGGAAACAATTAGAATAACTAGTGAGGTATTCGACGATTGGCTGACAAGAGCGGCAGGGATAGTCTGCATTCTTATTGTTCTTATCGTTATCTATAATATGCGTTCAAACTTGCCTGATGCATATCCTCTTCTTGGCGCACTTGTCTATGCGATGGTACCGGTTCTCTTCATCGCCGGCGGGGTGATTTTCGTGATGGCAATCTTGAAGTTTAGCAAGCCTGAAAATTACGTTGAAACTCAACAAGCAGGTAATGACAATGAAGCATCAAAAGTACCGTGAAAAGCTGATATTCCTGATGGTGGCCGGGGCGATAGGCATAATATTTCTGGTTATCGGGAGTTATCAGACTATAGAATTCATGGACTCCCCGGTTTTCTGCGGCCGTCTTTGCCATCAGGTAATGTATCCCGAATATACTACCCATCAGACCTCTCCTCATTCTTCGGTGACCTGTGCCGAATGTCATGTTGGCCGTGGCGCTGACTATATGGTCAGGTCAAAACTGAGCGGTTTACCTCTTGTCTTTGTAACCATTCTTGGTACCTATGACCGTCCGATTCCGACTCCGGTGAAAAATCTCCGCCCCGCCCGTGATATCTGCGAGGAGTGTCATCGGCCGGGAAAGTTCTCCGGAGACGTCGTCCGTGTCCATACTACTTACCTCTCTGATGAACAGAATACTAAGAAGGTTGACACCCGGATTCTCCGCGTCGGTGGCGGAGAACTTGGCATAGCCCATGATATCCACCGGCATATTGATGGCCGTCTCTGGTATCTGCCTATGGATGAGAAGCGTCAGGAAATTGGATGGATTGGCATCGAGAATGCTAAAGGTGAACTTGTTGCTGAATATATCGACCGTGATAAATCCGCCGAACTTATTCATACCGAAGACCAGCGAATAGAAAATGATAAACGCCTTTTGGACTGCATGGATTGCCATACGCGGGTAACCCATATTTTTCGCTCACCTGAAGAACTGATTGATGAGGCGTTTATCCAGGGTAAAATGGACTCAAGCATTCCCTTTATCAAGAGAGAGGGGCTTAAGGCTCTGGACCCCGCTAATCCCAGCTTAGCTCAGGCAGTTGCCAGGGTAGAAGCTATCAGGGAGTTCTATGCGGCTTCATATCCCGATATTTATGTAAGTCATGGCAGATTGATTGAGGCGGCAATAGAAGAGCTGAAGGAGATTGCCAGGCTAACCACATTCCCCGATATGAAGGTGGATTGGAATACCTATATCGACAATATAGGTCACCAGAAATCACCAGGGTGCTTTAGATGTCACGGAAAGCTGGTCGCTATCACAGGCGACACAAAAGGCCAGGTTCTTAGCGCTAGCTGTGAAAAGTGTCACTATAGCGCAGCATCAAACTAGGGTGGTTGAGATTAAGAAATGAGGCATAATATCTGGGCAGCCCGGTTTCTCTCGTGGTTCCAGTCTTTCTTGGCACGAATGCCAAAATATGGGGGTTCTCCTGACAGAATGCTCATAATAGATAGGGATTTCCCTGCTAGATACGATTCTCCTTGTTGGGTACAATAAACTTGGGCGGGACTGTCTGTATCGTGGCTGGGGTACACGCAGTGAGGTAGAAGTGGGTCGAAGAGGAGGGGCGCGCCTGAAATAAAGAAGGAGGAGATAAAATGGATGCCTGGATTATCGTTCTAATCGTAGTGGTGGTGTTGCTGCTGCCCCTGGCTGTCAAGATAGTGAAGCAGTATGAGCGTGGGGTGGTGCTGCGCTTCGGACGCCTGATAGGTACCAGAACCCCTGGTTTTAATGTCATCTTGCCTCTAATCGACCGGATGAACAAGGTCAGTCTGCGAATCGTTACCACGGTGCTGGAACCACAGGAAGTAATCACCAAGGATAATGTCACGATTAAAGTAGATGCCGTACTCTACTTCATGGTCATCGACGCGGTAAAGGCGGTTATCAATGTCGAGAACTACCGGGAAGCCACTATTCAGTTGGCTTTAACTACTCTGCGAAGCGTCCTCGGTCAGTCAGACCTGGATGAGCTGCTAGCTCACCGCGACCAGATTAACTTAAGACTGCGCCAGATTATCGACGAGCAGACCGAGACGCCCTGGGGTGTCAGAGTGACCCTGGTTGAGGTGAAGGATGCCCTCTTACCGGAGAGTATGCAAAGAGCCATGGCACGTCAGGCCGAGTCAGAGCGTGAGAAGAGAGCCAAGATTATCCATGCTGAAGGTGAGAAGGCGGCTGCCTCAACTCTGGCTGATGCCGCCCTGATTATCCAGAGCCAGCCGGCTGCCTTACAGTTACGCTATCTGCAGACCCTGGTTGAGATTGCCGGTGAGAAGAACAGCACTATTATCCCATTGACGGTGGATATCATGAATGCCCTGGGTAATGTGCCTAAACTGAAATAATAAACAAGCACACTCTCGGTGCAACAAACAGGTTGATGCCTCTAGTAGCTTTAAGATGGAATAGTTATTCCGTGTGAATATGGGAAATAGGAAGCTAACCGATGTTGTTAGTACCTTAAAACGATATAGTTATTCCTTGTCAAAAGAGAGGAAGCTAGTAGATGCCTCATTTGAAGAGAGCGGCGGGATTATTATTCCTGGTGCTGGTATTTATGTTTGTTGTACCGAGAGTGATGCCCACCCCGGCAGTGTTAGTTGATTTTGGTTTTCATAAAAGTAACTCAGAGCAGAGTGCAGAGAAGTGGGCGGGCATACCCACTTTATATGTTAGCACTTCAGTTTGTGTCGATTGTCACAATGATAAATATACCCTGTGGCAGAAGGGCAACCACCGGGTAGTCAGCTGCGAGAACTGTCATGGTCCGGCTACCGCTCATCTCAAAGATGGGGCTCCTGAGGTTCTGAACACTTCGAGAGACCTGTGCGGAACATGCCATGCCCGGCTAGTCTCCCGGCCGAGTGATTTTCCCCAAGTTGATATGAATACTATGGGGGGAGACGCCGAGTGTATAACCTGCCATGACCCCCACGAACCCAGAGCCGGGATGCCGCCTGAGCTTCCGCATACTATGGAGGGGCGCTCCAACTGTCAATCATGCCACGACCCACAAGCCCATGAGCCGTTTGAACAAATACCGCCCCAGGCTCCCCATACTATGGAAGGCCGCTCGGATTGTCTGTCATGCCACGGACCAACAGAGTTAAGAGGCGCATCGCTGCCTCACATTCCTGCTGGACTCGGCGGAACCAATTGCCTGTTGTGCCATACTACAGGTGGAGTCAAACCACTACCTGCAGACCATACAGGGCGTACCAGCGCTACATGTATGAATTGTCATCGGTTGAATTGAGGAAAATAATGAAAATTTCCAGGCGAGATTTCATAAAAAACGGGGCTAAGGGGTTAGTTGGCGGTATCATTGTTTCCAGTGTCCCATCCCTAGTTCGCGATATTGCTGCAGCGGCAAGCGTTCCCGGTTCCTATGATTGGGAAAAGCACTACTGGGGTTTTGTCTGTGATAACGAGAGGTGCATCGGTTGTGGGAAATGCGTTGTCGCTTGCAAGCTGGAAAATAAGGTTCACTGGGAACCTGAATACAACCGTACCTGGGTTGAGAGATACGTTTTTACTGAGGATGATAAGGTTTTTGTCGATTCTCCGAATGCAGGTAGAGACGGCTTTGCCAAGGAACCGATAAGCACAAAATATGATGGTCTTAATATCAGAAAGAGTTTTTTTGTGCCCAAATTGTGTAATCAATGTGATAATCCCCCCTGTGTCACAGTTTGTCCGGTTGGCGCTACTTATAAAACTAAGGATGGTGTTGTCCTGGTGGACCAGGAGCACTGCATCGGTTGCAGATATTGTATCCAGGCGTGCCCCTATGGGGCGAGATATATACTTCCTGATACTTCGGGAACTCATTTTGGGCAGGTCAGGGTAGTTGATAAATGCACCTGGTGTTACCACCGAATTACTAAAGGGCTTCTGCCTGCTTGTGTGGAGGTGTGCCCGGCCGGAGCCAGGGTTTTTGGTGACCTTGAAGACCCGACCAGCCCGGTGAGAAGAATACTCTCCGAGAAGCGCGTCTACGTTTTGAAGCCGGAGCTGGGTACTGAGCCGAAGGTCTACTATATCGGCTTTGAAAAGGGGGTATATTAAGAGTTGGAAGGCTTTTTATTCCCCAACGAAGGTATTATCGAGTGGGATTTGCTCATTGTTATTTACCCTTTTATTACCGGACTGGTGGCCGGCGCATTCATAGTTTCATCGCTCTATCACGTTTTTGGGATTACCAGTCTTAAACCGGTCGCACGTTTCTCACTGATTACTGCTCTTTCCTTTCTTCTGGTTACTCCGATACCCCTTCAAATCCACCTCGGGCGGCCGGAGAGGGCGCTGGAAATGTTCCTGACCCCGAACCTTAACTCAGCTATGTCAGCCTTCGGTTATATCTGGTTTTTCTACTTGCTGATAGTTCTCGGCGAGGTGTGGTTCGTTTTCCGGCCGGATATTGTGAAATATGTCCACTCAAGTGAAGGCCTGAAGAAGACCATATATTCTGCTCTGGCTCTGGGGGTTTACGAAATATCAGAGGCAGAGCTAGCCATCGACCATAAAATAGTTAAAGTGCTGGCTTTTATCGGTATCCCGACTGCCTTCCTCCTTCACGGCTATGTTGGCTTTATCTTCGGGGCGGTCAAAGCCAATCCATGGTGGTCTACCCCGCTGATGCCGATTATCTTTCTCATGTCAGCGACTGTTTCGGGCATCGCTTTGCTGCTAGTCTCGTATGTCGTGGTCTCGAAAATCAGAAAAACGCCTATCGACCAGGCTTGCCTCCGTTCACTGTCTCTCTGGCTGATGGGCTTTCTCTCTATCAATGTGGTGTTGGAAGGGTTGGAAGTCTTTTCCATGTTCTATGAGGCCGAAGAGAGTTGGGCAATGATTTCCCAGCTAATAACTGAGAAAATAAGTATCAGTTACATCGGTATTCAGTTTATCTCAGGCGCCATCATGCCGCTATTTGTTCTAGGAATCGTTGAAGTAATTGGCCTGGGGGGCAATGAAAAAACAGTTATAAGATTTCTGGCTTCGTCCCTGGTGCTGGTTGGGGTTTTTGCTATGCGCTGGAACGTAGTGATAGGCGGGCAATTGATATCCAAGAGCCTCCGGGGTTTCTCAAGTTACATCCCGCCTGTTTTCGGTATTAGCGGTCTTATTACGGCAGCCGTGATTATGGCGATGCCATTTGTGATACTTGCCGTGCTAATGTATCTCATTCCTCCCTGGTACGATGAGGCTCAACCTGCCAGAAGGGAACCTCTTAGCTTTGGGAGCCGTCCCAGGTAAGACGCTGAAAGTCTCCCTGTCAGAGTTGCGCTAACCTTCGTTTCTGGGTTACAATGGTTTCGGTCGTGATGAGCAGTTGTGCCTGCGGACGTCGCCTGGGTCTGTTTCTGATTTCCCGGTAAATTAGTTGTTGAGGTGGAAGCGGTGTTCAAAAAGAAGAGATTCATTATCGGCGGGATTATCATTCTTCTCGCTTTGGGCTATCTGGGTTACACATCCTTCGCCGGAGCGGCGACTTATTATTACAAGGTCAATGAAGTTCTGGCAAAAGGCAGTTCGGTAATCGGTGAAAATGTGAGGGTGGAAGGGCATGTTGCCACTGGTTCCGTGCAACGGGAGTCGGTCGGGCGTCTGCTAAAGTTCACTATTTCTGATACCGTGAGCGGAGAGAGTTTAGCAGTCGTTTACAGCGGGG
>Ga0154826_1051_pt3 | contig 13752 bp, 11 predicted proteins | sample Rifle2008BG16ft_FD_116130 | JGI IMG/M metagenome (GOLD analysis project Ga0154826, IMG submission 116130) | Chloroflexi bacterium RBG_16_50_9
GGGGCTCTTGTTAATGTACGCCTGCTATGTGAAACTGCTCATGTATTTCGTGCCTGCATTCGCCTGACACATTTTTAGTTACGTGAGACACTCCCGGATATATCATGGACTGAGTACCTTGACTTATGTAATCTTTGGAGTTACACTAAAGATTCTGATGGGAAGGCCTTGGGCCTTGGCTTGGCCATAGCCTTCGACTTTTCCTTTTTTATGCAATCAGGTAACATGGTATTAGGTAGACAACGTTGAAGAAGCATAGTGTGTTCCTGATTCTCTTCGGTATCATCGTATTCACCGCAATCCTGCCGTGGCTCCTACCCTGGCGGGTTTTACCGGTTGTGGAGGCAGGTGTCGTACCGGGGACTCCGGATGTTGACCAGAAAATTGACATCTCTTCTTATTCCCGTGGCATGGTAAAACCAGGCGATAACATCCGTCTCCAGGCTGATGCGACGGAAAACGTTACCTCTCTAGCCGCCGCCAGTGGTTCGGCGGCTGACATCCAGGCGGCGGCCAATACCGTTTACGCCGCCGGCGGGGGTACCGTCCGTATCCCCGAGGGCGACTTTTTCCTGGGTGGAAATGTTTTTGTCCGCGGTAATGTTAAGCTCATTGGCGCGGGTGCGGGTAAAACAGTCCTGCGCACCCAGGGCGCGTCCATGGTAATCAAGGCCAGGGGCGATAACATCAGGATATCAGGTTTTTCCTTGATCAGCACCAACCAGGACGGGGGTAACGGCGTCGAGGTCAGCAACTGTGTTGATTTTCGCGTCGACCACCTCTATATCGAAGGTTACTCCTCTCAGGCCGGGATTTACGTTAGCGGTAAGGACACGCGGGGCGTGATTGACCACAACGAGATTAAAATGAAGGTCGCTGCCGACCTGGGGTACGGGGTGGTGGTCTACCGGGATGATTTCTGGGAAGAAGACATGCGCCTGGGCACGGAGTACGCCGTGTTCATCGAAGATAATACCTTTGTGAACGCGCGCCACGCCGTCGCGGCCAATGAGGGGGCGCACTATGTCTTTCGTCACAACCTGGTCAAGCAGGGCGTGGTCAGCCAGGCGGTGGATGCCCATGGCCCCTACTGGGGTTCCAACGAGGGGACACGCGGCGTGGAGGTCTATGACAACGTGATTGAGAACCCTGTCAGCAGCGGCAGTGAAAGGGCGGTGGGTATCCGCGGTGGCGGCGGCGTGATTTTCAATAATACCATCCGGGGGTATGACTACGCCGTCATGCTTATCATGGAGGATGGACAGGACCTGAGTTCGTACCCGGTGTACCACCAGGTGCATGACCTGTGGGTCTGGAACAACACCTATGACGGACTGGCGGAGATAGTGGTACAGAACAAGAATCGCGCCCGGGAGTACATCGTGGAAAACCGCGACTTCTTCCGGTACGCCAGGCCGGGGTACGTACCTTATCAGTACCCTCATCCCTTGACCTTATCGAGTGAAAAACTTCCGGAAGCCGTAGTGAACGGTGTACCCAACAACCCCACGAACCAAAGCTCGGTCGACATTGCTGTTGGCGGCGTCGACGTAGTCGGATATAAATACGGCCTGGACAACCCCGACGCGTATGGTGACGTTACGCCCATAGGTACACACATTGTCCTGAATAGCCTCGCCGATGGAGAGCACACTCTGTATGTTATCGGTCAGGATACAGCGGGTTACTGGCAGAGTCGGGACAACCCGACCATGGCTACGTGGGCAGTAGACACCCAGCCGCCGCAACTCGTTATCAAACTTGGCGAACCAAACGATTCTGTTAATATCAGCGTGAGATCGATTGAGGCTCTTCAAGTTACTCCGTCGGTCAGTATCAACAACACTACTCCTATAGGCGTGATTCTGATGGGAGAGAATGTATGGGATGGGAGCTATCCTGATAACCCCGAAATCTTATCTGACGGCGTTTATACTATATCTGTCAACGGGACTGACCTGGCCGGGAATCAGGGAATCGGCTCGGGGAGCTTCAAGTTCACCAGGAATAAGGTGGATATCATCGCCAACGTATCGACTTCAGTTATAGCTGACGACACGACTCTTCAAATCAATACGAGTGACAATGTCACCGATGCATCCATTTCTATCACCCGGTATACCGGTAATCCGGAGGGGAGCGCCCCGGCGGGAGGCCTTTTATCAGAAGATATTTTTATAGGTATCGTTGCCAGTCAGGAACTCCGGGATGCGATACGACCAGGAACAGGCAATATCACCATTTCAATTGACATTGATGCCGAAGGCCTGGCGGCACAGGGCATAGATATAGCGACACTCAAGCTATATTTCTGGAATCCGCAGGCGGGACTCTGGGAGGTAGTGACGGGGAGTGGTGTTTACGATAGTAAGCTCTGCGCAACTGTCGACCACCTGAGCTTGTTCGGCGTTTTTGGCAGCGCTGTGAGCCAGCCGCCGCCCGTTTCGGACGGCGGCAACGTCGGCGGGGGTGGTGGCGGGGGCGGAGGAGGTGGCGGGGGTGCACCCGGAGTTCTCGGGCTGGCCGATATGATGGATGTTAACGGCAGGTTATTCATGGGGGCCAGGGCAGTAAGCGCTGGCGGAGATGCTTACCTCGTCCTGCCGTCAGGCACTTTATGCACGAGCGGCTACGGCGGCCCGATATATTTCGTCTATGTTATGCCATTACAGGATGGGGAAACATTGCCACCGGCCCCGGAAAACACCTTAACAATAACCCGCTATTTCGGGCTCGGACCTGATGGAGCTATCTTTGAACCGGCCATTCAACTCGTCTTCAAGTATGTCCCCTCGGGGATACCCGAAGGTGTTGATGAAAGCGCTATCTTCATAGCTACCTACGACGAAAATGAAAGCGGGTGGACCAGGCTGGAAAGCCAGGCGGACGCAGAAAATAATACCATATCGACGAATATTACGCATTTCTCGCTGTACACAGTCATGGTTGGTACACGCCAGGCGGATATCCTGGTGGATGAAATTAGCATACAGCCCGACCAGATAAAAGAAGGCCAAGGTATCACCGTCAACGCCCTGCTCGTCAATAACGGCGACTTATCGGGCAGCTACGAAGCGGCGCTGAAAATAGACGATATTGTTAAAGAGGCGAGGGGTGTCAACATCGCCGGGAGAGAGAAAGCCACCGTGAATTTCAATCTGGCGGGACTGTATGCCGGATCGCATGAGGTAGATATCGGCGGGATAAAAAGAACGATAACCGTGTTACCGGAGGTCAAAGCTGCCCCGGCTTCTTTTGTTGTCGATTCTATTGTAATAACACCCGACGAGGTAGATATCGGACAGGAGGTAAATATTTCCGTGACTGTCACCAATGACGGTCAATCCCCCGGTGCTTACGAAGTCACGATCTGGCTCAACGGAAACGCTGTTAAGAAAAGTTCTGTCCTCCTGGCGGGTGGTCAGAGCGATGAAGTAACGTTTAATATAATATCGGAGGTGGCGGGAAAGAATACCGTTGACGTTAATGGTATTGCGGGTGGCTTTTTCGCCCGTGAACAGGCGCCGGTCCCGGAACAGGCATTACCGGTAGAGACGGAAAAGCCAAAGCCGATACCGTCCTCAATGTTACCAGCGCCGGGAGCAACAGCTCACTCGGTGACAGGAGGGATGGCTTCGACCGAGAGATCTCATGGATTGCTTTTTCTAATTGTCGCGGGCGGATGCCTGTTACTGGCAGCCTTGTTGGCCTACTTGATCTGGCGGCGTTTCTCACTGTTCAGGAGATAAATACGTCAGGATTTCGGGTATTTCAAGGGCAGTGCTTAACCGGGGAAAATCGTTAGTCGGATGGACTGGCTAGGTGATACTACCGTGCCCGGTGTCGCCGTGTCCCTGGATTTATCCTCACCGGGCTAAGGAAAGTGCATGTTCAGAGGTACACGTCCGCCAGCACCTGGCTATGATTGTCAATGACCGCCCCTTCACTGATCCGCACATTTGGATGAATCACCACGTCATTACCGATCACAACGCCTTTTTCAATGATGACTTTATCCCTGGTGGCCGGGCTGGTCTCTTCTAACAGGTCAACCGGCGCCATCATTTCATTCAGAAATGTTTCTTTAGCGGTGATTATTTTAGTTCCATGCCCGATGGTAGCGTAATCTCCGATGACCAGTTTGCCGCCGCCGACAATGCTGGTAAAGCTGGCGATATGCACATGCTTTCCGATCTGGATGCCGGCGCCGCCATTAATAAAGGTGAAATCATCGATGACAGAAAAATCATCGATATCGATAACCTCGGGCCTCACGATTTTGGCGAGAGGATGTATCTTGATGTCCTGCCCGCAGTACCTAAAGCAGTGTTTTTCGCCAACGTTCATCGCTTTATTAGGTAATCTCATCATATTAAGAAACCAATGAATATTAACAGATTCTGAAATAATGTGTCTGTCACGAAAAAAATGATTTTAACGAGCCATTATGATGAATTATCAGCACGGAGTCGTGTCACAAGGGTCTTTTAAAGTTCTGGTTAGCCGGGGACGGCAGAATACCCGTTCACCTCATGATTTGCCGGTAAATATAACCCGTGTCTTAGCGGGTTTTTATAAACGCGTATCTCTTAAAGGTCGATTATGTTCTGGAAGTCGTGCATCAGGAAGAATGTAAAAAGGAGCCGGTAAACCTCAGACAGGTGGGCTGGCTATATAGTTACGAGCGGCGTAGGCAATGGCCGCTGCTCTGTTTTTGAGGTTAAGCTTGTTGAGAAGTCTTTGAAGGTAGGTTCTGACAGTACTCTCGCCGATAAAAAGGCGGTTGGCGATTTCTGTATTGGTTAATCCTTCACCCAGCAGCTTCAATATTTCCAGTTCCCGGGAGCTGAGCACAGGCTCGTCGGACTTCTTCCGGAACTCGGCGACCAACTTGGTTGCCATATTTGGCGACATGGTTACCTCACCGGTGACGGCCATCCTCACCGCCTTCACAATCTCATTGATGTGGGCACTTTTCAAGAGATAACCCGTCGCTCCGAACTTAAGTACCTGAAACAGATCCTCTCCCCGCTCGGAGACGGTCAGGATGACGACTTTTGTATCCGGGGAGACGCTACGTATCTTTATCATGGCCTCCAGGCCGCTGCACCTGGGCATGAAGATGTCCATCAGGACGACATCCGGTTTGAGCTTGATGGTCTTGCTGATCGCTTCGAAGCCATCCCTGGCTTCATCGATAATCCTGATGTCGGTCTCGGACTTGAGCATGTTGGCCAATCCCACACGGATGACATCCTGGTCATCAACTATAAGCACTTTTATCGTATCGGTCATAATAAATTACTCATAACCCGGTTTTTTAGCGGTATTTCCACCTGAATCTCGGTCCCCTTCTGGGGAATACTAATAACCCTGAGCTTACCCCCGATCGATTCAGCTCTTTCCCGCATTACCTGCAGACCATGACTATCCGTTAGCACACCATTATGGCAGGAAGTAAGTGCATTAAATCCACGGCCATTATCGGCGATAACCAGATTAAGTTGCTCGTTAGTTGATTGTATCTTTATCTTGATTTCATGAGCCCCGGAGTGCTTTCTGATGTTTGCCAGCGCTTCACGGCATATATACAAAAGCTGTGCTTCGACAATAGCTTCCGGATGAAACTTGGCGAACTTGGCCCGGAGCGGGGCATCAGCATGTGCGACACCGGGTGGATGAGGAGGAGACACTTTATGCCGTGATGGAGCAATAACATCATCACTACCATCTCGCAAGTTTTTTAAACATTCCCGGACGTTCGCGTGGGCTTTTTCGGTGAGACGCGTCAGCTGTTTTACTTCCTCTAGAGTAATATTCATTACGGCCAGTCGGCGCTCGACCATCTGGGCCTGCCAGCGCAAGGTAGATAGTATCTGTGCCACACCGTCATGCATTTCGTGAGATAACCTGCGCCGTTCCTTGAACGTGCCCCGGGATTCGAGGCGCTGTCTCAGGCCGGTATTGGTTAAGTAGGGCAGGACAGCGACAAATAGGAGTACCGGTACATAAAATAAGAGGCGTTCGAGCACCTCGGTTGAAAACCGGGCTCCAAGCAACGGGTTCCAGATATGGCTCACGATGACATAGAGGCCGGTAAAAACCACGACAAGTATTGTCGTGGTATGTTTGAAAAGTGCGCCTGCCATGGCTACGGGTATAAACGTGTACAGGAGAAACGGACTAGATAGTCCGCCGGTTGAAAAGACCAGGAAGATACTGACGGCTAAATCAACCCCCGCGATAGTGCGACCGGACAGCTCACCTTCGTGCCATCGAAAAGTGTAGAATGTTCTGGCCAGGGTGTAAGCGCCGAGGCCGATAACGAGAACAAGGGTTGATACCGCCGGTTGATAAGCCAGGGGAATGGTAAATATCTCGATGGTACCCACGGTGAAAGCCAGCAAATAGAACAATGAGGCGATTACCAGGGTTCGTCTTCGCCACCTGGCCGTTATCACGTTATCTGGCTGGTCAACTTCTTGTTCGAGCATATTGCACTAAACATACGGTATTTAGGAATTCGACTTATTTTATATATTTTATGATGTTATTTACCCGATTATGGTTAAATTAATCCTCTTAGACATAACAAAACATATTATTTCATAACTAATTCGCTGTCAAGGTAACTATTCTTCACTGTTTATCACATTAGTTAACAAATCTTAACTTTAATAGGCGTTCAAGTCTCATATACATTCCATATTCATTTCTTATTCTTTTCAGAATATTTTCATATATCTAACGCCTGGTATTTTAAGAAACACTCAATAGTCCTCATTCTCAGGTTGAATATTTCGACCGAAATATATAAATTGGTTGGTCCGCGATTGCCGTTACAGAAGACCCGATGTAATCATCTTCGTGACACGAATTACTGGAATGAAATCGTCATTCTTACCGCATAAAATCGTTATTTCAATGGCAGACATATCATGTTAAATTTGTCAATATGTCATATTAGGAGAAGGCGTCAGTAAGAGAAAGATGCCCTGATTTATTCTTGAATTTTGTGAATGGAGGAAGGAATGGGCGTAAATAATGTGCCTATGGTGGCCGGGAGAAAATCTTCTCTCCCCAGGATATATGGAGACACGCCCTCGTTTTTAGGGTGCCCCATCATAAAATCGAAAAAAGATATAAAAAAATTCGACGTCGCGGTCGTTGGCGTACCCTGGGAAGGGACCGTCACATGGGGAAGCTACACCGGTTGCGAGTTAGCCCCGAAGACCATCCGTCATGCGTCAGCCCGGTACGGCGGATTTTTACCAGAATACGAGACAAACCTCTTCGATTATTTAAATATGGGAGATTTCGGAGACGTTTCTATCGTGCCTTCAAGCCCTGAAAAAACCATGAGAAGAGTCAACCGCAAGGCCCGGGAGGTCTATGAAGGGGGAGCCGTACCCCTTTCCTTAGGCGGAGACCATTCATTTACACCGGAAATCGTTAAGGCGCTGGGTGAGTGTACCGACCGAAAAATAGGTATTGTCCATTTTGATGCCCACCTGGATAATTCTCCAAAATTTGGCGGTGATAAATATCCGAGGTGTGGCCCTCTTTATCGAATCGCCCAGATACCCAATGTGAAACCTACAAGTATCGTCCACCTGGGAATTCGGGGACCGAGGAACGCCCCGTCCCAGTTCGAATATGCGAAGAGTATCGGGGCAAAGATATTTACCATCAAAGAAATTCGTGAATCAGGAATTGAAGAAGTGGTGAACCAGGCGATTGATGTCGCTTACAGCGGGACGGACGCGGTGTACGTGACCATATGCAGCGATACGATCGAGGTGGGTTTTAATCCCGGTGGCGCCATTGATTTTGACGGGTTAACGCCTCATGAGCTCTTTTACGCGGTGCACCGGTTAGGAAAAGAAGGGATAGCCGGGCTCGACTTCGTGGAAATTTATCCCCTCCAGGATGCCAACGGGGTTTCTTCGCACCTGGCGTCCTGGACGTTTATCCATGCTCTGGTAGGAATGGCTTTAAGAAAAAAGATGAACGCGGCCAGGTGGCCGAGCATTTTACAGGAAATAAAGATATAGAAGCTGAAGATTCGTCAAGAGGCAAATCTCACGCCGTTCAGTTACTGACGGTACTGAATAGCCGGACTCCACGTGTCTAACAGATAAGACCCTGACCTGCTTGAAATTAGGATGTGCCAGTGACGTCTACAGCCCGATTAAAGACCAGCGCCGGAATAGAGTGACAGGTCTCGAGAGGATAAAATGGATTTTTCCTGGAACGACGAACAAATAGCACTCAAAAATACGATTATAGAGTTCTCAAAAAAAGAATTAAACCACGGTATGGTACAGAGAGATAAAAAAGGGGAATTCTCCTGGGCCAGCTGGAAAAAATGCGCCGAATTGGGCATCCTCGGATTACCCGTCCCTGAAGAATACGGGGGAAGCAACGCCGATATTTTAACCATTATCCTGGCTATGGAAGGTTTAGGTTACGGGTGTAAAGATAGCGGCCTGATTTTTGCTATAAACACTCAGATGTGGAGTTGTGAAGAACCGATATTAAAATTCGGCAGCGAGCCCCAAAAAAGGAAATATCTTCCCAGATTGTGTGCCGGGGAACTGGTGGGAGGGCACGGGATGACCGAACCGGACTCCGGTTCGGATGCCTTCAGTTTGCAGACCAGGGCCGCCAGGGACAAGGACAAATATATATTAAATGGAAGCAAGATGTTCATCACCAATGCTCCTATAGCTGATGTCCTTATTGTTTTTGCGCTAACCGATAAGACCAAAGGCTGGGGGGGTATCTCAGCTTTCTTAGTTGAAAAAGGCACACCTGGATTTAGCGTCAGCCGTGAACTTGACAAGATGGGTTTAAAAACGTCGCCGGTTGGCGAGCTTGCTTTTGAGGATTGCGAGGTCCCGGCTGAGAACATTCTGGGAAAAGAAGGCATGGGAATGGCCATTTTCAACTCAGAGATGGAATGGGAACGGAGCTGTCTGTTCGCCAGTCATCTCGGCGTCATGGAGAGGCAGTTAGAGACCTGTATCAACTATGCCAAGGAGCGACGCCAGTTCGGGCAGCCCATAGGAAAATTCCAATCCATCTCGAACAAGATCGCGGATATGAAAGCCAGGATTGAGCTGTCCAGGCTGATACTATACAAGATAGGCTGGTTAAAATCGCGAGGAGAAAAAGGTTTACTAGAAGCGGCCATCGCCAAATTGTATGTCAGCGAATCCTTCGTTAAATCCAGTCTCGATGCGATACAGATTCACGGAGGCTACGGGTATATGACGGATTTTGAGGTGGAGCGGGACTTAAGGGATTCGGTGGCGTCGACAATTTACTCCGGCACATCCGAGATTCAGAGGAACACTATCTCGCGCTGGTTGTTGGGATTATGATATTCCGATGCCCGGGAAAGGGGACGTAGTATGACTTTTTTAATTCACCATTTGCTTTCCGAAAGTGCCGGGAAATATCCCGATAGAAAAGCGGTTATTTACAAGGGTGAAAGTATCACTTACCGCGAGCTCGAGCAGTCAAGTAATCAACTGGCCAACACGTTAAACGAAATCGGGGTGGGCAGGGGCGACCGGGTCGGGATTTACATGCCGAAAACGATCAGCTCAATCGTGAGCATCTTCGGAATAGTGAAAGCTGGAGGGACCTACGTACCTATCGCCCCCGATGCGCCGGCGAAAAGGATGGAGTATATATTAAAGAACTGTGGGATCAAGCACCTGCTGTCGGTGCGCGATAAGGTCACCCAGCTCGCAAATACGTTTCCGGTAGATAGCCCCGTCGAAAAAATCGTGTTGATGGATTCCAACTCTCCGGTGGGCCACCTCCCGATCGAGTTTGTGACCCGGGAAAGAATCCTGAACTCGACCCAGGACAGCCCCCCTTCGACGAATTCCATCGACAGAGACCTAGCTTATATTTTATACACCTCGGGGTCCACCGGCGACCCCAAAGGTGTCATGATTTCCCACCTGAACTCTTTGACCTTCGTTAACTGGGCGCAGGAGTTTTTCCGGATAGGAGAGAACGACAGAGTCGCCAGCCACTCGCCTTTACATTTTGACCTGTCCGTTTTCGACATTTTTTCAACGATAAAGGCGGGGGCTACCGTGGTGATTATCCCGGATGGTACGGCGACCTTTCCGTTGAGATTGGCCGAATTGATTGAAAAAGAGCGAATCACCGTATGGAATTCGGTCCCGTCGGTCCTTGTCCTCCTGGTCACCCATGGAAAGCTGGAAAGATTCCGGTTTCCGGATCTCCGTCTCGTCCTTTTTGCGGGGGAGGTATTCCCCGTGAAGTACCTGCGGCAGCTGGTAAAACACATACCCCACGCCGACTATTACAACCAGTACGGGCAAACGGAAGCCAACTCCTCTACCTACTATCAGGTAAAGGACCTGCCGGATAATGACGCGGGACATATTCCCATCGGCAAGGCCGCGGCGAATTTTGAAGTCTTCGCTATAGACGAAAATAATAACGTGATAAATCGCCCCGGTGATATCGGTGATCTGTATGTTTACGGGTCCTCCGTGGCCCGGGGCTACTGGGGAAACATCGAGAAGACCAGCCTGGCTTTCGTCGCTAACCCGTTGAGCAACGGTTCCGGAGAGAAGGCTTACAAAACGGGCGATCTGGTGACCCTGGATGAAGATGGGAACTATATCTTTCTTTCCCGGAAAGATAACATGGTTAAAAGTCGCGGATACAGGATAGAGCTGGGTGAAATCGAAGCCGTGATTTCCCGCCATCCGGGAGTCAAACAGGTCGCCACGATAGCGATTCCGGATGAAGTAATCGGTAACAGGATTAAAGTATTCATAGTGCCTTTCGAGCCCGGCTCACCGACACAATCGGAATTGGAGAGGCATTGCGCCGAATTATTGCCCGGGTACATGATTCCGGATGTGATGGAATTCCGCCAGTATTTACCGATGACTTCAACCGGGAAAGTAGACAGGCGGTTGCTGGTCGCTGAGAGCAAGGTGGGCGTATAAATGAAAGATAAAACGATGACCGGAAACTGAAAGGACGTTCTTAATATGAGTCTTGAAAAGGACCTGAAAAAGTTTATTGTCACCAGGCTTATGCGGGGAAAAGACAGCCAGGTCTTGACGGATGATGTATCCCTTTTTGAGACGGGCATTATCGACTCCCTGGGCCTGCTGGAGATGGTCTCCTTCCTCGAAGAGAGATTTAAGGTGCGGGTAGAAGATGAGGAGCTAATCCCGGAGAATTTTGAGACAGTCAGCAAGCTAATCAATTTTGTAGAAAGTAAAATCGGCATCCAGGCGAAATAGCGATGCTGTGAAATACCATGATGAAAATAGCGAAACAAGTGACGGTATTACCCCCGGAAATTGATAAATCATCATGACAAAGCTGAAAACCGATACGTTAGATTTAGTTAAAAGAGCCTTGAAGGAATATTCGGCAGCTACGATAAGCGACATTGACGAAACGACGGTAATAAATGTCGCCGAAAACCTGCTGCCAGATATTCTAAAGTCAAATGATCTGGATGATACCGGATATGGCTCAGAAAATGAGGCATTCTTATACAACCTGATTTCCAGGAGAATTAAAGATTTACCGATTGCCTATCTGACGAATCGGTGCGAGTTTTTGGGGATAGAACTTATTTCCCAATCAGGCACCTTTATCCCCAAAAAACAGACTGAATTCCTGGTGACGACAGTGCTGGATTTAGTCCAGAAGAATTTCGCTACGCAGCAACTTTTGAATATTATTGACATGTGTACCGGAATTGGAAACATCGCCATAGCGGTGGCGATTAATCTTCCGAAAGCCAAAGTATATGCAACCGATATTTCCGAAAAAGCAATTGAAATAGCCAAAAAAAATGCGGCAAAATATCATTTAGACCAACGAATAAGTTTCTTTACAGGCGATCTTTTTGCCCCTCTTGAAAGGGTGAATCTAAAAGGGAGCATTGACGCTATTATCTGTAATCCTCCCTACATACCAACCGCCAAAATAAAAAACCTTAGCAAGTCAATTATTGATTACGAACCCCTTAATGCGCTCGACGGGGGTTGGTGCGGATTACATTACTATATGAAAGTTATATCCGGGTCTGTCGATTTATTGAAGCCGGGTGGATTTCTTGCTTTTGAAGTCGGCGGTGGACAGGGGCAAAGCGTGGCCAGACTGATGAAAAGGAAGGAGCTCTATTCAGAGGCTGTGTTAGTTTCATGCCCGGGAGCGGGTGAAGATATCGTCTCATGTTCACTACTCTGATTTAGACCAGGATTTTACATTATGACCGCGCTAAATTTCAAAATACGAAGATATCAAAGGTCTGACCTCGCCAATATCGAAAAGCTGTTAGGTACTCATTTTGAGACCGACCGTGTACCGACCAGGGCGTTGGTTTTCGACTGGATAGCCGGTCACAATCCGGCCGCCGACGGTGAAACGTGCTACCTGGTTATCGAAGCCGATAATAAAATCGTCGCGTACGAGGGGAGAATGCCGGTCGACTTGATGATAAATGGCGAGAAGGAAAGGGGCTACTTTTTTCACGACACGTTGGTCCATCCGGAATACCGGAAGAAGGGAATGGGGCTAACGTTTGTCAACAGCCTCAAGGGTGCCTGGGAAGACGCGACCGATACCTTCGCGTTAGCCCTCTGGATGAACCAGTTTACTCACGAGATGTTGAAAAGAAGAGGCTACTACGAAACCCAGGCCCACTATTTCGTTAAACCCATGAATCTCACGCCCGTATTAGTCAAGGTCACCAGGAATAAATTGGTAGGGCGGGTGATGGCATCAGCCGTGCACGGCCTGATGGGCTTATATGACTTTTTTATTGCCGGCCGGCGTCACCCGGATATAAAAGTCTCGCCAATAGAAAGATTTGACCGGCGGTTCGATGAATTTGCCGGGATAATTTCAAAAAAATTCACTTTGATCGTGTTGAGGCATACCCAGTATTTGAACTGGAAATATACAGATAAACCGTCTGCCGGTTATACCGTTTTCAGCGCCGAAAGAAACGGGGTTTTGACCGGCTATATCGTATTATTGCCCAGAAAAATAGAAGACATCAGGGCCGGGGTAATAGTTGATATACTGGCGGCCCCGGACGATACACAGACCATCGCTTCTCTATGTCAGGCAGCTATCAATTATTTCAAAAAAGAGGACGTCAATTTTATCGTTTGTGTTTTAACCGATAGGAGATTCATAAGGGTCTTTAAGAAATTTCTCTTTTTTAAACGCCGCAAGTCTGCCCCGGTTTTCATCGCGAATATTCATAAGCATTCTAAACAGGAACTCATCAAGGACATTGATAACTGGTTTTTAACATTTGGAGACAGCGATGGGGTCCTCTGGCCATAAGATACCGGGCAACCCATTCACCTATTATTATCCCCCGGCGCCCCCTCATCAGGACTGTTATCAGTACTGGTTAACGCGAGTAAATCCTTGAACTCCCCAATCCCTCGCTTCTTACCTGTAATCATCTTCGTGACACGAATGTAAGACAGGAAATCGTCATTCTGACCAGGCAAAATCGTTATTTCAGTGGCAGACACCTGAAGCTAGTTCTGTCAATATTTAAATATCCGGTGGAAGGTTTCTCCGAAATTGGTTGGCGATTTTGTCATGAGTTTAGTAAACGAATACAACAATCCAGACTAATTAGGAAAAATGAGCTCAACCAAAAAGGGGGAAACCCCAGGATAAGGATCAAGACAAAATATGTGTGGAATA
>Ga0154826_1183_pt6 | contig 13525 bp, 11 predicted proteins | sample Rifle2008BG16ft_FD_116130 | JGI IMG/M metagenome (GOLD analysis project Ga0154826, IMG submission 116130) | Chloroflexi bacterium RBG_16_50_9
CTTCGCCCAGCAAGGTGGAGCCGATGGTCCGGCTCCACAGCCAGCGCCCCTTGGTCAGAATTTTCATCTTCGCCAGGATAAAAGAGTTGGCAAACTCGCCGGCCAGGTAGCCGCAGAATGAGGCGAAGAGTATCCGCGGCGTTGAACCCAGGATGCTTTCGTAAGCTTCTTGGGCGTGCCAGAAGGGGGCGGGTGGGAGTACCTGCCCCACCCAGGCAAAGAAGACAAAAATCAGGTTGCAGGTGAAGCCAAGCCAGATAACCCTTCTTGCCACGCCGTAGCCGTAGACCTCGGTGAGAATGTCCCCGAAGATATAGCTGACGGGGAAAACAAAGATAGCGGCGAACAAGATAAAGGGGCCAATACTTATCAGCTTGACGGCAATAATATTGGCGGTGATAAGGCAGGTGATAAAGACAGCGGTGATTATCACCAGCCGGTAAGAAATGTTCATTTTCTAAATCCAGTGGCGGCGGCGGAAGAAGAAAAGCATACTGCCGGAAATGAAGCACATCACGATTATCACGATGATGAAAGTTTTAAAATCTCCTATTTCCAATCCGCCGGGTAAAATTACATTCATCCCGTATATACTGGAAAGCACCAGGAAGGGGAGGAAAATAGTCGCCAGTATGTTTAAAATGCGTACCACCCGATTGATGCGGTCGGTAGCCAGAATATAGTCGGTATCCTTGAAAACCTCAATAATCTCTTTACATTCATCCAGGGTCTCACATATCTTGTTGATGTGGTCTATGAGGTCTCCAAAAAGATCGGTTATATCCGTTTTCGTAAAGCGCTTCAGTTTATTTTGCAACTCCAGGAAAATAGCGCGTGTCGGGAACATAACGCTGCGCTGGGTAATGATATCCCGTCGCAGGATGCTCAGCTCCTTGGCGGCTTCAATTTCCTCGTCAAACACATTGTCTTCAATATCCTCGATGAGGCTTAAAATTTTGTCCAGGACCGGGAAATAAGAGTCCACGGCCCGGTCAAGGATCCGGTACATAAGGTAGCCGGAGCCATGGCTTAAATACACCTCGCGGGCTTCCTCATCAATCTCGCACTCCCGAAACAGCTTGTCCAGAGTTTTTAAATCCCCGGGACGGAGTGTGACCAGGTAGTTTTCGCCGATGAATGCCGACCATTGTTTCTTGGTACTTATACGTGTCGCCTTATTGTACACAGGAAAGTGAAACACAAAGAACAGGTATCCCGGAAATGCATCTATTTTGGACAGCTGCTTACGGCTGAGACAGTCATCCAGGGCTAGGGGGTGGAAATGATACCGCTCGGCTAGATACTTCGTCGCCTCCTCTGTCGGCGGCACGATATCAACCCAGGTGAAATCACCCCAGGTGATTGTTTTGATGGATGCTTCTCTCTTTTTCTCCTCGACCTGGTGATTAGCCTTCTCCAATTACCCTTCCTCCGGAAATCTCAGCCTGATTAGCATAATTATACATCAAATTTTTATATAGAGAAACATGCTAGCCTGTAAAGTTATTCGGAGTCCATATTAGTTTGAGGAGAACGTCTATCTTTTCCTAGCAGATTTCTCCAACCCAGGGTTACTCAGTTTAAGTACGGGTTGGAGGTTTCAATCTAGCCGATTACTGGCAAAGTGGTAAAGAATTTTTACCTTATCCTGAGCCTCCCCCTTTTGAAAAGGGGGAGGCTTATTAATTAAAACTATTTCAGCGCTCTTCATAATGACAAGAAGGTAAACAGAGCCTCTATGGAAACCGGTACTTACTTTCTCTCCACGATAACGGCCATCCCCTGCCCGCCGCCAATGCAAAGGGTCGCCAGACCGAATTTAAGGTTACGGCGTATCATCTCGTGGGCGAGGGTAACGATAATCCTGGCTCCCGTGCAGCCGATGGGGTGCCCCAGCGATATACCGCCGCCGTGGAGATTCGTCTTGCTCATATCGATATTCAGTTCCCGGACGCAGCCCAGTGACTGTGAAGCGAAGGCTTCGTTTAACTCGATATAGTCAATGTCTTTCAGGGTGAGACCGGCCAGTTTAAGGGCTTTCCTGGTAGCCGGGATGACACCCAGTCCCATATAGGCCGGGTCAACGCCGCCCGTAGCGTAAGAGCGGATGGTCACCATGGGTTTCAGGCCGAGTTCCCTGGCTTTATTATCCGACATGACCACCAGTGCCGCCGCCGCATCCGTTATGGCGGAGGCATTACCGGCCGTGACGGCGCCATCCGCTTTAAAGACGGCGGGCAGCTTGGCCAGAAGTTCCATGGAGGTCTCCCTGGGGTGCTCATCGGTATCGAAAGCCTTGGTCTCTTTCTTCACCCTGATTTCAACAGGAACTATTTCCTGCTTGAAAAGGCCGTTTTTTATGGCCGCCAGAGCCCGGTTATTGCTCTCCAGGGCAAATTTATCCTGCTCTACCCGGCTGATGCCGTACTTTACGGCGATATTCTCGGAGGTCAGACCCATGTGGTAGTTATAAAATATCTCCCAGAGGCCATCATGAACCATGCCGTCAACCATCTCGGCATTGAACATCCTGGCTCCCCACCTGGCCTTGGGGACGTAATAGGGAACGGAACTCATATTCTCCATGCCGCCAGCGACGACAACCTCGGCGTCCCCGGCCTTTATGGACTGGGCTGCCAGGGCTACCGCCTTCATACCGGAGGCACAAACCTTATTCACGGTAAAGGCGTTTACTTCTTTTGGTATGCCGGCATATATCGACGACTGGCGGGCCGTATTCTGCCCCTGTCCCGCCTGGATGACATTCCCCATGATAACTTCGTCAACTTTTACTTCCCGCAGGGAACCGCCCCAGTCGGCACATTTTTTCTCCAGGTCAATCATCCCGACAGCCTTGAGCGCCTCGGGTGCGTAGCCCAGAGTCTCGGCGTCTACCTTGGGTTTCAAGCCTGCCTTCTTCAGCGCTTCTTTGATCACGATACTGCGCAGTTTCACGGCCGAGATATCCTGCAACGCGCCACCAAAGTTACCTATCGCCGTTCTGACACCACTGACAATTACCGCCTCGCTCATTAAATTTCTCCTTTCATCCGGTTCAACTTTAATTATTTGGTCTCTACCTCAAACTTCACCAATCATCGGATTATTAAAAAGTGAACAGGCTGGCGCCGCCGCTGACCTCAATAGCTTCGCCGGTAACATAGCTCGATTCCTCAGAGGCAAGGAAAACGAGCATATTGCTAAGCTCCTTCGGTTCACCCATACGGCGCATGGCCAGCCGTTTGACGATGCGTTCACGATATTCAGGGGCAACATCGTAGAAGCTGCCGCCGTCAAAGACCCCGAGGACGATGGCATTACAGGTGATACCCTTGCGGGCTCCCTCCAGAGCTGCCGTCTTGGTGAGGCCGATTAACCCGGCCTTGGTGGCCGCGTAACTGCACTGGCCGGCCCCACCCATGGTACCGGCAATGGAGGAGATATTGATAATGCGGCCCCACCCCTTCTCCGCCATCGACGGAATGCAGCACTTGATGGTATTGAAAGCACCGGTTAGATTAACGCTCAGGTCACGGTCCCAGTCTTTCTTGTCCATTTTAGCAATGGTGACGGCACGTACAATGCCGAAAGCGGCATTATTAACCAGGATGTCAACGGTACCCAGTTCATCAGCTACTTTTTTCACGCCGGCCTGGACTTCATCCAGATCCGCCACATCCATCTTGACCGCCATAGCCTTCTTCCCCAGGGCCTGGATTTCTCTGACTACCGCTTCCGCTTTCTCCATGTGGCTGTGCCCGGTAACCGCGACATTGCAACCGGCACCGGCGAGGGCAAGGCAATGCACCCTGCCCAGCCCACCGGAGCCACCGGTGACCATGGCCACCTTACCTTCTATGCTCATAATCGCTCTCCTTTTGCCATTCTGAGTTAACGCGGCGGGAAAAACACAGCCATATCCGCCTTAAACCTTACAATACCGGCTGCGGTTTTAAGCCAGTAAGCCGGAAGGGCTCAAATTTCTATTATTAATAGTTGTAAAAACCCTTGCCTGTCTTTCGCCCCAGCCAGCCCGCCGTAACCATTTTTTTAAGCAGCGTCGGGGCGGCATACTGTGTATCCCTGAACTCATCATAAATGCCATTGGCAATGAAAAGCAGCGTATCCAGGCCGACGAGGTCAGCCAGCGCCAGGGGTCCCATCGGGTGATTCAGTCCCAGAGTCAGGCTGGTATCAATGTCCTCTCTGGTAGCGACACCGGACTCCAGCATGCGGATGGCATTGAGTATTTGCGGCACCATGAGGCGGTTGACAATAAATCCTGGGGCATCCTGTGCCAGGACAATGGTCTTGCCGACAGACCGGCCGAAGTTTTTGCCGGTCTCAAGCGTCTCTTCACTGGTGGCGACCGTCCTGACTATTTCCAGCAGTTTCATGACCGGCACCGGATTAAAAAAGTGCAGCCCCAGTACCTTATCGGGACGTTTGGTAGCTACTGCCATGTCGATGATGGAAAGACAGGAGGTGTTGGTGGCCAGGATAGCATTCCGGTGGCAAACTTTGTCCAGCTCGCCGAATATCCTTTTTTTCAGGTCGATATTCTCAATAGCTGCCTCGATGACCATGTCGCAATCAGCAAATTCACCCATGTTAGTGGTGCCTTTGATGCGCGCTATGGCGGTATCTTTATCCTGCTGGCTGATTTTTTCTTTCTGGACGCTCCTGGTCAGTGCGGCATCAATCGAGGACAGTCCCTTTTTTAAAAGCGCCTCATTGACTTCGGAAACAGTCACAGGGTAACCTGATTGAGCGCATACCTGGGTAATTCCGCCGCCCATCTGGCCACAGCCTACCACACCCACTTTTTTTATTTCCATAAGTTTCGATAAATTCCTTAAGAAATGGAGATTAATTCGCACTGGAGCAGGTAAATTCTAATCCAGATTTTAACATACGGATTATCTCACGTCAAAGCAGAGTACTTGACAGATATGGACGGCGACGTTATGATATTGCATATATAACGGTTGTATGGTATAATCCCTGACGGTAATTGAATATCTCTCCGAGCCTTTCTTCCTAAAGGTTTTACCTATGGAGACTGGCCGACAGGGTGCCACTGAAAACGATGGCGCCTCCCGTGTTCGGAAAGGAGAGTTGCTTTGATTAAACCTGAAGTTAGAACTGCGTATACCGGGGTTCAGTCCCACCTTCTTTATTACGCTATTCGTCTGATCATTCGCGCACCGCCAGAAAACCAAAGGGCGATATTTCGATATTAGTAAAATATGAAGGAGAGAAGCTGTGCCTTTAAGACTGAGATATGGAAATAAGATAGTAAATGCTTTTATAATAATTATCATGCTGGCCGGACTAATTGCTGGCATGGTGGGTTGTACTTCACCAGCTCCAGCCCCGGCACCTGCCCCCGCTCCCGCACCAGCGCCGGCACCGCCTGCACCAGCCAATCCCCAACTTATTCTGGCAACTACCACCAGCACGCAGGACTCCGGTCTGCTTGACGTGTTAATCCCTATTTTCCAGGAGAAAACCGGCTACATCGTTAAACCCGTGGCCGTGGGTTCGGGGGCAGCCATGACCATGGGGGAGAGGGGTGAAGCCGATGTCCTGCTGGTACATGCCCCGGACTCCGAGGTAAAATTCATACAGGCGGGGCACGGCATTAACCGCAAACTGGTCATGCATAACGATTTTATCATCGTCGGTCCGGTAGCGGATTCCGCGGGTATCAAGGGTATGCCTTCAGCGCTAGACGCTATGAAGAAGCTGGCTGCTGGCAACGTTATCTTCATCAGCCGCGGAGATAACTCAGGGACTAACCAGTTGGAACTCAAGCTCTGGAAGTCGATCGGTATTGATCCGACAGGAAAGACCTGGTACCAGAGCTCAGGACAGGGAATGGGCGCCACTCTGAGTATTGCCTCGGAGAAGGCGGCATACACCATCACTGACCGGGCTACCTACCTGGCTGCCCGGAAGAACCTGAGCCTGGGGATTCTGGTAGAAAAAGACCCCGTTTTGCTCAACATTTACCATGTCATCCAGGTGAATCCGTCAAAATCCAGCCGGATTAATGCTGAGGGCGCCAAAGCCTTTGCCGACTTTTTAGTCGATCCGGCGACGCAGGATATCATTGCTCAATTTGGTGTTGATAAATACGGGCAGCCTTTGTTCTTCCCCGACGCGGGTAAGACCGAGGCGGAGATGGGCAGCGTGTAATCTATAGTGGCATACCATCCCCACTCCACTGGGGAGGGTATGCCTTCAATAGAACGGGGGACATATCTGTGGATCTTATAATTGAAGGTATTGTTGAGGCTTTCCGGCTGCTGATACAAGGCGATCCTGAAGTCGTCAGAATCACGTTCCTCTCTCTGGGAGTCTCACTGACGGCCACTGTCATCAGCCTTTTCATTGGCATTACGCTGGGTACGGTCATAGGGTTAACCCGTTTCACGGGACGCCGGTTTCTGGTGAGCCTGGTCAACACCGGCATGGGGGCGCCGCCGGTGGTTGTCGGCCTGATTGTCAGCGTCTTCCTGTGGCGCAACGGCCCCCTGGGAGTGTTACACCTGATGTATACCCCTTACGCTATGATTATTGCCCAGTGTATTATCTCATTACCTATCATTACCGGTTTTACAATGGCTTCCATCCAGCAGATTGACCCCAAGCTGCGTCTTCAGATTCTGGCACTGGGGGCCTCGCGCTGGCAGATGCTATGGCTGCTGGTCAGGGATACGCGTTTACCCCTCCTGGCGGCAATTATGGCCGGGTTCGGTTCCATTATCTCTGAAGTCGGCGCTTCCATGATGGTGGGTGGCAATATCACCGGCCAGACACGTGTGCTCACCACGGCTATCGTGATGGAGAACAGCAAGGGTGACTTCGGTCTGGCTATTGCCCTCGGCATTATCCTGATGGCTCTGGTATATATGGTGAATCTGGTCCTCACCATGGTTCAGCAAAGGAGCAAATCACGGTGAATCTGGAGCAAGCAATGGGTTCATCTTACGCCCTCGAAGCATTCGGCTTATCGGCTATCCTAGGGGGGAAAAAAGTTCTTCAGATACCCTCGCTGCAGGTGTATCCCAGCGAAGTACTCATAGTCATCGGCCCGAACGGTTCAGGTAAGACCACCCTGCTTCTTTGCCTCGCCATGCTGCTCAAACCAGCAACGGGGACAATAGCCTACAAAGGCATGCCCGTCCTGGCCACTAATCACGTTCTTCAACTGCGTCGCCGGCTCGCCGTGGTTTTTCAGGAGTCGCTGTTGCTCAACAGCACGGTGTGGGATAACATTACCCTCGGCCTTCGGTTGCGCGGCGTGAAAGGCGATGAAGCCAGGGACAGGGCGCGGAAATGGCTTGAGCGTTTTGGGGTCGCATCGCTGGCCAGGAGGCAGGCCCGAACACTCTCCAGCGGTGAAGCAAAAAGAGTCAGCTTGGCACGGGCTTTTGTGCTACAGCCGGAAGTCCTTTTTCTGGATGAACCTTTCAATGCTCTAGACAGTCCAACCCGACAAGCTCTGCTGGAGGATTTTGAAGGCGTTCTGAAGGAGACCAAAATCACCGCGGTGATGGTGACTCATGACCGTAATGAGGCTCTGGTACTGGCTGACCGGGTGGTTGTAGTTATGAACGGCGGCATTCGCCAGCTCGGCACACCGGCGGAAGTTTTTTCCTCCCCGATAGATGAAGAGGTCGCCAAGTTCGTTGGTATGGAGAACATACTGAACGGCGTAGTACAATCATGCGAGGCGGGCATGGTGGCCCTGGCTGTAGAACCTCATGACAAGGTTAAGATAGAGGCGATTGCCGACTGTGCTGCTGGGGAGGCAGTTTTATTGGGCATCAGGCCGGAAGACATTACCCTATCGCTGGCGGCACTTTCCAGCAGTGCCCGGAACTCATTTCTTGGGAAGGTAGTTAATCTGATATCGACCGGGCCGCTCACACGGGTGCAGATAGACTGCGGGTTTCCGATGGTAGCCTTGATTACCAAAAGGTCGGCCGCAGAATTAGATTTAACCAGTGGTAAGCAGGTTTACGCCACGTTTAAAGCCACGGCATTACATGTCTTTAAAAATATAAAACAGGAGGTAGGCTATGAAAATAAGCGCACGTAATGTCATTAAGGGAAAAATAACACAAGTCGTTCATGGTGCGGTCAATTCGGAGGTAACGGTGGCCTTGGCTGGTGGAGATGAGGTGGTGTCTATCATTACCAAGACGTCAGCGCAAAACCTTAAGCTGTCTGAAGGTAAAGAAGTGTATGTGGTCATTAAGGCAAGCAACATCATGATTGCTACAGACTAAAAAGACTACTCCTGACAGAGCACCCAAAATACTCTACCAGCATTGACAGTTTAACTTGATTAGTGCTATATTGCTGTTTGCTGGCAGCGTAGCTCAGGGGTAGAGCAGGGGACTCATAAGCCCTTGGTCGGCGGTTCAAATCCACCCGCTGCCACTTGTTTTCTGCAAGAATTCCACTAATACTATTTAAGTATCGTTTACAAATGAATAGATTCTTGATATTATGATTATAGAAATAACCTTAGAAAGGAGATTTGATGAAAAGAATATTAACAGCCTTGATGGTATTAGTTGTATTGACACTCTGTGTGGCTTCCCCGGTTTTTGCTGGCGGAGATAAGGTCCGGGGAGAGAAGGGGCAAGGAGACGTAAACCAAGTGCAGGTGCAAGACCCACCACCGTTCCAACCATAATTTCCATCAATCTTTGAACACAAGAAGGCAGTTCTTTAAAGCTGCCTTCTTTGTTTATTGATGGCATTTTAACGAAATAATAAAACCTTACCAGTTTTCACGTGGTTCAAATCCAGTCGCTGCCACCACAAACGTGGGCGACTAGTAGACACGGTTAAGGACTCAAAGCTGGAGCCAAGCAGAGAGCGACCAGAGGACTAGGAAAAAACAATACACAGGGTCGACCGCAAAGAAAGGTGAAACATAGTCACAAAGGAATCAGTCTGCAAGACTTGGTAGAGGGATTTTTATTCTCACTTCAAGCCGAAGGTCGTTCACCACAAACCCATCTATTTTACTCCAAACTTCTATATTGTCTCTTAAGATATTCCAAAAGTCAATCTTGGGCCGAACTCGTTGAAAGTCTGGAAGTCAAGCATTTCAGGGAATTTCTTTCTTGGATTGCGTCGAGAAGCTACGAATACACTGCAGGGAATAATTGCCGGAGGTCAGTCCAATCTAGGCCCTCAAAAGCTTGGCGTTACTACAAAGCAATTAGACATCTAGAGACTGCCGAAAAAGTCCGATCTTTCTTTCAAAAAGGGGGATTCAGGGGGGATTATTGAGCGTAAATCCCTCTTAATTTCCCTTTAAAAAGGGAGAAATTGGGTAAGGAAAACACTTTTTCGGCACTCTCATCTATTCAATTGGGGCATCGAAGAAGGACTTCTCGACAAAATTGGTGAGTATTGTACAGAAGTGTATACCGGTAAATGCTGACCTGCTCCCCCAAAATACTCACTCCGCTTGGACTGTTTTCAAGGAAGCAGGTCTCTCTTTGTTATGCTTTTTTACTAACAAACTCTGCGGCATTTTTACCAGCGGCATATCCGGAGTACGTGGTAAAGCTCATATTTGAGCCCATGAAACTATAGCCAAGACCCAGCCAGTTCCCGATTACTACGCCCGCGGCATAAAGCCCCTTGATGGGGTAGAGGTTTTTATTCAACACCTCCAAACGGTGATTGGTGCGAAGACCGCCAATGCAGGTGTCAATGCCTGAATATGCCCTGATGGCGTAATAGGGAGGGGTAGTAAGGGGGAGGAGAAATTGGGGGTCCTTGAGGAAATCTGCATCATATTTATTTTGACAGTAGGTGTTATACTCCGCCACGGTAGTCTTTAGCGTTTCCGGGTCACAGCCTATCCACCGCGCAATTTCGTCCAGGGTATTGGCAATTTTAAGTCTGCCTGCTGCCTCCTCCTCGTGGATATCCTCGTCCACCGTATCAAGCCAGGCGGTCAGCTCTGCCTCTGATAGTCTATGAGGGTCTTTAGTCTCGGCCTTGTCATCGCTGGATTGGGTACGTGAACCAAACGATTTTACTGAGGCCATACCGTCAGTAGAGGTATAAAATTTCTTTTCTTCCTGATAAAATCGCAGGATTGACTCATCAATGAGCGAATAGCAGACTTTGTCCGGCTGCCTGTCCAATGCCATGGAAAACATCCAGCTCCATTCCCTGTCCACATACATGGCTTCATCCCCGAAACGCTCTCCATTCCTGTTAACATTAATCAAGTTAGGACGTCTTACCAAGGCGCCTGTCCGTTCGTTATAGGGATGATTATGCGGTCCTATAAACAGGGTGGATATGTGGGTGGACGCTGCGCCGATTTCCTCGGCCATGAGCAGGCCGTCTCCGGTATTGTGCGGCATGCACGCCATAATTCTAACGTTGGAAAGGTCTTGTCCCGGATAGAATCTAGCCAGCAACGCTTTATTGCTTGAAATGGAGCCAGATGCGATGATGACGCACTTTGCTAAAATCTTGAGCTCCTCGTTCCCGTGGGCAGCCAGAACGCCGACAACAGCCCCCTTGCTATTGGTAAGAAGCTTGGTAGCCCTCGTCTCGGTACGGAGCTCTACACCCTTCTCCTGGCATGTCTTCAACAAGGTTTGCACAATCCTTAATCCCGTCCGGCCGCCCCTCGCTTGATGATAGAATCTCTTCATTCCGATTCCGACGAAATTGATGACTTGGTCGAAATAGCACCCCTTTTCCTCCAGCCAGCCGATGACATTGCCTGTCTCGCACATCCAGTTGCGCACCAGTTTGGCATCTGGGTACCAGTTTGACATATCCATGTGGAATTTATAGCAATCGTCTGCGGCGCAGTGAATCCCCAGGCGCTTCTGCGCAGGACTCTCCACCGAAAAAAGCCCCATGGCCCCTCGTGTGCAGCCACCCATACTCTTCATTTTGTCCAGCACGACAACTTTTTTTACACCAGATTCTGCTGCTCTCGCCGCAGCAGTCAGTCCGGCTCCCGCTCCGCCAATAACGCAAATATCCACCGTAAGCTCTGGGTTTTTTTTAATTACCATTGTATGCTTTATACCTCCTAATTTTCATGTATTCCCGCCGAGTTGAAAAGCCTTTTCCAGCAAGATAACGTTTTCACCTCCGAAATTAATTTTTAGCTTTCACTCCTTTAGGAAGCAATATTATTCAGGACCCGCATATTCACAAAATCAAATTTCAAACCAAAAACCGAGCGATACTATACTTGTATGGACTGTCATCTAACTTGAAATTTTCATTGTACGAAAAGATTGGGTAACCAACTCGCTATAGAAGGAAAGAATATTATAAGCACCACAATGGCTAACTGCACCAAGAAGAAGGGGAGAATTCCCCGATAGACCTCCACAGGATCGACATTGGCGGCACTGGCCACAACAAAAACGCTCATACCTATGGGAGGCGTAATGGATCCGAGCGCGCCCATAAAAAGAAGAATTATAACAACAGCGTAATGGTCAAAGCCAAGACCGGTCAGAAGCGGGAAAACGATGGGTATAGTAATGATAACTATGGGTGTGAGGTCCATGACACATCCTATGAGGAGATAAAAGATTATGACTACAGTTATTACTCCTAACGGCGTCATTTGCGCGGAGACTAAAAATCATTAAAGCCCTGAGCTAAACCACTGAGAGCTATAAGTCGGGCAAATAACATCCCACCTATAATCATAGGAAATAGCTGTGCATTGACGACAACTGACTCCCAGAAAGCACTATACAATTTATGCTTATTCAATCGGCGCATAGCTAATGCATATAAAAGGGTACCGAAGGCACCAATGGCTCCACCTACCGTTGGTGGGAAAATCCCCGAATACATACCTCCCATCATTAATAGGAAAATGAACAGCATTGGCCACAGTAATCTTAGCGAGGAAAATTTCTCTCCCTAGGTCACTTTGATATCCGTAGCTACAGGCACGCGCTTTGGATTGATGATGCCCACTATCCATAATGATAGAGAAAGTAACACGGCCAAAAGTATGCCGGGAACAATTCCAGCGATTAAGGCCCTTCCTATTGAAAGATCTACCAGGATACAGGTAATAATTATCGGCATACTCGGAGGTATTAGCACTATCAGGACAGCTGCTGATGCGATACAGGCCATAGATAGCCGCCTGTCATAGCCATATTTATCCAGTTGGGGCAGGGCTATTTTAGTAAAGACAATGGTGCCACCTGTAGGAATTCCGCTACAAGCGCCGAAGACGGCATTCGCTCCTATTGTAGCCATTAACAAACCACCACGAATTTTCATTACCCATTTACTCATAGCGTTATAAGCATCCTCGGCTATCCCGCTCTCTCCGGCTATTATCCCCATTAACACGAACATTGGGACTACGGCAAAAGTGTATGATGACGAAATATTATATGTAGCGGTAGTGGCCTGGGCTTTGCTATGAACTCGGGGCGTATTGCCGGGGAAAACGCAGCTAACTTTGTCTTGGGGACATAGGGTGAGGAGAATAAAAGCCAGACTTCTTCTGCATTAAAACGCACAAGCGCGACCAGCTTAATCTTTACTCGCTGGAAATAAGTATGAGAGGCAGGATTAAGTTTCTCTTGAAGGAATTCATTGGGTGTATCCCAAGTCGTATTCTTCGGGTCTATAATCGTAATAAGATCGTCTCAACTTTTTACCCAAGAAATTTCTGGCGAATGCCACACCTGCCAATGATCTGTTTGGCTCTGTTAGTGAATTGTTCCGATGTGTTCATTCATAGGTGAAACGCCACTGTATGCCTGTATCAGGCGTAGATAGTCAAGCGGTTATACCAGATAGAATTACGTCAAATACTCATCAGAGAAAAAAGTACAATAGGTTGCTAAGTTCGCTAGCCCTCATCTATACGTTTTTTCATGTGGGGTTTTATAGTGGTTATGCCCGGCATAGAGAGCATACGTACATGAGGTCATACAGCTTATGGGTCAATATCGACGGCGTAGTGAATAGGCATCGAGACTATTTTTGTGAATTGCTTAAAGAGAAGACTGGAAGATTCAAGATCCTAAGCAAATCTCTACCATTCCACTTCACGACTGCCCCTTGCTTGACGTTTCTAAAGAAGAAGAAAAGTCAGTCTTCAATGATCCCCATTATTAGATTGACATGCCAGTGTGGCAGACTTAGTCAAACAGAATTTTAACAAAATTCGTGGTTTAAATGTAAAGATACATGTTTTTAGCCATAGGCCATGGCCATATACGCATAATTCGCCCGCAGAAGTCCGTAAAACGATTCATGTAAATTAGAGTAAAGCAGCGCGTGCTCTCTTGAGAGAGACAAGCAAAGGTGACCATTTTAAATACGTAATATTGGATTAGATTAAAAGTAGGAATACCAGAAATCGATCTATGGGACGACACAGAAGTCAGCGTCCAGTGTGTTTGATAGCCTCCATACGAGCACGTACCGGCTGTACCAGTCGATGATGGCTACCAGATAAAGGAATCCC
>Ga0154826_1196_pt5 | contig 13092 bp, 13 predicted proteins | sample Rifle2008BG16ft_FD_116130 | JGI IMG/M metagenome (GOLD analysis project Ga0154826, IMG submission 116130) | Chloroflexi bacterium RBG_16_50_9
TCACTTAGCTAACCTGGGCATGGGAGCCTTTCAGGTTGGTATCCTGCTGGCTACTTTTTCGGTTATGTTTATGGTCTTTCAATTACCTGCTGGAATGGTATCTGACAAAGTAGGGAGGTTGCCGCCAGCAGTCTGTGGCCTGGGTATAGGCATAGTTTCGCTGGTTTTATTGCCCGCACTGGCTTTTTTCCCGCTACTGTTGGTGGCGATGGCGTTATACGGTATGGGCTATGGGCTGCTCTTTCCATCAATCTCAGCCATGATTGTTGATCACACTCAATATCAGGAACGCGGGACGGCGACCGGCGTGTTCCATGCTCTGCTGACCACCGGAGTCGCTATTGGCGCTCCAGTAATGGGCTGGGTGGGGGCGAAACTGGGAGTATCGCTCGGTTTGATGCTCGCGCCCACTGTTATGCTGTTAACCCTGGTGGCAGTGCTGGTAAAATCGAGATTATTCAGGATTACCGGAAAAGTTAACCGTTCTTCCTTTTAGCTCATGCTTGCCCTGTGGACATCTTATTTGATGACAAAGCAGGTTGCTTTTTCATATTTGTATTACCGGGATAAACGGAGTAATGAATTCGCTATCATGATATACTAAAGGTTAAAGGGTAAACAGGGGATGAATGCTTGAAATTTTCTGTTATCATACCAACGTTAAATGAGGCAGCCGTTATTCATCAGCGCATAGCTCATGTTCGTTCTTTAAGCCCGGGGGCTGAAATAATTGTTGCTGATGGCGGCAGTACGGATGATACGGCGGCGATAGCCAGGGGACAGGGGATTCCCGTCGTTTCTTCGGAACCGGGCCGTGGTATCCAGTGTAATGCCGGCGCGGTATTTGCTTGCGGTGATATCCTGGTTTTTCTACACGCTGACACCGAGTTACCCTCCGATGCGTTTACGCAACTGGAAGAATATTTTACCAAAGGCAAAGTGCTGATAGGCACCTTCAGATTATCATTCGATGTAAACCACTGGTCATTGCGTCTCTGCCGCTGGATCTGTGATTTCGACTTAGCTTTCACCCGGTTCGGAGACCAGTGCCTCGTGGTGCGTAAATCATTTTTTATATCCGCTGGTGGTTTCCCCGACTGGGGACTATTTGAAGACCTTGCTTTTATCAACAGGGCTCGCCGGAAAACACCTATATACCGGTTTCCCGGCAGGGTAAGGACTTCAGCCCGAAGGTTTCTCAGGCGTGGAATTTTGCGCCAGCAATTTCTCAATATCTGGTACATTGCGCAGTATTTCCTGGGTGTGTCGCCGGACAAGCTGGCCCGGGAATATGAAAGGGCTGCGAAAAAGAGAAACGGGGTAGGCCTGGCTGTCTTTGCCCGAACCCCCCTGGTCGGCAGGGTAAAGACCCGGCTGGCTAAATCCCTGGGTGCAGAGAAGGCCACTGAGCTGTATCGCTTGTGTGCCGAGCATGTTTTTCATGAATGTGAGCGGCTCTCCTCAAGAGCGCAATTGTACGTTTTCTTCGACGGAGCGGATAAGATTGAACAGGGGAGAAGCTGGGCCGGGCCCAGGTTCGACTCCTTGGTCCAGAGCGGAGGAAATCTGGGGCAGCGCCTGGAACATGCAGTACAAACCATGTTTCACCGGGGTACACAAAGGGTCGTCATCCTGGCCAGTGACGTGCCGGACGTATCACAGGGGATTATCAAAGATGCCATCAGGGCCCTGGACAAATACGATATTGTACTGGGCCCCTGTTATGATGGCGGGTATTACCTGATCGGCATGAAAAGCCAGCACCCTGAACTTTTTGCCAGTATTTCGTGGAGTACCGCGCATGTCTATCGTGAGACGCTGGCGGCATCACGGAAATCAGGGCTTAAGGTATACGAGCTTCCCCGGCTGATCGACATTGATACCGAGGAAGACCTCCGCCTGTGGTTGGTGCAGGTTCCCGGATGGTTTCATCCGGCTATACAGAATTTTGCCCGGGACCTTGGCTTGTGAGCGATTTCGTAATCCAGACATTACGGGTGAATGAAACGTGGCTATAGATTTAAATGATCAGTATAATTTTACGGCTTTTCTGGATGAGCATCATCTTGAAGTACGACCAGCTTCTATCGAGACGTTATGGGTAAATGTCACCAGGTTATGTAATCAGGAATGCTCTCATTGTCATGTAGACGCGTCACCGGCTAGAACGGAGCAGATGCGCCGGTACGAAATCGACCGCTGCCTGGAAGTGCTATCTCAACATGATCGCATTACAACGCTGGACCTCACCGGCGGGGCACCGGAGTTACTCCCGGATCTTGATTATTTCGTGGTTGAAGCGAGGAAATTGGGGAAGCGTGTCATTATACGCCATAATCTCACGGTTATCATTGACGGCAACCGACGAACCGGGGAAAAGAAAGACCATTTACCGGAATTTTACGCCGAGCAGCGGGTTGAGCTTATCGCCTCACTACCGCATTACCGTAAAGAAGATGCGGATAAACAGAGAGGCAATGGTGTTTTTCGTAAAAGCGTTGAGGGTATCCGCCTGCTTAATAAAGTCGGCTATGGTAGAGGCGAGACGGGACTGATTTTGAATCTGGTTCATAATTGCAATGGCCCGATTACTCGGGAGGAGCGGAACAATCTGGAAAACAATTACCGGCAGGAACTTTATAGCGGGTACGGTCTCTTTTTCAATAAGCTCCTCACCGTAACCAATATGCCCATCAACCGGTTTCACGCCAAGCTTCTGAAAACAGGTATGTACGCTGATTACATGAAGAGGCTGGTAGCTGCATTTCATCCAGAGGCCGTATCGGGGCTGGTATGCCGTTCACTGATCAGCGTGGGCTATGATGGCCGGTTATTCGATTGCGATTTCAACCAGATGCTGGAAATGCAGGTATACGATAACGAACCAATGACTGTTGATAACTTTAGTTATGACCGGCTGTTAAACCGCAAGATAAAGTTTGGTCCTCATTGTTTCGGCTGTACCGCCGGCGGCGGCAGCAGCTGAGCAGGACGGACTCTGCCCGTGTCGGCAGCAAAGTAAATTCTGCTTATTCATCAAAGGTAATCCTGTGGGTGGTCGCCCGTTTCCTTATTATTCATGGATCCTCATGGAATGTATATGTGGTAGACTTTACTTATTAACATAAGGAGGGTAATAGCGAGATGAATGATGATAGTTTCGCGGGGCGAACTGCCAAGCTGGTTGAGCTGGTAGAATATCAGGCAGGTTCTGTAGTAAGCCGGACGATAATCGACAAATCCACGGGAACCCTGACACTGTTCTCTTTCGATAAAGGGCAGGGACTCAGTGAGCATACGGCGCCCTTTGACGCTCTGGTTTATCTTATTGACGGAGCCGCCGAGGTAGTCATCTCAGGTAGGCCTCTAAGTGTCAAGCAGGGTGAAATGGTAGTAATGCCGGCGAACCAGCCCCACGCCTTGAGAGCTATCCAGAGATTCAAGATGATGCTGGTAATGATAAAATCTTGAGCGCAGCAGTTATGCCGGAATCTCTATCGTAATGCTCGTCCCTTCGTCAGGTCGCGATTTCACCGTGAGAGTACCGCCTACCAGCTGGGCGCGTTCCTGCATTCCTGAAAGGCCAAGCTTGCCAGCCTTGGCCAGGTCGCCTATTTTCCCGGGGAGTTTAAATCCTTTGCCATTATCGCTGATGGTTATTTTTGTTTTACTTCCTTCAAAGGTAACCGTAATTTCGGCACTGGTGGCACCGGAGTGCCGCCATACATTCCTCAGGGCTTCCTGGGTGATGCGAAAAAGGACTAGCTCTACCTCTTCCGGGAGGCGGCGTTCTCTGCCTGAAAGGATGACTTTAATCGCTATACGTGAATATTTCATCACATCATCGGCCAGCCACTCCAGTGCAGGTAGCAGTCCCAGGCGGTCTAATGCGGCCGGGCGCAGGTCCTGGCTCAGACGGCGCACACCCTGTATGATATTGTCGGTCTGCTGCCAGAGTTCTTCCAGATGCCGTCGGGACTCTTCTGACTGTCCTTTGCTGGACGTCAGGGAGTCCAGGCGACGGGAAAGGGCGACCAGAGCCTGGATGGTATCATCATGGAGCTCATGGGAGATGCGTTTTCTTTCTTCTTCCTGCGCTCTGGTGGCTTGCCGTAAGTAGAACCGCAGGTTCTCATCCATCCGTTTCTGTTCCGTGATATCGCGGGCAATGTGCTGGAAGGCTACCGGTTTGCCCTTGTCAAAGACGAGGCTGGTGGCCAGTTGGACAAAGACCACGCTGCCATCCCTCTTGATTAATTGCTGCTCATAGGGTTGCGCCACGGGTTCGTTGGCCAGCAGCTTATGCCGGATTTGACCGGCCAGCTTGAGGCTTTCTTCCGACAGGAAACTCCTTACATTCATTCCCATTAGCTCTTTGGCACTATATCCAGAAAGTGTCTCATCCGCATTGTTGGCAGCTATGATATTGCCCTCTAAATCATGAATCCAGATAGCATCGAAGGCATTTTCAAAAAGTTTCCGGTACCTTTCTTCAGACTTTTGTAACTCCTGATGGGTGGTTTCCAGTTGTATGCGATATTCTCGTTCTCTGCGGAGCGATGCGAAACTGGCAGCCAATACGTTACCAATGATGAAAACGGCAAAAGTTTCAAAGAGCGCATCCTTCATGTATGACGAAATAAAGAAGGCGCGAGGCAACATCAGTGCCAGAGCTATTATGGAAGTGATGATGGCACCCTTCCGCCCGAAAAGGAAACCGGCCCAGACTATTGGTGCCAGGTAGAGGATCCTCTCGAAGGCATGGCGTTCCAGCCCCATGATAATTGTCAGGCGACCAAGGAATGCCGGATGCCGCAGTGATTCTCCATAGTAAGGTATGGCTATAAGCACGAGTATGATAAGGATGAGCCAGAAACCCGGCTTGCGGATGAGTTTCACTAGCCAGCTTTTAGATAAAAAGTGAACCACTTCAAGAATCACCGACCATGGCATGGCTATAAGCAATTAGAATCATGATTTTGCCCAGGCGACCGTCCTGCTACTTAGGTATCATACACCCTCCGGGATAAAGTCTCAACGGGCAAATTATGCCGTGCGGGATGTATTGAGGTAGTTAAGCGTTATTCAGACCTGAGTGCGTCAATCGGATTAAGTCGTGAGGCGTTCCAGGCTGGATAGAAGCCGAAGAATAAGCCTATGCCGACCGATACCGAGACAGCGAGAATAACAATATCGGGGCTGACCAGGGTCGTCATTACATCTAGGCTATTGATGATATAGGAAGCTCCCCAGCCAAAGGTAACACCGATGATGCCGCCGGTAAGAGTCAGGAAACCTGCCTCAATAAGGAACTGGGTCCAGATATCCCTGTTCCTGGCCCCCAATGCCTTGCGGATACCGATTTCCCTTGTCCTTTCCAGCACCGAAACCAGCATGATGTTCATTACGCCGATGCCCCCGACCAGCAGTGAAATGGCAGCGATAGCCCCCAGGAGAAGGGTCATCGTGCCCAACGCCTCGGAGAGGGTGTTGGCTATCTCCTCCACGGACATGATGTTAAAATCATTATCGGCGGAAGGAGCCAGCTTGTGGCGGGTGCGGAGCAGATTGGTGATGGCATCAATAACATTCTGTGTGTGTGACTGGTCGCTTACCGTCAGGGTTATGGTTGAAACGATGCGGCCGCCCTGGGGTGTTCGCGGCTGGGCTACGGCCTGTTGCATGGCGGTTAACGGTATCAGTATCGTGTCATCGGGCGAGCCGAACATAGCCCCCTTGCTCTGCATAACGCCGGTGACATATACGATGATATTGCCCATCCGTATCTGCTGCCCTATAGGATTGGTATCGCCAAACAGGGTTTGGGCAATTCCCGAGCCGAGCACGGCTACCTTGGTACCGCGCTCATAATCCTGACCGGAAAACGAAGAGCCGCTGGCAATCTTAAGATTATTAACCTGCAAATATTCGGGCGTTACCCCGTTTACCTGAGCATTGGTATTTTTACTGCCCACGATTAGCTGGAGGTTACTGACGTAAGAAGGAGCTACCGCCGATATATTCGGGACCTGTTCATCTATTGCCTGGGCGTCTTCCATCGTCAATGTCCTGATACCACCGATAGCACCCCTGACGCCACCAAACGTAGAGGCACCCGGCCGGACAGTAACCAGATTTGAGCCGAGATTTTGTATATTGGAGATAACCTGGGCCTCGGCACCACGCCCGACAGACATCAGGGTAATCACGGCAGCCACGCCGATAACAATCCCCAGGATGGTTAAAAAACTACGCAGCTTATGCGTAATGACCCCGGTCCAGGCTGTAGTTAAAGGTTCGAACAGCTTTTTCACACTTTTTCCTCCGATATTATCTGGCCGTCCTTTATGTTGATGATGCGCTGGCAATGATGGGCAATATCAGCGTCATGGGTTATCATGATAAGGGTGATACCCTGCTCCGCATGCAGGGAGGTCAGGATTGAGATTACATCTCCGCCGGAGCGACTATCCAGGTTTCCGGTGGGTTCATCAGCCAGGATGAGGGGAGGTTTTTTCACCAGAGCCCGGGCAATGGCGACACGCTGCTGTTCGCCGCCCGACATCTCGGTAGGGCGGTGGTTGACCCGGTCTGATAGTCCCACTCTGGCAAGTGCCTCCAGGGCCTTGGCCCGGTCAACACCGCCGGCATACCTCAAACCTAGTTCCACGTTAGCCAGCGCCGAAAGTCGGGGCAGGAGATTAAATGTCTGGAAGACAAAGCCAATCTGCTTGCTCCTTACCTGTGCCAGCTCGCCGGCGTTAAAGCGGCTGACCTCTTTACCTTCTAAAAAGTACCTGCCGGAAGTCGGTTTGTCCAGGCAGCCAAGCAGGTGGAGCAGGGTTGATTTGCCGGAGCCGGAAGGCCCCATAATCGCCACCAGCTCGCCCTGTTCAATGCTGAGGTTTACCCCACGGAGGACAGTCAACTCCCTTTTGCCCATGGGATAGACCTTGGTGATATCTTCGAGTTTGATCATCAATGTTTTTCCTTTAGCGGGGCGGCGGCCCGAGGAATGGCATTCGTGGCACTGAAGTTCCCTGTTGCGAAGAGGTTGTGGTCCTGCTGGTGGTAACACCCTGGGGTACAATCACTTTTTCACCCTCGGTTAGACCTCTGATTACCTCGGTGTTCTGGTAATCGGTTATACCGGTTAGTATGCTACGCGCTTCGGTGGCGCCTGTCGGCAGCATCACATGGACACTGGCTTTGCCACCCTGGCTGGTAATAGCTGCATTGGGTACCAGCAGGACGCTGTTCTTCTGCGACACGATGATGCTCACGGTGGCGGTCAGGCCGTCTTTCAGTTGTAAGTTTGCCGCCGAACCTTGCCCCGATGGAAATCTGCCGGACATTTCTGACTGCGGACCCTGAAATTGCCCGAAAGATATGTTAGGCGTTGCCGATTGCCCGGCTGGTGGTATGGACGCTGCTGCTACCAGCGGCTGTAGTTCAACCTTCACCTTATAATTCACCACGCCTGATTGAATCGTGGCTGTAGGCGAGATAAAGGTGACCTTGGCCGGGAAATTTATTCCCGTAAGGGCACTCAGTTGTATCCTGGCGTCCCCTCCGAGTTTGACCTGCATGATGTCCATTTCACTGACGACGATAGCGGCTTCAAACTTATTGGGGTCAGCCATCGTGACGGCTACCGTACCGTTCAACACCTCATCGCCGCCCGCCACATTGACACTGGTGATAAAGCCGTCAAATGGTGCCTTAATCTCAGGGCTCTTGCTCTGTGCTTCTTCCAATTTTCCCCTGGCATCTTCCAGGGCTTTCTGGGCATCCGCGACTTTCCCCTCATTCAGCTTGACCTGCAATTCCTGCATGGCTACATTACGGGAGACATCGGCCAGGTCTTTCCGGGCTAAAGCCAGTGTCAGTTCAGCTATCTCGACCTGTTTTTTCTTGAGGGCGATAGCACTGCTGTCATATCCGGACAGCACATTATCGTAACGTGTTTGAGCGGCATCCAGCTTATCCTGAGCATTTTGCAGTGACAGCAGCCAGTCATCTGCGCTGGATACGCTTTGTAGCCTGTCCTTAACATAACTATAATAAGCTTTAGCCTTATTCAAGGCAGCTTCTGTCGACTGATAGTCAGTGGCTGTAATGCCTGCATCGAGAGTATCCTGCGCCTGTTGCAGGCTTACCTCGGCGCTGAGCACGGTCTTTTCCTTGGCGGTTGTGTCTTTGATGCTTTCCAGAGTTTGCTGTGCCGTCAGCAGGTTGGCCTGTGTCTGGAGCAGGTTTCGTTCTGCGGTAGTTACCTGGTCTTCTTTTGTGCTCAGCTGGTCATTCCATTCATCTTTATCCATCGTGACCAGCACATCACCCTCTTTTACGGTATCTCCCTCCTCTACGAGAACATCGCCGACGGTTCCTTTTGTTCCCGTGGGGTAAAACAAGTCGAGAGCCAGGTTTTCGGTGCGGGATAGCGCCAGATTACCGGCGGCCGTGATCTCCGTGCTGATATTGCCGCTCTGTACGGTTATTATCTGGGTAGCTGAAGTCGGCGTGGCGCTTGATTTATCCGAGCAACCCGATAAAGGAATTACTATCCCGCCGAGAATGAGAACTACGGTTAATACAATGGCAAATTTCCTCATCTTCATCTCCGTTGTTTTAAAGTAATTACGCAGGCAGGGTAAAGGTAAAGCGGCTGCCCCTTCCCAAGGTACTCTCAACCTCAATCTTACCGCCATGTGCTTCCACCAGGCGCCGGGCGATGGTAAGTCCCAGCCCGATGCCCCCGGTAGCTCTGGCCCGGGATTTATCTATCCTGTAGAATCGCTCGAAGATATTGGGCAGTTCTTCTTTCGGAATGCCTTCACCGGTATCAGCCACGCTTACCTCCAACCATCGGTCATGCCATCTGGCGGTTACCGTAATGGCTCCCCTGGAGGTATGAGCCAGGGCATTATCAAGCAGGTTTCCTAAAACCTGGCTGATCCGCTGGGGGTCAATATTCACCTGAGGCAGTCCCTCTGGAATGTCAGCGGATAATGAGAGTCCTTTTTCCGTTGCCTGGGCTTGCCGTGCCGCTAAGTTTTGCTTTATCAATCTGGTGATATCATCTGGCTGGCGGTCAAGCCTCAGCTCGCCGGCTTCAGCCAGACTTAGCTCCTGAAGGTCGTCAACCAAACGTGATAGCAGGAGGGCATCTTCGTTCAGGGAGTGAATCGTTTCCTCATCCGGTTTTTTCACCCCATCACTTATCGCCTCCAGGTAGCCGCGCAGGCTGGACAGGGGCGTCCTTAGCTCATGGGCGATATCAGCTACCATGTTCCTCCGCAGCTGTTCAGCTCTTTCCAGATTGCTGGCCATGGAGTTAAAAGCCCGGCCCAATGCGCCTACTTCGTCCTGGCTTTTAATGCTAACTCTCTGACTGAAATCACCCTGTCCCAGACGGTTGGCCGTCGTAGTGAGGGCTTTGATAGGGGCTAAAATTCGCCGTGAAAGAAGGAAGGTAATTACAAGGGCAATGGCAATGGCCAGTAGACCTCCCCAGAGAAAGAAGCGTCCAATGGATCCGTAAACAATCTGTAACGAAGCGAAGTCCAGTCCTGATGATGAGCCCGAGTCTACATAAAGTATACCGATAGCATCATTGTCCGATGGCGGCATCATGCGCATCATTGGTGGCGGCGACATAGGCATACCTGATGGCGAAAACAGGGCTATGCCCGGTGTCTCGGTATGATACGTCTTGCCAAGAAGCTTGCTATTAGAATCAGCCACCACCACGTTATCGGTATTGGTCAGAATAATCCGTTGTCCGTAAAGGTGGCTTAGCTGAGACACAAAGGGCTGAATGCCCTTCCAGTCTCCCTGGCGACGGTAATAGCTGGAAAGTTCAACCTCAACTCTTCTGGCCCGGATAAGTTCGAGACGCTCCCCGAACTGTCTGATTTCACTGCGAGTGTTCATATAAGTGAAGAGGAACACGGAGCCGATCGTAACAACGATCACGATAGCGAAAGCCGCCAGAAGGCGAAAGCGCAGGCTGTTGATCATGGCTCCTCCGCGATAAACTTGTAACCTGCCCCGTAAACCGTCTTGATGTATTTGGGTTGTTGGGGATCCGGTTCAAGCTTGCGACGCAGGTTGAGTATATGAACATCAACAGTGCGGTCAAAGCCTTCAAAATCATAGCCGAATGCCTGCTCAATAAGCTGTGCCCGACTTAAGACCCGGCCCGGTTCCTTGACGAAAGCCCCGAGTAGCCTGAACTCAGCCGCGGTGAGATTCAGCGGTTTGCCGGAGAGAAACGCCTCGTGCTTGGCAAAACTGATCGTGAGGTTCCTGTAATTGATTTCGTCCGGTCCCCGGTCTCCGGGAAGGCGCCTGAGAACGGCGCGTACCCGGGCTGCCAGTTCTTTAGGGCTGAAGGGCTTGGTCACGTAGTCATCCGCCCCCAGGCCCAGCCCCGTCAGCTTGTCCTGGTCTGTGGACAGGGCAGTCAGCATGATAATCGGCACATCAGATTCAGTTCTGAGGGTTCGACAGACCTCGAGACCGTCTATGCCGGGAAGCAGGAGGTCGAGCACAATCAGGTCAGGGTGACCTTCGCGAGCCAGCCGCAGGGCTTCAACGCCATCAAAAGCCGTAATAACCCGGTAACCATCACGGTTCAGATAAAGCTTAACCAGCTCTACCGTTTTTAAATCATCATCGACAACCAAAACCTTTTTACCAGCCATTTTAGAACCTATTATCCTGTTAATATTATATCTTAATTGTTAAGATATTGTTAAAAACAGAAGGAGGAGGGCTGTACCCTCCTCCTTTGTGTTGGATTATCCGCTTTTTACGGGGTCATTATTGTATGGCGGTTTGTGTTGGTTGTGGGGGTGGTAGAGGGCCGCACCAGCCGCCGAAAAACTTGCCACCAAACCCTCCAAAGCCACGGTGCATGCCGGGACCAGGCAACCTTGGGTTGATCTGGACATCCGGTTTCGAATCTAACCAAGCCCTGTACTGGTTAGCCTGCTCCTGGGTTATCTCGCCATCTGTTATGAGTTTATCGAGATACCGGTCGCGGGCTTCAACCTGCATTTCCTGGCGGGCCTCGTTAAAGGCATTTTCCAGTGTTTGCTCCTCTATGCCCAGTTTTTCGGCAACTCTGGCTATTAGCGTCTTGATCGGAGTATTGCCTTCATTACCCGTCTGGGCAAAAGCCACGCCGGCACCGATACTCCCGGCCAGAAGCACTACCACCAGTGAGAGGATCACCATTAATTTCTTATTTCGCCACATTACGTGTCACCTCCTTTCAGCGTTTAATAATCTCATCTTAACAACCAAATATTAAAATCCGGTTAACAAAAACCAGGATAAAAATACCACGACCTTTGAACTCCCTTAAACAGGAGAATGAAAAAATCAACTAGGGGTTAGCCCATATTGCCGTCCATAGGCATAATGCTGCCGTTTATCCTGGCTTGACGCCGTATACTTTGAGGCTTTTTACCGAGCCGATAAGTTCATTCGCTGTTTGAGTCGTCAATTTTAGACTCTTCATAATAGCGATGGCTGTTGGGTCGTTAGCCATATACTCGATAGGGAAAGAGGTCTCATCGATCACCCTGACGTCTCTAAAACCGGCATCTTCGATGGCGCTCAGGTATTGGTCTTTCATGATTGCCCCGGAGATGCAGCCAACGTAAGCTTGAATAGATTCCCTGATAGTCTCCGGAAGTTCCTTGGTCAGTGTTATATCGGATATCATGAGTCTGCCGCCGGATTTTAACACCCGGAACGCTTCTTGGAAAACGCGCCTTTTGTCGGGCGCCAGGTTAATAACACAATTTGATATAATGATGTCAACGGAATTGTCAGCCGCCGGCAAATTTTCTATCTCACCCAGTCGAAACTCTACATTACCATAATTGCCTTTTCTGGCATTTTCCCTGGCCTTTTCAATCATCTCCGGCGTCATATCTATGCCGATGATTTTTCCGTTCTTACCGACTTTATTAGCCGCGAGGAAACAGTCAAAACCGGCACCTGAACCTAGGTCAAGAACGATTTCTCCTTTTTTTAACGAGGCAAGGGCTACGGGATTACCACAACCCAGCCCTAAATTAGCGCCTTCTGGAACTGTGTTCAGTTCTGCCTCGGTGTAGCCGATGCTCTTGCTGATGTCTTGGGCTAAAGAAGCACCGCCACAGCATGAGCTTGCCGTGTTGCAGCAGGAACCGCCTCGCTCAGCTATTTTAGCATAGCCTTCCCTTACCGACTTCTTGATTTCTTCTTCTTTCATTGCCGTCATTCCTCCTTCTTGTTACTGTAATATGTCTTCCATCATAGGTCCCAGCATACTTTTCACCATCTCGGTCAGGCCTTCAGCCTTGATTAAGAAAAGGCAACATGCTTTACCGTCTTTTTCCCAGGTTATCAGCGCCAGCTTATCGCCGGCGCGAATATTGGCCCTGTCTCTCGTCTCTTTGGGAAGTACCATCTGGCCGCGCTCATCGACGCTTACTAATGCCTCGACCTTACAGCAGCCGACTTGATGACCGTTTGCCGGGCAGCAGGGTTCATACTTGTCTTTTTGAGCCATCCGTCACCTCCTGTTCAGTAATACTCTGACAAAATAGATATATCAGGAAAATCAGAATACACTGATATTATACACAGTAAAATTGGGTTTGTCAAGCGTTTTTGGGGTTTTCGACTGATCTCTGGGGAATTCGACAAGCTTAGGTCAGCGCTTTCAGGTTAGTATTAAGCCCTGAGCGTCGCTCTAAGCTCACTTGTCAGTCTGTCCAGTATTTGCTGCTGTACCTTATTGACATCTTCGTCGGTCAGGGTGTGGGTGGGGGACTGGTAGACAATTCGATAGGCAAGGGACTTCTTGCCGGCGGCTACCTGCTTGCCGGAGTAGACATCAAAGAGAGCGACCTCACTTACCAGAGGAAAGCTGCGTATGATATCGAGAGCTCTCCGGTGGGTTATGGTGGCATCTACCACCAGTGCCATGTCCCTGACAATGCTGGGGAATCGTGGTATGGATTGGAACATCTTATGGCCAGTGGCAAATGGCAGCAGCGCCGTCACATTGATTTCAAAGAGGCAGACCGG
>Ga0154826_1124_pt7 | contig 12577 bp, 16 predicted proteins | sample Rifle2008BG16ft_FD_116130 | JGI IMG/M metagenome (GOLD analysis project Ga0154826, IMG submission 116130) | Chloroflexi bacterium RBG_16_50_9
CTGCCTGGTCTTCAGCGGTGGTATTCTCAGAAAATTGGGCCCGATAGACCAGATGCACACCGCCGACGAGGTCGAGACCAAGGCGCAGTCCCTTTCGGCCAAACCTTTCTCCCTGCACCGGCAGGATTGACCAGAGCGCAAAGCCGAATATTATCAGTATTATGATTAAGACCATGATATTTCTTCTTGGCATATATTCTCCCTAAATTGGTTCTTCCCGAGATTCTCCAGCCTGCCTGGTTAGCCAGATCTCTACGTAATGTAAAGCCTCATTTCTGGTCACCACTTCCCCGGCTGCCTGTGCTTCCCGCACTGCCTCCAGCAGAACTCCGACCCTGGGTCCGGGATTCAGACCGAAGATTTGTATCAAATCATGTCCATCAATCAGTTTGGCAGGAGCCGAGAGGCTCTCTTCCTCGTCGTGCCTGTTTAACACATATTCAACTATCCCGGTGTGCTCCGCCCACTGCGGCAAGTCCAGATACGTGCCCCGCGCTGCCAGGTGGTCAGCCAGACTTAAAAAGAGTATGTCAATACCAGTTTCGCTGGTATCCCGGAAATATCGGTAGATAGCCCTTCGGCTGGGAAAACCTTCCTGGCTCATCTGAACCGGCCGGAGATGGTACCTCACCGCAAGCTCTATCAGGTTGACCTCTCTGGTGCTGAACCTTAGCCGCTCCAGAATACTGGCTGCGGCGGCAGCTCCTTCCTGAGGGTGGCCCAGAAAGCGTGCCCGCCCATCTTTATCAACGGTTTTAGTTTGAGGTTTAGCGATGTCATGCAGGAGTGCTGCCAGCTTGAGCAGCGACCTGCGTGTGCTGCCGCTGCTGACCTCCCGGTCAAAGTGCTGGCTCAGCCTGGTCGACCATGGCACAGATTCCAGAACCTTTTTTCCGGCATGCTCCCAGATTCCTTCCCTCAGTAAAAATTCCACAGCGGTTACCGTTTGCAGAGAATGGTCGAAAACATCCCAGACATGCTCCTTGGGCTGGCTGACGCCTCTGGCGTTTGCCAGTTCCGGTACCATTTTGGTAAGTATGCCCAGTTTTTCCAGGTAAGCCAGCCAATGCCCGGCCTTGTGAGCAGCCAGGAGCCTCAGCCATTCTTCTCTTATCCGCTCTCCGGGAACACCAGCGATAAGATGGCTATGCTGTTGAATGAGCGTTTCAGTCTCGCCATCAATACTGAAATCGAGTTCAGCGGCCAGACGAACCGCACGTAACAGGCGGGCCGGATCCGCTTGAAAGACAGTATCACTCACCACCCGAACCATGCGCTGTCGCAAATCATCACGGCCGTTGAACGGGTCTATGAGCATACCATGACTGATATTATCCGGAACCGCCAGGATTCTTTCAAGCTCGATGGCCAGAGCATCTATGGTGAAATCGCGCTGTGACAGGTCCTCCTCAATGCTACCTCTAAGTGTGGTAAAATCAAGCGCCCACTTTTCTTTAGTTATGTAGTGCTGGTTATTCAACAGGATTACCCTGCCTACCTCATTTGCTTCATCGAGCGCGACATACCTGCCGCCAAAGGCGGTGGCTATTTCTGGCGCGATTTCCATAGCCCTGGCGTCAATGGCAATATCAATATCATCCGTGTCGCGATCGAGTATCATATCACGCACAAAGCCACCCACAATATACGCCCGGATACCCTTTTCGGCTAAAAACCTGCCTATATCGGTTAATAGCCCTAAGACTTCAGGCTTGATAAACAATTTCAATTCTTCCATTGTTCGTAGGCACATCTGTTAAACTATACTACCAAAGACCATGCTTTATCAAGTTAGACACATATTATGTTAACCATCCTCGATCGCTTTATCAACAGGCTCGGCTTGACGGAGATACATGACTCTGCATATAATTAAATTTGAATCTAACTGCATATTCACCGAGTCTGTCCTCAAAGGCGGTCGCCAGAGAAGCCAATCGCCAGGTTTAATAATGAATAATTTATTTTTAAGATACCGGTAAGCGACTGTCCTTTGGAGAGAGGAGAGCTATTTTGGAGTATTTCCTGAATGAGCAGCAACAGACCATTAAAAGCCTCGCCAGGAGGCTTGCCGAGGAAAGGATAGTGCCGGTCAGGGCTGAGCTTGATGAAAAAGAGGAGTTCCCCTGGGCGATTATGAAAGACCTGGCTGACGCTGACCTTTTCCGCGTCTTTGTCCCCGAGAAGTATGACGGGCTTGGTGGCGGTTGCATGGAGTTATGCCTGGTAGTGGAAGAGTTGAGCCGGGCATGCAGCGGGGTCGCCGTCAGCTACGCCGCTACCGCTCTGGGTTGCTTTACCCTGATGGACTACGGCACCGATGCGCAGAAACAGAAATTCCTTCCTGACATCGCCAGCGGCAAAAAGCTGGCAGCCTTTGCCGTCACCGAGTCGACGGCCGGCAGCGATGCCGGTAACATCAAGACGACAGCGGATAAAGTCGAGGGCGGCTATATGCTTAATGGGACGAAACAATTCATTACCAACGGCGGCGAAGCTGAAATATATACGGTTATCGTTCTAACGGACAAAACCAGGGGTGCCCGGGGGGCCAGCGCCATCCTGGTGGAGAAGGGTACGCCGGGCTTTACTTTCGGCAAGAAAGAGAAAAAAATGGGCATCCGGGCTTCGGCAACAAGAGAGCTTATTTTCCGAAATTGCCTGGTGCCGGAAGAAAATCTCATCGGCAGGCCGGGTCTGGGCTTCATCCAGGCAATGAGGCTCTTCGACCGCTCTCGCCCGGGCATAGGGGCTCAGGCGGTTGGTCTGGCACAGGGTGCCCTTGAGGTGGCGGTGGACTACGCACAGCAGCGCATCCAGTTCGGCCAACCCATCATTTCCCTGCCGGTGGTCCAGTACATGCTGGCGGATATGGCTATTAACGTCGAGGCAGCCCGAGCGCTGGTCTACGCCGCGGCGAGGATGGTCGACAGCGGCGCCAGGAATGTTACCGAAGAATCAGCCATGGCCAAGGTTTTTGCCGCAGATACCGCTATGAAGGTAACCACGGACGCCGTGCAGATATGCGGGGGCACCGGCTACATGCGAGATTTCCCGGCGGAGAAAATGATGCGGGACGCTAAAATCCTGCAAATATACGAAGGCACCAATCAAATCCTGAGAAATGCTATCGCCATAGAGCTGCGGAAAAGAAAGGCAAGAACGAAATGAATGTCGTTGTCTGCCTTAAGCAGGTTCCCGGCACCACCGAAGTTAAAATCGACCCCCAGACCAACACTCTCATCCGTCAGGGAATCAAGGCCATTATCAACCCCTTTGATACCTATGCTCTGGAAGCAGGTGTCAGGCTCAGGGAAAAGCATGGAGGCAAGGTCACCGTCATCACCATGGGGCCACCCCAGGCGGAAGAAGCCCTGCGGGAAGCTATCTCCCTCGGCGCTGACGAGGCCGTTCTGCTGAGCGACAGTGCCTTCGCCGGAGCGGATACCTGGGCCACCGCTTACACGTTATCCAAGGCTATTGCCCGGCTGGGGCCGTATAACATCATCATCTGCGGACGCCAGACGATAGACGGAGATACCGGGCAGGTGGGCCCGGAACTCGCGGAACTGATGGACTTACCCTTCGTTGCCTACGTCAGCGAGATAACCTGGTTAGAAAGCGGACATATACAGGTACGGCGTATGGTGGAGGAAGGCTACGAGTTTATTGATGCGCCCTTGCCAGCCGTCATTACCGTCGTCAAAGAGATTAACGTACCCCGCCTGCCTTCGCTTCGCGGCCTCGCCCGGTCTAAAAGCGCTTCGATTCCTATCTGGAACGCTCAGGAACTGGGCATCGACAAAGGCAGAGTAGGCTTAAATGGTTCATGCACCAGGGTTATTAAGGTGTTCTTCCCTCAGAGAATCTGTAAGGTCGAAAAGCTGGAAGGAGATTTAAAAAGCCAGGCGGCAAACCTGATCGAGAAACTGAAAGACGCCCGCCTGATTTAGTAACATGGGAATTAAGATTGACCCGCAAAAATGTGCTACCTGCGGTAATTGCATACCGGTCTGTCCTTTCGCCCTGCTGGAATCTGCCGACGACCAGATCACAGTCAAGGAGGGTTGTAACTCCTGCGGCGCCTGTGTGGATGCCTGCGAATATGCAGCCATAACTATGGAATCTGTTGAAACAGCCGCCGTCAGCGACGACCACCACGGTGTCTGGGTCTTCGCCGAGCAGAGACACAGCAAATTAAAAGGCGTTACCTACGAACTCCTAAGCAAAGGCAGAGAACTCGCTGACACTCTCAAGACCGAGTTATGTGCTGTGTGCCTCGGCCACGATATCCAGGATATTGCCCAGCTAGCTGCCCACGGTGCCGACAAGGTCTATCTGGTAGATAGCCCGGAGCTTGCAGATAATCCTGAGGATTTATACACCCAACAGTTCGTTGACCTCATCCGGCAACACCAGCCGGAAATAGTCATCGCCGGGGCCACCTCGCTGGGGCGCTCATTCATCCCCAGAGTGGCAGCTATCCTGAACACCGGCCTCACTGCCGACTGCACCGGCCTTGATATAGACACCGAGAAAAGGCTCCTCCTCCAGACCCGCCCCACCTTCGGCGGCAATATCATGGCGACCATTATCTGTCCGTCCAAGCGTCCCCAGATGGCGACTGTCCGCCCGCGCGTCTTCAGGAAGAATGCCCCGAACAGCAGCCGGAAAGGGCCGATAATAAAAGTAGACTTTAAACGCGAAAGTATCACCTCAAGGACCAGATTACTCAAATTTATTGAAGATGTCACGGAAAAAGTCAAGCTTGAGGACGCCGACATCATCGTTTCCGGGGGCAGGGGGCTGGGCAAAGCTGACAGCTTTAAAATGCTGACCGAACTGGCGTCTGCTCTGGGCGCGGCGCTGGGGGCATCAAGAGCCGCCGTGGACGAGGGGTGGATTCCCTACAGTCATCAGGTGGGGCAGACCGGCAAGACCGTTAGCCCCAGACTCTATATCGCCTGCGGCATCTCCGGGGCCATCCAGCACCTGGCGGGCATGCAGACGTCAGACGTCATCGTGGCCATCAACAACGACCCCAATGCCCCCATCTTTGAAGTGGCTACCTACGGCATTGTCGGCGACCTTTTCCAGGTAGTGCCGATGATGATAGACAAGCTAAAGGGATAGTTTGGTATAATTAAGTTCGAGTCTTGGCTGAGGATGGGAGACGCTTTCAGAGAACCGAGCCTAAAATGCATAACCTAAGCACGCACCTACTTTAGTCTTTTTACGCAGACGCAGCGACTTTGCGCCAACAAGGGAGGACTAAATAAATGAAAAAGATTGAGCTTACAAAGAAACAGGCACTGCTCGTGGGGGTTGTAGCAATCCTAGTCATATTTGGGACAGGAATAGCTGCGAAGTCATGGTTTGTCATAATGGTCGGCGTAGCCCTTCTTGTATATATTGCGGCATATGCTATATACGGAGCAGTGAAAAGGAGAAAGAAATAACTTACACTCACACTTTTGCATCCACCAGCTACTAATGTTATAATTAAATGTTGCTAAACTAACCTAGGCTATTAAGGCTATTAGTAAGTTCGCCATGGCTGTAAGATTTTCCCCCAGAATAATCCCCAAACTACTTCAATAATTTCAGAACGCTTACACATTTTTCCTGATCCAATAATTTAAAAAACGTGAGGAGGCAATAATGGCACAGGCAAAAAAGGGCGATACCGTTAAAGTCCATTACACCGGCAAATTGAATGATGATACGGTATTTGATACCTCAGACGGCAGCCAGCCGCTGCAATTCACCATAGGAGAAGGCAAACTTATTAAGGACTTTGAACAGGCTGTCGTAGGTATGAATCCGGGTGAAAGCAGGACTATCCAGATATCATCTGATAGAGCCTACGGGCCGCATCTCGCAGAAAGGGTAACAGAGGTAGACCGGCAGGAATTCCCGCAAGACCTGAATCCTCAGGTCAACCAGATGTTTCAGGTCCACCAGCCGGATGGTAATATGTTCGTTGCCACAGTGACGGCTGTCTCTGAATCAAAAATAACGCTGGATGCCAACCACCCTTTAGCCGGAAAAGACCTGATTTTTAGCATTCAGCTCGCCGAGATTATCTAACCATTCATTCACGTTTGACAGGTTCACAGACTGAATCCCGTAATAATGCCGACTCGTCAAACTCTTTTAATAAAAATTAAACCATGCCTTTTCCAGCTTGCGGGAAAAACGCACCTTGACTTATAATGTAGTGGCAGGTGTTGTGGAGGAAAGGTGGTATGCAGGTAAATGTATCACAGTTGCTTCGTGAGCCCGTTGGCTCCACGCGTGATTATGAGATAAATGAGATTGCCGGCATTTCTGGCGACGACGGAGGCTGCCCCGTTACAGGTAAGGTCAGATTGATGCGCACCCCGCGCAGTATCCTGGCGGATTGTGAACTAAGCACTGAAGTCGAGCTTCACTGCAGCCGCTGCTTAAGTCCTTTCTGCTACCGGGTGATGCTAATTTTCAAAGAGGAGTATGTGCCAACCATAGACGCGGTCAGCGGCACGCCGTTACCTTCACCTGAAGAGGCCGGGGCTTTTACCATTGATGAGCACCATATTCTCGATTTAACCGAGGCGGTACGCCAGTACACCATGATGGCGACACCGATGAAGCCGCTCTGCCGCGAAGACTGTGCCGGCTTGTGCCAGGACTGCGGAGATAATCTGAACGAAGGGAACTGCGATTGTCCGGAAACGGACATGGATCCTCGCTGGTCCAAGTTGACGGAACTACTATAGCTTCTGTAAAATGGTAAAAAGAAAAGAATGGAGATAACATGGGACCTTTACCAAAAAGAAAAGTAAGTCACGCACGTGCCGGTAAGAGGCGCAGCCACCTCGCCATTAAGCCATCGGCACTGGAATCCTGCCCTCAGTGCCACAACCCCAAATTGCCTCATCATGCCTGCCCTACCTGTGGCACTTACAATGGTAGAGAGGTCATCAAGATTGAGAAATCGGCCAAAGCGGCCGGTTAATTTCCTTTTACGCTCTCAAGGGCCCTTGGCTTCTTTCTCTCTAGCAGATGGAAGATTACCCCTCTTGAAATCAACCGGAGGACGACATTAAATAGCGATGACACAAGTTGCCTGGGTATTCCCCGGTCAGGGGTCGCAGTTTGTTGGCATGGGGCGTGATCTTTATGATAATTTTGCTTCGTCCAGAGCCGTCTTCGAACAGGCCGATAAAGCCCTGGGATTTCCCCTCTCCAGGCTGTGCTTCGAAGGCCCCGAGGATGAGCTCCGCCAGACCATCAATACTCAGCCAGCCCTGGTAGCTGCCGGCCTTGCCTGTCTACAAGCTGCCCGGAGTATTGGCGGCAACAAACTTCCCGTACCTGCCTTCGTGGCCGGCCATAGCTTGGGTGAATACACGGCACTGGCTGCCGCCGGGGTCTTCGGTTTCGACGTCGCTGTCCGCCTCGCACGTGAGAGGGGCAGGTTGATGCATGAAGCCGGACAGGTACGCCCAGGGGGCATGGCGGCCGTCATCGGGATGGATGAGCAGCCGCTGGCCGAGATCTGCCAGAAGACCGGCACCAGAATGGCTAATATCAACTGCCCGGGCCAGATAGTCATCAGCGGTGCCGCCGAAGACCTCGCCAGAGCTATAGAAATGGTCAAAACGGCTGGAGCCAGCCGTGTTATCCCGCTCCAGGTTAGCGGCGCCTTTCATACGCCGCTGATGCAGCCAGCGGTTGAAGGTATGTCAAAGTTTATGGCTTCTTTTTCCTTTCAAAAACCGGCTATTCCGGTGGTCGGTAACACCAATGCCCTGCCGCTGACAACCGCAGAAGCGGTGAAGCCGGAACTTCTCAACCAGCTCTGCAACCCTGTCCAGTGGCAGCGCTCCATCGAATATATAGTCAGCAATGGCGTATCAACCTTCATCGAGATCGGGCCGGGGAAGGTCCTGACCGGCCTCATCAAACGGATAAATAAAGAAGCCAAAACCATAAACATCGGGGATCTGGAATCGGTTAAAAACTTAGCCATCCAATAACATCAGGGGAATAAGCATGAACCTTTCAAATAAAGTAGCTATTGTTACCGGCAGTGCCCGGGGCATAGGACAGGCCATTGCCCTGAAACTGGCCGAGGTCGGGGCTACCGTAGTCGTTAACGATATCGGCGAGTCTGAGCCTCTGGAAAAGGTGGCGGCGGAAATCAGGGCGATGCAGCGTCAGAGCCTGGCGATTACTGCCGATGTCACCTCATCCGCCGATGTCGCCCGCCTCGTTGAAACAACCATCAACACCTATGGCAAGATCGATATTCTGGTGAACAACGCCGGCATCACCCGCGACCAGCTTTTAATAAGAATGTCAGATGAAGACTGGGATTCCGTAATCAACGTCGACCTTAAAAGCGCTTTCCTCTGTACCAGGGCGGTATTACGGCAGATGCTCAAGCAACGCTCTGGGAGAATCATCAACATCGCCAGCATCATCGGCATCATAGGCAATCCCGGCCAGGCCAACTATGCTTCAGCTAAAGCCGGCGTCATCGGTTTTACCCGCTCCATCGCTAAAGAAGTAGCCTCACGCGGCATTACGGCCAATGCCATTGCCCCCGGCTTTATCGATACCAAGATGACGCAGAAGCTTGAACCAAAGCAGAGGGAAGAACTTGCCAAGCGCATACCGGCCGGTTTCATAGGCTCCCCACGTGACATAGCTGAGGCCGTCGCTTTCCTGGCTTCCGAAGAGGCAAGATATATCACCGGACAGGTTTTGAACGTGGATGGTGGCATGGCGGGAGCCTAGCCATGAACAAAATCGATTCCTACCGCTTCGGCCAGATAATTATAGACGGCAAGAAGTATACCTCAGACGTCGTCATTCTCCACGATAGAGTACAGGCTAATTGGCGACGACATGAAAGCCACAAACTGACCCTTATCGATATCACCGGAATTATTGATGGAAATCCGGAGGCACTGATTGTTGGCACCGGTGCCGCAGGCAGAATGAAAGTGCTACCCGAGGTAGAAGAGGTAACAACTGCCAGAAATATCCAGCTTATTATTCAGCCTACCGGCAAGGCTTGTGAAATATTTAACCAGCTTTCCAGTATGCAAAGAATGGTGGCGGCCCTGCACCTGACGTGCTGAATTGGAGGGGCAGGAACGAGAACCTGCCCCTCTTTGTCATGCCAACTATGATTTATTACAATTAGAGCCCCAATGGATTATAGTTGCTTGCCGGAACTGGCTTGATAAAAGGATTTGGGAATATAGTATTATAATTCGGAACTGGTACGCTTGGGTCCCATAGATAGATACTAAATCCAACTAGCCAGGCACCCATAGTCTCATCCCATTGAGCATATTGAGTATTTGGAGCAGTTAGGGTCGCATCTTGTGGAGCTAACAAATAAACCCACTGATAAGCTACGCCATGGACAAAGCTATCTGCACTTGGAGTCCCGTCAAATTTAAGATACCCGCGAAAATAATTAGCTATCGGATAGTCGCCATAGCCCGGCACATATTTGTAGCCTACTGTTCCTTCTTTTTCTTTCCAAACATCATTCTTCTTGTCATACGTGTATACTGTAGATTGTCCCGCCAAATCAGTTACGAGAGGAGAATAGCTCCAAGCTGTGTGCAGTACGTTACCTGTAAGTGTAAAAGTTGAATCTGTACTATATTCGAGGTAACTATAACTAGGGGTCCATGTACCAAAGGGAGATATTCCCCGCCATTGGAACTGAGCCTGATTGTATGGCACAGTAAATGTAGCCGGTTTTGCCTGGACTGGTGTTGCTAATAACCCCAACAATAGTACTAACGCTAATGTTAATATCCCGATCCTTTTCACTCCCTCTTACCTCCTTTTATTTTTGAATTATCCGGTAACCTAAAGTCGATATTCTCTCATTTCTCAAGCTTTTTCTTAGCTACATCAAAGAGACGCACCGGATGGATGGCCTCGAATGGCATGTTCATTGCCTTAAAGGTTTGCTCGATGGCCTCCTTGTCTGGAGACTCCCATTCGCAGAAGAACTTGTGGTCAGCGAAACTGCAATAGGTCTGCTTCCAGGCAACCCCACGTGGAGGCTTAGGCATCGGTTGTTTGAGCATTTCCATAAACTGTGCCTCCGTATAAGGCAATGTGTGTACAGCAATGAATCTTGGCAATATTATCACCTCCTTTCTATTAAACTCTAATAATCTACCCCCGACCTGGAGTACACGGAGTAAGCATGCTATAAAATAATAAAACCGACCTCAATGGGTCGGTTTCACTATTGGCTCACCACCACCCCAGTGACCAATTGTGGGTGGTAGTTCAACGCCCCCCACCATAATTTCCCTCCGATTTATATAATTGATTTTTCCTTTATTCTATCCGCTGAAGCTCACAGCCTGTTTGAATGCCATAATATATAATAGTAATTGTTAAAATGTCAAGTCCTTTGACCTACTATTAACTGCTTTTATTTACACTTTTCCACCCTTACCTTCATTTTCCCCCGAAAATTCTATTTTCGGCTGGTAGCGCCGCATGCGCCATTCGTCAAGGCAATGAAGCACCTCGTCATCGCTCATATCATGCCAGTAGCGGTAGAAATCCGCCACGTAAAATCTCGGCATGGAACCAACCGCACAGGACACAACCCTGTCGGCAACGCTCTCCATTTCTTTCACTACCTGTTCCGGCCCCACCGGCACAGCAACAATTACCTTCTCAGGATTCCGGTGGCGCACCGAAGTTACCGCCGCCCTCATGGTATAGCCTGAAGCCAGACCATCATCGACAATTATCACCGTCCGTCCGCTGACGACAACCGGCCGCCGGTCGCGATGGTAAAGCAAACTTCTATGCCGGATGTTCGCCCTGACCTGGCTGACCTGGTAATTTATTTGCGATTCGTTCAGACCGGCTTTTTTTACCATAGTTTCATCGAGAATAATGGTGCCGTCATCGGTGACAGACCCGAAGCCTCCTTCAGGACTCAGCGGTAAGGGGATTTTACGGGAAATAATGAGGTCCAGGTCAGCACCCAGCGCCAGAGCGACGTTGAGTGCCACTGCAACGCCTCCGTTTGGGATAGCCAGTACTACCGCCGACCCGCTGGAATAGTCAACCAGTTTCTCCGCAAGCTTACGTCCGGCATCATAGCGGTTCTCAAAAATAGGCCTGGCCATGGGCGAGTGCATAAGCGTTCTCCTCTTCGTTATTGCACAACCGTGGCTATTTCCGTACGCGGGAAAAGGCCGTGCAGCCCGGCTGGAGAATCCATACCTACCTGAGATTATAGCTTTTACCACCAGTCATGTCCACACCCCACCCCCGCAATTACCCTTCTTGAAAGCCCTAGACCACAGGTGATAAACTCAAATAATGAGGATTGTTCGTTACGCGGTCGGCAATAAAGCTGAATACGGCATATGTCATGGAGAAGTGGTTCAGAGCCTAGCCGGCCATCCCTACGGTCGCCTGAAAACCAAAGATTCCTTTCATAAACTGAGTGAGCTAAGGCTACTGCCACCCTGCCTCCCCTCAAAAATCGTTGCCCTGGGACTTAACTACCGCAGCCACGCCGAAGAAGTAAAGATACCCACACCGCCTGAACCGTTGATTTTTCTTAAACCATCGACATCGGTCATCGGGCCTGAAAACAAAATCATCTGTCCGGAATCATCACATCAGGTCGATTACGAAGGTGAACTGGCGGTAGTGATACGTACTCGAACAAGGCGCGTGTCCCGGGAAGAAGCTTTGAAATACATTCTGGGATATACCTGCTTCAACGATGTGACTGCCCGCGACCTCCAGCAAAAGGACAAACAATGGACCCGTGCCAAGGGATTTGATACCTTTGCCCCCTTGGGGCCGTGGATTGAAACGGAGATCGACCCGAACCACCTCCGCCTGGAAACCTACCTGAACGGAGAACTCAAGCAGCAAACCACCACCGATAACCTTATCTTCCCTGTTCCCGAGCTGGTCAGCTTTATCTCCCATATTATGACATTGCTGCCAGGAGATGTAATTGCCACCGGAACCACCAGCGGCATCGGTCCGATGCTGCCGGGTGACACCGTAGAAGTAAAGATAGAGAAAATAGGCACCCTGAGAAATTACGTGGCGTTGCCGCGACCTTAACGCCCGGTAGACCAAACCGAGAGGAGAATAATGGAAACAAAAACCGTCTATTTTGAGAAACCTGGAGTGGAAAATACCGATACGGTATTAACTCTCGTCAAACAGAGGGCCGGGGAACTCGGTATCAGGACGGTGCTGGTGGCATCCACCAGCGGCAGCACGGCCGTCAAGGCACTGAAAGCACTGAAAGGTGTTCGAGTCATCATCGTTGCCCACTCCACCGGCTTCTTTGAACCAAATACCCAGGAATTTACCGAAGAGAACCGGAAGACTGTTGAGAGGGCCGGCTCTCCTATTATTATCGCCGCCCACACATTTGGCGGCCTCAACCGTGCCTGCCGCCAGAGCGATATTCCGGAAACCCCCATCACCTATATCGTCGGCGACCTTATCGCTTCTACCCTGAAAGTCTTCGGTCAGGGCACGAAGGTTGCCTGCGAGATAG
>Ga0154826_1011_pt1 | contig 12133 bp, 11 predicted proteins | sample Rifle2008BG16ft_FD_116130 | JGI IMG/M metagenome (GOLD analysis project Ga0154826, IMG submission 116130) | Chloroflexi bacterium RBG_16_50_9
TCCTTCAGAAACTACTCCTTCGATTATCGCCCGATACGTTGCCAGCATCGGTGCGGCAAGAATCCTGTTTCTATAAGTGCGGTTTGCGATTTGAATCGGTGAAAACAAATTAGGATAGTTCGGCATTGTTTACCTCCTGCTCTTTAATATGATTCTTTGTTCCTTTTCCTGCCTCCATAATTCGCCAGCGGAGGTGAGACAATAAAAGTCCTGCTTTATAATTATTGCCCGGATAATTCCATTATATTACACTTGCATATTTTATTTTTTGTCAGGGGACGAAGAGGGGTATTTAAGAGTTATCGTACTGTACTTCCACCCAATAATTCAAGCCACTTTGAGAAAATATCACCGGCCGGGGCCTATGAAGGGCAATAGCCAGGATAGATTAAATCAGTCTCATAATCTTCAGGCCGATGTACATTACCGATTCGGGTACATCAAATATCGCTGCCATCTCATTTACATCATTAATTTCTGCCCATCTGGCTGCTACCGATTTTTGCGGGAGTAATACATTGGTCGCGAAGTGATCGGCGAGTATTTCATTGTAATACACTTCCGTGCTTACTGTTCTTTTAAATACCGAGAAGGCATGGCAATGAGACAAAATATGGAAAACCTCATGATAAAGAGTGAATCTCTGCCTGGCTGGCGGGTCATTTTTGTTGAGATGAATCATCCAGCAATCACTCAGTCGCCAGACGGCGCCGTGGTTGGCCCTCAATGGTACGCGGCGTATTTCTATGGGAAGATTGTCATCAGCTAGAAGAACAAGATTATCCGGAACCGGTAAAGAATTCAACCATTTCCTGCCCCGGTATTTTAATGCTAGCTTGCTCACCAACCCGAATATCTTGGCGGACCTTTGACACGAGGGGAACTTGATATGAATATTCTCATTTTTACTAAAATCAATTTCGTCAGAGTCGATAAACCTGTGAATCCTGTGTATATCTCTATTTTCGGTTTCACCATGAAAACAACCGACACCGTTTTGCCCGGTTTGACAATAATCATATAAAGGGCACCTCTTACTATCACCCAGGCTTATGTAGTGCCATAGCTCAGCTTCCCATTTACTTACTTTTGCCCCCATATTTCCTTGACCGGCGCCGTTCAATAAGGTCTTCAATCATGGTGATCAGGTCTTCATCCAGCTCGGCCGGGTATTTGCGTTTGGCATATTCCCGGAACTCTGGCCACTCTAAAGGTGACTTTTCAGCTACTCCGGGCAGGTGACCGACGATGGATAATACCTTCTCTGCTGGTACTCCGCTGTATTCTGCCAGCTTTTTGCAGGAGCGTGTGCTCGGTATATCCGCGCCGGAAATCCAGCGGCTTACCGTAGCGTGGCTGATACCAAGGTCAGCCGCCAGTTGACTGGGCTTGCGCTTCCGCCGCCGCATCACCTCCTTCAGGAATAATACGAAAGGAACATCTTTTATACTCATGCTTAAATTTTATCATGTTCGTATAAGAAATGTAAAAAATAATTGTTTAAAATATCGTTATTTCCCTGGGAAAATATTTATCTCACGATTGAATGCTCAGCTTTGCTATCAATATCAGGCAATTTCGCCAATATGTTACTAATCCTTTTAGAGTAAACACTAAAGTCATGCTGTATTTCACGCAATTGTTCAATCATTTCCTGCTTTTTCCGCCCATCGAGACAGCCAACTTTCATAACAGTGGCAATGTTTATAACATCTTCTTTCTTTAAAATACTGATAATTCTTTTAGAAGAAGTATCAACCTCCCGCTTTATTTCTCGCAACCGTTCCACCAACTTTGTCTCTGTCCAACCATCAGGACTTTCGCTGTTTATTTCAGCGACAAGGTTCATCATTTCTTCGACGAGACTCTTTTCCATCGGGCACTTCTTATTCTGATACACCCACTTGCAAGGTGCGGGATATACCTCGCCTGGCGCGGCCTTATTTCAGTACCTGAAATGTACCTTTTTGAATTCGCCATCTGGCTAGTGATGTAAAAGCATAGCACGTCCTCTTACGTAATGTCAATGCCCCTTGAGGTGATAATCAAAGCGGTAAACGGCAGTTAAAACCGTCATCTAATGTAGTAGAACCGTGTTATCCTTTATTTCCCTTCCCAAAACGGCCTCCCGGTATCTTTCAAACCATAATCCGCCCGCCACCTTAGCTTCTAAGTCAGCCAAAAGCCCGGTTTACCTGTCAACATCCTCAGTATTCGGTTGAAAGGAGTTAATGGAGAACATCACCCAAGGAAACCCCGCAGACTGGCCGCTCTTAGAATACACTCCTTTAAATCTCCATTGCCATTTTCACTCAATATCCGTGCCGCGTAGTCTGTTATTTCTCGGTGCTCTCCATCGGCCTGAAAGTCTATGCCCGAATTTCCCACTGACGTCTTGATTTCCTTGAGTAAAAGGGCGTTATCCGGGTTCAAATACCTGAGGGAATCTCTTAAATCATCTTCAAAATTTACATAGACTTGTTTTATGAACCGAAAGTCGTCCTGATCCAGCGCATTCAGGCCTAGAATTTCCGGGGGCAGACCTAGAGAATAGAGGGCAGCCACAAATGTGATCACCCTCGGCAGCTTGATTCCTTCCATACTGCGGGGATACCCGAAGAGACCCACGTGCAGCTTTCTCTTCCTTCGGCTGGGGACATATTTTGCCATCTCATTGATTACCTTCGATAGTAGCGTGACCTGTCTCTGGTATTCCGGGTAGTACTTGTTGATTATTTCCAGGCACCTGCGCTCGTCTACCTCCTGGGGCAAGCCTAATTTCCCTGCCTGTAACCGCTGTATTCCTTTCCTTACTTCCTCCGGAGGATGGTCATATTTGAAGGCGGACTGAACGGTAAAGGTATGGACACTGGGATATTCCTTGGCCACCTTTTCTACCGTTTGTGGTTTGAGATTACCCCTGAAGGGAGCTGAGCCAACTCCTATGATAGGGTATATAGAAATGCCGATTTCCTGCGACAGACTATGCAATCTGTGCAGAGCGATCTTATTTAAAAGGACGGCGCTGATAAGCCCGTAATTCATGGCCGGATCTGATCTTGCTAAAAAGACTCTCTGGTCTTTTTCACTCTTGTCTTTGAGATATTCTCTGGTCATATTATGGGCATCCAGCATATGTATCATATCTTCAAAAAGAGGTATGACTTTAATCCTTTCAGGCTTGAATTCCCCGATCCATTCGGTAATAGTGATATCCCCCTCCTTGAATGCCTTATCCTTCTTACCCACGACGAAGTCACTGTAATACCGATAGACCCTGTCAAGGCACTTTGGAGAAGCGGTCATGGGCAAAATGACTTCGAATATCGGTGGGGTATCGTCTCCGTAGAATAACCTGGCAGCATCGAATGACCTGGGTATGCTCTCCAGAGTTTCCAGTAGAATTTTCGCCTCGGCCTTTTCGACGGTTGGATTTGGCACCCTCAAGGTTATGAACAGGTCTCTCCCCAGAACTCTTTCCTTGAAAAAGGCTTCATACTTGGTCAATAGCTTCTTGACCACAAAAGTATCCACTTCCTTGCCTTCGCAGTCCCACATCTGCTCGTCGCAGCCCAGGTGAGAGAAGGCATAATAAGCTTCCTGAACCTCGTCTTCGCCGCCGAGCTCAGTGTCTTCCGCGAAGAACGGGGAATTCACATTATCAGGGTGCTGTGTGCTCATGCATCTCGGGATCCTGGTCAACTCAATCCCTCCTGGTCACACGTGGCTATGCCCATGCGCAATACCTGCTTACTGCCTATTGACAAAACCACTCCATCATGATAATATACGAATTATAATTCACGTAATATATTTCGTAATTATTATACAGTAACACGTCCATTCTGTCAACATAAGAAGGAGGTCAATTGAAGAAGGGTGAATGGACATTCCTTACCAACCATGGACGGGTTCTCGCTTATATCGCAAAGAACCCCGAACGTACAACACAGGAGATTGCCCAGGAGGCTGGTATCACCCTCCGGGCGGTGCAAAAGATAATAGCTGAGCTGGAGGCAGGTGGGTATCTAGCCCGGCGCAAGTTGGGACGACGCAATCGGTATGTGATCCATCCCGAGATACCGATGCGACACCGGCTAGAGCAGGACCATGCTGTAGGGGACATACTTTGAGCAATGGGATATCACGCACTAAATACCAAGCCAGTCAACAAGAGGGCGGAGAAAACTACGAGCGTAGCTTGAATTAACTCTTCCAATACATTAAATTGACACGTTAAAACTAAAGGAACGAAAACTTTCCGCTACTGCGTCTACAGCGTGTTCATTCAACCTGAGGAAGGCCATCCCTGAAATGAATACTAATAATCTACCGCCCCGACGGAGCCGGACAGGGATTTACCTGCTCCCGATGTAATGTTTTACCCCACTCTGGTAATGCTCCTCAATAAACTTAAACCCTGTTTGTGTGTTAAATTAATTCTGAACCGCCTTGTGCTATTCTTCAGCGCCCGGACATCGAACAAACCTATTCGTTTACCTTGCACTGCTTTATCTACTACCGCCCTTTCATCTTTCATCCGGGAATACTCTTTTAGTATGGCTCGCTGGTATGCTTGAGGTTCATCCCAATTAGCCATCAAAAGACGGGCGCTCTTCAGACCCGGAATGATGCCCTCGCCTATCAAAGGAGCGACACATCCTATAGCTTCTCCCACGCCCCAGACCGGACAACTGCCATTCGCTATCTCCACGAACGGGAGAGAGAAATGAGGAGCGGTGAGACGTATTCTCCCGGTGCAAGCGCAGATTTGAGTGCTATTTCCCAGCCAGCCCAATTTTTCTAGCATCAGACCGGGTGGTATGATAACACTGCCGGCTCCGATATGGTATTCATTATGGGATAGCGGGAAACGCCAGGCATACCCCAAATTGCTCACGTCGATGCCTAACTCAGACGTCTCCGAACTGGATACCCGGTATTGAACACAAGATGAAATCACGTCCTTACCCGATACCGCCGGTAAAAAAGCTCGAGCAAAACCAGTGGCATCGATGATTCTATCAAACTCGCTGGTTATTACCGGCGAGTATAGCACCTGGGCGCCGTTCAGTAAATCAGTGATGAGTTTGGGCTTGTCAATAACCATAGCTTCCGCCGGCAACTTCATGTCATTAATTACCATACTGGTGAATGTCTGAAGTATATACCTCCCGGGATCCAGGTCCGCATCTTCGATGAGTTCCTTAAAGCCGATTGAAGCCCCCCACGCGCAGGGGTTTATGCCACATCTCGTCTGGCGAGAAATATATTTTTCAAATACGGTTATGTGCTCAAAGCCAGCTCGACTTAAACGACGGTATAAATATGAGCCGACAAGGCCGGCGCCACAAATGGCTATTTTCATAAAGAGTATCCAGGAGTTTTTTCTTTTCAGTATTATACACGAGAGATGGCAGGTTGAGGAATGGTCGCAGGAGAGCGGGTATTTTACTGGTGCAGGGCTTAAAGTGTGCGCCCTTTCCGACCGCATATTCACCTTTTCATGAAATTATCAATGGTTTTGTTTTTAGGGGTCACATGACATGAGCAGCGACAACAGATTATAATAGAACCGCCAGGAAGAAGGGGCATGGCCTCTGGAATATCCGTTGCTTCAAGCGCCTGCATTGTCCCACCTTCGCTGACCACACAAATCTCGAGATGGAGGATTAAATGGCGAAATCAAAAAAAGATATCTTTGAACTAATACCACACCACTGTGGCATCTTCGTACCTGACATCGAAAGCTCCATTGCATGGTATCGTGATATACTTGGTTTTACTCTCAGTCATCGTTCGACTTTGACCCGCGGCGAGATACCGAGAAAGGTCGCATTTATGAAGCACGGCGACTTTTATATAGAATTATTTGACTACGCAGATGCTGCGCCATTTTCTGACGATGTTTACCATAAAACTTGCGGAACCAAGCATATCGCCTTCGATGTACAGGATTTACCTCAAATCGTGTATACCCTGAAAAGCCGCGGCGTCGAGATAGTATTCCATAATCAGCCCGAGACTGAGCCGCGTCTGGAGAACAGGCCGCGGGGCGTCGCCTTTATTCGTGATAATGCCGGCACACTGATCGAACTAATCGAAGGCTTTAGTCCGTAGTGGTGTTTCACTGCTAGGGAATAACTCGCTAAACCTCTTCCTTTTTACGTTCTCTCTACTGGCAAAGCCTTACTGCATGGACCTCAAATACTCTACGGCATTTTCGCCGGCCATGCGCCCGGTATTAATGGCAAAGCCCATAGTATTTCCAGGTAGAACGAACGCATAGCTGTCACCATATATCGAATTAGCATCAATGCCGGCAGCGTAAAGTCCGGGAATCACCTCGAAGTCCTTGTTCAACACCTCCGTCTTATAATTGATTTTTATGCCGCCCATGCTGCCGATCATACCAGGAAAAAGCTTACCGGCGTAGAATTTGGGCTGTCTCACCGGCCTGAGATATCGGGGGTTCTTGTGAAAGAGCTCGTCACGACCGGTCTCACAGGCCCGGTTGTATTCATCTATAGTTTTTTCCAGAGCTTCCCGATTAATTCCGACTTTGTCGGCCAGTTCTCCCGGGGAATCGGCCACAAATACATCTTTATGCCCATGTCCCAGAGCTCGCTTAATCATATCAGCATCACAGTCCCCGGTCGTTCTCAGGGCAACAACACCATTGGGCGGATAATTCAAACCTTCTTCAACATAATAATTAATCGTAGCCTCGTCGAAAATTGTAAAGGCACAGCCATGCTTTTGTCTGGTGATGGCATTTCCTACAAATGTGGGGTTCCCCATGACGATTTCTTCATTCATGAAGCGTTCACCTGACAGATTAACGACGAGGTTAGGCTTATGAAACATAAAAGCAGCTGGGGAAAAACCGCCTACTAACTCAGGAGCGCGAAGAATAGTAAGTTCCATAGCCATTTCGGTTGGAGCCGCGCCTGCTTCCCAGGCCATGCGGAGCCCATCCCCCACACAGCCGGGAACTCTGACCCCAAATAGATCCCGTCCCAGTTCATAGCCAGCGTACTTTTTAATCATCTCCGGATTGTCGCCAAAGCCGCCGGTGGCGATAATCACAGCTTTAGCATTCGCCTGAACGTCTTCTCCGGACTCGTCTTCGGCTATCACACCTGCAATCCGGTTTCCCTTTTTGATGATTTTCTTGACCGGCGTCCGAAGCATGATTTTGACTCCCAGTTGTTGCGCTCTATCAGTCAGGATTTTCATCATAGCGAATCCGTATCCAGCCCCAACCTGATCAGTAAGTCGGGCGGCTCCCTTGACAATATGCCAAGTGAAAGGGAACCCCGGATTATGACACCCGACTTCAAGAAATTCAACTCCCATCTTCTCCAGCCAGGCAATGGTGCTGGCTGACTTATCTATAAAGGCCCTGACCAGCCGGGCGTCAACGCGCCAGTGGGTGAAATCCATGTGGATTTTAAAAGCTTCCTCCCTGGTAATCGGGATCTGTTTCAGGTGTTGCAGCCTGCTTTCTACGGCAAAGGGACCCCACGCCATGTTGCCGGCCCCGCCGGTGGTAGACGCTTTTTCGAAGACGATTACTTTCGCTCCGCCCTCTGCCGCCGCAACAGCAGCCGCCAACCCGGCAGTACCCCCCGCAACAATCACAACATCAGTTGCTACCTCTTTCATTTATTTGCCTCCTTTTATTGGCCTGTCCACAAAAGTATACCACTTCTTACTTCGTTGCCATAGTGAAAATAGCTTCATTGCGGAGGCGGGATTCCCTTTTGACGTAAATGGAAAATTATCAGGGTATGACCATTGCCATTAGTAAATTAAGTCAACCAGGGAGGAATCAAACCCCTGAAAGACGCCAAAAATGGAACATTTCTGTTCATGTGCTCACAACAGACCAACTACCTTGCTGAAAACACTCCGTTATGTCTTATATTTTATATTTACAAGCTGACGACGTCACTATGCACCATTAATTGTACCGACTTTGCCATAGTCGTCGGTTTACCGATCTTGAGCTTGTCCGTAAGGTCAAAGTATTCAAGGCAGGTGGTGCAGGCCAGCATTTCGACTCCCTGTTCCTCAAGCCTTCTGACATGGTCCAATACATTGGACCCATCGCATACCAGGCGTACACCTGAATTTAAAAATACCACGGTATCCGGCTTCTCCGGGCTCTCCCCGAGCAGGCGTAAAAAATTGGCCATAAGCAGTTGACCAAGCTTGGCTTCACCTCTTCCCATGACATCGGATGTTATCAAGAACACTTTAGCCGCCACATTAAACCTCCTTTGTGATTTGTCTTATTATTGGCCGTCTTCATGTTTGGCTAAAAGAGCCGCGCCCAGCGCTCCAACCAGTTGAGGTGAATCCGGTACCGTCAGCTCAATACCCAGCTTTTCGCCCAGGAGCCTGACCAGGCACCTGTTGAGTGAGGCCCCGCCGGCAAAGACGGCTTTCCCTTTTATACCTACCCTTCTGGCCATAGTGGCTACGCGCGTGGCGATGGCTTCATGCAAAGCTAGAGCTATTGCGGCGGTTTCTTCTCCCCGCCCGATAAGGGAAACGACCTCGCTTTCCGCAAAGACGGTGCACAGGCTGTTGATAGTAATCTTCCGGCTGGCGGTGAGCGCCAGGTCTCCGATGGCACCGATGTCCGCCTCCAGAGTGTGCGCCATTACCTCCAGAAATTTACCCGTCCCCGCCGCGCAGCGGTCATTCATCTCGAATTTGAGAACATCCCCTTCCATGGAGAGCCGGACGACCTTGCAGTCCTGCCCCCCGATATCAATCACACCCTGGCAATCGGGAAGGAGATATCGGGCACCGACGGCGAAAGCTCTGATCTCTGATACCACTTTTCCGCCCTGAGTGGAGGCGACAAGGTGACGACCGTAACCGGTTACCACCAGTCGCCTGAGCTTTCTGCCGGCCAGTATTTCCCGACAACGCCTCAGGGGATTGGCTCCCGTCTCTGTTATCAGCGACTCCTTGACCACGGTATCAAATATCACCAATTTGATTGTCCGCGAGCCTACATCAAGTCCGGCGTAAATCACTTCTTTATCATCTCCAGAAAAGCTTCAATCCTTGTCTTGAGCTGCCCGATATCCTCGTCACCGTAGTCGGTTTCGATACGCAGGAGAGGGATACTCGTTTCCTCCATCCTTCTCTCGACTCTGACAGCTTCGTTAGCATAGGTATGGCAGAACTGTAGGTTATAGTGAATGACACCGTCAACCTGATATTCCTGAGCCAGATTCACGATGTCATCAAGACGTTCGTCATTCGGGGTGAAGCAGGCACAATGGATATTCATGTAACGCTCCGCGAGGGCTTTTATCTGGGCATCCAGAGATTTCTCCGGTTTTACCAGTTCAGAAAAGAACCGGGTGCCGGTGCATGATTCCTCACAGACGACTACGGCGCCGGTTGTTTCCAGAATATGGTGCAGTTTCCAGTTGGGAATGGCCATAGGGCTGCCGGTAATAAGTATCCGCGGGGCATGTACCGGCGCAACGCCTTCACCTCTGGCGATGCGCTTGTCTAGCTCATCGCACAGGGCACTAACCTGCTGAGTGCAACGCCTGACATCATCGTAAAAGGATACCTGGGTCACTAGCAGTGCGTCCTTACCACTGATGGGAACGGGGCTGGCTTTGCGCAGGTGACAAAGACGCTGCAAAGCACGGCGCCTCTGGTTAACGAGATCGATAGCCTCGCCAAGGTTCCCGGCGGTTATCTTGTTTCCGGTCAGCTTTTCAATCACTTCCTTAAAAGCGACAACCTCCTGCAACCAGAGAGCCCTGCTTGATGCGGTCTTCTTATTGGGTACTTCCATCACGTATACCGGCTGGTATTCCCCCAGAAGCTCGAACATCTTCTTTTTACCGTCACAGGTGGTCTCGCCGACTATCAAATGGCTGGCCTGTACATACGGGCAAATTCTCCCCAGCTTAAACCCAAAGGAGGATTTGATGAGGGCACAGGTGTTGCGGGGCAGGACTTCCTCAGCCAGAGGCACGGAAAACTGGGTGCCAGCACAGAGGCCCACCGGGATGCCACCGGCTGCCCAGACCATCTCTTCGGGGACAAACACACAATATGTCGCCACCACCTTGCCTCCATTTTTGGCATGCTCTCTGAGCTCCCGTACTCTGATGCCATGAATGTCCCCCACCACGAAATCAAAAAATCCCATACCCTCTGGCCGCTGTGTCTGGGAAAGATAAACTTCCTGATAAATGGGCCCCAAAGCATTAAGAAGCATATCATGAGGTTTTAAGTCTATATTCAGTTCCTTCCACATCCGGATATTATCGGTAATCATTTTTCTCCTTTCAGGTAAGTTAAAATAAAAAAACGATGGTCGGGCACTCCGCACCATCGCCACAGGTATGATTACTCCGAAGGATATTACGTAGCCGTATCCCCTCCCGTTGGTTGAAGACGGAGGTCCTTTAAGCAGATGACCGATGCAAAACTTGCACCGAGCCGTTTGGCTCAGACTCAACGGAAGCTAATTTGCGTATTTACATTCATTGCTCTCACCCCCTCTTTAAATATCCTCTGAATACTCATGCTCACTTACGATAACTATAACACACTTTTTCTATTCTTTTCTATTTACCACCATTACGGCTGTTTTTCAACGTCAACCTGGTTTTTGCGCGGGATTTAGCCAGGTTATTTTCTTTATATTACTTTCATCGCTGCCATTAAGCCCTCGGTAACGGCTTCATAGACATTCGCACCACGGACGCAGTCTCCAGCTTCAAACACGGTTGCCTTTCCAGCCGCAGCACGCAGCCGTTCCGTTTCACTCCTCCTGGCATTCATGCCCAACGAATAAACTATGGTGTCTCCTTTTATGACTTCCTCTTTTCCTGAAGAGTTTTCAACCTTTACACCCTTATCGCTAATCTCAATACATTTCATGCCTGTTTTCACCACGATGTTGCTGGCTTTCTCTATCTGCCGTATCGTGGCGGTAAGGGCCAGTCCATAGGCTTCAGGCGCCAGCCTGTTTTGCATTTCAACGATGGTAACCTCATGTCCTTTATCCGCAAGGTGCAACGCGGTTTCGCAGCCCGCCAGACCACCACCCACCATGACGACTTTCTTGCCGACCCTGCTATCGTCCCTGTATACATCCAGAGCGTGCATGGCCGTACCGGCACCTGTAATCACCGGGAGACAGGGAGAGGCGCCGATGGCCAGAATTACGGCATCCGGTCGCAACTTGGCTAAAAACTCAGGGGTTGCTTCGGTGTTGAGCATTACCTTGATATTTCGGCGCTTTACCTCGCGCACAAGGAGGTCTTTGAAATTCTTAAGATCAATCTTATGAACGTCAGTATCGGTAAAATTGAGTATTCCCCCCAACGAACCGCCTTTTTCGACCAGCGTTACCTTGTGCTTTCGGTCAAAGGCGGTGATGGTGGCCTGCAGGCCAGCGGGGCCGCCCCCTACGACCAGCACGCTTCGGGAACCACGCGGCTCCGGCATACTCTCAATTTCTACTTCATTACCTGACACAGGGTTGATTGAACACGTCCCGACTCCCAGGCCTCTCTGAGTAGTCGCGGGAAGCGACTTCATATCCGGGACGACCCTCGCCCTATCGTCTCCGAGTATCTCAGGCATACCGGGATAACAGTGATAACAACGCGTACACCGCCTGATTTCATCTTCCCGTCCGCTTTTAGCCTTATTGGCAAATTCGGGGTCGGCGATTAACTGCCTGGCAAGAGAAACAAAATCCACTTTGCCTTCGGCGATGATACGTTCGGCAAACTCAGGGCTGTTGATGCCGCCTACCGCAGTCACGGGAATACGCGTCTTCTTCTTAATGTTGGCAGCACGTTCAACATTAACACCATGCGGATGATACATGGAAGAAAATTCTTCAGTATCGTGGCCCTTCGACTTAAACCCGGAAGAAATATGAATGATATCCACCAGTCCGTCAAGGGTGCTGCAAAACCCGGCGGTTTGTTCATTAGTGGTTCCCCCCTCGACTAAATCCGCTCCGTTAATACGCAATTCGATGATAAAGTCAGTGCCCATGCGCTTCCTGATATCTCCCAGGATTTCGCGCGGAAAGCGCCCTCTCTTTTCCAGGTTGCCGCTATATTCA
>Ga0154826_1149_pt1 | contig 11895 bp, 12 predicted proteins | sample Rifle2008BG16ft_FD_116130 | JGI IMG/M metagenome (GOLD analysis project Ga0154826, IMG submission 116130) | Chloroflexi bacterium RBG_16_50_9
AAAGGCGCAGAGAGGGCTTACCGCATCAGGGTGGGCAGTTACCGGGTGGTTTATGATGTCTATGACAATGACAATTTAGTGTTGATTCTCCAAGTTGTGCGCAGGAGTGAGACGACCTATCGGCAATAGGACAGTTAATGAGCGATGAGTTAAAATCCATTCAAAGCTATATACACGATATTGAAAAGGAGTTTTCCCTAAGTTAGAAAATGAGTAAACAGAGAAATGAGCTTACCACTTAAGCAAACTCAAACTATATCCGAAGTTGCGGAATTCCTGTATACTTTCCTCCCTGGCCAAGCACATCCCTTTGCAGACCAGAGTATATCTTTTGCTGGAATTGCCAGGGATATAGGTCTTGGGCAGTTCTGGAGGGGTGGAAGCAAACGTCCTGCTATCATTACCCTCTTGGAGAATACACTCGACCAGAGGAGCGATAAATTCTGTTCTTTGGTACTTGAGGTTGTACGGAGGGGGATGAAGTATCGTGGAAGTAAAGGCAGCCCTATTACTAAAGAGGAAATCCTATCCCTTGATGACCTAATAAAGGAACTGGGATTTAAGATTCCGGAATTATGGGACGAAGGCTTCCTTTCCAGCTTGCCACGAGAAAAGACTGAGCAAGCTACAGAGTCTACAAAAGTTACTTCAGAGCAACTCGGTAAATTACGTGATAGTCTTTTATCTCTTGAGAAGCTTCCACCGCAACAAAAGGGTTTTGAATTCGAGCGTTTTCTCAACACCCTATTCCATACATTCGGCCTAGAGCCGCGGTCATCTTTTCGCCTTCAAGGTGAGCAGATAGATGGGAGTATAGAGTTTGAAAGTCATACATACCTGATAGAGGCTAAATTTCAAGCTGCGCCGGTAGGCCAGGCAGACTTGTTAATTTTCAAGGGTAAAGTAGAAGGAAAATCAACTTGGTCAAGAGGTATTTTTATCAGCGCCAGTAGCTTCACAGAGGATGGAATAGCAGCCTTCTCTCAAGGAAGACCTACAAACCTAATCACTTTTAGTGGGCAAGATATATTTTTTATAATTGATGGACAAATGTCGTTGGATCAAGCGATTAGACTCAAGGCAAGGCGAGCGGCTGAGACGGGGGAAGTGATGGTGCCGATTTATCAACTGCTTTTTGAACAATAAATACCTTCATACATAGGAGTGGAAATGGCTTACAACATCTTTTTAAGTCATAGCGTAGTGGACCAGAGGTGGGTACAATGGATTGCCGATAACGCTCATGGTATCGATATCAATGTATACATGTATGAGCACGATATTCAGCCCGGCACTTCAATTGCCGTAAAAGTACAATCAGCTATTGAAAATTGTCAAGCGCTAGTAGTCTTGCTTACTCCAAACAGTGAATATTCACCCTACGTTCAACAAGAAATAGGTTTTGCTCAGGCCAAAGGTAAACCGATTATTCCACTTGTTCAGCCTGGTGTGTCACCAAGGTGCATGGCTATGTTAGATGGGGTCGAGTATATTTCTTTCAATCCAGAAAATCCTGAAGCAGCTTTATCACATCTACTAACATACCTTGGGAAACTTAAGAATGCTAGAGACACTGACCAGGCAATATTGATGGGACTAGGCACGTTGTTTATTCTGGCATTGCTTGGCAAGCGAGACCAAGGAAAAAGGTTTTTATCTTGAAACTTCTGTAGTTTTTAGTGGGAAAGAGCATTATCATGAATACTACTTCTATTTATCCAACGTCCAGCATCTCACCACCGTTTGGAAACAATGGCGGGCTGACTATCAAAGGCCATAGACTGCATCCGTTTCCAGCTCGCATGGCACCTGAAATTGTTATGGAGGCGGTTGACTCTATTCCTAGTGGATCCACCGTGCTTGACACTATGTGCGGATCGGGGACTGTTCTAAGAGAATCAGTGTGGCGTGGACACCGCGCGATTGGTTTCGACGTAGATCCCTTAGCTGTATTAATGTCACGGGTCTCAACTCGACATATTGACCTTGACTTATTAATACGCAAGGCTGAAACAGTGGCAAATCAAGCAGCTTCTATGGATGGGAATATTCTTGACCTTCCCTGGATAGATAGGGATGAGGAAACTCTAAAATTCGTTGAGTTCTGGTTCGGCACCGAACAGCGAAGTGCTCTTAGGTCACTAGCCTGTCTGGTTTCTCATAATCGTGGACCTATTGGTGATGCTCTGAAGTTGGCCCTAAGTAAAATTATTATCACTAAAGAACCCCGCGCCTCGCTTGCTCGGGATACCTCCCATAGTCGCCCCCATCGAGTAGTTCGCGCCAGCGATTACGATGTTATCGAAGGATTCCGAAAGGCAGTGATAGATATAAGGAATAAACTCACTGAAGGCGAATTGTCTGGCACTGCCATAGTTAGAAGAGCAGATGCGCGTCGGTTGCCCTCATGGTTGTCTAATAAAGCAGACTTGGTTATAACATCACCTCCATATGGCAATGCTATTGACTACTTACGCGGACACAGGCTGTCTCTAGTCTGGTTAGGTTACCCTATACCACAAATTAAAACAATAAGGGCTAATAGCATTGGAAGACAGACTGGATTCTATCGTAAGAGATGCCCATGTGTTTCTGAGCTGACTCAGCAACTTGGTCATCTTAAAGACCTCCCGTTGAGCACTCAACATAGGCTTTCTCTATTTGTTCAAGACATATATTCAGTGCTGAAAGAGATTCACCGTTCACTCATTCCTCGTGGCCGCGCAATTATCGTAGTGGGCAATTCCATGATAGATGGACAGTTTCTAGATAACGCAAGTATGATTGCGATTGCAAGTGATTATATTGGTATGAAAGAAATCGCCCGATACTCCCGTGATATCCCGGGGAATCACCGATATCTGCCTCCTCCTAAAGTCGGATGTGACTCAGCCTTAAGTAAAAGGATGAGAGAGGAGGTTATTCTGACCTTTGAGAAGACGCCATTGTGACGGGGAGAAACAGTTGTGAGCAGCAAAGAAAAAGAAGAGTATGCTCGCCAACTCCACGCACGGTTGATTCAACTCGACCCTCTAGCGCCAGCCGAATTTGCCGTAGCTTTTTTAGATGAGCTATTCCGGCGGCTTAAAGCTAGAGCAGCTTCCAACTCTGATGAGACTTTTCTACGCGATGCTACTACAGATGCCTTGCTCGACTATATCCAACACCCAACGAAATACAATCCTAAGAAATCCGCTTTGCTTACCTACCTTACTATGGCTGCCTACCGTGATTTGCTTAATATGTTTGCTAAGGAAAAGCGTAGGCACCGTCGCGAGTTGCCTTTGGATATTGTCGAAGAAATCCCTGATGATGGGAATAACCAAATAGAGGAATATGAAAACAAGGTGCTGGATAGTTTGACAGCAGCAGAGAGGGCAAAAATCCTCTCTAAAATTGAAGAGACATTCCCCGGAAAGCAAGAGCGGGAACTATTGGACTTGATAATACATGGTGAACGGAAAACCGATAAATACAGTGAAATATTGGGAATTCAGAATCTTACTCCAGATGAACAAAGAAAGATTGTAAAACGGCACAAGGACAGAATTACCAAACGCCTACAGCGTCTTGGAGGTAGAGTCCGTGAAAAATAATAATGATTTATCTCTCCTGCAATATGCAGCAAAGAGGGCAGTTCAAAGTCGTTTCTTCTTGGCAGAATCCCTCAAAGAATTCCGTATTAATCGTGGTATGACAGAGGATGACCTCGCAGGATTTCTAGGCTGTAGCCCTGAACTTCTTCCCAAGCTTGCTCTTTGCCGCCGACCAGATTCAGATTCTCCAAAATTTCGGGTCGACATTGAGCGGATAGCAATCGCTTTCAATATGCAGCCGATCCGCCTCGTTCAAGTCATAAGAGAAGTAGATTCGCTGAAGGCGCTGACGGAGGCAAAGCCGATAAACGAAGAAGCACACGAAGGACTCCTAGCAGTTGCCCGCGACCTTGAAGGCAAAGAAACAGATGGTACGGAACCCAAAGATCCCTCAGAAGAAGAGGAGGACGCAAAGTAAAATGCGTCGTAAAAAATATCAAGTTATTGCTAGTGAGTTCTGGGAAGCCGCAGGAGGCCGTTTATCATTTCCTTGCCAGTTGGAATCCTCAGTCCTTTGGGCATTGCCGCTTGCCGTTATCAAACTTCCACGTTTATGGGTCTTCAACGTGGAAGCATGGCTTACTGAAAGAGGTATCCAGTGCCAGTTTCGAACTGCAAACCGCCCCTTACATGGAAGCTTAGTTGCCTATCGGGGCCGAGGATGTGTCCTATTGAACGGAGCTGACAGTGACTCGGAGTTGCGATACTCTCTAGCCCATGAAACGGCGCATTTTTTATTAAATTATCTACTGCCGCGACGAAAAGCATCGAGCCTACTTGGACCGGCGATCTTAGAAGTCTTTGACGGATTCAGAGCCCCTACTGTCCAGGAAAGAGTACACGGGATCCTCAGTCGCATACCTATCGGCTTTCACTTCCATTTTATGGAACGCGGTACTGATGGTGTGAATAATTCTGATATTGTCATGGAGCTTGAAGACAAGGCTGATCTTCTCGCACTTGAACTTATTGCTCCTGAGGAAGCAGTTCGGCGTCGTGTAGCGCGAGTCGTTAATCATGAACGCAACTGTAGTCCCTTAGACGTTGCCTTACCACTTCTTCAAGAGGAATTCGGTCTTCCTTATACCGTAGCCGAAGGTTATTGCCGTTACCTATTCAGGCCGATGCAGGCTTCATCCATTCGTGAATGGCTACGCCAACAGGATTAATAATAATGTCGAACTTTCTACAGGAAACGGGAATAATCATATAGGAGGCAGTAGTAGGTCGCCAAAAGGCGATAAGGTTCAATTCCAAAGCTACTGTTTGTATGGTAATGGAACAATCTGAGAACGCTGGAAACAATGAACTGACCACAACCTCACAGCCATTAGATACTAGGGAACAACAAGATACTATCCACCCAAGTGATTATTCTGCTGCCTATGGCGAACAGTTGTCTGATACTCTAGACCTCGACACTTGGCAAACCAATGATGACCTCGCAGGACTTTACGCGCGTTTGGAAGAAGAAATTAAAGACGCAGTTTGCCGCGAAGATGAAATGCGTGCCAGGATCAGAGAGATAGTTTTTCCACAATTACGCAATCGAATTGGGTCACCACCGAACTCGGGCGTTTATCAAAGCACTGTTGAGCAGATTGAGCGAGTTCACCGCGGATATCTCTTTAATGGGGCTGTAGAGGCCTGCGACGGAAACAGCATCCCTCATGATACTCTTCCTCTGACAATCGTTCAGATAGGAGTTTCCCTTGTGTCCTATAGTGGTAGCCAAGGTTCATGGGTGCATCGTCTCTTTAGAAGAGACCTCCGTGTAGGTGGTGGCGATCCGGTTGACGATACTCTGAATCTTCTGGAACATCGTAGACATCGCACAGTCTATGACCAGGAAAGCTCCAGAGATCGCCTAACTACTCTCGGAAGACGGGGTATTATGGCATATGCAGAGCGCGCGGTATTATTAAAGCGCTCTAGCGCACCCTGGAGGATGGGGCACGGTAACCCTGCACCATATGAGCTTTTGACTGGCTCAGGTATGGTGGAATTGGTCGATCGTGGTCTTGATATTTTGAATGAGCTTATCTTAAATCATGAACGGTTTGTTTTTGTACCTAGTGCCCCATCAGACCGAATGCTATTAACCATAGGTAATGCGCTTCGACCACTAGAATATGCCATCATTGAAACGCTTGAGGACAATCTTAGTCGGATAGCGGAAGGCCATTACCGTGGACCTTGGCTCCGGGTGAAACCACGAATAGATCAGTTTGTTAAAGAAGCTGGACCCAAAATAGTTAAAGGAGTTTATCGAGCTACGCCGATAGGTCCTGTTAATATGTTCTACGCTCACGTAAACCACGTCCACGAAGCGGCCCATATTGCGATAGCCGATAGCACCCTTCAGGAGCATAGGGGATTCCCAATGCTCATCACGTTAGCGGATACAGTATGTGGTACTATTTTTGGTACTGACTCGTTAGTCCCTCAGGTTCAGGTAGCCTATGGGGAAGCCGGTGCGCCGTTCAAATACCAGACTGAACGACAGACACGCCGTTAGTGGGTTGAAAAGGGGGAAATATGGATGACGCTGAAAAAACCAAAGAATCTAAGGAAGATGAAGTCACCGCAGTACCAAATTCAGCATTGGATTCCATGACTCAAGAAATCCAAGAAGCAGGCGGTGAATGGATGGGTAACCCAGAAGACGAAGGAGCCATCGGTTGGACAGCCTTTGATTCTTCGTCGAGCGATGATGGAACGGTCACAGTTTTTTTACCAAAGGAGACGATCCTGGAAATCCCTCATCAATCTCTGGTTAGAATTAAAAGTCACTTGGACCATCGGTCATATTTAGGTGCTGTTGTTCGAGGACCATTTGCTGAGCCCGATGGTCTTCGCTCTGATTCTCCCGTTGTTGTCACTGCTACCGTCCGAGGCCGAGGTAATATTCTTATGTCCAATTACCACGGTCGAGTGCAGGTGGAACTCATCGGGGAAGAACTGGAGAAAGGTGGCATAGTACCTCCTCGCCGGCGCCCTCTACCCAATAGCCCTGTGTTTCCCTTATCTTCTAAGGAAACGGCCGAGGTTCTTCGGACTTCAGGAGATATTCTTCTAGGCATTGCTGAAAGCCACGACGATATCGAGGTAAGAGTTCCCGCAACCAAGGCTGTTTTACCACGCCATTTAGGGGTGTTAGGAACCACTGGTAGCGGTAAGTCTACAACTGTGTCAGGCATTGTTCAACAATTACAACAGGCCGGGGTAGCTTGTATTTTTCTAGACACGGAAGGAGAGTACACTGCTATTAACGAGGCCACAGATGACAAACAGATGTTAGAAGCTCTTGAACGTCGGGGGCTAACTCCCAAGGGAGTCGATGGGACTACTATTTACCATCTTGTTGGGAGGGAAACGGCTAACCCAAAACATCCACACACAATCCCATTTCGTCTGGATTTTTCGGAATTGTCTCCATATACGGTAAAAGAAATCCTCGACTTGACAGGCCCACAAGAACAGCGTTTTCTACAAGCATTCGATGTGTGCAAGCTTCTACTCCGAGATTTGGGCGTCTACCCAGTTCGGGGTAACAAAAAAGAGGAGCAAGAGGCACTTGAGCTGGATGAGTTAGAAACGGGCTATCCTCGCATGACTCTGTCTCATTTGATTGATATTGCCAGTGTCTTCCACGATGTTGTCGCAAAAGTTCCAGATGAACCTAATCCTTACAATGATATCTTTAAAAGCAGACTTGATCAGGTAAAGCAACGAGTTCAAGCAGTCAGGTCTGATAGTGAGGTGAGTTGGCGGGCATTGCTAGGTAAATTGTGGCGGCTTCATCGATTCCGAATATTTGACAGTAATCAAGCTCCTAGCCTTCCATATACGGATATGCTCAAGCCGGGTCAGGTCTCTATAATTGACCTTAGTGACACTGACTCTCCTGAACTTAGGAACCTTGCTATTGCCCAACTATTACGCGGGGTGCAGCACCAGCAAGAGGAAGCATACCGTGCAGCAATTGCGGCCGGCCGCCCTCCTGTACCAGTGACCATCTTCATTGAAGAGGCTCATGAGTTCTTATCAGCCCAAAGAATAAAAGATATGCCGGTTCTTTTTCAGCAAGTAGCCCGTATTGCCCGTCGGGGGCGGAAACGTTGGTTAGGTCTAGCCTTCGTTACCCAACTACCACAGCATTTACCTGATGAGGTTCTTGGACTGATCAACAATTGGATACTCCATAAAATCGGCGATTCAAGTGTGGTTAATCGACTTCGCCGTTCTATAGGAGGTATTGATGACAGCTTATGGAGTCGGTTATCAGCTTTGGCTCCAGGCCAAGCGGTAGTGTCTTTCACAAGTCTTAATAGGCCTCTACTAGTAGCTATAGATCCAACGCCATGTAAGCTTCTGATGGTTGAATAAAAAAATATCAAATATATCACGACGGTGATCGAGGGGTTATTGGCCAAGGAGGAATATGATAAAGGAATATGAAGAAAAAGCGATATCAGATATTGAAGGAACGATAATTGATATAGAGACTGTTGGTGATTTTAATAATATATATAGAGATTCTAGAAGATATGAGAATATAATCTCAGTGATTTTTGGATACATAGACAATGAGCGACTGCATATTTATTGTGCAACTGGGGAAAGCGAAATTCCGCAACTAAAGACACTAATTAAAAATATCTTGAGAAAATTAAAGAATCCATTCTATGCGTTTAATATTGAATTTGAAACATGCGTGTTCTATCACCATATTGGCATTGAAAAGTTGTTCGAAAGGGAATTAAATCTGGAGAAGTATGAAAAAAAGAGCAACGCCATAAGAATCTTAAAAATACCGAACTATGATGACCCTTTCCATGATAATGGATTACTATGCAAGATGGCTTGGGAGAATAACGAGTTTGATAAAGCTATTGCTCACAACAGAGCTTGTCTATTGAAAGAAAGAGATATATTGCTCAAGAGAGGCTTTAGAATACCTGATAGACTCAACCTGACCAACAGCTAATTATCTTCCAAAAAGTAAGTGATGGAGAAGTAAAATGTTTAGTCCAAGCTATTTTCGAGAATTATTTCAACCAAATTACTGCGAAAAGCGCATCTGGTTAAACGCTAATTGTCCAGAGCTAGCAGTGAAAGATATTGAATTTATTGAAATGGTTCAAGAAAAAGGATTATCGGTAGAAAAGGCCCATGTTCAGACTGTTGGACCAATCGAAGAACCCGAATACCCAGAGGGTGATATGTCATCAGGTTTTGAAGAAACTCTAAGGTTAATAAATTCTAAAACTCCCACCATATACCAGGGAGTGTTGATCAGTGGGGATGGTAAATTTACAGCTATCCCAGACCTTCTAATCATTAATCCGAAAACAAACAAATATAAGATTCAAGAGATTAAATTAGCAACCAATGTTGATAACCATCCAGAGATAGAATATGGCGTAGGCCTTTCAAAAATCATCGCAGAAGAAATACTAGGATATCCACCAATTACGGAAATCGTGACCGGTGATGGCAATTTAATCTCACCGTTCAATGTGCCTGACAAACCGGATATTTTAGTCATTATAAATAAGATTAATGAATTAGAAAACTTAGAACAAGAGCCTATTGAGCCTGTAGGATGGTCAAAATGTAAAGAGTGTCAGTATTGCGACTACTGTTATGGTCGGGCTTGGGATAATCGGAGTATCTGTACGATATCTGGGATTGAAAAAGGTATGGTGCGGGCTCTATGGGAGAACGGAGTCAATAACTGGGACGAGATAATTAACCTCGGTAAAGATGAATTATATGGAGTTAAATTTCAACACGGCTCGCAAATACAAAGAATTGGCCCTACAAGAGGCGATAAAATATTTAAACAGACAGAATGCTTAGTGAATGGGAGTTTTGAAAAGAAATCAGACTTAATTCTTCCCAATGGATACCAAAAAGGAAACAGACCGATTGTCATATTCGATATAGAAAATGCCGTATTTGATGAATTTGAGCTTTATGTAGATGTCTATATATGGGGATTAATGACTATCGTCTCAGGCAACAAAAAAGAGCAGAACACGGTCATTACCCCATCAGGAGATCAGGGTGATAAAGAGGGTTGGGTACAGTTCCTTAGTACAATGAACAGAATATTCGAAACATATGGGGATATACCTATTGTACATTTCAGTTCTCATGAAACAACAAAGATTAATAATTATATCGACTTGTATGGGGATAAAGGTAACATCGCTAAACGAGTTAAGGAAAATATGTGGGATCTGTATCGCGGTATTTTAGATACTCTCATTTTACCGGTACCATCTTATGGCCTTAAACAAGTTGAAAAATTTGTTGGATTCAAGAGAAGTCAGGAGGAATATGGTGGTTCATGGTCTTTAGTAAAATACAATCAATATCTTCAAGCTCCAGATGCAGAAACATCGAACAAAATATTGGATGAAATAAAAACCTACAATGCGGAGGATCTATTGGCAACCTACGCGGTTTATACCTGGCTTGAAGAAAACATATGTTAAATTCCGGGTTTAAGAGTCAACTATACTTGGTCGAAATCGAAAGATATGCAAGAAGGAGGATATATGCCTTTTAAGACTCCTATTACAGTCAAGACAGTTGTAAATAATATCCATGCGAAAAAATATCTGCTTCCAAATATCCAACGTGAACTAGTATGGGATCTTGAAAAGATAACCAAATTGTTCGATTCATTAATGAGGGATTATCCAATTGGATCGTTTCTCTTCTGGAAAGTTGAAGATCACGCAATCGGTGAATTCCAATTTTATGAATTTCTGCGAGAATATCATGAGAAAGACAGTGTTCATAATCCAAAGGCTAATGTGGTTGGTGAAACTGGTATTACTGCCATACTGGACGGTCAACAAAGATTTACGTCGTTGTACCTCGGTTTAAGGGGCAGTTATACGTATAGAATGCCTCGCGGGCGATGGGATGATCCCAGAGCATTTCCTAAACGGGAACTGTATTTGAATCTTCTGGCTGAATCAACAGACTCGGAAATGAGATACGATTTTCAATTTCTCAACGATGAGGAAAAAGAGGCTAGAGACGAAAATACATATTGGTTCAAAGTGGGGAAAATCCTCGATTTTGATCCTAATGATCCCAACCAAATATTTACCCATCTTGTTAACCATGGCCTCTCGAACAACCCATTTGCCGGTCAATGCCTATTTAAATTGAGCAAGGTTATACACTCAGACCCTTTAATAAATTACTTCGAAGAAGAGGAACAAGACCTAGATAAAGTTCTTCAGATATTTGTGCGTATTAATAGCGGGGAACCGTTAACGTATTCCGATATGCTACTCTCAATCGCTGCTGCTCAATGGCAGGATAAAGACGCGCGAGATGAGATCTACGGCCTTGTCGATGAGCTTAATAATACCAGGGACGGCTTTTCTTTCAATAAAGACTATGTTCTTAAAGCTTGTTTGGTACTATCTGATACGAGGGATATCGCATTCAAGATAAACAACTTTAACGCGTCCAATATGCGGAAAATCGAACAAAGATGGGAAGAAATATCTACTGCATGAGGTCGGATGGCAATAACGTACACCAAACCTTCTCATGCTGCTACTAATCCCAAGTAATATTTCTGGATGAATACCGCCGGTGACAAATAACCTAGCCCGGCCTGCAGCCTCTGCCGGTTATAGAAGACCTCAATGTACTCCCTAATCTCGGCCATGGCTTCCCACCGGGTGTGGTAATGGCGGTGATGAACCAGTTCCTGTTTGAGAATACCCCAGAAGCTTTCAATTGGAGCATTATCATAACAGTTCCCTCTTCCGCTCATTGATATTACCAGCCCAAAACGCTTTAGCAAGCTCCGGTATTCATGGCTGCAATACTGGCTGCCACGGTCCGAGTGATGCAGCACCTCCTTCTCAGGCCTCCTAGATGATACTGCTCGCAAAAGAGACTCCTCCACCAGATTTTTGCTCAGTCTCTCACCCATGGAATACCCTACAATCTCACCGTTGAACAGATCCTTATGCCCGGCCAGGTAAAGCCATCCCTCATCCGTGGGCACATAGGTGATGTCGCTGACCCATACCTTATTCGGGGCGTGCACCTTGAACCTTTGCCCCAGCAGATTCTGGGCCACCGGCAGTTTGTGCCTGGAATTCGTGGTGGCTTTGAACTTCCTCTTTTGCAGGCACCTGATTCCCAGCTTCCGCCGTAGACGCTTTAGACGGCAAATCCCCACTCTTACGCCGTACTCGGCTAACTCATGCTGGAGCCTTTCTGCTCCATAGGTCTGGCGGGTACGGCGATGCGC
>Ga0154826_1154_pt3 | contig 11826 bp, 9 predicted proteins | sample Rifle2008BG16ft_FD_116130 | JGI IMG/M metagenome (GOLD analysis project Ga0154826, IMG submission 116130) | Chloroflexi bacterium RBG_16_50_9
AATGTGGCTACCACGGGAGTGATAACAATTCCCATTATGAAGGCGACCGGATTCAAACCAGAGGATGCGGCTGCTATAGAAGCTGTAGCCTCAACCGGGGGCTTAATCATGCCGCCGGTAATGGGGGCCGTGGCTTTCCTCATCGCTGAATTTCTAGGGATATCTTACGGAAAACTGGTCATTTATGCCTTCCCGGCAGCCATAATGTACTTTTCCGCGGTATTTGCTGCCGCTCACTGGAAAGCCCGCAAAGCCGGCCTCAGCGGGCTACCGAAAGAGCAGCTTCCTTCCTTCGGGAAGGTTCTCAAGCAGGGGTGGTATTTAGCCCTTCCTCTAGTGGCTCTGGTTGTGTTGCTAATTATGGACTATTCCGTGAGCCGGGCGGCTTTTGTAGCTATCTTTGGGATGCTGCTGCTTTCGTTTATCAGGAAGGAAACACGGATGAGTCCACTCACCATAGTGAGTGTCCTATCCCAGACAACGCGAAACGCCGTAGTGGTGTCCTCCACGCTACTACTGACTGGTCTAATCGTTGGGGTGGTGCAGATCTCGGGGATTGGGCTGACAATAAGCGTAATAGCCATGAAATTGACGGGCGGGAGCCTGGTTATAGGATTATTGCTTGGCGCCGTTATCGCCTTTATTCTGGGCCTGCCGCTGCCCGCCCTGGTGGTTTATATTTATGGAGCTATCTTTATTATCCCCACGCTTATAGACCTCGGGGCTAATCCTCTGGCAGCTCACATGTTTTTTTTGTACTATGCTTTTGCCGGTGGTCTCACACCCCCGGTGTGTATCACAGCCTACACGGCAGCCTCTATAGCCGGGGCACCCATGTTGAAGACGGGCTGGACGGCGACGAGGCTTGGCTACACTCTTTACCTCCTGCCGTTTTTATTCGTCTTCAACCCCGCCATTCTTCTCCAGGAATTTACCTGGGCCAGTGTTCCGTCTTTACTCTTTGGCTTTATTGGGATTATTATTATCACCGCCGGGATTGAGGGCTACTTTCTTAGGAGGAGGTCGCCACTCGAGAGGACGTGGTTAATCGTTACGGGACTGAGCCTATTATCGGGGTCTATCTGGTCCTGGGGGCTATACATCGGGCTCGGTTTGTTAGCCTTACTGGTTTTGGAGCAAACCATTCGTGAGAGAAAGACACGGAAGCGTGTAACATGAGAAACTTAACGTTTAACAAGCGTTTCTGGCAGTGGGCTTGCTTGCTTCTTTATGCGGGGTTCCTCTTCTGGATGGGAGAAGATAATCTACACCAGGGTAACCCCATTCAGTTTTTCGGCATTTTGATAGGCGTAACCGCTGTTTTATTACTAATGCTCAAATACCTCGAAAGTCGGGAGCGATAGAAGCGAGGGTCTGGCTGGAATCATAGGTACCATTTGCGGCGACCACGTGACAAAAGCCGCCCGTGTTTTTAGTTGCTTTGATTAAAAGTATAGACCACAGACATATTATTTAGGGAGAAAGGCAACCAGCACGGTCAGGGCAGTCATTTAGTAAAAAGATAAGGAGGTCAGTATGTTTCAGGTTAAAGCAACATTAATTGGCTTCATGGGCAACGAAGACAGGTATCCGTGCCATTTTAAGCACAAGGTCGGGGATATTTTCGTCTGGGACGGCGAAAAATATGCCGGCAGGATATGTCCCAGCGTATGCACTCTTCTTATCCCGAGGATGATGATGCTGCATGCCGCCGGTCCCAGGTTCGTTATGAGCGGGCACTATTATCCATTCTGGTATGCCCCTATTAGCGTGCATGACGAAAGTTTAAAGAAATATGACGGTCTCGGCTTTCGGAACGTCTTGGAGACGGCCGTCGAACCCCAATACCACATGGCGAACCTGGCGCCAAAAAACTCGTTCAAGTGGCCGCCGCACCCCGAACAAACGGTGTCTAAAGACCACGTAGTGGTCTGCGGGGATATCCGGACGGCCGCGGCCTTCAAGGTCGAGGCATTTGACCTTAGTGAAAAGGGCTACGATACGCCTTACTTCCGGCGGCAGATGATGATTTTACACAAGGTCCTGCCAAAGCCGGGTATAAAGGTCGACAAGATACTGGACGAATTTTCCAAAGAGGAAAATGAAGGCATTTATCCTGCGCTGAGTAAGGTGATGGTGCGGATGCTGGCTGAAGAGCTTGAGATTATGGGCTACCTCGATATCAAGGATGAAAAGGCATCCGTGACCAGGAAAGGGGAGGCCAAACTTGAAGCCTTTAAAAAGGGCCTGTCGGCGGAGGAGAGGAAGGCACTCAAGATTTAGGAGAGACATCATTACGTTATCCCGATGATAAATGACAGGTGGCCCGGTTCTTCCCGAAAGCAAGGCTGTTGCGTTTAAGGCAGGAGAGAAAGAAGGTCTCATGAACATCGAAGAAATCGGCCGGAAAGTCCAGTACCTCATCGACCTTGAGGAGATAAAAAAGCTGCAGCGCAGGTACCAGTACTGGCTATTCAAACAGGATTATGAAAAAATTATCGAACAGTGCTTCGCCAGGAAAACGCCCGGGATACACATGGAAGCTTCGGACAGCGGCGCATTTAAAGAGCGCGAAGGCATCAAGAGGTTCTTCCGCGACGTGGTCGGCCGGCTGAAAACGCGGCCGGGCGGTTTCACCATGCACATGGCCGTCGGGCCCGTGATCGAGGTTGCCGGTGACGGCAAGACTGCCAAGGGCATCTGGTTTTCACCGGGTTGCGCTGGTAACCTCTGGGTGTGGGGGGTCTACATGGTGGACTACGTCAAAGAAGACGACGGATGGAAGTTCTGGCACACGATTTTTACTCCCTTTTTCCGGACCCCTTACGAAAAGGGCTGGATGGAAATCCCGGCGGCCGGCACGCTGGCGTCCGGTCTGGAGGACGGACCGCCGACGCACTGGAACCCCTATGATAAGACGAAAACCGGCCAGGAGTTGTTCCATCATCTTCCGGAAGCGCCGGAGCCTTACGAGACCTCGGACATCTGAGATTCCGCTGATGTGGTTATTTGAAAAAAGGCGCTATATCTTGCGTGCCACCATCGAGCCTTCGTGTATCGCGGCAAAGACATCGCGTGGTTCCTGGCAGTCTCCTATCATGTAAACTTCGGGGACGAAACCGCTCAGCCGCTCCCCGAGCCGCCTTTCGCTCTTCGAGCCAGTCGCGATAACAACCGTGTCCGCTTTCAGGAACAATATCTCGTATCGGTCGCCACCCCTCACCGCCGGTTCCCCGGCGTCCCAGACAATGTTGACACCATTCTCGGTAATACTGTCCAGTGTCGAGTTAAGGTACGTGCGCACGTAGTGCTTAATCAGGATTTCCATGATAGCCAGCTTGTATGTCTGGACAATACCCCGTCCGATCCCGCTGCGCGTGACGACGGACACTTGCTTGCCCTGCCCGGCCAGGAAAACAGCCGTACTGAGCCCGACCAGACGACCACCTATTATGACTACTTCCTGTCCCGTATCTGCCTTGCCGCTCAGTACCTCGGTCGCCAGGACGACGTTTTTACCATTTATACCGGGCACGTCCGGCAGTGACGGTATTGCCCCCGTGGCTACCACCACCGCGTTCGGCTTTGCGTCTTCAACCAGCTGCGGCGTTACCTCACGATTTAAAAAGACCTCTACACCGGATTTTTCCAGCCCCCTTGCCAGGTACCTGACCAGGTTGCCAAGTTCGGGCCGATGGGCTGAAACAATATTCCACTGCCCACCCAGCCTATCGTTCTTCTCGTAAAGGGAGGTTTCATGACCTCGCTCCGCCAGGGTCCGGGCGGCTTCCATGCCGCCGGGTCCGCCCCCGATGACCATGACCTTCTTGGCACGCTCGACCGGCTCAAGCTTATACTCTTGCTCCCTTCCCACGACGGGATTAACGGAGCAATAGCGGGTAGGGTCTCCAGTTAAATCCGGCCGGTCCAGACATTGATTGCACCAGATACAGGGACAGATATCCTCAATCCTCCCTTCCCTGACCTTGTTGGCCAGCTCGGGGTCGGCTATCAGAGGCCTGCCCATTTGGATAAAATCAGCGAGGCCTTCTCTTAAAATACGCTCGCCTAGCGGTGGACTGATCTTTCCCGTGGTAATCACCGGTACCTTCACCTCTTTTTTAATTGCGGCGGCCAGATTAACCAGGGTACCGAACGGCTGGTACATGGTAGGTATTCGCCAGTGCCGGGCTTCGATAGCGCCTCCGGACACGTCCAATGCGTCGGCTCCCGCTTCAACGAAGAGTACGGCGTGCTGCCTGGCCTGGTCCGGCGTCACGCCCCCCTCGAGGAAGTCATTCCCGTTCATTCTGAAGATAATCGGGAAATCCGGCCCGACCTCCTCCCTGATTCGCCTTGTTATTTCGCAGCCGAACCGGCACCTGTTCTCCAGACTGCCGCCGTATTCATCTGTTCTTGTGTTCGTCCTCGGCGACAAGAATTGATGTACGAGGTACCCGTGGCCACCCTGTATCCTGACGGCATCGAAGCCCGCGGCTTTCCCCCTCCCGGCGGCTTGACCGGCGGCCTCTACCATTTCCCTGATTTCCTCAATACTCAGGGCGTGCGGCCTCCAACCGCTGTTAGGATTGCGTACCGCCGAGGGAGCGACGACTCTCACCAGTTCGGGACGCGTCTCCGGAGGTCTCCTCAGCAATTGCCGGGCGAGGTTAACACCATAGTGTGTTATTTGAAATGATAAATTGACCCCGTGGGCGTGTACCGCTTGAGTTAAGCGCCGCGCACTGGTAATATGTTCGTCGTCCTCTATACTGAGGAGTCCCCCCTGGTATAGCGGGCCCCGGTATGCCCTGACCGGGAGACCGGGCGCTTGCTCCCCGGGGGAATGTTGGGCGGCAGTAAAGACACGGACGGACATCTGAATAAACCCCACCCCGCCCCTGGCCCTTGCCTCGTAAAAAGATATGAATTCATCCGTCACGTAGCCGCCCGGTTCGGTGACGCGGCTCATCCCGCCAATCGGGGCCATGATAATCCTGTTCTTAAGTTCCAGAGTGCCGATGTTACCGGGCTCAAACAACTTCTCCAGCTTTTCCATAACGCACTCCTTTATCCATCAGTTACCGGCTGTTCAAAGAATTTTCCGAATATAATAACAATTTCTGAAATACCGTTCACTTGAAGCGATGGGTAATTTAACAATTATGAAATTAGCGGCACCGAACCGAAATCGAACGGTCGATGGCGGAGAGACTCGGGCATCCCGTAGCCGCCATGGTTCGGGCAAGCTCCGCCGTTATTTGCTCCATCAGGAACGTCACCCCCTCACTACCATAAGCGGCGTAGGCCATAAGCATGGAGTTGGCGAAGCCTACCGCCTTCGCGCCGAAAGCCATGGCCTTGAGCACATCATTACCCGTTTTAAAGCCCGTGTCAATAAGCACCACTAATCGGTCACCCACGCTCTCAACAATCTCTGGCAAGGCTATCATAGAAGGGATGCTGAAATCTATAGAACCGTAACCATGATTACTGACGACGATAGCCGCAGCGCCTATGTGAGCTGCCTTCTCGGCATCGACTTTACTGAGAACGCCTTTGATGATGAATGGTAGCCTCGTCTGGGATATCAATTGCTTCAGATCATCTGAATTCTGCGGACCAAACAGCTCTCTCCTGATAACGGTAGTGCCCATTAGCCCCCCGTAAAAATGGTCGATGTCCATTCCCACCGCCACGCACCCGCGACTCTCTGCATCGGAGACTTCCTTAAATATAAGGTCGAGGTTTCGGAATGGCTTGACTATTTTCACTACCGGCACGCCGGTGTCAATGGCACCCTGTAATACTCCTGAGCCACCGATACCGAGCATCATCAAAGAGCCAGCGCCGGCAAGACCCCGCGCGATTTCTGATAAATCTTCATCCGTCATGTAGCTGGTTCTTGAGATGGGAGAGCTGAAGATTGGGCCTTTAAGCTTCACACCAAAGATTTCAAAAGAAGTATCCACCTCAACCGGGTCAAAAAATCTGGTCACGAAAAACAATGAATCCAGGTATTTCCGGTTAGCCGCAACCGAAGCACCGTAACTACTCTCCGGCGGTAACGGCTGTTTGAGGCCTATTTTTTCTAAAGCCTCTCTACCCTTAGCGTAAATTTGTGAAATTGAAGGTGGCTGTTCTTTCATAATCTTCCTCCCTGACACATTGCACTGCTATTATGTATTAACTGTATTAACGTGGTGGGGCCAAATTAATTACGACTTAATGTTAGTTGGCGGGATGCCTCATTACCAATTGTGCGTCAGGCTGCCAATGGTAGGGGCGCCAGCACCAGCCTTTGCCTGACTCTCCCCAGGCAGAGCCCACCAACTAACGGGTGGAAATTTAACTAGCACCAGGGTTTCTCCGCGGCGGCACTCCGGCCCGCTATCCGCCCGGAAGCGAGCATTTCCCCTCCGTTACCACCGCCGCAATACAGGAAGCCCCAGAGCGAGCCCAACTCGCCTGCCGAATACAGTCTCGGAATCGGTTGACCCTCATTGTTAAGCACCCTGGCTTTATTGTCATGACGAGGACCACCCATGGTATTGGTCATGCTCGGCCAGAGCTCAATGGCATAACAGGGTGCTACAACGATGGGTTGAAGGGTTTCTCTGGACCTGCCAAAATCCGGGTCCACCCCAACTTTGCAGTAGCCGTTATATTGTGTTACGGTTTCTTCCAAGATCGTTTCATCGACATTTATCTTTTTAGCCAGCTCACGTATTGTTTCGCCCTCGATTATCCATCCCTTAGCTATCTCGGCAGAATTGTCTTCACTCCAAGGATAACCGCCGTTGATGCCGTTGCCACGCATACCAAGGGGGCCGCTGCGCAGGGTCTCTTTATCACATATTCCGTAGATAGGTAACCGGGGATAACCGGAACGTTTAGGACTGTAGTAACAAAGGGCCCAGTACAGGGAGTGAATCTCCCAACCAGTTTCATTTGTAAAGCGCCTGCCGTCCTTATTGACGTAGACGTATTTTGGGCTACAGAAAGAAGTGCAGAAAGGATACTTGAACCCCGGCGGTTTCATAGTAAACCAGGCCTTGATAACGGGCATATGCCACAATAACGCACCCACCTTCTGCGCCATTATAATGCCATCTCCCGTGTTGCCTGGACTCCCGAGAGAGTATATCGGCCTATAGGGTAAAAATAGCTTTTTCAGATCCTCATTGTTCGCAAACCCGCCCGAGCTTAAAACCACGCCCCGTTTAGACCTGAATAGAATCCTTTTTTTACCCTGCTCCGCCACAACACCGATTACCTCACCTTTATCACCGGTAACCAGCTCTTTAGCTGGCGTTGAGGTCATTACCCTGATTCCCCGTCGTTTGACATTGGACGAAAGCAATGTCCATAGGCGCCGTCCGTAGGGGACATCGCCGGAAGTGACCCGGCTGTTCGTCATGGCTTTGGCGCCGGAAATATTCGGCCAGGCCGGACCACTAACGTACGGGTAACGCATTTGCCCTAAATTAGTAGGTTCGACTTTACCGCCAAGCCCTTCAAGCCATGCTTTATTCGTTAAAGACTCTTCCACATAGGCTTGAATTACCTCGCGTTCCGTAGCTCCAAAGCAGAGGGACTCGATATGTTCGATTGCTTCTTGCGCCATGTCCTGGGGAGGGGTGAAAAATGAAATTTCACTAAGACGCGTATTTCCGCCGGGGGCACGCATTTTCTCAAGCAGGACGACTGTTGCACCATCGTCGTGAGCCGTAATCGCGGCGGCAGCCCCGGCGCCACCGTAACCTACCACCACCACATCACTCTCGATTTCTTGCTCGTAGGTGTTCTTTTGTATCAAGGCTGTACTCCTTTAACATACAGGGGTTAAGGGTCATTATTACGATAACTTACACTAATTAGCGTAAAATTGAATCCCTTGTCCCTTGAGATTGAGAGTAACTTTGCTCCTCAGCAGACCAGTTATTTATTTGATTGATAGCTTATCCCCGTTTAGTCTCCTCACTTCATATACCAGGCGCTGCACCGAATCAGGGCAGGCGATATGAGCAACTCCTTCTTCCTTATCCCAGGGATGAGAGCCGCCAAAACGGAATGTTTTCATGTATTGAAACAGCGAGTGAAAAGCACTGGCGCACATACCGGCCGGCGTTTTCCCATCTTCTATTAACCAGCTGTCTCCTACCTTGAACCCCTGAGGACATTTTCCGGCCGCCGACTCCACGGTTACCCGGACCGAGTAGAGTTTCTTGTTGTTTGGAACGTTCATGGTACCCTCCTTTTTTATTTATCCAACAATATTTCGTATTTAAATTCTTCGATGATGATATAGACAAGAGTCTGGCAAATTATAAGCTTGTTAAAGTCACTCCTCCCCTTTGAGCAGTATGTGTCCTGCCAAAGCTTACGATAAGTATAATCACCGCAATGGCAACTCCTATCAGGTCTGCTATCCAAATTCCGGCTATTAATAAAATACCTGAACAACCTAAAAGTACTCTTTCAATCATATTAAGCTTACCTACCCTTATCATGTAACCTTCTACACCACCTCCAATAAGAACCGCTCCTATTATGGCCGTGAACGTGGCCAAAATTATCGACATTATTGAACCTTCCGCAGTCAATGCCGGGTACAATACAAAAGCGAAGGGGATGACATAGGCAACTATCCCAAACCGGACCGCCTGCCGGCCAGTTTTCATGGGATCTGCTTGCGCAATAGAAGCCGCGGCATATACTGCAATGCATACGGGTGGTGTGATGAAGGCAATCATTGCCCAGTACATGAAAAATAAGTTCGCAGCAATGTCAGGAACTCCCATTTCGACCAGGGAGGGAACAAACGTAACATACATGAAAATAAATACCAATAACATTGGCATGCCCATCCCCAAAAAGAAGGCTCCTATGGCCCCCAATATTAATAATACAAACAGGTTCCCATGAGCCAGCAGAACGAGTTCTCCACCGATAGACTGCCCAACGCCGGTCAAGCTCAGGCTGCCGAGAATAAAACCTACTCCGACCAGGACAGGTGCCAGCTCCGTTAAGGTGTGTCCAATACTAAAAGTAAGCTCGCGAAGGGTCGTCAAGTTCGGCCTGGTTTCTTTTCTTATCATGGCGCAGGCAAATAGAAAGGCGGTGGCGTAATAGGCAGCCCATGTCTCCACTCTGACCCAGAACAGGAAGTACATCAGGACGATGATAGCACCCAGGTAAAACCAGCTCTTTTTAAGTGTTTGTTTTATCGAGGGAATTTCAGAAGCTGGCAAGACAGGCAGTTGGTGTGCAGAAGCACGAAAAAGAACCTGTGAAAACAAGCCGGTGTAATATAAAACCATAGGGATCGCTGCCCCTATCGCAACCGAGGCATATGAAATATTTAATAGTCCGGCCATGAGAAAAGCTGAAGCTCCCATCACCGGGGGCATCATCGTTCCACCGGTAGAGGCAACAGCCTCTATGGCGGCAGCTGCATGTGGTTTATACCCCATCTTTTTCATCGCTGGAATAGTTGTTGTTCCAGTACCTATTACATTAGCTACCGCGCTACCCGAGAGGCTTGCCATTAGCGAACTTGCCACCACAGCCACCAGTGCTGGCGCTCCCCTGAAGCGCCCCACAAGCCCCATGGAGAGATCAAGCAGGACTTTGCTCGCCCCGGTAGCTTTTAAACACATGCCAAATATCATAAAGCCTAGCAATATTCTGCCAAACATCTGCATAGCCGTTCCGAAAACGCCTTCCGAGCCTAAAAAGTAGAAACCAGTTAACCTCTGTATTGAATAACTCTTAGCAAAAAGAATCATCGGAAGATGGGAGGCAAATAACGGATAGATGGAAAAGAACCCGATCACTAAAGCTAATATCCATCCCATAGTCCGCCTTGTTCCTTCCAGTATTAAACCCCATAACACCAGCCCCATTATCAGGACAACCAGTGGCGGCTCAATTGACCATATAGTGTAGTACATCCGCTCCGCGAAGAAGAACACAAAGAGTGGACCAGGGATACTTAGACCAGCGAGGCAATAGTCATACCAAGGGACCTTATCCCGGCGGGCTTTCTTGCTCGCGGGAAAAACTATAAAGACCATGGGAAGAAGTAAAAATAGCAGCAAAGCGACGAAGGCGAGCTCGAACATCACCCTGCCAAAAAAGCGGAACCCAAAGACATGATAGACCGCCACGACAACAAGGGCCCATATAAAAGTCCCATACAACCACTTGAGCGGTCCGCTCAAGTTTCTGTACTTTGGACTCTCCGGCTCAAGCAATTTGGCGCTCTTATCCTGCGTCGTGTCCACTACTCTCTTTTCCCGCGTGAGGCTTTTACATTGCACAGCCGTAAATAATGGTTATTTACGAAAAACCCCTTATGAACAAGCCCAAGCTCTTTTCGCAGTCCAGACAAAGCCGTTTTTCTCCGGGCAGGCCGTCACTGGAGTAACAACGGCCTGCCCGGGTGGGTTACTCACACTCACCCAACATTCAGTTTACTTTTTCAGCTCACTTTGCTCCGGCGATGCGTTCCTTTTCTGCCGCTAATGTCTTCACCTGATGTTCTTCGTGTGCCGGGCTCCAAACCCCCATTTCCTTGAACAATTTCACCGTACCGTCATGATAAGGTATCGGAAGCATATACTGGAGATCGTATGCTTGCTCAAAAGTCCAGTTAGCCAGATCCTTATGCATTGGTGAATATACATCGTAACCTTCGTACAGAGCCTTAACAAAAGTGTAAACAACATCTGTTGAAACATTGGCATCAGACTGGATCCCAAGAAGACCTCCCGCTTCTCCTTCAAACGATTCGCCTTCTTTCAAGCCGGCAGCCGAGGTTATCCTGAATGGGTAGGGGTAAGGATTGACAGCCCATGCGCGCTCCCAACCTTTAGTATCAGAAGCAGGCATTTCGAGCCAATGTATGCCGTGCACACTTGATGCTAGCTCTACTGCCGCGGTGGTAAAGTTAGTCGCCCAGGCAGTATCTACTGTACCGGCGAGGATTCCCCCCATCGCAGCGGCTATTCCGGGCATGGTAACATTTTGAACATCGTCCCTTGTAAGGCCACCAAACGCTAGGACGGCATCGTTTACCGTATTCCATACAGGATCACCGGGGGTGAATGGTACCCGCTTTCCCCTCAAATCGGCTACTGTCTTGATTCCGGAATCGCCCCTAACAATAAGGGCTCCAATCGAGGGGAAACCCCTCCAGACATATCGTACCGGTTGCGGGCCAAGAAGCTCGGCCGGCCCAGTTCCTTGCGCCCAATCCATAACATCGTTAGGACCAAGGAGGGTAAAATGCGCTTCTCCCCTCGTGATCGGTGCCATCCTTTCGATCATTCGCTCGGCGCCTTCTATCCTCATTGTCATCGGAGTCAGCTTTTCGACAGCCGCTCTGAAAGCACTTGCTTGAACATATCTCGTTGAACCTACACCTAAGCTTAAGAAGACAACAACATTAGGAAGCCCAGGCGATACCGTTGGCGGCGGTGCTGATGCTGGTGTTGGTGGCGGTGCTGGCTTAGCGGCACAGGCACTCAGGAAAGGCATCATTACCGTAATTAGCACCAGGGCAGCGATACTGATTGCCACCAGCCTTTTTCTGTTGCTTAGCATTTTTTCTCTCCCCCCTTTGTTAGCAGTTTCGCAACACCTTTGTTAGTTCAGCTCTATACGCCGGTCATATATATCACCTCCTGCTTTTAATATTCCAGAATAGGGCGGACTAGCACCAGGGTTTCTCCGCGGCGGCATTTCGTCCGGCTATCCGGCCCACAGCGAGGATTTCCCCACCGTTACCACCGCCGCAATAAAGGAAACCCCAGAGCGAGC